>Ga0067045_1027344_pt1 | contig 339610 bp, 317 predicted proteins | sample TerdegcTABiofilm_FD_59184 | JGI IMG/M metagenome (GOLD analysis project Ga0067045, IMG submission 59184) | Combined Assembly of (Gp0054472, Gp0054536) Wastewater bioreactor microbial communities from Singapore -Terephthalate degrading...
AAAATTTTTATATACTCATAGTAACATATTAATAATCTTCAGGTAAATAGTTTATTCCTGAACATCAAAATCTTTGATTTCTTCATCTGTGTCCTTTTTTGCCATCCTGTAGCTTGGTATAAACGATATAAGTGAACCAATAATGATTAATAATATACCTATTGCCATATTAACAGAAATCGGCTCATGAATTATAAGCAATGCCAAAAGAAGTGCTAAAGCCGGCTTAATAAAGAATACTAAAGAAGCCGTTGCGGCATTCGTGGCTTCCATTGCAAGAAAATAAAATGCATATCCAAATCCCGTTACAAAAACGCCTATATATATAAGGCTTAGCAAAGATCCTAATCCCAGTCCTCCGATTATAGGAACACTTGCAAAAGCAGTAAGTCCCACACTAGTTAGAAATGCCGAAACAGGAGCAATCCTTGTCAGCATTATTAGTACAAACATTTCAGCGCTTCCGAATAAGAAGCTGAAACATGTAAGAGCAATTCCGCCGTAAAGCGAGCTGCGCTTTCTGCTAATAACACTGTAAATAGAAAACGTTATAGCCGATAACAGTATGAGAACTATTCCGAATAAATTTTCTGATATATGCGCTGGGTTCATAATAGCAATTATACCTAAAACACTTACTATTATAGACACAACAGTATGCTTGTATATCTTCTCATTCAGCAAAAGAAATGCAAACAATATAACAAAGACTGGGTTACAGCTGAAAAGCACTGCAACTACAGAAGCTTTGGAATACTGTATAGCCATCTGATAGAAGACCATGCTGACAACAACGCATATAAAACCTGTAAGTGCAAAAAACGCAAAATCATTTGCTTTTAAACTATATCCTCTCTTTTTAAGCGCTTTTGTTGCCAGCGGCATCAAGATTATAGAGCCGATAAAAAATCTTAAAAAAGTCAGTTGTATCGGATTATACACCCCTGATACGATTTTCAGGACTATTTCCATAGTACTGAATAATAGAGTCGACATAAGGATATATATATACCCTTGTTTCATAGCTGATTCGCCCCTTTAAAATCAAAAATATATTTAACACTTTATGTTTGATTATTATTTGTTATCTTGACATATCTCATAGGCTCAATTATAACAAACGAAGAAGTATATGAAAAATATTTGTTTTGTATAGATCTATATAAAATGAATATAGGAGGATTGTTTATGGATATACGCCAGCTTAAATATTTCTTGGCAATAGTTCAGGAAGGCCAATTTACTAAAGCAGCTAAAAGACTTAATATATCTCAGCCACCATTAAGCCAGCAAATAAAGCAACTGGAAGAAGAAATAGGTTTGGAATTGTTTAAAAGAGGAAGCCGATTTGTTGAGATGACCGAAGCCGGAAATATACTTAGGGTAAGAGCCGAACAAATAGTAGATCATGTGGAATCGACGCGGAAAGAGCTTAATGATTTCAAAAATGCCGAACATGGCATGCTTAAAATTGGAACTGTAGCATCTTCGGGAGCTTTTGTTCTGCCAAAATATATAAACGATTTTCATGATAAGTACCCAGATGTAACATTTCAAATCTGGGAAGGAGACACATATAAAATAATGGATCTTTTAAACAACGGAATAGTCGATATCGGCATAGTTAGGACGCCATTTCGTTCAGATAAATTCAATTATATGTTTCATCCTTTTGATTCCGGCTATAGCCCTATGGTAGCTGTTTTTAAAGGAAAATGGGATATAAAAAGCAATTTAGATTGTATAACGCTCGATATACTAAAAGGCATGCCTCTGATAGTAAATAAAAGATATGAAAACGAAATAATAAAATGCTGTAAAGCAAAAGGTTTTGTTCCAAATATCCTCTGCCGAAGTGATGATATACGATCAATGATTTCTCTTGCAAACAGCGGAGTAGGAATAGCGATTTTACCTAAATTTACAGCTAACGATACAGAATACGGCGATATGCGACATATCGATATTAATGAGGATTCATTAAAAACAAAAACTTTAATGATTTGGCTTAAAAACACATATCTCTCATTAGCTGCACAGAATTTTATAAATAATACAACCGGATTAAAAAATTATACTTAATGCATTAATAACTGCAGTTACTTTTTTATGTATGACGCTAACTTATGGACAGACAATAAAAAAGATGATTTAAATGAAAAGTATCATGGCAGCATTCATTCTTTTTACCCCCACAAGGTTTATAGGTAAAATGTAGATATTGCCGCTAACCTTTTTAGATTATATTTTTGGTATATTCATCGGCTCTATTGCAGTTGCTGTATCTGCAGATCCAACCAAATATACCTCTTCAAAACTATATTATTAGTATGATTATTTTTGCTTTGTTACCTATTGTTTTTTATTTTGCTTCTAAAAACAATCTGCTTTGCAGAAGATTGTTTGAAGGAAGCCCCTCCGTACTCATTCAAAACGGAAAAATAGAAAAAACCCTGACTAGTGAAAAATTCACTGTTAATTATTTTCTTGAGAAACTTAGAACAAAAATGTTCTCAATATTGAAGATGTAGAATTTGCGATACTAGAAGCGAGCACAAAACTAAGTGTTTTGAGAAAATCCGAAATGCAATCTGTAACTGCGGTTCAAAATAATATTTAGGCAGCATGTCAGTGTTTATGTGTTATCGTCATGTTGGATGGAGAAATAATGAATGCGAATCTTGCTTTGCCAGGCTTAAGCAAAGATTGGGTTTTAGGCTTATTTGAGAAACATAACATTACTTCTGAGAAGAAAGTGCTTCTGGCTACCTATTCAAACGCTAAACTACTTATTGCTCTGAAAAATAGAGACTCACACGTTTTAGACGCCTTAGGATAAAAGCAAAGCACGCTAAGTAAATAGACATATTTTTTTTGCTTTTTTTGTTTGACTATTAAAATATAATTTTAAAACAATTTTTAAAATCTTTTTATCTTTATCCGGAGTATTCTGTATTTGTCTTCGCAATTTCCTCTATTCCCTTACTGATTGCAGCTGTAGTTGGCAAAATAGCAGCAATTTGCATTGCAGGTATAAATGAAGGCTCTCCCCTCCCGCATCACTTTGCGCTACAATAACATAGGATCTTTATAAATTGCTCCTGTACTATTAGCAATGGAGCCCAAATAAATAGTAGCTTCTGTTTCCTCTGGCAAATAATCATAGTTCAAAGTAATTATATTCGTATCGCGTCCATCTAAAAACTCTGGTAGTAAAAGGTTTGTTATTGCCGGTTATTTCAGAACATCTCAAAGATTTATTGCACCTATTGTGCCGAGCTGTATCAGCTCAAATTATCCACTATCTTCAAGAATAAAATTTCTGCCATAAGTAACTTCCGGTAATGCGAATAATTGATATGGTGTACCTGTTATATACCAAGGATTAATTCCAGGCAGAAAACATATATAACAGTTGCCCGATATAAAACTATAAGTTGTTCCAGTAAATGTACAAGTTGAGCATACGAAAAACATATTGCGGTATAATTCATGCTACCAGGCGTCCCCGCTAATCATTTTTATACTTAATGGTAACCTCAAAAAATAATATGAGAAGTTAATACTCCTCATATTATTTTTTGTTTTATATGCATTATTGTTACATCTTAAGTATTATTATGATATTTAATAAAAATTTAAATTTTAATAATATAATACATTAACATTAGAATAATCATAGAAGCCCATTTTTTCTTAATGCAATATCATATGGGTCAACATTTCCTTTTTTGTTAAGTGGTCTTTCGTTATGATTTGGGTTTGAGTCTTTTTTAGGTATAGTATATATGTCATTATATGAATCAACTTCCTCATCACTTAAAGCTGGCGTTTGCATTAGTCCGGTCAAATCTGTTGCAGACGCAACTTTGTTTAAATCAAGTTCATCTTGATCATATAGCCATTTTGAATCTTTGTTATTTTTATCTTCAGCCATTTTTTGTTCCTTTCTATTAACATAATGAATTTTTATATTAATAGTATTGTTCAAAAAATCGTCATTTATAAATAGAACCTATTTCATCTTTTTCCATTAAATTTACATAACAATTTCTGCAATTTAAATTCTGAAGCATATGCTTGTTTTACAGTACTTTCCAGACTTAATTATTGTATTTTACCATTGCATTATGTCATTTCATGGTATAACTACCTTTATATTGGTATTAAAAAGATTTGAAAAAAGTATGAAAAAAATAAAAAAACGCAATTATAATTAACGTAATAGCAATAATCGTTATTATTGCTGTATCATCGCGTAACGCAAAATCAAATCAAACCTCAATTCGCTACAGCAACAATCACTGCTACAGCAGTAGCTCTGCTTTAACTCCTACACAAACTCCAGCGCCAACACCATCACCCACATGTGAAACAGATTATTACTTTTTTCGGCAAATCATCAGATAAAACAACAGAAGAATTTATTATATCATCAAAAAAATCGGCGTATAATAATGGTCGACTGCAGCAAATAAATCCGTTAATTATAAATAAAGTATTACATAGGCCGATTTATTTCAGCTTGTAAACGTCATACCAAGTTCTTATTACAGTATTTTCAATGCAAATGCTAACGGCAGTAATGTTTCATATGTCTATACGAGCGGAATATTTTACATTAAAATAATTACTTCTCAGAAATACAATATTATTGTCGAACAAAAAAAGTAGATAGTTGAATCGCTTGTTGCGGCCATTGAAAATTTAAAGAATTTAAAAAAGTGTAATAGTTTTTATTACACTTTTTATTTTTTATAAACAGAAAAGCCCGCGGACATACAGCCCACAAGCTTTTCCCAATGGAGCTAATGGGGGGACTTGAACCCCCGACCTGCTGATTACGAATCAGCTGCTCTGCCAACTGAGCTACATTAGCACTTGGATACCTGCAAATTATAGCATAAAGAAATTTAGTATGTCAATTTTGTTTTATTTTAACACGCAAGCAAAATTCAACGCATAACATGAAGTAAAAAATAAGGAGGGTACATAATATCATGAAATATTTACGATCTATTGCTGTCATTGCTTTATGCATTGCTCTTGCAATATTCTCGTTTGTAGGATGCTCTAAAACACAAGAAGTTACAAAAATTACTTTGAATGAAGTAACTCACTCTATTTTTTATGCGCCTCAATATGTTGCTATAGAAAACGGATATTTTAAAGATGAAAGCCTCGAAGTAACGCTTGTAAATGGCGGCGGTGCGGATAAGAGTATGACAGCAGTTCTTTCAGGCGAAGCAGATATAGGATTGATGGGTCCTGAAGCAGCGATATACGTATATAATCAAGGCAAAGAAGATTATGTAAAAGTATTCGCTCAATTAACAAAACGTGATGGTTCTTTCCTTTTTGGCAAAGAAGAAGCCAGCAAATTTAAATGGGAAAACCTTATAGGCAAAACCGTTATAGGCGGTCGTCTTGGCGGTGTCCCCGAAATGACTTTAGAGTATGTACTTAAACAGCATGGATTCATTTTGGGCAAAAACGTAACAGTAGATACAAGCGTGCAGTTTAATTTAATGGCAAGTGCATATGAAAACGGCATAGGCGATTATGTTACTCTGTTCGAACCTACCGCTTCAGCAATGGAAGCAGCAGGCAAAGGTCATATTCTTCTTTCTATAGGCACTGTAAGCGGTGAAATACCATATACAGCTTACATGGCAAAAATAAGCTATATCGAAGATAATTCAGACGTGATCCAAGCTTTTACTAATGCTATTTATAAAGGCCAGAAATATGTTCAGGAGCATACAGCTGCCGAAGTAGCAGAAGTAATAAAAGATCAGTTCCCGGATACTGATATTCAATCACTTACCGTTTCTATCCAGCGTTATAAAGATGCCGATGTATGGAACCAAACTCCAGTTATGAAAGAATCGTCTCTGGAAAAACTTCAAGATGTAATGCAGGAAGCCGGTCAATTAGATACGCGTGTTAATTTCAACGCTTTAATTGATAATACATTTGCAGAAGATGCTGCCAAATAATTGCACTCCAAAAAAGTAGGGCTTGATAGCACTTCAGGCCTTATTTTTTTATTATAAAAGGTCGTTTCTCATTTTGTTTTTACCGCACGTTAATAGTAGCAATGAATATAATATAGAGAGATTTCTCAAAGACACGAAAGGAGATAGAAAATGCAACATGACATAATATTAAATGTTCAAAATGTAAGCATGGCCTATCATACAATAAATAAAGAAACTCTCGCTGTAGATGATGTATCCTTTAGTGTTAAACGGGGAGAGTTTTTTTCTATTGTAGGCCCAAGCGGTTGCGGCAAGAGTACCCTTCTTTCAATCATAAGCGGCCTTTTAAATGCAGAAAGCGGTACGATAACTTTAGACGGCCAGCCTATATCAGGTCCTAACCCTAAAATCGGCTATATGCTTCAGCGAGATCATCTTTTTGAATGGCGTAACATATTGCAAAATGTTTTGCTTGGGCTTGAAGTCCAGCATAAACTCACACAGGAGACAAAAGCGCACACTATAGAACTATTAGACACATATGGTTTGGCTGACTTTAAATATAATTACCCAAGGCAATTATCCGGAGGAATGAAACAAAAAGTAGCACTAATACGCACACTTGCAATAGATCCGGAGGTCCTGCTTCTAGATGAACCGTTCTCATCCCTTGATTATCAAACAAGATTATATATATCAGACGAGGTTTTAAACATAATACAAAAAGAAAAGAAAACAGCAATTTTGGTCACCCATGATATAGCCGAAGCTGTTTCTATGTCAGATAGAGTAATGGTACTGAGCCACAGGCCTGCAAAAGTGAAAAATATTTATGACATTGTACTTTCCTGCGGAGCAGTGTCAGCAATAGGCAGAAGAACAGCTCCGGAATTTAGAGAGTATTTCAACATGATATGGAAGGAGCTAGATATACATGACCCTTGACCATAACAATTATTCTGGAGCACATATTGAATATTTAAAGAAATTAAAAAAGAAACAACGATTTATAACAGTAATGCGCATTGCAATACTGGCAGCATTACTAGCGCTTTGGGAAATAGCTGCTCAGCTTAATTGGATCGACTCATTTATTATGAGTTCTCCTTCGCGCATATTTAATACAGCATTAAGATTGTTTACACAAGATAATCTTTCATGGCACATATTCGTAACAGTTACCGAAACGGTAATAGGCTTTTCGTTAGGAACAGTTTTAGGCGTGCTTATTGCAATACTTTTATGGTGGTCAAATACCGTTGCAAAAATAGTTGACCCTTATTTGGTAATATTAAATGCTCTTCCTAAAATCGCACTCGGGCCTATTATAATCGTTTGGGTCGGAGCTGGGTATAAAGCAATAGTTGCTATAACAATACTTATTTCTATTGTGGTGACAATACTTAGTATGCTAAATGGATTTATGGAAGTCAGTGACTCAAAAATCAAGCTTATGGAAACATTCAACGCAACTAAACTCCAAATACTTCAAAAGGTAATACTTCCCGCCTCTATCCCAACTTTGATATCCACACTTAAGATAAACGTTGGTATGGCTTGGGTCGGAGTTATTGTCGGAGAATTTTTAGTATCAAAAGATGGGCTTGGATATCTGATCGTCTACGGAGGTCAAGTATTTAAACTTGATCTTGTAATGACGAGTGTCATTATACTTTCAATTGCTGCTGGGCTGATGTATGCGCTTGTTGCGTGGGTGGAAAAAAAGTATATAAAATCATAAAAAAGGCCATAGGCCTTTTTTTGTTTACATAAATTCTTCATCTGTCATTTTATGTTTTATTCTCTCAATCTCTTCTATAGTAACTCCTCTTGAGATGAGATATTCTTTTATCCCGCCGTATCCGTCAGTTATATGATCGACAGCATTGCTTATCCATTCAGGATTCGATTGCATGACATGCATAGGATAATTCGGGTATATCCTAAAAAGATCTCCTATAATCGGAGCAATATATGTATGCGATACCTGATAGTTAGCTATTATATCTCTTTTATCTACGCCCGCTAACATAAATAATATGGCAGCTACAAGCCCTGCCCTGTCTTTTCCTGCCGTGCAGTGAAATGCTATGATTCCTTTGTCGGCATCTTTTGCCATTGTTTTAAAAATAAGACCCATATTTTTCGAATTATCTATCAGATCATAATACATAAGCTGCATATCTATATTGCTTGGATCAGCAACGACATCCTCGTCTCCTCTAAGCTGTATATTATAATAAGCAACCCCTGTTTCGTTTTCAAATGCGTTAGGTTTCTTTTTGGTTTCAAATGTATCTCGAAGATCTATAACTACTCTGACGCCATAATCAAGCAAATACTCCTTATCTCCATCATCTATAGAGCTAAAAGCATCGCTTCGTAAAAATCTTTTGTATTGTGTCATTTTGTTTTCGTTCGTAAAATAACCGCCCAGTTCTCTTGTATTGTAAAGACTTTTTAACGGTAACCTATTCACAAAACAAACCTCTTTCTTCCCATATCGGTTAATCTTCAGGATCATTCTTAAGCAGTTCGTACGTAGCATCACCATCAAATGTTCTCTCGATGTTTATATCTTCTCCAAGCTGCTCTGCCGCATATTTTATTGCAGTAAAATTCAGATAATCATAGTCATTATTCTTCAGAGCATCTTTAAGTATCTTCACTGCCCTATCATCACCAAATTTAGCCAAACAAGCTGCATAAAATGCTATATTGTCATTATTAATATTTTCACTAAAAGCGCTAATAAGCCTTTTATATGCTTCTTCATTGCCGCTGAATCTGGCCATTAAGTCAAGATACGTATTCTTCGCATATTCGTTTTGTGTTTTATCATAAGCATCTAATATTGCATAATAATCTTCTTCGCTTATCTGCTCATCGATTATTTCATAAGCATTCTGAGCAACGGCATCTTCATTGTCGCCTTTTTCTATAAATGAAATATACTGCATAAGCGGCAACGGATATTGCATTTCACTCAATATATTCATACAAGTAATCCTTATATCCATAGCTTTATCACTATTGTCATCATATTCAAGTATTTTGACAATAAGCGGAGCAGTCTGATCTTTTTTTAAAACGATCTGTTCTATAAGAGGATCCGGTAGTTTTACATGAGCCATTATATATTTTATTAGTATCTGCACAAGTTCAGAGCCATTAAACGGAATAAAATAATCGTTCGGTTTGCATTTGATTCGATCATTATATGTATCCAACCACTCTAGATACATATCTGCAACATCATCCTCGAACGACTCATTTTCTTGCGGGTCAATATTATTTTCCTTTATGTATGTCCTTATATATTGTTCATACATATCTGAGAAATCTACTAGCTCATATTCATCAATATTGCCTTTATATATGTTGTTTTTCCTATCGAAATCTTTATCAGAATTTATGTTTGCCATTATATCAATCCTTCAGTTTTTCAACGAGTTTTTTATAGCACTGATTAAATTCTTGACCGCGAACGAAATAATAATCAGCAACCTCTTTCTTTGTTACTCTATGTTGATTGTTTTTAAGTACATAGTATTCAACAGCAGCTGCCCATGCTTCTTTATTTTGGATCGCAGGCAAACGTTTATTGTAAGATTTTATATATTTCTCCCAAACACTTATAGCTTCATTAACATACTGATCGTCTATTCTGCCGTGCATTGTCTCGATAAAATAATCCATTACTGCCTTATACGATTTTGGCATATTGTTTGCCGGCTTGTCGTATATATTGACTTTTACTTCAACTATATTTCCATCTACATAAGCAAGATAAGGTTCTTTAGCTCCCATTTGCTTTAGGAACGCAAAAGCTTCCTTCTTAATCTCGTCTGTCTCGTTGCGTTTTAACACAAAATCTCTAATAACACATTCAGCTTTTTTGTCATTCATGGATGCAATAAAATTAAGCATTGCTTTTTTGATTGTTACATCCTTATATTCAAGTCCCCATAGAACAAGATAATAAAAATCAGTATCGTTTTCCCATTTATGCTTCAGAGAATTAACGTCAAGATTTATAAGATCTTTTAATTTTTTTATTCTCGCCATAATCTCATCAGATGGTGTCTGATAATTATAGGCAAGTCTGAATGTATGCTTTTTCCCGTTGATAACGTTAAGCGCATGTGACTTATAATGCATTGCAACAATATTTAGAGGTTCTATTTTTAAGATATCTTCCCAATATTCCAATGCATTATTGATGCTGCCAAGATTAAAACAGGCAACAGCTGTATAATGTAGTAGTTTCTTGCTGAACGGTTTCAGTTTCAGCGCTTTCTTTAGATACACATATGCGTATTTATCCATACCTAATTCACAATACGTAGTAGCAATTTTCAAAAGATCGTCATATTCATCAGCATTGGGCTTTAATTTCTTAAGTCTTTCAAGTGCTTCTTCAAAATTGCCTAAGCTCCTATCAGAATTATAGAACAACGCCATATTGCATACTGCATGAACGTTTTTATCATCTTCCTTAAGTACTTCCTTTGCAATAGAAACAGCGTCTTCATGTTGACCATTCATAAAATATGCTAAAGAAAGATTGTTCTTTACATATATAAAGTTAGGTTCTTCATCAATTACCTCGTGAAATACGTTTATAGCCTCATCATATTTGCCGTTGTCCAATAATATTTTTCCATTTTGAGCCAAAGCAAGCAATTCACTCGTTTTTGTTTGGTTGTTCTTAAATTCGTTTTCGTAATTGAGCATTTCATGTGACTGTATTGCTTCAAGCATGTCATATACATCTTCGCTGTATTGTCCTTCAGGATCTAATTGAAGATATGTTTCAAAAGCATCTTCAGCTCTTTTATACTCATGCATTCCCATAAAATTGCAGCCTAATCCAAAATAAAAATCAGGATCTATATCCTCATTATTGTGTGATACAATGAAAAGTACCCTGTTTGATTCCTGATAGTAACACATCTCGGTATATATTTCTGCAAGAGACAGCAAAAACTCTTTATTATATGGCTCCTTTGACAAAGCCTTTCTATAGTAAAAAAGAGCATTATAATAATTTTTATTTTCAGCATATCTCAATGCCTTTTTATAATAAAATTCTCCGTCCTGCTCAAATGGTATTATTTTTGCAGTTTTTTTCATTTCAGGTAAATTTGACATTTAATATCTCCTAAATATTTATACAAATATATTAGCTCAATCTTAAGCTAACTTGCAACAATAGTTATAATAAATTTTAGCTATTCGTTAATGCTTTTTTTAAAAGCTCGTAAAGTTCATCTTTTTTTATTCTATACACTTTGTTACAAAACTGGCAAACAACTTCTGCATCCTCACCAGCTTCGATAAGTTGTTGTATCTCATATGCTCCAAGCGATAGAATAACTTCTTCTATTCTTTCTTTGCTGCAGTCGCATTCGAAATCGGGTGTCACAACATCGATTATTTGAGGATTTAGCGGTTTAAACAATTCCATTATAGCATCTTTGGTGTCTTTGCAGCTTGCTAATATTTTGTTAAATCCAGCAATATCATCTATTATGCTTTCTACAAACTCAAGCGTTTCTTCGCCGCACCCGGGAAGCGGCTGCACAAAAATGCCTCCTGCCGATAATATAGATTCGTCTGTATCAACAAGCACTCCCAAAGAAATAACAGAAGGCTGCTGCTCGGAAACAGTAAAATAATAAGCCATATCCTCTGCTATCTCTCCGGATACGAGCTCCGTTTTGCCTACATAAGGCTCTTTCAGACCTAAATCTTTTATTACGGTCACAAAACCATTTTTACCTACTATCTTTCCTACATCTAGCTTATGATCAGCTTCTCTTATGGGAACATCTGCAGAAGGATTATCTATATACCCTTTAACTATTGCTCTATTGTTAGCAGTAACTACTATACTGCCTGCAGGCCCGCCGCCTTTTATTATTATCGTCAGTTTTGCGTCATCTGTCTTCAGCCCTGTGCCCATGACCGCAGCAGCAGTAAGCGTCCTTCCTAATGCTGCACTGCATACTGGAGAAGTCTTATGTATCTGCCTTGCCTTTTCAACAAGTCCCGTCGTCCTTGCCGCTATAATTGATAACCCATCGCAGGTTATTGCTCTTACTATCTTATCTTGTAACATAACTTACCTTTCAAAAGTCTATTTTACCGCAACAAACTGTATTCTTTCACAATCTGCATCTGCTTTCTCAAATGTTTGAAACCCAAATGCATACACCGTATCAAATCCCGCTTTTTTTAATAGTTTAACTATATAGTCTTCTTCATATATAAACTGCATTTGCTGTTCTTCTGTTTTTATATATCTATCATCATGATCCTGTCTAAAAATAGACAGATCTATCTGCACGCAGCCTTCAAGCAATGTGTTTTCCCATATGAAAGCTATGTCTCCTCTATCCTCTGCAATTATATTATTACCAAGAAGATTTATAAGCTTATAAGCACTGCTTATATCAAAAGTGAATACAGAACCGCTTTTAAGCTGATCATAAACTCTCTTAAAAAAAGCAGGAACACTTTCAGGAGTCAGATAATTAACGCCGTCGCCAGTGCTTATAGCCGCATCTGCCAAAAAAGTTATGTTAAATGCAGCCATATCCTGACAATAAAACGTTATATCAGCATCATACTCTTTTGCTTTCTCTGCCGCAACACAAAGCATATCTTCGCTGTTATCAACAGCAAAATATTCTGCTTTTGTTTTTTTGCTCATTTTGCACGTAAGTTCTGCTGTTCCGCATGCCAAATCCACTATTTTGCTGTCATATCTTAGTTCGCTACCGTATTTATTTAGTATTTCAGTAATATAATCAGCCCATTTATCATAGTCCACATCATCCATGAACTCATCATAAAAAGCTGCTAAAGCCTCATAAGCCACTTTTATTCTCCTGTTTAGTCTATTTTCAATATTCTAGATACCGTCTCAAGCCCTAAGAGCATAATGCTCTCATCAAAATTAAAAGAAGAACTATGCAGAGGATTTGTAAATCCTTTTTCTTTATTACCCGCCCCAAGCAGCATTAAAACACCTGGCACACATTTCTGATATTCTGCAAAATCTTCAGCCGTCATGAATAATTCATTTTCAATTATGACATCTTCGTCAAGTATTTCATAAAGTTCATCAACAAGTTTTTCATCATTATATACTACAGGATATCTCACTTCTGTCGAAAATTCTGCTTTTACACCATATGCCTTTTCATGTCCTTTAGCTATTTGCTCTATCCTATTTTCCATAAGCGCCTGAAGTTTATTGTCATATGAACGTAATATTCCTTCTATTCTGGCTTGCTCGGCAACTATATTTCTTGCTGTGCCTGCATATATTTTGCCTACATTCAATACTACCGGCTGTGTAGGCGGTACATTCTTTGTTACTACTGTCTGCAGTGCCTGTATAATAGATGCGGTAGCAACTATTGTATCTATGCCGTCTTGAGGACTTGCTCCGTGTGACGACTTACCTTTAATATCTATATTGAATTCAGTTGTACCTGCTAATGAAGCACCGGCCCTTACGCCTATTTTGCCCTGTTCTATAGCCGGCCAAATGTGAAAAGCATATATCTTGTTTACTTTTGGATTTTCAAGCACACCTTCATTTATCATTACAGCAGCTCCGCCTGTAGTTTCTTCAGCTGGCTGAAAAATGAATACAACATTTTGCTTCAGCTTATCTTTATTATCATTTAGAAAAGCAGCTACCGTCATAAGCATGGCAGTATGCCCGTCATGTCCGCAGGCATGCATAAATCCTCTATGTGTGGAGACAAAATCGACCGCATTTTTTTCTTCTATGCAAAGCGCATCTATATCTGCCCTAAAAGCTACCGTTTCTTTAGCGCCTATATCCAGCACTGCTTTAATGCCTGTTTTTGCCATAGGTACAGCTTTAATATTCTCAAGCGTACTTAAAAAGTCCATTATATACTTATGTGTTTTAAATTCTTCATAACCTATTTCAGGTATCTTATGAAGATCTCTTCTTAATTTAATGGCTAGATCTCCATATTTTTTTACTTTATCATTCATACGCTATATCTTCTTTCTAAATTATTACAAAATAAGTTTAACATAAAACATATATTACACATAGTATAATTTATACAACTTTGTTGACTTTAGTTTTTTTTAATGCTAACATACACATATATATAAACATAACAAATTTTAGTTTGGATAGAGGCGCGATTTTTATCAGTAGCATTTTTTAGAGCGCGGTGCTCGTTTGACATAATGCGAAAGGAAAAGTTGCCGAAGGAAAATGTAACCGCATGCATTTTTACCTGGTTACTGGGTTAAGAGCCCTGTAACTGTCACCTTAGATCAGGTGGAGAGCTATCCGTAATGTATAGTTATGCTGTTCTTCTATACATACGGCGCTCTTTATGAGCGCCTTTATTATTTATATGAATATAATGTAAGGAGGTAAAAATCATGAAAAAATACAATGTTGCAGTAGTCGGCGCTACTGGAATGGTTGGAAGAAAAATGTTAAAGGTACTTGAAGAGCGAAAATTACCGGTAGATGAATTTTATGCTTTTGCATCAGAGAGATCAGCTGGAAAAACAGTTTTTTTCGACGGTAAACCATATGTAGTAGAAGAACTTACGGAAAAAAGTTTTGATGATAAACATATTGATATTGCGCTGTTTTCTGCAGGAGGAGGAACAAGTCAAAAGTTCTCACCTATCGCAGCTTCAAAGGGAGTAACAGTAATAGACAATTCCAATGCTTGGCGCATGGAAAAAGACGTCCCTCTTGTTGTTCCTGAGGTTAATCCCGAAGATATAGCATGGAACAAAGGCATAATAGCAAATCCTAACTGCTCTACCATACAAGCTGTTGTTGTTTTAAAACCGCTGGATGAAACATTTAAAATAAAAAGAGTTGTTTATTCAACATATCAGGCAGTTTCCGGAGCAGGAATGGGCGGTTATAGCGACCTTGAAAACGGAATAAAGGGTGATGAACCGCAAAAATTCCCTTACCCTATTTTTGCTAATGTTCTTCCTCATATCGATGTTTTCCTTGATAACGGGAATTCAAAAGAAGAGCAAAAAATGATAAATGAAACAAAAAAGATACTGCATAGAGACGATCTCAAAGTCAGCGCAACTACTGCAAGGGTTCCTGTTTTTTATGGTCACTGTGAAAGCATAAATATTGAGTTTGAAAAGCCGTATAAACTGGATGAGATTTTTGATATACTTAAGAAAGCACCTGGTGTTATAGTACAGGATGACCTTAAAAACAATATCTACCCTATGCCGATAAATGCCGAAGACAAAGATGAAGTCTTTGTCGGCCGCATAAGAAGAGATGAAAGCCTGGACAGCGGTCTTAATATGTGGGTAGTAGCAGATAATATAAGAAAAGGTGCAGCCACAAATGCTGTACAGATTGCTGAAAAACTAATTGAGATATGGGGAAAAAATGATCGACAAATCAATGAAAGCGAGGGGTTAAAATGAGCATATTTACAGGCTCAGGCGTCGCTCTAAGCACGCCCTTCACAGATGAAGGCATAAACGAAGATACACTTAGGCAATTAATAGCATTTCACCTTGAAAACAAAACAGATGCTCTGATTGTTCTAGGCACAACTGGCGAACCTTCAACTATGACTGAAGAAGAAAAAATATTAATAATTGAAACGACGGTGGAAATGGCCAAAGGTAAAATCCCTGTTATTGTGGGCACTGGAGGGAACAACACAAAGAAAGTTGTTGAGAGCAGCGTAAAGGCTGAGAAGCTTGGTGCTGATGCTCTATTGATAGTAACACCATATTATAACAAAGCAACTCCTAAAGGACTATATGAGCATTATAAGGCTGTTTCAGATGCTGTAAACATACCAATAATCGTTTATAATGTTCCAAGCAGAACAGGTGTAAACGTTGCTCCTGCTACGCTTGCTAAACTTGCTACTTTAAAAAATATCAAGGGCATAAAAGAAGCAAGCGGAAACATATCTCAGATTGCTGAAGTAGCCAGACTTTGCCCTGACCTAGACCTTTATTCAGGCAATGATGATCAAATTGCTCCTATCCTTGCTCTTGGAGGAAAAGGTGTAGTATCTACAGTCGCAAATATCACGCCAAACGAAGTACATGATTTAGTTCATATGTTCATGGAAGGCAACACAACCGGTTGCAAAGATATGCAGCTAAAACTCAATCCTCTTATTTCTGCAGTATTTTCAGAAGTCAACCCTATTCCAATAAAAACAGCTTTAAGATTAATGGGATATAATATGGGCAATTTCAGACTGCCTCTTTGTGAAATGGAAGAAAACACAAAAGCAAACTTAGTTAATGAAATGAAGAAATTCGGTTTAATATAGAAATAACTTATAAGAGGCAAAAGATGATGTTAAAGATAATAATAAACGGTGTTAACGGCAGATTAGGCCATACGCTGGTACAAGTCGCCGGTGAGCATGATGATCTTGAAATAGTTGCGGGAGTAGATATTTCAGCGGAGAAGAGCAATTACTCCTTCCCCGTCTATACAAACATCGAATCATGTAATGAACCAGCAGATGTACTGATTGACTTTTCAAGCCCTAAAGCAACAGAATCAATATTAACATATTGCGTCAAAAAGAATATTGCTGCAGTCATTGCTACTACAGGTCTTTCTGACAAAGAAAAACAATTTATAGCTGACGCATCAAAACATATACCTGTATTTTTCACAGCAAATATGTCTCTTGGTGTTAATTTGATAATGAAGCTTGCTAAGCAGGCAGCAGCTGTTTTGGAAGACAATTTCGATATTGAAATAATCGAAAAGCACCATAACCATAAAGTTGATTCACCGAGCGGAACTGCTCTAGTCCTTGCTGATGCAATAAACGACTCGCTTAAAGTAAAGCATGACTATGTTTTTGGCAGACACGATAAAGATAATCGTCGTGATCATAAAGAAATCGGCATACACGCTATCCGCGGAGGTACTGTTGTAGGTGAACATGAAATACTATTTTTGGGTAACGATGAAGTTATCACTATAAAACATGAAGCTCATTCCAAAAATGTATTCGCTGTTGGTGCGATAAGAGCAGCTAAATACATTTGCAATAAAGGCCCTGGCTTATATAACATGGGCGATATATTGAATGAATAAATAAGAAAGGCAGCATATGCTGCCTTTCTTATTTATTCATTTTTATTCATTTTATAGTATTACTAGGCTGATTAATATATATCTTATTATAAACAATACAGCAAATACATACATTATTGGATGAACTTCTTTTCCTTTTCCTTTGAAGAGCTTTAAAAGTGTGTAGAATATGAATCCTGCTGCAATACCATCTGATATACTGTAAGCAAATGGCATAAGTGCTACTACAAAGAAACTCGGAAGTGCTACTTCGAAATTATCCCAGTCAATGTTCTTAAGTGAAGACATCATTAATACCCCTACTATTATAAGAGCCGGAGCTGTTGCTTGGGTAGGTATTATGCCCGCTATTGGAGCCAATACGGTACATGCTAAAAACAATATAGCAACAACAATAGATGTTAAGCCAGTTCTACCCCCTTCACTTATACCAGCGCTGCTTTCGACGTACGTTGTAACTGTTGATGTGCCAAGCATAGAACCTGTTACTGTTGCTATAGCATCAGCCATCAGTGCCTGCTTGCCTCTTGGAAGATTACCGTCTTCATCAAGCATTTTTGCTTTTGAACCCGTACCTATAAGTGTGCCTATCGTATCGAACATATCGACCAATGTGAAAGCAAGTATTACTGTTATAATAGACATAAGTGAATTAAAAAGGTTCGATGTATCGATAAGAGCACCGAAATCCATCTTCATGAAAGTCTCGGATAATGATATATTACCCATTGTAAGTGTTTCAGGTATTTGCGTAACTCCCATTGCAAACCCTAAAAGTGTTGTAGCTAAGATGCCGATAAGCAGTGCGCCCTTAACATTGTAGCACATAAGTACTGCGATTATAACAATACCTATTATTGCAAGTAGTACGCTTGGGCTCGTTATGCTGCCCAATGATAGAAGTCCATCTCCTACGCTTATTATACCTGCGTTTTTAAAACCGATAAGTGCAATAAACATACCTATGCCACCGCTTATTGCATATTTTAGATCACGCGGTATTGCTCTTATTACAGCTTCCCTAAGCCCAGATGCTGTTATTATAATAAATACAACACCAGAAATAAATACAGCTGCTAAAGCTGCTTGCCAAGTATAATTCCATAGACCACATACTGTGTAAGTAAAAAATGCATTTAACCCCATGCCAGGTGCTAGAGCAAACGGGTAGTTAGCAAGTAAACTCATAAGTAACGTACCTACTGCTGAAGCAACGCAGGTAGCTACAAGAACGTTTGAAGAATCCATGCCAGTTGTTGAAAGAATTTGAGGATTAACAAAGATGATGTATGCCATTGTGAAAAATGTTGTTACACCAGCCATGACCTCAGTACGTACGTTTGTCCCATTTTCTTTAAGCTTAAATAACCGTTCCATTTGTTTGGCCCCTCCTTTATTATTACATACTTATCGTAACAGGCAGTACATAGATTGTCAATTATTTTACATACATATTTTATAAAAATATGTATATTGTTCGCATCTAATGTAATATTTTATTAGTTTACTAACAATTATTTGTCATTTTGAATAAATATACGAACGATAGTATATTTTTGAAATGTCTCTTATATTTATGCTTTAATTATTCAGTTGTTCATAAAACACATTAAAAATTACTACTCGCTTTATTCATTCAAAATATTATAGAAAGCTCAAATCGAGTAATATATAATCAAGTAAAGTATAAATTATATCACCGGAACTGTTAATCTTTACACAGAGATATGGAAATAAAAATGAATTTATATGTAACAAGGCTTGGCCAATCCATATGGAGTGCCGAAAATAAAGTCTGTGATATAACAAATGTTGATTAAACCGATAAAGGTATTGGGCAATCCGCTTTATTAGCTAAATATATTTTAAAAACAACATAGCACTTGATATAATTATATCCTCGCCTTTAAAGAGAGGCCGTAAAAACTGCCGAGATAATCTGTAGGTGTAATTTGCAGATATAATGGTAGATAATAGATTGACAGAACAAGAATATGGTATTTACGAAGGTGTCAATAGAAACAATAAACATTTTCAAAATAACAAAATGAATTTTGAATATAGATATCCACAATGCGAATCAATGACGCAAGTAGCACATAAGATATATGAGTTTCTTGAGCAGGTAAAAAAATATAAAAATTAAAATGTTTTGATAGTCAGTCGTGGTGAGTTAAAGAGTATTAAATACATATTTTGAAAATATTACGAACGATGAATTCTATCATTGGGAATTAGGAAATACTCAACTCAAGCAATATTTTTTATAATAAAAATTACTATGCAGTTTATTATTTTCATCATGTCTACAGCCAAAGATTAACTTCAACCTCCGCATAACGCAATTTTGTGCTAACTGTTACGAAATATTCCATATCATGGAAGTTAATTTCCATAATATACTCGTCATTCTCTGCAGTTAACTTCTTTAAGCCCACAAAAAAAGAGCCCAAAAGCTCTTTTTTTTAATGTACGCTATAGTTAGGTGCTTCTTTAGTAATGTTAATGTCATGAGGATGGCTTTCTATTAACCCTGCATTTGTTATTTTGATGAATTTTCCTTTTTTCCTTAGGTCTTCTATTGTAGGTGTGCCGCAATATCCCATTCCGGATCTAAGTCCTCCCATGAGCTGGAATATTGTTTCAGAGAGCTGTCCTTTATAAGGAACACGGCCCTCAACGCCTTCAGGAACTAGCTTCTTAGCATCTTCTTGGAAGTATCTGTCTGAACTGCCTTTTGCCATTGCTGCAAGTGAACCCATGCCTCTATAAACTTTAAAGCTTCTGCCTTGGTATATTTCTGTTTCACCTGGGCTTTCTTCAGTTCCTGCAAACAATGATCCGATCATAACAGCGTGAGCTCCGGCAGCGATTGCTTTAGGTATATCTCCGGAATACTTGATCCCGCCGTCTGCAATAAGCGTTACTTTCCCATCTTTAAGTTCGCTAGCACAGTCCATTATTGCTGTAAGCTGTGGAACGCCTATGCCTGTTACAACACGTGTTGTGCAGATAGATCCAGGTCCTATGCCTACTTTTATTACATCCGCGCCTGCTTCTATCAAATCTTTTGCAGCTTCAGAAGTTGCTATATTGCCAGCAATAATCGGTGTATCTGGGAATTTCTTCTTAAGCGTTCTTACCATATTAGCTACTTCCACATTATGTCCATGCGCAGTATCTAAAGATAGTATGTCAACTTGTGCTTTAATGAGCGCTTCTGCCCTTTCAATTGTATCTTTTGTAATACCTATAGCAGCTCCTACAAGCAGCCTGCCTTTTGAATCTTTTGCTGAGTTAGGATACTGAATGTTTTTCTCAATATCTTTTATGGTTATAAGGCCTTTGAGTTCACCTTCTTTATTTACGATTGGAAGCTTTTCTATCTTATTCTTTCTAAGTATTTCTTTTGCCTGGTCAAGTGTAGTTCCTTCTTTTACTGTAATAAGATTTTCGCTGGTCATCACATCTTTTATATATTTAGAAAAATCAGTTTCAAATCTAAGATCTCTGTTTGTAAGTATGCCTACCAGTTTATTGTCTTCATTTGTAATAGGTACTCCTGATATCCTGTATCTGGCCATAAGATCCAATGCGTCTGAAACTCTGTCGTCTGGGTGTAAATAAAAAGGATCAACGATGACTCCATGTTCTGACCTCTTAACCCTATCAACATGCTCAGCTTGATCCTCAATTGTCATATTTTTGTGAATTATTCCCAATCCGCCTTCTCTGGCAAGAGCAATGGCTAATCGATACTCAGTGACTGTATCCATAGCCGCGCTTAACAAAGGAATATTAAGTTTAATGCCTTTTGTCAATTGGACAGAAAGGTCGACAGTTTTTGGAAGTACGGAGGATTTTTGTGGCACCAGAAGCACGTCATCAAATGTCAAACCTTCTCTTATCTTTTCTTTATTCATCTATTATCACCTCAAAAATTTATTCAAATTTTTCAACAAAAAGTATACAAGAACAAATAAATATTAAAAATACTATATATTAATGATTATTTTATGTCAAGTTTGATTCTTTCGGGCAAACCATTTTTTCTAACATTGAAAAACATATATTGCTGAGCTATACCGGCATATTGGCCAAACGCCTGGCATGCAAATTCACTCATTTCTTTTGGAGTTGAACAGTTATTTAGGTATATAGCCCTTGTAACCTTCTTAACCCATACATCTAAAGGGTATGCTTGTCCAAATCCATACGCAAAGAGAAGAACACAATCTGCAACTTTTGGGCCCACGCCCTGCAATTGCTGTATTTTCTTTTTTGCATCTAAATATTTCATTTCGCCTATTGAATTTAAATCAAAACCTTCTAATATTTTCTGAACAGTGTTGATTATATACGGTGCTCTATATCCGGCACCACAATTTATAAGGTCCTGAACACTTGCCTTTGAAAGCTGCTTAGGAGTTGGAAATGCATAATATTCTCCGAAGACATCTTCTTTTTTTTCTCCAAAAGCATTGCAGATCCTGTCTATTATTCCCATTATCCTTTTGATGTTATTATTTGCAGAAATAATAAACGAAATAACTGTTTCAAAAGGCTCCTGTTTTAATATCCTCAATCCATTGCCACAGCTTATACTGTCTTTTATATATTCATCTATTGACAAAGCTTCTTTTATTTTTTCATAGTCAGTATCAAGGTCAAGGTAATTGCGCCAAAAATCAAATGTATCTTCACTACATGGGTATATGTGCAAATTACCACTGTACATATATATATTAACACGTTTATCTCCAGCTATACCAATATAGCCTTTTTTAGAAGGATAAAACCTAAATGTCTGTCCTGATTCAAAAATATGCTTTTCGCAAAAATCCTTTTGTCCTTCTACAATAGCTTCATTATTTTTAAATGCAACCTGCAAAATACTCACCCTCAAAAAATAGAAAAATAGACCGCAGCTTAGCTACGGTCATAAATTCATGCCAAATCAGTTTTCGGCAGCTGCAGTTTGTGGATAAACACTTACTTGCTTTCTGTCTCGTTTTGTCTCAAATTTTACTACACCGTCGGATGTGGCAAACAAAGTGTCATCTCCGCCTTTGCCAACATTTGTTCCGGGATGTATCTTTGTTCCTCTCTGACGAACTAAAATATTTCCAGCAAGAACAAACTGACCATCTGCCCTTTTTGTGCCTAATCTTTTTGACTCACTATCGCGCCCGTTCTTTGTAGAACCCATTCCTTTTTTATGAGCAAAAAGTTGTAAATCAATCTTTAACATTTAATCGCACCTCCTATACTCTATCTGTGCATTGTCGGGATATGCATAGCATATGCCCTTGAGTGAAAGTTCCATAGTTTCAACTATAGCCATAGCTTTTTCATTTTCTTCAAGTATTTGAACGGATAACAGCCCGTCTCTTACTTCACTTTTCAGTTTTACTTTTGCTACATGCTCAAGACCTATAAGGCAACTTTGTGCCAATGCCGAAACTCCTGCACACACTATATCATGGCCATAGTCAGCATACATACTATGTCCGGATATCTTATAAGCTTTAATAATACCATTGTCTTTGCATATAACTATTTCGATCATTTTATTCTGCTACTTCTGTTTCTTCAGCTTCGTTTTCAGCTTTTTTTGCAGTGGCTCTTCCAATGCTTAGTATCTCAACTTCAGTATAAGGCTGCCTGTGGCCCTGCAACTTACGATAATTCTTCTTTGGCTTATATTTGAAAACGAGAACTTTATCTCCTTTGCCGTGAGCCTTAACTTCAGCTTGAACTTTTACGCCTTTAACAATAGGTGATCCAACTTTTACAGTTTTACCACTGCATGTAAAAAGAGCATCAAAAGTTACCTTTTCGCCTACTTCAGCCGCAAGCTTTTCAACGCGAATTACGTCTCCTTTTTCAACTTTGTATTGTTTTCCGCCTGTCTCAATTATTGCATACATTCTAAAAACACCTCCCTAACCCCAGTCTCGCCTCAGCCTGGTACCATAAACATGGTTTTAAAACCAGCAAAGAGCGGCTACCAAAAGATGATATCATATATAACTTTTTGTGTCAATTTATTTATATCAGCTTACTTTAAGTGTATTTTCCAATTTCAGTTTGTCTTTTTTGCTTAGTATTTCCACTTCATATTTTTCAATATGCGTGTTGTTTGTTTTAAGATAAAAACTTCTGTTTACATTATCAAGAAGTGCATCCGGCCCTTTAAGCATTTCATCCAGTAAAGGTATTACATCACCATGTGCGCTTATAAGTACTATTTCACCTTCGCAGTTTTCCATCTTTCTTTTAGTTTCTTTTATTATCTTAACAGCAACAATCTCTTTTGAATCAACGACTCCGCTGCCTCCGCAATATGGACATGTCATTTTAAGTGAAGACCTAAGTGATTTTCTTTCTTTTTTCCTTGTAAGTTCGACAAGGCCAAGCTGAGTCATACCAATAAGTGTTGTCTTTGTTTTGTCCCTATTGAGCTCTGCCTGAAAACTTTCAAGCAATTTAGCCTTGCTTATATCCTGTAGCATATCAATAAAATCTATAACAATTATGCCGCTAATATCTCTAAGCCTTATCTGCCTTGCTATCTCTTTAGCTGCCTCAATATTCGTTTCAAGAATTGTCTGTTCAAGATCCGAAGTGCCCACGAATTTGCCCGTATTGACATCTATTACAGTTAACGCTTCAGTATTGTCGATTACCAAGTATGCGCCGTTTTTAAGCCATACTTTCCTTACAAGAGCTTTTGAGAAAGCTTCTTCAAGACCATACGCTTCCATCATGTCCATGTCGTCATCATAAAGCTTTATGCGTTCTTCAAGCTCCGGAGCCATGATTTTAGTAGCTGCAACGACCTTGCTGAAATACTCTTCGTCGTTTACCTGCATCTCTTCTACGTCTGAATTAAACACATCTCTAAGTGTCCTGAATATAAGAGATTCCTCTGAATGTATAAGTCTTGGTGCAGTAACAAGAGAATATTTCTTTTTAATACGTTCCCATAGTCTTTTTAAGAATTGGATCTCATGTATGATCTCTTCTTCGCTTTTTCCTCTTGCTTCTGTCCGTACTATTACCCCGACTCCGCTGCCTTCAAGTGTGCTCTCGGCTATCTTTTTAAGACGGTTTCTTTCGTGCTCATCTTCTATACGCCTTGAAACGCCCACGTAATTTACTGTTGGCATTATAACAGCTAATCTGCCAGGCAAAGTAATGTGTGAAGATATTCTGGCGCCTTTATTGCCTATCGGTTCTTTAAGTACTTGAACCATTATATCCTGACCTTTTTTCAATACACTTTTTATATTTGGTATAACCGGTTCATCTGATTCATCTTCATCAAACATGAATTCTGATTTATTTACAACTACATCACCAGCAAATAAAAACGCATTCCTTTCTTGTCCTATAGAAACAAATGCCGCTTGCATACCAGGTAATATATTCTCTACTCTGCCTTTGTATATGTTCCCAACTGTTCTTTCTTTGCCACGCATTTCTATGTATATTTCAGAGAGTACCCCATCCTCTTCCAATAAAACGCGAGCCCAGTAATTATTGACATCTACAAATATCCTTTTGCTCATTTAGATAACCTCTTTACATAAAAGCTTAAGCGGTGCATATATTCTAATTAGCAATCGTCTTAAAAAGACATATATATAAAGTCCTAAAACACCAAATCGAAAAAATAAGTTTAGCAAAAAAAATGCTACACCTAAGCTAGTGTAACATTATTTTCTTTTCCGGTCAATGTCACTTGCACTGATTTTAGCAATGTTCCCTATCGGTGTCTGCGCTCCTTTTTTTATTGCTCCGCACAATATCTCCTCTTCTCCGATCAGTTCATTAAGCTGCATATCGTCGTTCAATATTGCAACGATATTGTATTTAGTTGAACTGAAATTGCTTATTACATTGCTTGCCTTTTCACTTTTGTTCGCAGCAATCGGCATTACACCTATATAACCGTATTTATCAAGTTTTCGCTTCTTTAGTATGACTCCTCTTGCAAGAGTATATGTGCTATTTTTCTTTTCTTTTATCGCATTTACTATGATATAAACGCCCAATAAGATAGTGTTTAGATTTATCACATGATTTATAATGTAATAGATCGACCACAATATAAGAGCAACGCCTATAATTATGCTAAGATACACCGAACAATTATTAACGGCCTTTTCATTTATTATTCGTCGCATTATAGCTCTTAATGCACGACCACCATCCAATGGAAGAGCGGGAATAAGATTAATTCCCGCAAGCATAGCATTTATATATATAAATATATCCATCCAATTTCCGCGAAAATAAATATATCTAGTCAGTAATGAAAAGAATACAGCAAGCGTTATATTTATAAGCGGGCCAGCAATAGCGACCGAAAACTCCGTCTTTTCATCCGTATAGTAAAACGATTCGATCTCTGCTATCCCGCCAAAAGGAGTTAGTCTTAAACTTTTAACCGTTAATCCTGAAAGTCTTGCAATTACTATATGCCCTACTTCGTGCAAAAAAAACGCTATGAATATCAAAAAGAACTGCTGCAAAATACCTAAGTAAATAAGTATCGCAAATATAATAACCGATAGTATATCTGTCTTTATTTCTATTCCGTCTACAGAGCATAATTTCATATAATATACACTCTTTCTTATTTTCTTTTATATCTTACCATCGTCTATATATTGCTCAGGATCTACCGGTCTACCGTTATTTTTGACTTCAAATAGCAGCTCAGTAGAATTAAGAACGCCTATTTTTTGTTTTGCTGCAATAGAATCTCCTTTTTTGACTGTTATATCTGTAAGTCCATAGTATGTCGAATAGATAGTATCAGTATGTTTTATCTGGACATATTTACCAAGCATGCTATCTTCTCCTACTACTGCAACTATACCATTTGCTGCCGAGTATACTTCAGTACCCTTAACTGCAGTCATTGTAATGCCTGTGCTATCTGAATCCGCAAATCTCGTTTTGATTTCGCCTTTCATAGGATAATCCATATCAGGCACTTCATTGAAAGTCTGTGTTGATGTAGCATTTTCGTTTACAAACTGCAATTTCCCTAAAGTATTGTCAAGGTTCATTTCATATGAGATCGCTTGTTTGACACTTGCTGTTATGCTGTTTGTAATTGGCGAATCTATCATCTTTATTCCGTAAATAGCAAGTACTGCTACAGCACAGATAGCTGTATTCCGTAATAAAGAATGTACAATAGGATCTCTTTCGTTTTTCTCAGTATTCCTTCTATTGTTTTTAAACCTATCAAAGTTTATGTTTTTAAAATGATTTACTGATCTTTTGAAAAATTTCTTATTCTTATTTTTTAACGATACGAATTTCAATTTTCTTTTTTCAAGTTTTTCTCTTTTAAGCATCTCCCTGTGGCGTTCCTCTATCGTAATGAAATTTGAAGTTTCCATTCTCTCTAATGCACTTCTGTTTTCCATATTGTTCCCTCCATCAAGCTATTAATAATAATACTTATTCGAGCTCTCATGAAGAAATGTATAAAAAAACACCTATGAAAGGTGTTTCTTAAAATATGGTATTTTAGTAACCACAAACTCATTAACCTGATTTGTTTCGCCTCGTCGCATCCACACATTCTGCACAAGGCCGATCGCAATGAAATTGGTAAGCATACTTGAACCTCCATAGCTCATAAATGGCAATGGTATGCCCGTAACAGGCATAAGGCCTATATTCATGCCTATATTTTCGAATATATGAAACATAAACATCGCAGCAACTCCAACTATCATAAGGCATCCAAGCGTATCAGGAGCTTTTGAAGCCAAGTACATCATTCTTATTATAAGTGCTATATAAAGCAGAACTAAGAGCATCGCCCCAATGAAACCGAATGTTTCAGCTGTAACTGAAAAAATAAAATCCGTATGGCTGTCCGGCAAAAATCCAAGTTTTGTAAGTGTACCCTCAGCAAGCAATCCTTTTCCCGTTAGTCCGCCTGAGCCGATAACAAGTTTCGCATTTGCTACCTGCAACCCTGAACCGGTCGTATCTGAAAGAGGGTTTAAAAAATTAATTATTCTGCTTTTCTGCCAAGAAGCCATAAAAAGCCATGCAATAGGCAGTGCTGCTATGCCTGCACCTAAGATAGTCAATATTATTTTCCAGCTAGTTTTTGCTATAAACAATATGCCTGCTAAAATACATACGAAAACGAAAGCAGTGCCCCAGTCAGGCTGTAATAGAATCAGCACAAATGGTATAACAAAATACACAAAGATTGGTATAAGGTCAGAAAACTTTGTTATACTCCCAGCATTGCCCATTTTCCCAGATACTACTTTTGCAAGAGTTAGGATAATAGTTATTTTTGCAAGTTCAGAAGGCTGTATTGTCCTTTCACCTATTACTTTTATCCATCCAACCGTGCCTCTTGTAGCTGTACCTAATAGTAATAAAAGCAACAATACTGTATTTATTCCCCAGTAAAACCATCTGTATTTCTCTGCATAAAATCTATAGTCTATCATGGATACGAAAGTCATTGCTACAAGCCCAACGCCTACCCACAATAGCTGAAGCATTGAATATTTCGTTATTACAGATGTACTGCCTGCGTCAGATGTAGCAGTACCAACAATCAAAATACTCAAAGCACAAATAACCAGCACATTAATAAGCAATAGCCAGTCAAATTTAAATATTGTATTTCTTATTTCTAATTTCAATTTAATACCGCCTAAGTACGTATAATTGATCCATAAATTGTTTGCTGCCAAAAAGCTCGCCACAAAGCGAGCCGTTTTTAGTCAATTTTTATTGGTATGCTGGCAACCAAAGCACTAGAGAATCCGCCGTTACCATTTTCAACAGGCGTAATCTCTATTTCAACAGCATCAAGATCTACGTTTAAATGCCTTGAGATAACACTTATAAACTCAGTTTTGATTTCCTCAAGAACTCTTGGATCTATCTTCGTTTTATCGCTCATAAGAACCAGCTTTAGCCTATCTTTCGCTATGTCCTTTGATGCAGGTTTTTTATCAAACAACTTAAATAAATTAAACATGCCAAGCCTCCGGTTCTTTTTTATTTTTTAAATAAGCTTTTAAGTTTGCTGAAAAAGCCCTCATTTTCTTCTAAGTTCATAAATGGCACTTCCTGTCCCATTATCCTTTTTACTATGTTTCTATAAGCAGTACCGGCTTTGTAATTCGAAGTTACTATTGGCTCTCCCAGATTAGAAGAACGAATGACATTCTCATCTTCAGGAATTATCCCAAGAAGAGGTATCCCCAATATATCAAGTGTATCCTCAATGCTCATCATATCGCCACGTCTGACCATATCTGGTTTAATTCTATTAATAATAAGTTTAGGTTCTGTTATACCATTAGCTGATAAAAGTCCTATTATTCTGTCGGCATCTCTAACAGCTGACACCTCTGGGATAGTTACTACTATTGCGCTGTCCGCAGCAGCAATCGCATTTTTGAATCCATGTTCAATGCCTGCAGGGCAGTCTACTATAACATAATCGAATTGTTCTTTCAGCTCATTAATAACTGTTTTCATCTGTTCTTCGTTAACAGCCATTTTATCTCTTGTCTGTGCAGCCGGAAGCAAATAAAGGCCAGCATAACGTTTATCTTTAATAAGCGCTTGGTTAAGCTTGCATGTGCCCTCCACTACATCAACAATATCGTATACTATCCTGTTTTCGAGTCCCATGACAACATCTAAATTTCTTAATCCGATATCAGTATCGACAAGGGCAACCTTTTTGCCTTCAACTACAAGGCCTGTCCCAAGATTAGCCGATGTTGTAGTTTTGCCAACCCCGCCTTTTCCGGATGTGATAACTATTACTTCACTCATAAAAATCCTCCTGCTACAAATCAATAGTTTTATTTATCAAGTGGCTCGATTGTAATTACTCCATTTTTTGCGCGAGCTATTTCAGGATATTCACTTTTAGAATACCTGTCAGGACTTACAGCTATCAAATTACCAATTCTAAGCTGAACAGGCTGAAGTTTTATAGCCGTTACAATAGATTTTTCATCTCCTAATGCGCCAGCGTGTGCAAGCCCTCTAAACGTACCCATAATTAAAATGTCACCAGCAGCGATCAGCTCCGCGCCGGCATTTACATCACCTAAAACGATAATATTACCGTCAAATTCTATTTTCTGTCCGCTTCTGATTGTTTCTTTTAAATAAAGAGTCTTCTTATTCACGCTGGCTGTCGTTTTCTTTATGTCTTTTTTCGACTTGTCCGTAAATAAAATATTAACAGTATGTAATCTTTCTTTTAAAAGAGCCCTTATTTCTTCCATGTTTTGTGCAGATAAAGTAGAATAAACGATGTTAACATTGCTTAAGCCTTCAAAAAAAGCTTTGTTTTCGTCCAATTTCCCTTTTAGCTCATCAAATATCATGTTGAAGCTTACTTTGGCCGGTAATAATACTTCTAGTCCTTCTTTTCTTCCTTTAATAATGATATTTTCTTTGTCTTGCATTTTTCATCAGCTTTCGTTTTTTCCTCATAATATTATACAATAAATAATTGGTTCTTACACTATAAACTTAAGTTCAATCATTAATTGAATTTAAGTTTGTATCGCTTGTTGAGCTTGACTGCCCATATAAATTATCTAGGTAGTATTCAACTACTTTCTGTGCCGTATAAGCACCTTTTGACCCCGAATACCCACGAGGTAAATATACTACAACAGCGATTTTCGGATTATCTCTTGGTGCATAACAAACGAACCATGCAGTATTTTCAATATCTACATTTACTCCTTTATAACCTGTCTGTGCAGTGCCTGTTTTACCGGCTATCTGGTTTTTATATTTAAACGTTGAAAATGCGCTAACAGCTGTACCGCCGTCTTCACCTGATACAACCTCCTGCATGCCTTGTTGTATTAGCTTTATAGTAGAAGATGACGCATTAAGTTTATAATATATTGAGGGCTGCGTTTCAGTTACTGTTCCATCTGCCGCAACAACCTTGTCTATTAGATTTGCATTATATACAGTTCCTCCGTTCGCAATGGCTGCTATATATCTGACAGCTTCGATAGGTGTTATAAGAGAAATACCTTGCCCAATTCCGGATGTAACTGTATATAATTTGTTCCATGTTATCTCATAGAGCAGATCCGATATATCTTTATACCAGTAGTTTTTCAAATTGACCGTCTCTGAGATACCGAGCACATCGCTCATAATACCTCTTATTTTTGGACCTACCTCTTCAGACCCGCCAGCTAATTTAAGTATCTGCGTTGCAGCATCCTCAATCTTCGAGTCATCAACTGTAATACCGCTTTTCTCACAGTCCTTCCTCAAATATTCAATTATTTTATTATAAACAAGACGTGCTTTTGATGTTTTCTGATTGTCTACGGCTTTTGTATTATCATATAAGATGTTCTGTCCTCCCACTTGTCCTGTTGCTTCGCCGGCTAGCTGTATGCCTGTAGTGCTTGTCAGTCCTAATTTCTCAGCCCAGTTATTTATTTTATCTATTCCAAGTTCTCCCGCAACTGTATAGAAAAAGAAGTTACAAGATACTTCAAGCGCTTTAACAACATTAACATTTCCATGTCCTACCGATGACCAACATCTTGGAGCCGAGCCAATATCTATACCGTCAGTATAATATATTTTATCGTAGATCGTTGAATATTGTGTAATAACTCCCTCTTCAAGGCCTGCAATAGCAGTTACCATTTTGAAAATAGAACCTGGCGCTGCTTTGCTTGCAATAGCTTTGTTAAGGAGGGGTGTTGCGGAGTCCGTTGCCAATGCAGAATATTCTTCGGCCGATATACCTCCTGAGAAAAGATTCAGATCATACGACGGATAGCTGCTCATTGCCAATATATTGCCTGTATTTACATCCATAACAATTGCAGCGCCGCTTTCACATGTTTCTATCTTTCTAGAGGCGAGCACATCAGCATACTTAGAATAATTTGATGAGATATGATCTACTTCAAAATCATGTACTTGTTTTATGTTTTCCTCAAGTGCTTCGTCCAGAACCATCTGCAAAGGCAGATCAATCGTCAGATATACATCACTGCCGTTTGTAGCTTCCTTTGTGCTTAATATTGACGTAATAGTACCTTTAACATTTGTTTCAACAACTTCTTTGCCTTGTCTCTCGGATAGATTTGCAGATAACGTTTCTTCCATGCTCTTTTCAATTCCAGATACCCCAATATAATCATCGGAAGTATAGCCCAGCTTCTTATAATAGCTTATTGTGTCGCTATCTGTCATTTTGCCCATATAGCCTATAATATGCGCTGCTGTGGAGTTTTTCGTATAAATTCTTGTAGTGCTTTCGTCTATCGAAATACCTGTAAATGTATCTGACATAGACTCTATTTCTGCAACACATTTATCATTTATATCATATGAAATAGTAATAGGCAGATATGAAAGATAGGAATTGAGCTGTATCTCTTGCCATACTGACAGTATACTTCTTATCTCATCAAAAGGCAGATCCGTAGGAATTTGATATTTGTCGCACAGACTAATGAATATCTCTTCAGGTGTTAGCGAAGAATCTACATACATATTTGAGCGCCAGCGTGTTTCTCTTGTTTTTGCCGCGTCTTCGCTGATATCTCCCCAATTAAAATAATAATCGCCCTGATCGCTCCTGTTTATAGCAAATGTATCAATAAACTTTCCGCCGTTACTTGTTACGATATTATACAGCTCAATAAACTTCTGTGTATATTCAGAACGAACAGCTTTTGTGCTTAAAGATTCGGTTCTGGTAAAGGTAACATTATAGCATTTTTGATCCATAGCTAAAGGAGTACCATTTACATCAAGTATCTTGCCGCGTTCGCCTGTTACCGTTATCGTCTTAGTCGTTTTTGCCGCAAGCGTATCTGCAATAGTATCGCTTTGTATAATCATAATATTATTCATTTTTATAATAAGAGCAGCAAACATCAACAGTACTAAAATACCAACAAGGTTAAATCTGCTTTTTAGTTTTTCAAACATTTATTACTCCTACTTCTTTAGCAATATGTCCAAATCACTGCTGCCCTGCCTCATGACATGTAAACCATATAAGCGCTTCATAAAGAAATACACTATTTCTAATATAATGCAATTATATAATATGGCAGGCAGGTAATATCTTACTAGACAATAAAAAAATAAAACATGAGTCCCTGCTATTCTTGTAATAAGCATTACCAAAATACCGCTTATCAAAGTCGCAGCCGAAGTGAATACAAGCGGCTTTATAACATCCTCGTTTGCCAAATCACGGATTTTGATGCCTGATAATATACCAATAAGCAAATAGATCAGTGTATACATCCCAAGAACTGATCCAGCAGTAGTATCTATAAATAATCCACCTAAAGCTCCAAATATTCCAGCTGTTATACTTCCGTCCAAAAGGCCAATACATATAACATAAACGAGAAAAATATCAGGTAAAACAGATAAGATACTAATATAACTAATAAATGATGTATTAAACAGTGCAAAAAAAAGAGTCAGCACAAAAAGAATTACATATCTCATTATTTAGACCCTTCTTCCTGATCTCCAACTATTATAAGAACTTCTTCAATAGATGAAAAATCTACATATGGTTTTATTATCGCATAGTTCTCAAGCTTATCACCTTTTGTGCTCATCTCAACAACAGTACCTATTTTTAATCCTTTGGGATATATGCCATCAAGCCCGGAAGTAAGCACAACATCACCCGGTATTAAGTTGGATTCTATAGGAAGGTAAACCATTTTAAGATTTGAATTAGTTCTGTCCGCATCCTCGCTTCCTTTGATTATACCCGTATCACGAGTACGCTCGATTATACCGCTTATTGAACTGTTCTCATCAGTAATGCTCATTACTTTTGCATAATTAGCTCCAATTTCAACAATCTTTCCAACAACTCCGTCGGCAGTCACCACACCCATACCGACCTGTATCCCATCTTTTTTCCCGGCGCTTATTGTGAATGTATCAAACCAATAACCCGGGTCATGAGCAATGACTTTTGCAGCAACAAAAGAATAATTTGAATTGGCATTTTTATAATCAAGCAAATCTTTTAGCCTTTTGTTTTCGTTTTGCAGTTCTTGAAGTTCTAGGTTTTCTCCTTCAAGAGTATCTATCTTGGCTAAAAGTTCTTTGTTTTCTTCTATTGCTTCATTACCATAAAATATATTTGTAAACAAATTCGATATTGAAGTTGTTATATTGACTGCTGTATTTTCAATAGGTGCATAAATAGCTCCAAACGTACCTGTTACACCACCTGTGGCTTTACCGACAAGCGAAATAATAAGTAGAAGAACAGCACAGCCTATAAGTATTGTCCCAACAAAAGCAAGCTTGCCTTTTTTCTTTTTTGGCATTTTAAATAAACCTTTCGTATCTCTCTACTATAGGCTTTGATTATACCATATTTTCAGCATTTAATTCTACATAAAATCATTGTCATATATCTTTTTAATCTTATTTATATGCTCCATTTCGGATGCTATCCCATTTACGACACATTCTAAAGGATTTTCGGTGATATGGATGGAAATGTTTGTTTCATCTGCAATTATTTTATCCAAACCGCTTAAAAGAGCAGTGCCGCCTGTCAGATAAATCCCATTATCTATGATATCCGATACAAGATCAGGTGGTGATTTCAATAACGTATCCTTTATTACTTGAATGATAAGTTCAAATGGTTCTTTCAATGTGGAAAACAATTCACCTATCGGTATCGACATCATCTTTGGCAGTCCTGTCAAAAGGTCAAGTCCTTGAATATTTATATATGAATTACTATCTCGTGAAATTGCCGCACATAACTTAATTTTGATCTCTTCTGCAGCCGCTTCTCCAATGGCAATGTTATAGACTTTCCTTATATGCCGAATAATAGTATCATTTATCGCATCTCCACCGATATTAATTGATTTGCAGCATACAATCTCTCCAAGAGAAACAACAGCTGCCTCCGTTTTCCCTCCTCCAATATCCACTATCATATTACCTATCGGATCTTTGGAGACAAGTCCTGCACCAATAGCTGCAGCCAAAGGTTCTTCTATCAATATAACTTCTCTGACGCCGGCAGCTTTAGCCGCACGTACAACGCCGTTTCTTTCAATACTGCTCACCCCAAAAGGAATGCTAATAACTACTCTAGGGCTAAATCCGACCTTAAAATTGTTCTTCAGTACTTTTTTTAAAAAGGCCTTAAGCATTATTTCCGCAGCTTCAATATTTGCAATGGTACCATCTTTAATAGGCCTTATTACAGATATATTTTCTGAGGTTCTCCCCAGCATTTTCCTTGCTTCTTCTCCTATAGCAATAACTTCATAGTCGTTATTTCCGATTTTTCTCATTGCAACTACCGAAGCTTCTTTCAATACTACACCTTTCCCTTTACAGAAAATAAGTGTGTTTGTTGTGCCTAAATCCACACCCAGATCCTTAGAAAAAAGATTTAATGGCATAAAAATACACTCCTTTCAAACATAAATATTGTTTCCAAAGCAGTGTATAATACTCTTAAATTACTGTAAACGTTTACCTCAGTGCAGTCAGTAATATATGAAGTTTTGCTGCAGGAAGTCCCATAACATTGTAATAACAGCCCTCTATACGCTTTATGAATGAGCATGCTCTCCCTTGTATGCCATATGCTCCTGCTTTGTCCATAGGTTCTCCTGTTTTTATGTATTCGTCTATTTCCTTTTCGCTTAATCTTCTGAAATATACGTCTGTTTTTTCATGATCACATATCATTTCCTTTAAAGATGTGTCAATTATACAAATACCTGTATAAACCGAATGCATATTGCCGCTAAGCTTTTTAAGCATATCCGCCGCATCATTTTCATCTTTCGGTTTTCCAAGTATCGCATCACCAAGCGCTACTATCGTATCTGCTGCTATTATGATACCTTCATTATCTTTTGCAATATGTACGGCTTTGTTTTTTGCTAAGGTTTTTACATATTCTTCAGGTCCGCAGCTCTCGATATCTTCCGAGATTGCAGCCGGGACAACGATGAAATTTTCAATACCCATTTTTTCTAATATTTCTGCTCTTCTTGGCGAAGCCGAAGCAAGAATTATCTGCTTATCCATAATATCTCCAAATAAAAAAGCGCCTTATCGGCGCTTTAGTTTTTTAGCTGGCTTTAGATTCTGTTTTTCCCTTTGGAACCATCTCTATAGCTTTCTTAGGACATTTAGCAGCGCAAGCACCGCACCCTGTACAATTTTCTTCTATAACTTTATGTGTCTGTTTAAGTTCGCCTTCGATAGCGTCGAAATTGCATTGCTTTTTGCAAATCGTACAGCCAATGCAAAGATCTTCATTTATCTTTGCAACTTTTCTGTTTTCAAAGTCTGCAACTATTGTCTTTTGCGGACATACTTCAGCACACTTCAAGCACCCTGTACACTTATCATAATCTATTACAGGAATATTATTCACCATAGTTATAGCTTCAAATTTACATGCTTTAAAGCAAAGCTGGCACCCTATGCAGCCTTTTTTACAAACACTGCTGACAACTTTACCGAATCCTGGGTTTTTGCATAATACTTGTACTTTTTCCTTAGATTTATAAGGCAAAAGTGAGATGATGCTCTTTGGGCATTCTTTAACGCATGCACCACAAGCTGTGCATTTCTCTGGATCTATTTCGATTATGCCGTTCTTTTTTGTGATAGCATCGAATTTACATACCTTAATACAATCACCAAAGCCTATGCAGCCAAACTGACATGACTTAGGGCCATCGTTAACCAAAACAGCTGCCGCACATGACTGCAATCCCTTATATTCATATTTATTTGAACATGTGTCTTTGTCACCTTGGCAAACAAGCCTTGCAACCATTTTTTCACTTTCGCCGCCAACAGTTGCGCCCATGATCTCTGCTATCTTGGCCTTCTGTTCTGCACTTGATACCGGGCATCCGTCACAAGGAGCTTTACCGCTTACAATCGCTTCAGCCATTGAGTCGCAGCCTGCAAAACCGCATGCGCCGCAGTTTGCTCCAGGTAATGCTTCGCGTATGCGTGCCACACGATCATCAACCTCTACTTCGAATTTCTTTGCCGCAAACCCAAGTCCGACACCAAATAAGAGGCCAAGCGCGCTTAGTACCACTATAGGTATTAATATCTGTTCTAACATACTCTACACCTCCTATTTAATCAAGCCTTGGAATCCTAAAAACGCAATAGACATAAGGCTTGCGGTTATAAGCGCAATAGGGAATCCATCAAAGCATTTAGCAATATCATTTGTTTCCATTCTTTCTCTTATTCCTGCAAAAAGAACGATTGAAAGCATGAAACCAAGTGCTCCGCCAATGCCATTTACAAGTGTTTCAACCAAATTATATCCTGAATTGATGTTAAGTATTGCAACGCCAAGAACTGCGCAGTTCGTTGTTATAAGTGGTAAATAAACACCTAAAGCTTGATATAGTGTTGGGCTTGACTTCTTTATAAACATTTCAACAAACTGTACAAGAGCCGCGATAACAAGTATAAATGCTATCGTTTGCATATATCCGATATTCAGTGGCTCCAAAACATAATACTGTAAAAGCCATGTGATTACAGAAGCAAGCGCCATAACGAACGTAACTGCTGCACCCATACCTACAGCTGTTTCAACTTTCTTAGAAACCCCAAGGAATGGGCAAATTCCTAAGAATCTAGATAAAACGAAATTGTTTACTAATATGGAACTAAGGAGTATAAGCAAAATTCTTGCAAATCCTTCCATTATGCCTTACCTCCTCTTTTTTCAGTTATTTTGTTTACAATTGCCATTGTAACACCGAATACCAAGAAACCACCAGGAGCAAGTATCATCATAAGAGCAGGCTGATAAGCAGCACCCATAACGCTTAATCCGAAGATTGTGCCATTTCCGAGCACTTCTCTTATTATAGCGATTATTGTAATTGCACCTGTAAAACCAATACCAATACCAACGCCATCAAATATAGAAGCAACTACTCCATTCTTTGATGCGAAAGATTCAGCTCTGGCAAGTATTATACAGTTAACAACGATCAACGGTATGAATATGCCGAGCGATTCATTTAGCGAAGGTACAAAAGCTTGAAGCAAAAGTTGTACTATCGTAACAAAAGATGCTATTACGACAACATATGCAGGGATACGTACCTGTTCAGGTATAAAGTTTTTCAGCATCGAGATAACCATATTGGAACCAATAAGAACGAATGTGAAGGCAGCACCCATACCTACCGAATTTATTGCTGACGTTGTTGTAGCAAGTGTAGGACATGTACCAAGAACTAACCTAAACGTTGGGTTCTCATTAAAAATACCGTTTTTAATTACTTTCAATATTTTCTTCATTTTGCTTTTCCTCCCTCTGAAAGGTTAGCATTAAAAAAGCTATCAGCTGTATTTACAGCAAGTGTTACAGCCTTAGAAGTTATTGTGGCGCCGCTCAATGCATTTATTTCATTGCCTGATGCCGAACCGTTTTTAACAACTGATATTGTTTTCGTAGCATCCTTACCTATGTACTGATCTCTAAACGATGCTTTTGTTGAATTTGCACCCAAACCAGCTGTTTCCGAGTTCGACCCAACAACGACACCAGTTACTTTTCCTTCCGAGCTGATGCCGACTGTAACTTCAAAAGATCCGCCGTAGCCTTTAGTGGTTACTTTTAATGTATAACCTACTACACCATCGGCTGTCTTACCCTCATATACCTCTGATATAGCAGAGTAATCTGTCATATCATATTTGCTTAAGTCAACTACTTCAAAAGATTCAGCAGTAGGAAGCGTGCCCTTTCTAGCTGAATCATTTGCCATTTCTTCTTGCTGAGCTATTGGTTCTGCTGTTATGAAGTTTGTATAACCAAGTGCTAAAGCGGCAACCAAACATATTATTGTAAGTTTTAATCCTAACTTAAACATTCTTCTTTGCCACCTCCCCGTAGATCCTTGGCCTTGTTAGTTTATCAATAAGAGGTGCTGCAACATTCATTAATAGTATTGAATATGAAACACCTTCCGGATAACCGCCAAATACTCTTATGACGGCTGTTAAAACACCGCAGCCAACTGCATATATAATCTGGCCTTTATTTGTAATAGGTGATGAAGAATAATCCGTAGCCATAAATATAGAGCCAAGCATTAGGCCGCCTGCGAAAACGTATTCCATTGGATTCTTGCCAAATATAAGTGTCAAAACAAGTGTTGTGGCTATGTATACAACTGGTATCCTCCAAGTTATAACACCTTTCCACAGTAAATACAAACCGCCTAAAATAAGAGCTGCTGCCGAAACTTCACCGATACAACCGCCTATATTGCCTATAAACATGTTCCATATTGAAGGAAGCTCTCCTGTTGCCGTACCTTTAAGTATTGCAAGAGGTGTTGCACCTGATATTGCCGAAGCAGTACCTGCTGTTACCCAAGTTGTCATAGCTACAGGCCACGACGCCATCATAAAAGCACGTGCACCTAATGCAGGGTTCATGAAGTTTTGGCCTATACCGCCAAAAAACTGTTTTACTACTATTATTGCAAAAGCTGAACCTATAGCAGGCATCCAAATCGGCACTGCAGGTGAAACGTTAAATGCAACAAGTATGCCAGTTACGACAGCGCTGAAATCACCTATCGTAAGAGGTTTTTTTGAGATAAGCTCTACTGCAGCTTCAGATAAAACGGCTGACAAAACTGACACAACCGTAATAAGAAGCGCATTTATCCCGAATATATACACCGCCCATATAAGCGCTGGCATCAACGCAATAACAACGTCTAGCATTATCATTCTCGTTGATTCATCAGATCTTACATGAGGAGATGAAGTGGATATAAGATTCATTTAAATTACACCTCCTATTTCTTACTTTTACGAATCTGCATAACTTGCTTTTTAGCAACTCTGATAGATTGAGCAAGATTTCTTTTTGCTGGACATATAAAAGAGCAACTTCCACATTCAATACAATCCAAAGCATTGAACTCATCACATTTATCAAACATGCCTTTTATTGAATATGCATTGAGCTTAAGTGGGAGTAGCCCAACTGGGCATACACTCACGCATCTGCCACACCTAATACATGGTGATTCTTCCTCAGTTTTTGCAAGCTCTTTATCCAGAACAAGAATACCTGATGTTCCTTTGCCTACAAAAGTATACTCAGGATCGAAAATAGAAAAGCCCATCATAGGTCCGCCGCTTATGATCTTTACCGGTTCGCCTTTATAGCCGCCACATTGGTCAATCATATCTTTGAATGATGTACCTATACGCGCCAAAAGGTTTGAGGGTTCATTGACAGCACCAGTAACAGTAACAATCCTTTCAACTAACGGTTTGCCTGTTTCTATAGCCTGTGCAAATGTAGCAGCTGTGCCAACGTTGGAAACAACTACGCTTACATCTATTGGCAGTCCGCCTGAAGGGACCTGCCTGCCTGTCAATGATTCGATAAGTTGTTTTTCAGCGCCCTGAGGATACTTTGTTTTCATCATTTCTGCTGTGATACCTTCATATGGTTCACATGCTTTTTTGATTTTTTCGAATGCATCAGGTTTATTTTGTTCAATTCCGATCATAGCGCGCTTAGCGCCCAGAAGCTTCTTAAGAGCATAAGCCCCTCTTACAACAAGTTCAGGCATTTCGAGCATAAGTCTATGGTCAGCTGTAAGGAATGGTTCGCATTCTGCACCATTCAATATTACTGTATCGCAGGTTTTACCTTGCGGTATAGATAGTTTAACATGTGTAGGAAACGTAGCGCCCCCCATACCTACTAAACCTGCTTTTAGAGATATGTCCTTTAACTGCTCCGGTGTTAAATCGTCGATATTTCCATACGGTTTAACATTTTCATCGACTTCATCTTTAAAATCGTTTTCGATGATTACCGTCTCGACTTCCTTGCCCGACAACTGCATTACTTTTTTAACGTCTTTGACTGTGCCGGATACAGGCGAATGGATAGGAGCAGAAACAAAGCCCATAGGTTCGCCTATAAGCTCGTACATTTTTACAGTATCACCTTTTTTGACAACAGGTTTGCACGGCGCTCCGATGTTTTGAGACATCGGCACCATAAGTATGCTTGGAACTTTTGCAGGTTTAATTGCTGCATGTTCACTCAGCCTCTTGCCCTCATGTAACTTTTGTAAAGGATGTACTCCTCCTTTAAATGTGTGTAACTGTAGAGCCAATATTAAGACACCTGCCTTATATAATATTAAAAATTTTCATAAAATACCTTCCATATTGTATCACATAAATAATTTCAGAACAAATAATTATGAAAAAAAATCGCGTGAAATGTGTCGCTTTTTCAACTTTTCTGCATATTTACTAACCAAACATTTGCAAATACCTTAATATAAATTTTCTTATATCAGCAATTGTTGGCCTTTATCCTAAGTATTGACCTTTTATTGTCTTTAATTTATATCCTAATAGTGAAATTTTTGTATAAAATGTATATGTTTGGTAATAATAAGCCTGTAGGCAAAACTAACTCATATAAACCCTTATACCCCATCTCCACCACATGAAAAGAGAGAGCATAATGCTCTCTCTTTTCATTTAAGACTGGTTGTAATCCTAATTTTTGCCATGCAGATTGTTAGCTTAATCTTTTGTATTGCCCTTCATCCCGAAAGACCCAAAAAGCGCTATACCTGAACACAATATTCCCTGCAAAACTGATTGGATATCAAATCCTGCAATTATGATACACAATACTATACCAAGAAAACATATTATCCACGGTATTAGCCAGTTTTTAATAAACGGTGTACCTTTTAGCGCTGCCGAGATAAACCACAAGACCGGTATTACTACCATTAGCTTGCCATTTACAAGATCCACTATATCCAAAATCACACATCCTTACTAGCTAACTTGTTGCACCAAGATTGCAGTTACTTTGCTGCTAAGGTACGTTACCTTTTACATAAATTAACATCATATCGTTTACCAAGCAGCAAAAACGCTTTAGCCAGTTAAGAAATCAGAGTTGCAAAAGAAGTTTTTGCAAGTTTTATCATAATTCCACGTATTTTGCCCTTACACTACATTATATGCAGTTATTTGTCTTTTGCTCACAAGGTATAGATAATTTCTCAATTACAAATGCTATTAAAAAATGTGAGAGGGATATAAAGATGGCAAATATTTTTATCAGATCAACTATCCTATATTTATTTGCATTTATAATGATCAGGGCAATGGGAAGAAGACAAATAGCTCAATTACAGCCATTTGAATTCGTTTTAGCGATACTTATTGCTGACCTGGCAGCCGCACCTATGTCAAACAGCGGCGTGCCGATACTTTATGGTGTCATACCAATACTGACGCTATTTTTGTTGCACACTCTCATCTCATTTATAGCTTTAAAAAGCGAACGCATGCGAGGTATCATTTGCGGTAGGCCGGTAATCGTGATTGAAAAAGGGCGGATATGCAAAGACAAGCTTAATGATTTGCAGTATAACCTTAATGATCTTCTTGAACAGCTTCGTTCCAAAGATGTTGCTAACATTATAGATGTTGAATATGCGATACTTGAAACAAACGGACAGCTGAGCATTATAAAAAAAGAAGCAAAAAAAGATGCCATAAACGAAGATCTAAATATCCACAGGCCCTATGAAGGACTGCCGATGGCTATCATAATGGACGGCAATATAAACAATATGAATCTTGAAAAAGTAGGCTTTACGAAAAAATGGCTGGAAACTGAGCTATCTAAGAATGGCATAGCATCTGCTAAAGACGTTCTTCTTTTTTCAATAGACATGCAAGGCAATACATTTATTCAGACACAAGACAAAAACGCAAAGCCTATCTATGGAATGGTGCAAAAGCCCGAACTAAGGGAGGATCTGCCATGAAAAAGGTTGTTGCTGCCATAATTTTAATAATTGCTCTTTGCATAGCCTTTTATTGCTCTAGTACTTACGTTATAGGCAAAGTCCAAAGTGCTTTATCGCTTACAGATGAAATTATAAGTAACATAAAAAAAGACGATTATGACACAGCTTTGGAAAAACTCGATGAGCTTAAAACTGAGGTGGATAATACCACACCGACACTACAGAAAATACTTATTCACGAAAATGTAGAAGAATTGATGCGCGCAATAGACGAAGCTATTGTCTATTGCAACTATAAAGTAAAAGCAGAAGCAATAAAAGAAATAGTAGGTGCTCAATATTACCTTAACGCTTTAAAAGAAGTGGAAATATTTTCACTTAAAACTATATTTTAAAATAAAAAAGAGCACAAGTGCTCTTTTATAGTATTTTGCTTAAATACTGCCCTGTATAACTATTCTTGTTTGCTGCTACTTCTTCAGGTGTTCCCGTGGCAATTACAGTTCCGCCTTTATCTCCGCCTTCCGGGCCAAGATCGATTATATAGTCGGCTGTTTTTATCACATCAAGGTTATGCTCTATTATTACGACTGTGTTTCCGCCTTCAGTAAGCCTCTGAATTATCTTTATGAGCCTAGCAACATCATCGACATGCAGCCCTGTTGTAGGTTCATCTAGTATATATAGCGTTTTGCCCGTCGAACGCTTGCTTAATTCAGTAGCAAGCTTTACTCTCTGAGCTTCGCCGCCTGAAAGCATCGTAGATGGTTGTCCAAGTTTTATATATCCAAGACCTACATCATAAAGAGACTGTAATTTATTGCTTATTTGAGGAACATTTCTAAAGAAGGATACCGCTTCCTCTACTGTCATTTCCAAAACATCATATATGTTCTTCCCTTTATAACGCACCTCAAGCGTTTCTCTGTTATATCTTTTCCCTTTGCAGACCTCGCAGGGTACATAAACATCAGGAAGAAAATGCATTTCTATTTTTATTATGCCGTCACCGCTGCACGCTTCGCATCTGCCGCCTTTAACATTGAAGCTGAACCTTCCCTTTTTATATCCGTGCATTTTTGCATCAGGTGTTTTTGAGAATATATCTCTAATAAAGTCGAATACACCAGTATAAGTAGCCGGATTGGATCTGGGTGTCCTGCCTATAGGTGACTGATCTATGTTTATGACTTTATCAAGGTTCTCTATGCCTTCTATGCAGTCATACTTTCCTGGCCTTACTTTTGATCTGTTAAGATCTCTGTATAGTGCCTTATATAGTATTTCATTAACAAGGCTTGATTTGCCCGACCCCGAAACACCGGTAACACATGTTACCACTCCAACAGGGAATTTCACTGTTATATCTTTTAGGTTATTCTGACTAGCACCTTTGATGGTAACCCATTTTGAGCCTACTTCTCTTCTCTCTTTCGGCACTTCTATTTTCTTTTTGCCGCTTAAATATTGGCCTGTTATTGAATTTTCATTATCTATTATATCCTGAAGAGTACCTTGCGCGACCACAAGTCCACCATGCTCTCCCGCACCAGGTCCTATATCCAATATATAATCTGCTTTTCTTATCGTATCTTCATCATGCTCTACAACGATAAGTGTATTTCCCAGATCTCTTAGATCACATAACGTTTCAAGCAAACGGTCATTGTCTCTTTGATGCAAACCAATGGACGGTTCATCAAGTATATATAATACACCGACCAGAGAAGAACCTATTTGAGTAGCAAGCCTTATCCTCTGCGATTCACCTCCCGAAAGTGTTCCAGCTGATCTTGCCAATGTAAGATAATCAAGACCCACGTTCTCCAAAAAGCCAAGCCTAGCATTAATCTCCTTTAAGATTCTTTCCGCTATAATAGCTTCGCTGCTCGAAAGGGTCAAACTGTTTATAAACTTTCGGGCATCAGAAATAGACTTTTTGCTTAACTCCGCTATGGATATACCGCCTACAGTTACCGCAAGCGATTCTTTTTTAAGTCTGTCGCCATTGCATGTCGGACATGTTACAGTGCTCATATACTGTTCAAGCTCCTGCTTCATGGTTTCTGACGTTGTTTCTCTATAACGCCTTTCAAGATTTCTTATTATGCCTTCAAAAGCCATTTTAAACATGCCGTTTCCATATTCCCTGGCATAATGCACTTCTATCTTTTCTTTTCCTGTGCCATAAAGTATTTTGTCTATTATATCTTTTGGCAGATCTTTGACCGGCGTATCGAGTGAAAAATTATATTGTTTTGCAAGAGCATGAAAATACATGTCGGCCATTGTGTTCTTATCTGTTTTTGAGGTATTCCATCCCGATACTTTTATTGCTCCTTCGGAAAGCGAAAGTTCTTTGTTTGGAATTATAATATCCGGATCCATCTTCATCAGCACACCTAATCCTCCGCAGGTTGGGCATGCGCCAAAAGGATTGTTGAAAGAAAACATTCTCGGCTGAAGTTCTTCTATGCTTATACCGCAGTCAACACAGGCATAATTCTGGCTGAACATCATTTCTTCCCCGCCGATGACATCAATAAGTATAATTCCTTCACTTAACGAAAGGGCTGTTTCCAATGAATCAGAAAGTCTTTGAGCAGTGCCTTCCTTAATAACTACCCTATCTACAATTACTTCAATATTATGTTTCTTATTCTTATCAAGCTTTATATCTTCACTTAGTTCGTATATATTACCATCCACTCTTACACGTACATATCCGCTCTTTTTGAGCTCTAAAAGCTGCTTTTCATGCTCGCCCTTTCTGCCTCTGACTATGGGTGCCAGAACTTGTATCCTTGTGCCCGGTTCCAACTCCATTATTTTATCGACCATCTGGTCAACTGTCTGCTGCTTTATCTCTTTGCCGCAGTTCGGGCAATGAGGTATACCTATTCTTGCATACATCAATCTGAGATAATCATGTATCTCCGTTACAGTTCCGACAGTTGATCTTGGATTATGGCTAGTTGTTTTCTGGTCAATTGAAATAGCAGGAGAAAGTCCTTCTATATATTCAACATCGGGCTTGTCCATCTGCCCTAAAAACTGTCTTGCATATGAGGAAAGCGATTCTACATATCTTCTTTGTCCTTCGGCATATATCGTATCAAACGCTAAAGAAGACTTTCCTGAGCCTGAAAGTCCTGTAAAAACTATAAGCTTGTTTCTTGGTATCTCAACATCTATATTTTTGAGATTATGTACTTTAGCGCCTTTTATTTTGATTGTCTCTTTCAACGTCTTCCTCTTTTCTTGTTCCCAAAATTATATTTAGGCTCGTTTTTCTTCTTTATTCCCTTTATCTTAAACATTTCATCCCTAAGTTTAGCGGCTTTTTCGAAATCCAGCTCTGCCGCAGCAAGTTTCATTTGCTCTTCCAGTACATAAAGAGCAGCTGCTTTTTGTGCCTCATCCATTGCTGTTTCTTTGTTTCCACTGTGTGTTGATTTCGTAATCTCAAGTATCTCATGTACAGATTTCTCTATTGTCTTAGGCACAATACCATGCACCCTATTATACTCCATCTGTAATCTTCTGCGGCGCTCGGTTTCATCAATAGCGCGCCTCATCGAACCAGTTATTGTATCGGCATACATTATTACTCTGCCTTCTACATTTCTTGCCGTTCTGCCTATTGTCTGTATCATGGCAGTTTCAGAGCGCAAAAAGCCCTCTTTGTCTGCGTCAAGTATCGCCACAAGTGCTACTTCCGGTAAATCAAGTCCTTCTCTTAAAAGGTTTATTCCGATAAGCACATCGGTTTTGCCTAATCTGAGATCTCTTATTATCTCCATTCTTTCCATAGTATCTATATCCGAATGCAGATAGCTTACTTTCAGGTCCAGTTGTTTGTAATATTCTGTAAGATTTTCAGCCATCTTTTTAGTAAGCGTAGTAACAAGCACTCTAAATCCTTTATCCACCGTTTTCCTTATCTCACCTAAAAGATCATCGACCTGTCCTGCTACAGGTCTTACTTCTACAGAAGGGTCAACAAGCCCGGTTGGTCTAATTATCTGCTCTACAATCGTATCAGTCTTTTCAAGCTCGTAAGGTCCAGGTGTTGCCGAAACGTATATCGCCTGGTTGACCTTGTTTTCGAATTCTTGGAATTTCAGCGGTCTATTATCATATGCAGACGGTATCCTAAAGCCATACTGCACCAGAGAATCTTTCCTGGAAAAATCGCCATTATACATAGCTCTTATCTGAGGAATCGTAACATGTGATTCGTCTATAATGATCAAAAAGTCATCAGGGAAATAATCAAGCAGTGTATAAGGTGGATCTCCAGGCTTCCTTCCATCGAAATATCTGGAATAATTCTCTATACCTGTGCAGTAACCTACTTCACGCATCATCTCGATGTCATATCTTGTACGCTGAACAATTCTCTGTGCCTCAAGCACCTGCCCTTTATCCAAAAACTCCTGTTCTCTTTTATAAAGGTCACTTTCTATTTCCTCAAAAGTGCTGTCCATTTTCTCTCTAGAAATGGCATAATGTGATGCAGGGAATATAGCTACATGCGCAGTTTCCGCAAGCACTTCACCGTTCACAACATCTATTTCTGTGATGCGCTCTATCTCATCTCCAAAAAACTCAACGCGAATAGCTTTTGAAGAAGAATTCGAAGGAAAGATCTCCAGCACATCTCCTCTAACTCTAAACGTACCTCGCACAAACTCAATATCATTTCTTTCATATTGAATATCGACAAGTCTTGAAACGACTTCATCTCTGTCTTTCTGCATTCCAGGGCGCAAAGATATACTCATATTTAGATATTCTACTGGGTCTCCAAGAGCGTATATACACGAAACGCTAGCCACAATAACAACATCTCTTCTCTCCTGCAAGGCAGATGTTGCGCTATGTCTTAGTTTATCTATCTCTTCATTTATCATGGCCGTTTTTTCTATATATATATCCGATGAAGGTATATAGGCTTCAGGTTGATAATAATCATAGTAACTTACAAAGTATTCGACAGCGTTATCAGGGAAAAAATCCTTAAGCTCACTGCAAAGCTGCGCAGCAAGCGTCTTATTATGTGCTATAACCAAAGTGGGCTTTTGCACTCTCTCTATAACATTGGCCATTGTAAATGTTTTTCCCGAACCAGTAACACCAAGCAAAACTTGGTGTCTTTTGTTATTATTCAAACCTTTCACAAGCGCATCAATCGCTTGTGGCTGATCGCCTTGTGGAACAAAAGGTGATGTTATCTTAAAATCCATTATTGCCTCCACTAATCGTACATATGTTCTTTTATATTATATCTCACAGCCTTCATTATTTCAACGTGTTAATTATAATAATACTTACCTGTTAAATACAATACTAGCGCAAAGAAATGCCTTATTTTGGCAACTCAATGCGCTAGTAAAAATTAAAGTTATATTAATCTATTCTTTGCAGCAAACTTTAACTGACTTTACTCCAAGTTCTTTCATTTTATTCACATACTCCACATGTAGCGGATGAACTATATATCCCTTATAGTCATCATAATTATCAAATGAACCTATTAATGAATAATCATAGGAATTTTCATCTCCTAAAGTATCCAGATCGACTTGGAATTTGTTTATTTGTTCGATAACCATTTCAAGATCTTTCAGTTGTTTTGCCATAATAGGAGCATCGTTTTTATCATCACATTTGAACAACACAACGATCTTATACATACATTACCTCCCATAAATTATTTAGTCTATTACTCTCAACAGACTAACTACTTCAACTACGTCTTCTATCTCTTTGATTTGTTCAATAGATTTTTTCATTGATTGCTCACTTGTTTCATGAGTAATGAATACTAGTGGCACACTGCCATGATCCTCTTCTTCAGTCTGCTTTTGCATCATCGATGCAATGCTTACACCGTTATTTCCAAACAATCCCGCAATTTTTGAAAGGACTCCCGGCTTGTCCAGCACTCTTAAATGAATGAAGTATTCGCTTGTCCAATCAGTATTAAACGTTATTGCCTTAGGTTGCGCGTACGTATTTTCAAATGTAGTATATCTATGCTTGTCCATATGTGAAGCATAAATAATATCAGATACTACTGCGCTTGCCGTAGGCATCTCGCCGGCACCTTTGCCGTAGAGCATGAAATCACCTATAGCATGTCCGTGAATAAATATAGCATTATATGCGCCTCTTACTGAGGCAAGAGGATGTGTGTTCTTAATAAGCGCCGGATGAACTCTTACTTCTATGACTGTGCCATTCTTTTTTCCTATAGCAAGAAGTTTGATCGTATACCCAAGTTCTTTAGCCCAGGATATATCCAAAGTATTTATTTTTGTTATACCTTCAATGTATATGTTTTCTACATGTACTCGTGAATGAAAAGCCAAAGAAGCTAAAATGGAGAGTTTATATGCCGCATCGTAACCTTCGACGTCGTTTGTAGGATCAGGCTCAGCTAAACCTTGATTTTGAGCTTCTTGAAGCACATTAGCATATGAAGCACCTTTTTCAGACATCTCTGTTAAGATATAGTTTGTCGTTCCATTTATAATGCCCATAACGCTGTCTATATTGTTAGCCTGGAGTGATTCTGTAATAGCTCTTATTATAGGTATGCCACCTGCAACGCTTGCCTCAAAATAAAGACCTGCGCCCGTCTTTTTAGCAGCTTCTTCAAATATAGGCCAATGCTTAGCCAAAACTTCTTTGTTTGCAGTTACAACCGTTTTCCCACTTTCAAGTGCTTTTAATATATAAGTTCGTGCAGGTTCCACTCCGCCCATGAACTCTGCAATAATATCGATATCTTTATCATTTAAGATTTCATCAAAATCAGTAGTATACAGAGATTTGTCTGCATCAATATTTCTTTTTTTATTGATATCTCTTACTAGTATCTTCTTTATTTGTATATCCATTTCTTCTCTGTGTTTTATGTCTTCAGCATTATCGGTCAATATTTTATAAACACCTGTTCCAACATTACCTATCCCAAGAAGAGCAACATTTACTTTTTTCATACTATACCTCCATTATGTTAAAATTTACTTAAACTATATCAATATTGCAGCCCTTTTACTGCCAAAAGGCCGTCAAGTATATCAATTGTATCTGATTCTTCGCCGATTAGATTTGCCAAACCGCATGGCGCTATTATTTTGACGCCTTATTCTGAGAGTTCGTCATTCATCTTGTTTACTAGATAATCTATCATCCCTACATACCATGTATGATTCCGGATTGCATGCATGACGCCGTATCCGATCCTATTACTATATCCGGCTTTTTCAGTTCTACATTAAAAAGCTTTGAAGTACTGCTAACAAAAGCCTCTTGTGCTATCATCACACCCGGGCAGATCGCTCAGCCAATGAATTTTCCTTCAGTTGTGACGACATTGACTGTTGTAGCCGTTCCAAAATCTATTACTATGTTTTGTCCGCCGTATAGTTTGTATGCGCCTGTCACATTTACAATCCTGTTAGCACCAAGTCCTTCAGCGTTTTTATATTCTATATCTATTCCTGTATTCATTTTGGGATCAACAAACATTGGCTGCTTGTCCAAATATAACATGCACATACTTTCCATAATATTGTTAACTGTAGGGACAGCAGAACATATTATGACATATTCTTGATTTTATACGCATATGAGTTAAAAAAGATGTCACTATCATACCGTATTTTATGTATTATTAGAGAAATGCCATGATACAATTATCTTATTATCGTCAAATACAGCTGCTTTAATGTTTGTGTTTCCATTGTCCAATACAAGTAACAATTAAATTATCTCTCTCTTATTGTTAATAATGTATTATATCAATTTATTTGACACACATCAACGCATTAAGGCAATAAAATATAAAAAGCAGTCAAAAACCGATAAAATTTAGTTCAACATTACGATATTATAATTCAAAACGCTGATTAATCCCAGCCATACATAATAAGCCACTAAAAGCCACGCTGCCTTTGAATCAATTAAGTATTCTTCTTTTATCAAAAAGAATGAGCTGACCATTAAAAGCAATAGATCAACAAACGAAGCCCATGTATCATTTTTGAAATAGAATAAAAAACTCCATATTGCAAGCATTGTTATGGTTATAAGCAATAGCCTTAAAGCCTTTTCTCTGCGGCTTCCGTAATTGGAATTCAGAGTTTTGTACGCAGCAAATGCAATTGTAATATATGTTACTAACCAGATTACGATACCTGTTGTTGTAGAAGGAGCGAAAAACGGCTTATTTATTGAATTATACCATCCCTCACCCATGTATAAAAAGAATAAGCTTGTGCCAGTTAAAATAACAAAAGAAACCAAGATTAAGATAGCATACTTAATATTTACATGTATCTTAGAAACTTTTTCCATTTCCATTTTATTCACCTCTTTTATCTTATTTTTATATTCTTATTCTAGCATTACCACCCGTATACTAAAAAAGAGGGTTAACCCTCTTTTTTAATGCTTTTAGTCGCAACTATCGCATGGATCATAGCCTCTTGGTTCGCAGTATTTATCACCGCCAAAACCGCCGCACAATACCAATATAAGTATTAATATCAGTATTATGTTATCTCCTCCAAATAGTCCTCCTCCACAGCCGCAGCCATCGTCGCCAAAGCCGCCGCTTAATAGAAGAATTATTACTATTACCCAAATCCATTCATTATCAAAAAACCCGTTCATGAACACATCCCCTTTTCAGCATTAATGCGTTTGCTCCTCTGAGCTTACATACTGTATAATACGTAACGCTTCAATATTTAGTGCATATTTACCTTATTACCTTGACAAAATGTTTAATTAAATGCATTATATTGTTATGCGAAAATCTAACGTTTTTTGGTGTTTCACCCAAATTAATCACTTGTATTTTAGCAGTTTTAGTCTGCTTTATTATTTATAAAATGAATAGGAGAACTCATATGGCAGCGACAAACATGGATCAAATAGTAGCTTTATGTAAAGGGCGCGGATATATCTTTCCCGGTTCCGAAATATACGGAGGCCTTGCAAACACGTGGGATTACGGTCCATTAGGCGTTGAATTCAAAAACAACATAAAAAAAGCCTGGTGGGAAAAATTCGTTCAGAAATCCCCATATAATGTAGGAGTAGATGCAGCTATCCTTATGAACCCACAGACATGGGTTGCAAGCGGACATGTTGCAGGTTTTAGCGATCCTCTTATGGATTGTAAAGAATGTAAAGAGCGTTTTAGAGCAGACAAACTAATTGAAGAATATTATAAATCTAAAAACCAAGCAATAGATGTAAACGGCTGGACAAACGAACAATTGGAAAAAACAATTATTGAAGAAAATATCCCATGTCCTTCATGCGGTAAATGCGCATTTACACCAGTAAGGAAATTTAATCTTATGTTCAAGACTTTCCAGGGCGTTACAGAAGATTCTCAATCCCAAGTTTACTTAAGACCTGAAACAGCTCAGGGTATCTTCGTTAACTTTAAAAATGTTCAAAGAACTTCCAGGAAACGTATACCTTTTGGTATAGGCCAGATAGGAAAATCATTCAGGAACGAAATTACTCCTGGCAACTTTACATTTAGGACAAGAGAATTTGAGCAGATGGAACTTGAATTTTTCTGTGCTCCCGGTACTGATCTTGAGTGGTTCTCTTATTGGAAAGATTTCTGCCATAACTGGCTATTAGCTTTAGGCATGAATGAAAATAGTATAAGGCTTCGTAATCATTCAAAAGAAGAGCTTTCCCATTATTCAAACGCAACTACAGACATAGAGTTTATGTTCCCGTTTGGCTGGGGTGAGCTCTGGGGTATTGCCGACAGAACAGACTTCGACTTAAAACAGCACAGCAAATATTCAGGTCAGGATCTATCATATATCGATCCTGTAACAAACGAGCGTTATATCCCATACTGCATCGAACCGTCACTTGGTGCTGACAGAGTTGCTTTAGCATTTCTTTGCAACGCATATGAAGAGCAGCAGCTTCCAGAAGGCGATTCAAGGACAGTGCTTCATCTGCACCCTGCTCTTGCTCCTTTTAAACTGGCTATCCTGCCCCTTCAAAAAAAGCTTACTGATAAAGCACAGGAAGTCTTTGAGGAAATGCAGAACTATTTCAATGTAGATTATGATACAACAGGAAGCATCGGCAAGAGATACAGAAGACAAGATGAAATCGGCACACCTTATTGCATGACGATTGACTTTGAAACACTTGAAAACGATACAGTTACTATAAGAGACAGAGATACTATGGAACAAGTTCGTTTGCCAATTGATGAAGTTGCTAAATATGTGCAAGAAAAATTAGTATTCTAAAGCAAAAAGCAAAAGTTATGTGCCCAATAATCATGCTTACACTAATAAAAGAACGTAAAGAAACATCAGTTATAGTACAAGTACCACTTGCTTAATTGGGTTGCTGCATATCCGTTAGACTTGGCTTTCACGACCATGCCGTAGATGCTTGCTCAGATAACGGCGTAGTAATATTTTTAATGCAGCATTGGAGCAGGCCTCAAATAATATTGACGGCATAATGGCAAAAGCTATTAACATTAACGAGATTTAAAAAAAACGGCTTAACGCCGTTTTTTTATTTAGAATATGAACCTATCATCGCCTTTTGGCATCTTTTTGACTTCTTCAAGCAGTTCTTCATAACCCTGCTTGCCCATAAGCGCAAATGTTACTTGTTTACCAAGCTCTACGCCCGGCTGATTAAACGTATTTATCTCCAGCAGTTCTCCTGCAAAGGCTGTCATAAGTTCATACATTTGTATAAGCTGACCTAATGTATGTTCATTTATTTCAGGCAATGTAATTTTTGCAAAAGGTCTTTTTGCTTTATACATCGCGTACATTGTCCCGTATTCTTCAGCCTTAATAAGTTCATTTAAGCTCTTGTTGCCCAAAAACGACACATCTTTAATAAGTTCATATAGATGTGGTATCTCTATCTCGTCTCTATATTTGTCTACAGTCAAAAATGTTATCGTCTTGTCAAATGGCCCTTCTGTATAAAGTTGTATCTGCGAATGCTGGTCCGTTACGCCTAGAGCTTTTACCGGTGTTTGCCCGCAATAAAGAGGCATCCCTTTTAAATCATCTTTTTTTCCAAGAGATTCAGCCCAAAGCTGTGCATACCAATGTGCAAAATAATTAAGCCCGCTTGCATAAGGCATCATTACACTTATATTCTTACCCGACTGCATGGCAAGCACCTGAAGCAGTGCTCCCATATATGCCTTATTTTTAAATATATCGTATTCATCGCATGTACTTTCCATGTATGCAGCGCCTTCAAGTAGTTTAGCGATATCTATCCCAAGTACTGCGGCCGGAAAAAGACCTACTGGTGATAATACAGAAAACCTACCTCCAACACCTTTTGGAACTATGAAAGTTTCATATCTTTGAGCAAGGGCTATCTTTTTTAGGTTACCATCCTTCTCGTCTGTCGTAGCAATAATATGACTTGAAGCTTTTGCTCCGAGTTTGTTTTTTAGTAAATCAGTTACTATAAGAAGCTGAGATATTGTTTCGGATGTATTACCGGACTTCGTTATTATATTGAAACATGTCTTCTCCGGCTCAATAACATCTAATAAAGCTCTAATCCCTTCAGGATCGATATTGTCTTCAACATAAAACTTTGGACCATTACGAATAAATTCAGGTGCTTCATTGTACTTCAAATGGCACAGAGCATTTTGCAGCATACGTGCGCCTAATGCAGAACCGCCAATTCCAAAGACTACAAAATAATCATATTTATCTCTTACCCTTTCTGCTGTTTTTTGTATGTCTTTTACGATACTATCCTGAGTGTATGGTAAATCACGCCACTGCATAAGGAAGCGTTTTTGTCGCATATTATACAAAGCAGTATCAATCACATCTTTATGTTTTTCAATCTCATCAACGCTAATTCCGGCAGGACCTATGTTGTTTTCCAGCATAAAATTATAATCGCATCTTATATCTTGAGCATTTCCCTGATTAAAAAATTTGTATTCCTGCATTGGCATAATCAATTCTCCTATAGTTTTCTTTTATTATATCTTTTTTACGTATATTTTCCAAATGCTTTTTAAGAGTGTGAACTTTTAGTACTTTGAGCCTTCTGACTGTAATAAGAATATATAAAAGAGTTTACTTGCTAAAGGCTGTGTTTTAGATGATAGAAAGAAAAAATATATTTCCTGCCATGTTGATTGTAATAATTACAATAAGCATTTGTTATCTTTCTTATGCGTTTTTATCAGATGAAGAATCCGCATATGTCACTTTAGAAACAAGCAGTGGCAGCGCTACACTGCAGGTTTGTGTAGTAGATGGTTGGACAGATATTCCAATTGAAGGCGCAACTGTCGTAATACCAGAAATCAACAAATCATTCAAAACCGATTCTCAAGGCAAAACGCCTATAATAAGCGTTCCTGTAATTGCAGATACCACATATCAAAGCATACTTGAAAAATCATGGGGAGAAATAACTTTACTTGTTTACAATGACGGTTATATTCCATATGCTCTTTTTCATGTAATGGTTTCTGAAAATGTATACAGAGATGGCCCTACTATCCTGCTTTTTCAAAAGGGCTCGACAAGTAGCGACGATCCTTTCTGCATCGTAGAAGGGCCAGATACAACATGGGTATATAAGCTAATAGAGAAATATGATCCTAAGTAGGTCTTACACTCTTATTTGTCCGTTCCCATAAATATTATATTTTACTGTAGTAAGTTCTTTTACTCCCATAGGTCCTCTAGCATGCAGTTTCTGTGTGCTTATGCCTATTTCTCCGCCAAATCCGAATTCGTACCCGTCTGTAAATCTTGTTGAAGCATTTACATAAACAACAGCTGAATCAACTTCTGCCAAGAACCGCTGTGAATTCTCATAGTTCTCAGTTATTATAGCATCTGAATGCGCCGAGCCATATTTATTTATATGCTTTATCGCATGTTCAAGATCGTCTACTACCTTTATAGCTGCTATATAGCTTAAATATTCTTCATACCAATCCTCTTCTGTAGCCTCTATGACATCCGGGACGATAGCCTTCACCTTTTCACAGCCTCGTACCTCAACTCCGTTATCTCTCAGTGCTTTTACACACTTTGGTACAAATTCATTAGCTATATCTTTATGCACAAGTACCTTCTCAAGTGCATTGCAGACAGAAGGTCTTGATACTTTAGCATTTACTATAATATCAAGCGCCATTTTTTCATTTGCGTTATAATCAACGTAAGTATGGCAGTTGCCTATCCCTGTTTCTATAACAGGTACTTTGGACTCTTTTACAACCGTATCAATAAGTCCTTTGCCGCCTCTTGGTATAAGTACGTCTATTATACCGCTTAAACTCATCATTTCTTTTGCGCTGTCCCTTGAAGTATCTTCAATGACTTGCACTGCGTCTTCAGGTAAACCGACTTTAACCGCTGCTTTTTTTGCCGTATCAACAAGAGCAATGACAGAATTGATTGCTGCCGAGCCCCCTCTAAGTATGCATGCATTGCCAGATTTGATACATAGAGCCATTACATCCATAGAAACGTTTGGTCTTGATTCGAATATAATTCCTATAACACCAAGAGGGACTACTGTCTTTGCGATTATTAAACCATTAGGCCTTTTGAACATTTCAGCTTTGCCTATAGGATCATCTAGTTTTGCAATATCTTCGATACCATCTGCGATGCCTTTTATGCGCTTCTCATTAAGCGTAAGTCTGTCGATAAACGAACGCTTCATTCCGGTTTTTTCTGCATTTTCAAGGTCTATCTTATTTGCCTCTATAATGCTGTCCGTATTTTCAAGAAGAGCATTTGCTATTGCATGCAATATTTTGTTTTTTTCATTTTGGCCAAGTAGACCAATATCATGCGCTGCGCTTTTTGCTTTCAGCGCTTTTTCTCTCACTTCCATACTATAGCCCCCTAATATGTATTTATAATAGTATATACGCATATACAAAAAAAAGCACGCATTTTGCATGCATTTTTTGCTTTATGTATCGATATCTTCCAGAAAATATTCAAATTCTTCTATAGAATCGAATGCTTTTCCCTCTTCAATTTCAGCTTTCAAATCTTTGCTCAGCAAACTAAAGCTGACATCAGTTTTCATAAAAAGCACGAGTTCCTCACTTCCGCTTACGGACTTATAAATAGAAATATAATCACCGCTTTTTTTTAGTATATAATGACCTGGACAATAACCGTTTATTGTCTTTTTTAAAACGATTTTATCATCTTCGTATGATACAAGCTCCGCTGCATATATGCTGGCTATCTCTTCTCCTGTTTTCCCTATCATATCATTTTCTGCTTCTTCAGTGACATTTTCCGTATGGCCACACTTTGTATAATAATATTCCCATTGTACCTGTGCATTTAAATATAGCCCCTCACTTATAACTGCTTGCACATTAAGAGAAGCATCATCATTTTTTGATACTTTGCTCAGATTTATCGCATTTATACCGCCGTAAATTATCGCAAATAGACATATAGAAACAAATACGGTAAAAATTATGTTTTTCTTACTATTTTCCTTCAAGATTACCACTCCAAATAAAGCAATACTTTGCTTTTTTGGAAGTATTCCCCAAGTAATTTAATAGTATGCAAAAAAAGAAGGCTTACGCCTTCTTTTATATATTATATATTTTATTCTTCCTGCAAGATTGCGTTATGATAAACATTTTGAACATCATCATTATCTTCGAGCATATCAAGAACTTTCCAGATTTTTTCTTCTGTCTCTTCATCAACTACAACAGTATTCTTAGGTATCATCTGCACTTCTGCATCTTCTACTTTTAGCCCTTGTTCCAAAAGATACTCTTTTACATTACTTAGTTCAGCAGGATCTGTAAGAATTTCATATACTTCATCGTCGCCTGCAATAACATCCAGTGCGCCTGCTTCAAGTGCTGTCATTATGAAAGCATCTTCATCCATACCCACACAAGTTTTTTCTATTAAAATTTGACCTTTTTTTTCGAACATCCAGCTAACGCAGCCCGTTGTTCCTAGTGAGCCTCCGTTCTTATCCATTATATGCCTTACTTCACCGGCCGTCCTGTTTTTATTGTCTGTAAGTGCTTCAATAATTATTGCAACACCATTTGGCCCGTATCCTTCATATGTTAATTCTTCATAGTTGACTGCTCCAAGATCTCCGGAAGCTTTTTTTATGCTGCGTAAAATATTGTCGTTTGGCATATTATTTGCCTTAGCTTTATCTATTATATCCTTTAGCTTTGAGTTATTTGCTGGATCAGGCCCGCCTAATTTTACAGCAACTGCTATTTCTCTGCCTATTTTAGTAAATATTTTTCCTCTTTTTTGATCCGTTTTTTCTTTTTTGTTTTTTATTGTGGACCATTTTGAATGACCTGACATTACCTTGCCTCCATTAGTATTTTCACATTATTTTATAATACATTATCGGTAAAGATTTATCAAGGGCTAATAGTTTCTAAAGGCGTTAGATTAAGAGTTTGCCCGTTACCGTACAATGATCCGTAATATTCTGGCACGTTGCCCACGATTATCGTTTCCGTAAGAGGCACAGTTGCTGTAATAGTTATTACTTCACTGTTATTTAATGCAACCACACGCACTGTCGCTTTTAATTCTATCCATATCTCGTGATGCGTTTGGTTTATTCCAGCCGATTCGAATCTGCTTTTAAATTCAGCCGTTACAGAGCCCATAGGCATCATTTTTATTTTCACTACCGGGCCGATACTTGAAAAAAGCTGAACACCCGTTATTGTACCTAAATGCAATTCAATGCCCTGTTCACCAAGAGAAGTGATCTTTCTCTGAGCAGCCAATGCCGTATAACTTGCAAGCTTGTTCATATATACCGAATTAGTTTGAACCATCGTGATGTTCCCGTAATTGTCCTTTGTTATACTGATAAAATCTTCATATCTGATTGAACTGAAGTTTTCTATAACAGCTTCATTAAGGGCTTTTGTTGTAAGACTTCTTAATCTGACTTCAGATATTGCCAAAAGGGTTGGTTCAAGCGCACAGTTTATTATATAAAAAACGAGAAGTAGAAAAACAGAAAACGAAATAATAATAGCTTTTATACCTCTTCTTCTTTTCATTTTCCATTTCCCCTTATTTTTTGTTTTGTTTTATACCTTGTAATATTATTATGTAATATATATTTAATAAGTGTATGGCGTTTTTATGATATAATAGTCTAGGGTTAGTGTACTCGGTAATATGGGAGGATTTTATGAGCGGCAAACTAAATGAGAAGTTTAATAATCTGTCAAAAAATATAATTATTATTTCTAAAATGGCATTAGAAAAAATAAAATATTTTTCTGTGATTGCCATTGAAAAAATCTCGGATGTAGTTCATGATAAACAATCAGTGAGAAAAGGTCAGAAAGCTAATAATAAAGAAAGCAAAGAAAGCACTTCTGCTAGCAGTAAAATAGTCACTAAAGCAAAAAAGAAATGGCCACATATAGACGGCAACAAAAGTATCTATGTCCCAGCTAACAATAATGATAATATATCTCTAAGCATTTTGGCTAACGTTTCTAAACTGTTTGTCATTTTGATCATTTTTGCTTTTGCCGCCGGAATAGGTATAATCGTTGGTATCGCAAAAGCGTATTCCGAAACAACCCCAACTCTTGATACCGAAAAAATACAAAATCAAGCTCAAACTTCTTATATATATGATTCGAATGGAAATCTTATAACCGAATACAGAGGAACAGAAAACAGGGTAATCGCTACTTCCGAAGAAATCCCGCAAAATCTTAAAGATGCTTTTGTTGCTATAGAAGACGTAAGGTTCTATCAGCATAACGGAATAGATTTAAAACGTATAATCGGAGCATTCGTAAGCAATATTACCAGCGACAGCGTATCAGGCGGAAGCACAATCACTCAACAGCTTATAAAGCAGCGCATATTAAGCAGTGAACGTTCATATAAGCGTAAAATACAAGAAGCTTATCTTGCTATGGAACTGGAAGCAGAATACTCAAAAGACGAAATACTTGTTGCTTATCTGAACACCATACCTCTTGGCGGTTCTAATTATGGTGTCAAAGCTGCCGCAATGGATTATTTCGGTAAAGATCTTAGCGAACTGACATTAAGAGAATGCGCTATGCTTGCTGGGCTCACACAAAATCCATACTACTATAATCCAAGGCGTACATACTACGTATTAAAACAGCCTGAAATAACCAACAACAGAACAAACACAGTACTTACAAGTATGTATAATGCAAATTTAATAACTAAAGAAGAATATGACCAAGCAATGAACGAGCAGGTTGCTGTTAAAGAAACTTCAACAAGTTCATCTTCTTCTATATACCCTATGCCTCATTTTGTAGAATACGCTATAAGCGATGTTATAACGCATCTTCTTGAAAGCAGAGGTCAAGACTCAACTGACGCTACTTTGAGATCACAAGTAGAAAATGAAATAAGAACAAACGGATATCGTATATATACAACAGTAGATACACAAATACAAAACGTTCTTCAGGATACTCTTGCCAATTGGACCAAATATCCTTCTGTTGCCAGCGGTAGCAGCGTTGTAAAGCAATTGAATGCAGATGGAACGTATACGGAAATAAAGCAGCCTCAGGCCGCTGCCGTTATTATCGATTACCATACTGGCGAGATAAAAGCTTTAGTCGGGAGCCGCGACGTTCCCACTCAAAAGAAGACGTTTAACAGAGCATATCAAGGCACTATGTCCGTAGGTTCATCTATAAAACCTCTCTCTGTTTATGGTCCGGCACTTGATCAAGGCGCTTCACCAGCGTCAACAGTTCTTAACGTACCCTCTCCTATCGCCGGTTGGAACTCTTCCAAAGGTTACCCAGATAACTATGAAGGTTCGGGTTTCACAGGCGTAGTAACGCTTAGATACGCTCTTGTACATTCATTGAACGTTCCAGCCGCAAGAACTCTGCTTCAATATTCATCTATAGAGACCTCTGCCGAATATCTTGAAAAGCTTGGTGTCGACCCGTCCAATATTCAAAGAACCGCCGCAGGTCTTGCACTTGGTATTTCTCCTATAACTCCTGTAGAAATGGCTGCAGCCTTTGGTGCAATAGGAAACGGCGGACTTTATGTTGAACCGCTTTCATTTACAAAAGTTACAGACGCACAAGGTAATGTAATATTGGATGCCGCTGAGATACGTACTTCAACTCAAGCATTTACCAAATCAACCGCTTATATGCTCTTGGATATGATGACTGAAGCAGTGCAAAGCGGAACCGGTACTGCTGCTCAGATATCCGGAATGACTGTTGCAGGTAAAACAGGTACAGTTCAAGATTATAAAGGTGTTTACTTCACTGGTATAACTCCTTACTATTCAGCTTCTGTATGGATAGGTACTGATGATTATAAAGTTGGCTTAAAGAAAGGCTCAACAGGCGGCGGTTATGCTGCTCCTCTGTGGAAAGCGTTTATGACAAAAGCACTCGCAGGTAAAACAAACAAAGCTATTATGTCTGATACACCAGAATCACTTGGCCTTGTTAAAGTAACAACATGTTCAGTATCAGGTAAATTGGCTACAGAAGCATGTTATGCAGATTCAGAGCATCAGCCTGTTACCGAATGGTGGGTAAATGGCACTCAGCCTACAGAGGAATGCGATCTCCATGTAGCTGCAGAAGTATGCACTACAAGCAATAAACTTGCAACGGAGAATTGTCCAACTAGTACCGTAACACTAAAAGGTTACATACTTTATAAACAAGGTTCTCTGTTATCAGATGCTCCTATAAGCATTTTGAAAAAATATATAAGCAATATCATAACTTCAACAGACGAAATAGGCGCTTGCGACGTGCATACATCCGAATGGAGTTCGAAATATTCTACTACAATATCTGCTGCAAATACTGCTGTTTCTCAAGCAACTGATTATTTAAACAAAAACAGTTCCAAAATGACACCATCACAGAAAAGCAGTCTGACAAACGATATAAACAATGTTCAGAACCTCCTGTCTGCTTCACCTATCGATTACTCGGCACTACAGCAATCAACTCAATCGCTTAATGAAACACTTGCGTCTATAAAATCAGCCTTAGCAACGGCATCGCCTTCCCCTTCGGCAACAACCACTACCAAACCATAAAATAAAGAAGCAAAGTCATCTTCGTTTTGAAGATGCCTTTTTATTAAGTAAAAAATCCCCAAAACATTTTGGGGATTTTAATTATGTTTATAGTTCGTTTAGATCATATGGTGTCTCTTGATATACGTAATAGTTTAACCAATTTCCTATCAAAAGATTTGCATGTGCTCTCCATCTGATAAGCGGTAGTTTATCGGGGTCATCATCAATAAAGTAGTTCCGTGGTATCTCGATCGGAAGTCCTTTCCCTACATCTCTGACGTACTCACTCTTCAACGTGTCTCTGTCGTATTCAGCATGCCCTGTAACAAATACATTCTTGCCGTCTTTGCTTACCACAATGAATACCCCTGCATCCTTTGAAGTGCATAATATTTTCAGATCATCATTCTTCTCGATATCTTCTTTTCTTACTTCCGTATGTCTTGAATGCGGTGCATAGAACACCTCATCAAAACCTCTTACAAGTGCATCACTTGGATCTAGCACATCATGTTCGAACACACCAAACATTTTCTTAGGCAACAAATATTTCTTTATACCATAATTGTAATAAAGTCCGGCCTGCGCACCCCAGCATATGAATAATGTGGAAAAAACGTTCTTTTTTGCCCATTTCATTATCTCACATAATTCATCCCAATAATCGACCTCTTCAAATTCCATCATTTCTACTGGAGCACCTGTTATGATAAGTCCGTCATAGCGCTTATCTTTAATTTCGTCAAATGTTTTGTAAAAAGCAAGTAAGTGTTCTTGGGATGTATTCTTCGATTCATATGTTGCAGTTGTCATAAGTTCTACTTCTACCTGAAGGGCAGAATTTGAAATAAGCCTTAATATCTGTGTTTCTGTTACAATCTTAGTAGGCATTAAATTGAGTATTAATATCTTAAGAGGACGTATGTCCTGAGTTATTGCTCTGTGTTCTGTCATTACAAATATATTTTCTTTTTTTAGCGTTTCTATCGCAGGTAAATTATCTTGTACTTTTACTGGCATATATATATCACTCCGTTATCTTATAGTTGTTTTAATAGTAAGATATTAGACCGTTCAAAGTATAAAAAGCTTGATCGCTTTTTAGAACGGTATTATAAGTGTAGCACTTTTAAAGTGTCAGTTTCTGAAAAGGACGCTTTCTTTCTTGAGCATCTTTAATACGACAACCAGAATCATTGCTAAGAAAACAAGACTTGACGCAATCGCAATAGCGTAGAGTTTCATATTGGCTATGCCGCCTAAGGCAAGTTTTAATGAAGCGATAACGTTATATAAAGGAATAAACATCATATATTCCTTAACATCTCCAGGCTGAAGCATCATTGTTGAATAGGCTGGTACCATTATAGCTATAGTCATGAAAGACATATAGGAACCGGCCTCTTTAACTGATTTTGACCAAGTACTCAAAACGACTTGTATAGCAGTTGAAGTCATTGATAGCAATAAAATAAGTAAAATGACCATTAGGCCCACACCAAATGAAATATTAAGACCGGAAAGCACGCCTCCACTCTGTGCTTCGGTAGAAAAGCCGGACATGATTGAAGGATTCATAACTAATGCTAATAAAAATCCAGATATGTATGCCGTTATAGATACAATACCTAATACTATTACTGCAAAATATTTACCAAGTAATACGGAAGATCTTCCTGCTTTTGTAGAAAGTAGCGGCTCAAGTGTGCCTCTTTCCTTTTCTCCTGCAAACAGATCCGTTACGGCTGCAATAGTGCTAGTAGGTACCATTATGCCAAGCAGCAGTGGTAGTATCATCGCTAAAAACGTATTTGTTCCGCCCGTACTTGTAACAGCACCGCTGATAGATTCTATATACTCATCTATGGTCGTTAAACTTGCTTGAGCAGGCTTTATGTCATGTTCGCTTAAACCGAGTTCTTTTAATTTTGCATTCGCTACTACAGTATTGTAATTGTCTATTACAGTCTGTACTACAGTTACAGCGGTACTCGAAACAAGTTTATTATTATCATATATAACTTTCAATTCAAATGGTGTGCTGTTTTTTATTGCAGAAACAAAAGTATTATCATCAAACTGCAATCCAATATCTATTTTTTCATCGTCGATAGCTTTTTTAAAGTCGTCAACTTTTTCTATTGAGAATTTATCTCCGGCGTTAAATATTTTTTCTTTAAGCAATTTAACTGATTCATCACTTACATTGCTATCAACACCTATAGTTATAGACTTATTCAGCTGATCAGTCGTCGACGTGATCTGATTTCCTATAAGCGAATATATCAGAGGAAACATCAGAAGAGGTAATAATACTGTAGTAATGATAGTTCTCTTATCGCGGAAAAAATCTTTCAGTTCTTTTCTAAACACTATCATTGCATTTCTATACGTCATACCATAACTCCTTTTGTCAGTTTCTCAAATACCTGTTCCATGTCATCACAATAATATTTTTTAGTCAGTTCTGCGATAGTACCGACATCCATTATTTCACCTCTGTGCAATATCCCTACTCTGTCGCATAGTTTTTCTACTTCATCCATATGATGACTGGATAGTATTATAGTCTTTCCTTCTTGTTTGCATTCTTTAATGAACTTATGCACTTCTTTTGCTGCCGTTACATCTAAGCCAGATGTAGGCTCATCAAAAAGCATATAGTTTGGATTATGTACAACTGTTCTTGCAAAAGCAGTCTTTTGCTTATTACCTTTCGAAAGCTTTCCTGCTTTTCTGTCCAAATATTCCGTTAACCCAAATGCATCTGCAAGTTTTTCTATTCTGTCATTTATATCTTTTTTATTCATACCGTTGAGTTCACCAAAATATGCTATGTTCTCTCTGGTCGTAAGCCTATCATAAAGACCAACATCTGAACCAAATAGTATGCCGATGTTGGCGCGTACCTTTTCACTATCATTTATTATATCGAATCCGCCCACTCGTGCTGTGCCCGAAGTGGGCATAAGCATTGTTGCAAGCATTCGTAGCGTAGTTGTCTTACCTGCACCATTTTCTCCAAGCAGACCAAATATCTCGCCTGTATTAATGGTCAGTGTTATCCCTTTTACCGCTGCTACATCCTTAAATTGTTTTGCTAAGTCAATTATTTCGATCAAAGAATTTCATCTCCTTCACCTAAGACTTTCTACGCTATTTTGTCATTTTACCATTATTTAAAAGCATTAGCAAGTTCAATAGTGACTATACATTTAACACTAAAATATTTTAAATTATTTATAGCTTACCTAAATTATTACACAATAAATACTTTCTGCATAAGATAGTAGTGAACTTTACTATTTGAAGGGATTGTTTTATTTGAATGAAAACTATAATAATAGGGAAGTGTATTTAGGTGCAGTAGCGACAATACATGGCAGTAGCAAATATCCGAACATAAAAGGCTATGTGTGGTTTATAGAACTTGAAAATGGCATTGAAGTATGCGTAGATATTGAAAATCTGCCTGCATACAAGTCAAAAACAGCTACCACTCCTCAGGTAGGACCTCATGGATTCCACATACATGAAGGAACATCCTGCGGAGATCCAAGTGGAGATAATCCATTTTCCGCAGCCGGAACGCACTACAACCCTACAAATCAGCCTCACGGGAACCATGCAGGTGATTTTCCCGTACTCATACCGTCAAACGGACATGCTCAAATGTGCTTTTATACCGATAAATTCACTATAAATGAAATAATCGGGAAAACAGTTGTAATACACGAAAGCCCAGATGATTATACTACTCAACCCTCCGGCAACTCTGGGGCAAAGATCGCTTGTGGCAAAATAATAAGAGCAGACAGCGCATAAAAAAAAAGCGAGCAAAAGCTCGCTATACATAAATTTCAGAATATTTTCTTTAAGGGCTCTGTAGCAGGACCTTCTATTACATTCCCGTTTATATCAAATCTAGAACCATGACATGGACAGTCCCATGTTTTCTCTGTAGCATTAAATTTAACAACGCATCCCAAATGCGAGCATACCGCAGACAAACATGTAAGTTTATCATCTTCTGCTCTATATATAGCAAGCTTAGCATTATTATACTGCATTACTACGCCTTCGCCTTTTTTCAAGCTCAGCTTTGACTTTAAATTCAGTACCTCACTACGTCCCTTTACAAACGTTATACCGCTGTCTTTGGCAAATTCAAACAGCTTTGAATTAAGCTTGAATCTATTCGGTACAAATATCTCGCTTTCCGCATTTATTCTATTTAAAATCATATCTTTTATTATATTGGCAGCAACCATAGAAAGCGTTATTCCCCATTTTTTGAAGCCGGTTGCAACATAGCAATTTGGCATGGATGATGAATATTTGCCTATATATGGAAGATTATCAGCAGGCATACAGTCTTGAGCTGCCCATTTATATACGGTTTGGCCTTCAGGCCAAATACTCTTTGCATATTCTTCAAGCGCTTTGAACCTGTCTATATCCGTATTTTCGCCAGTTTTATGATCCTGTCCGCAAATAAGGCGATAAATTCCATGCTGCTTGAATGAATAGCCATACTCATAAGCATCTATATACATATTATCCATTTTGCCGTTTATTCCCCTTAGTGCAACGATATATGACCTCTCCTGCTGCATTTTTATTGGATATAGCCCTTTTAACTTAAAAAATGGATAATGAGTAGCCATAACTATATGAGATGCTCTTATTTCGTCCCCGTTTTCCGTCTCGATTATATTATCTTCAATGTCGATTGCCGTCGTGTTTTCATATATCTTTACTCCGCTTTGTATAATCATTCTTACTATCTCATTCATAAATTTTACTGGATGAAAAGTAGCTTGGTTTTTATATCCTAATGCGTTTATTACTTTTATATTTGGCTCTATTTTGTCTGTTAAATAAGTCTCAAACCCTAGTTGAGAAGCTACTTCATACTCATCCAAGATTTTTTGGGCGTACTTCTCATCCTTTGAATATATTACTGCATCGCATTCTCTATAGTCGCATGCTATATTGTTCTCTTGGATTATTTTTTTATAATCTGCAACAGCCTCCATGCACGCTTTTTTATATAACCTTGCAGTGTTTTGATCTTTATCAAATAATTCTTTATATATTAGACCGTGCTGTGCTGTTATTTTTGCAGTATTATTTGCAGATGTACCATATGCAACCTTCCCTGCATCGATTATTATTATTTTAAAGCCTGTTTCTTTTAGCAAAAACGCTGTAAGCAGTCCGCAGAGCCCTGCTCCAATAATTGCAACATCTGCCTCTATATCGCCGTTTAAAGGCTCAAACGGTTTTATGTCATAGTCCATAAGCCATAGTGATCGTTCTTCATTCATGTTATATCTCCCCTACATTTATTTGTAGGTATTATGTAACAAACGCAACGGTTCTTATACAGCTTTCTGCTTTGTAGACATATAAAAAAGAGTTGGTTATGTCCAACTCTTCTTTATAAAATATTACAGCATATCCCTTAATGTTTTATCAATCAATTCAATCGTCTTATCTGTTATTGGCTTCCCATAAAATATCCTAGAAGCAATTATACCTTGATATACTAGCATATAGAAACCGCTGATTGTTTTATGACCTATGCGCCTTGCTTCTTGCAGTAGATGCGTATCAATTTTGTTATATACTACGTCACAAACTATAGCATCAGCTTTTAGTGATTTTAAAAAACCAAGATCTGGATACTCAGGACTATGCACCATTCCTAACGGCGTACAATTGACCAATATATCACATTCACCCAAATAGCTGCCGATTGTATCAAAATTAAGTTGTACAGCATCAGTGATAACATTTGGAACATATTTTTTTATATTCTCGCAAAGAGCATCAGCTCTTGCAAATGTCCTGTTAATTATCGTTATTTTCTTAGCTCCTTTTTTTGCCAGAAGCATTGAAACGGAACTTGAAACGCCTCCAGCACCTATAACAACTATATTTTTATTTTCCGGAGATACTCCTTCAATTTTAAGCGACATATAAAATCCATCGGGGTCAGTGCAATAGCCATATAGTTTGCCATCTCTTACCGCAACCGTATTTACTGCGCCATATGCTAATGCGTCATCATCAATATAATCGAGGTGTTTCATTATTGCTTGTTTATGAGGCATAGTAACATTAAAACCTTTTATATTCAGCATATCTATTGTATCTAAGAAACTTTTTAATTTATCTTTTTTTACATCAAAAGCAAGATAGACACAGTTATCGTTGTTTTGCTCAAAAATTATATGATGCAAAACAGGTGAAAGCGTGTGATTTAATGGGCTTCCGCATAGACCGTATACATCTGGATTAGCTGGTATCATAGTATTCCTCCTAAATAATTTTAGCGTTATTTTTGTGCGAAATATGTAAGCGCAGTGTAATATGAAGCAAATCCAAGGCCGCTTATCTGTCCAATGCATCCTTCGGCAGTCACGCTTGTCCTCCTAAACTGCTCTCTTGAATGGATATTTGATAAATGCACCTCTATTACAGGAACGTTTATTGCCTTTATGGCATCCGATATAGCATATGAATAATGCGTATACGCACCTGGATTTATTATTATCCCATCATAATTATTATGTGCGCCCTGTATATAATCAATTATAGCTCCTTCACTGTTGCTTTGAACTATTTGGGCTTCGATTCCTAATACTTCAGCTTTTTTTTCTATACCTTTTACGAGTGCATTATAATCCTCTTTCCCATATACATCAGGCTCTCTCGTACCCAACATATTTATATTGGGTCCATTTATTATCAGTACTTTCATTTTGTTTCTCCTTTATACATGCTTCAATTATTTTATCTGTCAGTTCATCAAGCGTACAATCGTTTATTACGGTTATATCGGCATACTTCCTATATAGATTTTCCCTTTTTGCATAAATCTCATATAGAGCCTCTGGACCGTTTTTAAGTAAAGGCCTGTTTGTGGTATCAACTGTTCTGACTATTTCATCAAGGTCTCTTTCGATAAACACGATCGTACTGTTTTTCTTGAGCGCCATCATAGCCTCATCGTTTAAAACAGCTCCGCCGCCTGTTGCAACAACAGCATTATTATGCAACGCAGCTTTTTTAATCATCTTGCATTCCAAATCTCTAAAAAAAGGCTCACCATACTCAGCAAATATGTTTTTAATGGGCATATTCATATTTTCTTCAATTTCTATATCTATTTCAATTAATTCCGTCCCTAATTTCTCCGAAAGCATAACACCTGCTTCTGTTTTACCGCAGCCCATTACACCAATAAGTGCAATATTGCTCATCTCTTCATCCTTACCTTTCTCACCTATGCCTATAGCAGCCTAAAACGCTCATGCTTTGGCAACTGTTTTTAATGTCCGTAAGTGCATTTTTTACGTTTTGATCAAGTATACCGCCATAAAAATCTAAAAAGAATTTATATTCGAAGTCGCTGCCGATAATTGGTCTCGAACAGATCAGCGTAATGCTGAGATCATGGTCAGCCAAGCATTTTATTACTTTAAAAAGAGCGCCGGCTTCATGTTTCGTTGTAAAAATAATGCTTGTTTTGTTGCAATCTTCACTAACTTCCCATTCCTTGCCTATGATATAAAATCTTGTCACATTCTTGCTGTTATGGTTAATATTTTCTGCTAATATATCCAACCCATATATCTCAGCGTTGCATTTTGCAGCAATAGCAGCTTTTGACTTATCCTGCTCTTTTGCTATTCTCGCTGCGCTTACTGCTGTATTGCTGTCAATAACAGCATTTAATCCGTGTTTTTGAATAAATTCCTGACATTGAAGCAGTCCCTGCGTATGTGAATAAACGTCCTTTATATCTTCAATTTTTGCTCCTTTTACCGCAAGCAAACAGTGCTCCACAGGCAATTCATATTCGCCTACGATGTAACAGCTATACTTTTCAAAAAGATCATAAGACTCGTTTACAACTCCTGTTGAGGAATTCTCGACAGGTATAACTCCATATTTGTATTCTCCGTTTGAAACGGCTTTAAAAACATCTTCAAATGTTTTAGCATTATTGAATATTGCATTCTTCCCATTAAAGTAATTCGCTGCTGCCTGCTGTCCATAAGACCCCATTATTCCTTGGTAGCATACTTTTACAGGTTCATCATCATTCTTGCTCTGTTTGTTGTCTTTAAAATGATCAAAAACATTAGTATTTGTTTCCTTTGCTTGAAGATCTTTGCTAAGATCCATTAAAACCGAAAAAAATCTGTATACATATTGTTTATATTCACTATTGGCCGTTTTACCTGATTTATCTTCCAATACCTGTTTTTCTCTTTTTAAATCGAGTATAGGCATATCATGCGCTGTTTTATAAGCCGCTACCTCTTTAGAAAGATCCATACGTTTTTCGAATAGCTCAAGCATCTTACTATCAAGTATGTCAAGCTCAGCTCTTATTTCAGCTAATTCCCTCATAAAATTCCCTCTCCGATCAATAGATCAAACAAAGCAATTGCGGCACAGCTTTCTATCACGACTGCTGCTCTCTGTACTATACAAGGATCATGTCTGCCATTTATTTCAAGACTGCATTCTTCCATATTTCTTATGTTTACCGTGTGCTGCTCAAGAGATATGGATGGAGTTGGTTTTATTGCTGCCCTAAATATTATAGGCATACCATTTGAAAGTCCACCTAGGATACCGCCATTATTATTTGATTCCGTTTTAATTTTTGCGTTTTCATCTAGATAATACTGGTCGTTAGCTTCGCTGCCTCTCATTTTGGAAATAGCTGCTCCGGCACCAAACTCAATAGCTTTTACTGCCGGAACAGAAAATACCAAACTTGAAATTGCGCTTTCTATACTGTAGAAAAATGGCTCTCCTATCCCAACCGGAACGTTTATCGCAGCACATTCGATCACTCCGCCCAATGAATCTCCATTAGCACGAGCTTTTTTGATTGCTTCTTGCATAAGACTACCAGCATTATCATCTATAGTAGGCATATCTTTTATTTTTATTTTATCGATCAAATCTTTTTTGATATCTACTGCATCAAAAGCGCTGTCTTTTATATCACTTATTGACGCAATATGGGCGCCTACTATTATCCCCTTTTTTGCTAAAAATTGCTGGGCCACAGCACCGGTAAACACTAAAGGAGCCGTCAGCCGGCCAGAGAAATGGCCTCCGCCTCTATAATCGTCAAATCCTTTATACTTTACACGCGCAGGATAATCTGCATGCGACGGTCTTACTGTATTTTTAATTTTTGAATAATCTTTTGAATTGGTATCATCGTTTTTTATCATAATGCATAATGGAGCACCTGTTGTTTTCCCTTCGAACACACCGCTGAGTATTAAGGGTTCATCGTCTTCTTTTCGCATTGTACTCATATTATTGCGACCTGGAGATCTTCTTTTCATCTGCTTATTTATTTCATCCATATCCAATATGAGACCTGCGGGCAGAGCGTCTATTACCATGCCTATAGCCGGACCATGAGATTCTCCAAAAATAGATATTTTAATGTTTTTACCCCACGTATTCATATTCTCCTCCTAAGTTTGCAATGTGTTCGAAAAATAATGGATATGATTTTGAAACGCAATCTGCATCTTTTATTTTTACGTTGCCGGTACATATCGTACTCGCAATCGCCAGTGCCATTGCAATTCTATGGTCGTTGTGGCTACTGACTGTACCGCCTTTAAGACTTCCCGTACCATTTATCACCAAACTATCTTCAAGTTCTATAACATTTCCGCCTAGTGCATTCAACTCATTTGCTATCGCAAAAAGCCTGTCACTCTCTTTTAATCTAAGTCTTGAAGCATTTGTTATTTTAGACTGACCTTTTGTTCCACAAGCAAGTACTGCTAGTATTGGGGCAAGGTCGGGAATATTGCCGACATCTATTTCAAACGGCCAAGGTCTGTATTTTTGGACCTTTATTTCAAGATCATCCTGAAGAACTTTAGCGCCTGCATCTTTCAATATATTAATTATCTCTTTATCGCCTTGCAGTGAACTCTGCCTTAATCCTGTAACACATATATCATTATCCAGTGCCCCTGCTGTAAGAAAAAATGCTGCTTGTGAATAATCACCCTCAACAGGAATTTTCTTTTTCGAAAAATGACGTCCGGCTGGAACAAAAAAACTGTTGCCTTCTTTTTTTACATAAACACCAAAACTTTCAAATGCATGCGTTGTCATATCTATATAGTCAATTGATTGCAAAGGTGTAGTTATATCAATTGTTATGTCCTGGTCTTTAAGCACCGCTAAGAAAAGCAATCCAGTTATGAACTGAGATGATATATCTCCGGGCACTTCAAATCTGCTTCCTGATATCCTGCCTTTTATCTTAAGGCTGCTTTTTGTAAGCTCGTATGGAATGCCCTGTTTATCCAAAATATCAAAATATGGATCAAGCGGTCTCTCAAGCAGCCTGCCTCTGGCAATGAATTTTACTTCATCGCAGACCATAAGCGCAATAGGAAGCATGAATCTTAAAGTAGAACCGCTTTCATTGCAGTTTATAACAGCACTTTTCTTAGTGCTTATACATTTTTCAATCGTACAAACATCCTTCTGGATACTTATCTTAGCTCCAAGTGCTGTTAGCGCATTTATCGTTGCCAATATATCTTCAGACATTGATACATTGCTTATTACGCTTCCCGGTTCTTTTGCAAGAGCGCCACATATCAAGTATCTATGCGCCAAGCTTTTTGAGCTTGGTACCCTAACGCTGCCATTAAGTTTATTATTTTTAAGTAATATGTCCATATTTCCCCCAGAATCATATCAGTAATTCGGCTATATCATTTATGAATTCTTTTTTGTTGACTTTTGTTATAATTGCATTACCTATATTTTCAAGCAAAACGATATTTATTTCCTTGCTGTCAGCTTTCTTATCAAGCATAATAGCATTTGCAATAACCGAGATGTTGTCTGTTGCGCAAAAGCCATTAAGCCCATATTTTTCTCCGCATCCAATTATCCGCTCAGCTGTCCCTTTTTCCGTTATTTTAATTTTTTCGCCATATTTCGCCATTATGCACATTCCAATAAATACGCCACAACCATGCGATAATCCTTTATTCCCGTATGCTTTTTCAAGTGCATGCCCTATTGTATGACCAAAATTCAAAATCATACGCTCACCAATATCTTTTTCATCAGCTATAACTATCTCAGCTTTCATAGCACAGCATTGCTCGATTATGTTTTCTAAAAGCCCATTTACCTGATCATATTTACTACTGAGCATATCAAAAAGCATACTGCTTTTGATACAGCCATATTTTATCACTTCAGCTATTCCGTCGATAAAATAATATGGTGAAAGTGTTTTGAGCGTATTTGGATCTATAAGAACATTTTTGGGCTGGTAGAATGCCCCAACCAGGTTTTTGCCAAACTCTGTATTTACAGCGACCTTTCCCCCTACTGAACTGTCTACCTGCGCTAGTAATGAGGTAGGAACTTGAATATAATCGATGCCTCTGAAAATAGTTGCTGCCGCAAATCCTGCTACATCGCCAACAACTCCGCCTCCAAGCGCAAGTATAGCATCTCCTCTGGTAAATCCGTTGTTAAATGCAAATGAATATATCTTTTCCAGAGTTTTCAGCGACTTGCTGCTTTCACCAGGGTCAAGTACAAATGTAATCGACTCAATGCCTTCAGATGCAAGTGAGCTTTTTACAGTGCCTTCATAAAACTCCCCCACATTTGTATCCGTTACAATAAGCACTTTAGCTCCTCTTTTAAGAACTGCTTTTGCCGCTAACCCTACATTTTTGAGCAATCCCCGTTCTATAACGATATCATATTCATTGTCTTTTAATGGGACATGTAATAAAGCCATTTTTAATCCTCTTTTAATAATCTATCATTTCTTAAAATATTACAGAGCGATGGCTTATCATTATCAAGCAAAGCTTGCTTGATAATTCTCATCTCATCTTCAAACTCATCTATTCTCTTTAATAAATACTTTCTATTCTCCATAAGCGTCTCGCTCCATAAACTTTCATTTATTAGAGCAATCCTTGTGTAATCCCTAAAACTCCCACCTTTAAACGCTTTGTCTGCATAATAGTAGTCGTTTTTACTGAGAGCAACTGCTATAACGTGTAAAATCTGGCTTGTAAATGCGATTGTTTCATCGTGTTCTTCCGCAGTGGTCTTTTTTATACTTGAAAAGCCCATATGCTTTAGTATCTGCATAACTGTTTCAACGGATTCATCGCTTGCGTCTTCATCAGGTACCAACAAAAACCCTGAACCTTCAAATAAGGTATCAAGCGAATTGTCATATCCTCCGACTTCTCTTCCCGCCATAGGATGACCGCCAATAAAGTTGACTCGCTTTGTAACTCCGCTGCTTTTTGCAGCTTTCATCACATATTCTTTAACTCCGGCCATATCTATTACGATTGAGCCTTCTTTGAAATCATTTTTATACTTATTCAAAAAATCTTTTAATGCCTCTGGGTATACGCAAATAATAGTTAGATCCATTTTATCTAAAATATTATCTGCGCTGGTAAAGCCTTCTTCTATGACTTCATCTGCTTCAGCTTTTTCAAGTGTCTTTTTATTAGTATCTATTCCAAAAACATGAGCATCTTTAAATCCGCTTAGAGCTTTTGCAGCTGAGCCACCAATGAGTCCTAAGCCTACGATTGCTATATTCATTTTTAAATCTCCTTATTAAATAGTGGCGCTACCTGTTTTGATTTCTTCATCAGCTCATCAAACTGATTCGGTGTCAATGACTGTTGTCCATCACTTAATGCATGCACCGGATCGTTATGGACTTCAATCAAAAGCCCGTCTGCTCCTGCCGCGATCGCTGCAAGTGCCATTGGCTCTACCATCCATGCATATCCTGTAGCATGTGACGGATCTACGAGTATCGGCAGATGACTTTGCTTTTTTATTACGAGGATAGAACTTAAATCAAGTGTATTTCTGGTGTATTTTTCAAATGTCCTGATACCTCTTTCGCAAAGTATGACTTCATTATTACCCTCGGCCATTATATATTCTGCCGACATGAGCCATTCTTCTATTGTTGAAGATAGACCACGTTTTAAAAGGATAGGTTTTCTCGTTTTTCCTAATTCTTTTAATAAATCGAAATTCTGCATATTCCTTGCGCCTACTTGAATAATGTCGACTGAGTCCACAAATCTGTCTATATAACTTGGAGACATTATTTCTGAAACGATTGGCAGCCCTGTTTGACGTTTTGCTTCAATAAGAAGATCTAGTCCTTCTTCTCCAAGTCCTTGGAAAGAATATGGCGATGTGCGAGGTTTGAATGCTCCGCCCCTCAAGAACCCTGCGCCGCTTTCCTTTATTCTTTTGGCGATTCCTACGATTTGTTCTTCATTTTCAACTGAACATGGCCCTGCTATTATTGCAAGTTTATTATCACCTATCGTTCTTCCCTCAACGTTTATTACTGTATTTTGACTGTGGAAGTGCCTGTTTGCCTTCTTATATGGTTCACTCACTCTCATCACCCGGTCCACATTTTCATTCAACTCAAGTTTTCCCATATCAATATCTGATGTGTCGCCTATTATCCCAACTGTTGCGCAGTCAACACCAAACATAATATCAGTCTCAACCGAATACTCTTCGCTCACCTTCTTGGCGACAGATTCAACAGCTATCCTGGATAATCCAGGTTTTAATATAAGTATCATGCCTTCCACCTCTTTTTTGTAAAAATTCAAAATAAAAAAGGAACCTAATCTTGAGATCAGGTTCCAAACATAGCGTTTTAATCTACCTATATTTTACGCAAAACCCTTCTCAAGCAATTTATCAGCATAGCAAAAGTAACCAAAGCTAAAATAGAATTGGCCACTAAAGTAATAATATGCTGTTGCTTGATTGTAATCTTGCATACATAACTCCTGTATTTAAGTGTTTTATTCATTATATGTATCGCAAAGAAAATTGTCAATAATTTTTTTGTATACAAGGTGTAATATAGTTATTATACTTAATTTATAAGGAGAAAATACATTATGTTAGAGATCGAATTAAAAGTCTTATTAAATAAGCAGCAATATCTTGCCGCAAAACAGTATTTTGATTCCATGTTTGATTATAGAGGAACAGTTTTTGAATCAGACGATTATTTTAATGGTCTTGATAGAGACTTTTCAAAAACAGACGAAGCATTTAGGATAAGAAAAGAAACGAAGAACAATAATACAAACGTATTTGTGACATACAAAGGCGCGAAACTGAGAAAAGAAGTTAAAGCCCGTAAAGAATTGGAAGTAACTGTTTCAGACTATAATACTATGCTTGGCATAATAACCTCTTTAGGCTTCAAAAAAGTAGCTTGCATCCAAAAAGAAAGAATTTATTATACAGATGGCCTTATAACCGCTGCTCTTGATACTGTAACATCTCTTGGCGATTTTTTAGAACTTGAGATACTTTCTCCAAATGCTGAAGATATAGATAAATACACTTTAAAACTATATGATCTTCTGGATAGACTTGCAATAGGAAGAGAAACCGTTATTAATTCTTCTTACCTTGAAATGATACTGAATAAACGTCGGTATGATATTTGATTTTAAAAATGCATATGCAGTAAGCTTTTCTTCTAAACTAAAGCTTATTATTCTCTTGACTAAAACATATATATCTCATATAATATTCATTGTGATTTTGCGCACCATTAGCTCAGCTGGTAGAGCACCTGACTCTTAATCAGGGTGTCCAGGGTTCGAGTCCCTGATGGTGTACCAGGGTTTACCCCCCTAAACTGTATGTTTGAGGGGCTTTTTTTTGCTTATATATGCAGTTATTTATATTGAATTTTACACATATTGAAGTAAATCTGTAGTAAATTATTATTTAATGCAACACGAATTTTAAAATTAAAGTGCAATTTTTAGCTGAATCGTATTAATTTTTTAGAATAATTCAACGAGAACACATCCATAATAAAACAGGAGGTGTTTATTTTGAATATTACATTAACGCAAAAAGAAAGAATGCTGCTTGAAGACCAAAAGAGTCATGAAGAGATATGTATAGAAAAGTATACTAAATACGCAAACCAGGCTCAGGACGCACAATTAAAGCAAATATGCATGGTAAATGGGCAACATGAAAGAGACCATCTTAATACGATAAATCAGATGCTAAGCGGTACGATCCCTGCCCTAAATCAGCAGCAAAGTCAGCCTGCACAACATCAGCAGCCAACGAACAATACTCAGCAACCTTCAAACGCAGCTGCAGGAAATGTATCTGATAAATATATATGCTTGGATCTTTTATCATCAGAAAAATACGTTTCCGGAACTTATGACACAGCAATTTTTGAATTCATGGATACAAATGCACGTAATGTTCTCAATCACATACAAAAAGAAGAACAGCAGCATGGAGAAGCAATATTCAAATATATGAACAGTAAAGGTATGTATAATCCGAAGTAATGCCTTAATACGTTTAAAAGAAACCCCGTAAATAAAAGAGATGCAGCTAGTGCGCATCTCTTTTATTTTTTAAACCAAGCGCCATTTAAAGCGTTTACCGCATTATGTATTTCAGTTTCCGTCATTGATGCAAATCCAATTATTATTGCTGGTATTTTGTTGATATATCTTTTGTCTATATAATATTTTGAAATCCCATAAACTCTCACACCGGCCTTTAAAGCTCTGGCTACAAGTTCATCCTCATTCATACCGTTATCAACATTAAGGACAAGATGCAGTCCTGCATCTGCTCCTGTGATTTCGATTCTGCAATTAAGTTTTGTTATCTCTTCTACAACCATCTCTCTTTTTTTCTTATATATATTTCTCATCTTGTTTAGGTGTCTTTCAAAATAGCCGTCTTGAATAAATCTCGTAAGTATCTTCTGGTCTATTGCAGGTACCGGACAGATCAAAAATGAACTGTATTTCAAGTATTTTTTAAGCAGTATTTCGGGCAAAACCATATAACTGACTCGTATAGACGGTGAAAGCGATTTTGAAAACGCTCCCATATATATAACCTTTCCATTTACGTCAAGGCCCTGCATAGCTGGTATAGGTCTTCCGCTGTATTTAAACTCACTGTCATAATCATCTTCAATTATATAACGTCCATCCTTTTTATTTGCCCAGTTTAATAACTGTATTCTTCTGCCGATAGGCATAATAACTCCTGACGGGAACTGATGCGCAGGCGTTATACATATTATTTCTGCCCCGCTTTTATCTATTTCTTCAGGAATCAGTCCATTTTTATCTATATTCACAGCTCTATATTTTGCACGGTTACTGCTGAATAGTAAATTTAATCGCTCGTAACCCGGATTTTCTATTCCGTATATACTGTTTTCTTTAAATAATTGTATTAGTATCTGAAACAAATACTCAGTCCCAGCACTTATTATTATTTGCTCAGGTGTGCAGTTGACTCCTCTTGACTGGTGCAGATATGCAGCTATGCTTTTTCTCAGTTCTTCATTGCCTTGTGAATCCCCAAGTTGAATAATATCTTTATCATATTCATTTATTACTTCTTTTGAAAGCTTTCGCCATATTGAAAATGGGAAAGTTTCCATATCTATTCCATGAAAAGAAAAGTCATATTTTATAGCCTCGTTTCTACCTGTGCGGCTTGTATGATCTTCTCCTTTTGTAACATAAAGATTTAAGACATTATCGAGTTTGCATACATAAAAACCTTTTCTAGCAACAGGCTTTATATACCCTTCTTCTATAAGCTGATCATATGCTGCCTGAATTGTATTCTGGCTTATTCCAAGATAATCAGATAATTTTCTCTTTGAAGGAAGCTTGCTTTCCGCTTGTATTCTGCCTGCTCGTATCTCCTCTTTTATATAGCTATACAACTGTAAATATATTGGTTTTTCCTTATCATCAGCATTAATGGGAAACGTTACCATGTTCACTGCAAGCACCTCTAACTGACACCTTTATCATCATATAATTATATGTGTTTGACACAATCAGTATTTAGAAATTATAATAACACATTGCAAAAGAATGTAAAGAATTATTTTTTTGCTTCAAAACAGACAAATTATCAAGTTTTACGACATTGAATGAATAAAATACGAAGCTTGCACAACATATGTCAGCTTCGAATCAGTTAAATAATATAAAACTGTTTTAAAACAATTGGACGTCTCCAAAAAAACTTTAATGATTTTCTGGCTTGTCAATCTAGCCGTTTATTATATATGGCAAAGAACGCTGTATCTTCTCTAAAGGCCAATCCCCCCATTGTATCTGTTTTAGCTTACTGATTGCTTCTTCACTGAAATGCATTTTGATCTCTTTTTCAGGAATGCCGCCTACAGCTATATATGAAGCAACATCTTTTGTAACGACAGCTCTCGCTCCTATAATCGCGCAATTCCCTATATGAATATCGGATAAAAACCGCCTGATATCCTATCCAAACATCATTCCCTATTTGATATACCCCTATTATCCAATGCTGTTCTGATATGTTTTTTATCCGGATCCCATTCTACTCATAGAATATTAGAAATGGATAAGTTTGAAATGATTTTAGGGTATGATTGGCGCTTTTAAAAATAAATTTTGCCCCGCAAACAATTGAGCAAAACTTGCCGATAATCAATCTATTATTTTTTAACGGATAATGATATAGTACACTATTCTTTTCAAACAGCCTATGATCGGAAACGAAATCTTTATATATAGTATAATCACCAATTATAATGCTGGGGTGGGTAATTATATTTTAAAATAAATTGCTTCGATATCATTAGTTCTCGAATATATTTTTTCATCTGGAATAGCCATAAAAATCCTTGTAACTTCTAATTCATTTAACTATTCCAGCAATTACAATGTATTCTCTTACTTTACCACCAACTAAAAATATCATAGCTAATTTTTTATTAATAAAAATAAAAAACAAAGTGGTCAAAACCACTTTGTTTTTTATGGAGCGGGTGATGAGAATCGAACTCACACAACCAGCTTGGAAGGCTGGAATTCTACCATTGAACTACACCCGCAAAATGGAGCGGTAGACGAGACTCGAACTCGCAACATCCACCTTGGCAAGGTGGCACTCTACCGTTGAGCTACTACCGCAGAATCACTTATATGGTGCGGGTGAAGGGACTTGAACCCCCACGTCAAAAAACACTAGATCCTAAGTCTAGCGCGTCTGCCAATTCCGCCACACCCGCATGACCTTCATGATTACGTCGCGTAATACATATTATACTATTGTAAATAATCATAGTCAAGCAATAACTTACAGTAAAAAATAGTAGAGCGTGCAAAGCACGCTCCATTTTACTGACGCACCGAAATTATTTTGCTTTAGGTGTAGCTGTTGCTGTTGTTACAGGTGAAGCAACAGTTGATGCTTTAGGTGTAGCAGTTGTTGTTGATGATGTTGTTGATGAACATGCTGTTACTGCTACCATAGCTAATACAGCTACTGCTCCAACAACAATTTTCTTTATCATAATTAAATAGCCTCCTTTTTCACATTCTTTACGCTGTGTTCTTTACCATTTTAAACAAAATGGATATGCTTGTCAACTGCTTTGTTAATTTTTCATACAATATTAATATTTTAAATTTGTATTGTTTAAAATAAAGTTCATTTTTTAGATAATAGCCATTGATTTCTTTGCTTTTACAAATATTTATTTAATATAATTATTTGTAAAATATATCCCGCATTTTTTATTATATATTGAATAATATTATATATAAAGGAGGTCTGATATATGATCACAATAAGCGTTTGTATGCTTACTAAAAATAACGAGCAGAATATTGAGCCTCTACTTAACATTGTCAGCCGTTTTGCTGATGAAATAATAATTGCAGATTTAGGATCAAGTGATAATACAATGGATATTGCAAAGCAATTCACACCTTACGTATTTTCTTTTGAATTCAAAAATGATTTTTCAGCTGCAAGGAATTATACTTTTTCTTTGGCTAATTCTGATTATATTATGTGGCTAGACATAAATGATATCATTGATGATACAGAAATAGAAAAGATATTACACCTAAAAGAAAATGCCGATCCTAAGGTTGATGTTTATATATTTCATTATGATGCAGATTTCGATAATAACGGTTACTGTACTCTTACATATCAAAGAGAAGGGCTGCTCCGCAGAAAGTCTGAGTTTAAATGGGAAGAACCTGTATATGAATACATAAAGCCAAGAGGGAAAATTGTTGAAACCGATATACATATAAGGCATCTTGGTGAAAGTAGCGCTGACGATTCAACGATACTAAATATATATGAGCATTTGACAAAAACAGGTGCTGCCCTTTCGCCCAGGAGCACATATTACTATGCAAAAGAACTTGCACTGCATGGAAAAGATCTTGATGCAATTGATAAATATATAGAGTTTTTGGATTCAGACGGCTGGATAGAAGATAAAATCGCCGCATGTTTTGAATTATCTTTCTGCTATGAAAGAACAAATAATTATATAGGTATGATATCTGCGCTTCTCGAATCTTTTGAATATGCTATACCAAGGGCTGAAATATGCTGTCGTATAGGGGATTACTTTATAGAAAGCAATAAACTAAAAGAAGCTGTTTATTGGTTTGAAACAGCTTTGCATGCTGAGAAACCTGAATTTGGGGGCTACATACATCTAGATTATTACGGTTATATTCCTCATCTTTGGCTATGTGTTTTATATTACCAACTTGGAGATATTGAAAAAGCAAAATACCATAACGAATGTGCAAAGAGAATAAAGCCAAGTGACCCATCAGTTCTCTATAACCAAGAGTTATTCAAATCTCTTTAGTAAACTATAATGTTCCAGGAAATCGCTCATATTGCAAAATAAGATCAAATAAAGTATAATATGTTTTGCACATCTGGGTGTAGCGCAGTTTGGTAGCGCGCATGAATGGGGTTCATGAGGTCGCAGGTTCAATTCCTGTCACCCAGACCAACCAATATGAACCCCAAGTGTTTATATTGACAAAAACAGGCTGGTAATATGTCAGCCTGTTTTTGTTTGCATATATTTCTTTTACATCTCAATCCGCTATAGTTAAATACTATTATGAATAAATAAGCATGAATTTATCAAATAGTATTGAATCTTAGATTATTCATAATATGTAAAGGATGGGCAGCTATGGAAAGCAACACGAAAGCATGTATGATACATACTGTGGAATGTGCGAATGGTAAGAACCTTATCATTGTCCATGATGCTGGACTTGTGCCGGAAAGTTGTTCTGGAAACATGTGACAAAGCAAAATGCCGTATTAGCAAGGAGTATGAAAATTGCGACCATTGTTCTGAAATACCATGCCAAATGCTAAAAAATTTACTTAGTAACAAAGAACACGGTGACCACGGTACAAGATTAAACAATTTGAAAAACCGAATAAAAGGTAAAGATACGTACTAAAATTAAGGCTAATAATGAGTAATGGTTCTCATTATTAGCCAAATAGAGCAGCCATATTTTAGTTTTTTTATGGAATGAGCATAAAAAAAATATTGTATTATTTGTTTTCTTAAAACCAAAAGCCCTTTATACCGTGTTAATTTCGGTTATGGCGTTATTAACAATATCATAACGGTCACAACATCAAAAACAGGCTGATGATTATATGTTGACCTGTTTTTGCTCATATATTATTGTGCTTTCAACTCTGGTATAATTTAAGCAATTAAATACATAGACAAACAGGAATAATTGAACAAGTAGCCATAAGAAAGCACAAAAACTTGGTTTTGGTTAATTATCGGAGGTTTATTAATGAAGAAAATAACTAAAATTAGGAATGAAGAAAAAACAGATTATGAAAAAGTAGAAGAAATCACTAGAAAAGCATTTTGGAATTTATATATTCCAGGGTGCGTTGAACACTATTTAGTTCATGTTATGCGGCACCATAAAGATTTTCTTGCGGAGTTGGATCTTGTGATCGAAGTTGATAATCAAATCATTGGGAATATCATGTATACAAAATCAAAACTAATCGATAAATCCGGGAATGAAAAAGACATTCTTACGTTCGGACCGGTTTGCATTTCACCTGAATATCAGAGAAAAGGGTATGGAAAAAGATTAATGGAGTACTCATTTGAACAGGCGTATGCACTCGGTTATGATGCGATTGTAATATTTGGAAATCCGAGCAATTATGTAAGCCGTGGTTTTAAGAGCTGCAAAAAGTATAATATCTGTCTTGAGAGCGGAACATATCCGGCGGCAATGCTGGTAAAAGAACTGGAACCAGGTGTCTTGGACGGGAGAAAATGGTTTTACTATCAAAGTCCTGTATATGAAATTGATGAACAAGCAGCTGAGCTCTTTGACGATGGGTTGGAAAGCATGGAGAAAAAATACCAGCCAAGTCAGGAAGAATTTTATATTCACAGTCATTCTATTATACAGTGAGTTCTGCTGCTTTCAATTTGTAAGTTCGCTTAGAGCATATAATGGTAAAAAATTCGTTTTCATGATACCTAAACCCCATACTTTATTAGGGTTTTAGAGTTTGTTGCTATAAACACCCAAACCATATGAAAAGACCACCGACAAAAGTCGACGGTCTATTGCTTTATTTATGTGAGTTTATGATTCAGCTTTTAAAAAATGCGGTCAATAACCGTATTGTTGCAGGTTTTGCCAAAACTTGAACCTATATCAGTTAAAGACGAATGACCTTCGGCTCAGCCGTGAAACTATAGATGGTCGCCGTTACGTCTTTGAGATAAAAAACTTGACAATTGCCATCATCAGCTTTATACATATGTTGCAGTTCCGGATATTCGTCCAACATGTGCTGCCTTGCTTCCTTTCTGTCATCCTCGACTGCGATAGCCTCAACACGAATCCATTTGCCGTCTGCCATACCACAGAGTTCTATTTTCGGATTAGCTTTCATTTGCTGGGATACATTCTTGACTTTACCTGTTTGGATATAAAGTTTGTTTTCAAAAATATCAATTGTGCCAAATGGTCTTACTCTTGGCTGATCGCCGGCTGTGGTTGCCAAATAATATGTGCCGCATTTTTTTAAAAAATCATAGACTTCATTCATGATTTGCCTCCGCTCTATCTCGGAAATTGATCAAAAGTATTTATAATATTTTATAATATTATTGAAGCATAGTACGTTCAATTATTCAAGTATTATTGTCATTAATGCATTCGTCTGCCCCTGCCAAAATAGTTTTATGCTAGTTAATTGAGTTTGTACTTATGAACACCAAACCGCTCAGAATTAAACTAAACTATAAACAAAAAAAGGCGGGTAATGTATTGGCTTTTTTTATCACTGTTTCATTTTAATTTTATTTATGCTATTGTTTTCCCATAGTTATCAACAGCTAAACATATGGAAATATAATTTAGTAGTATTTCTTCATCAGTATCAATGATAATAGACTTCATGACTCTTCTCCGAGTAAAAAAACTTATACGATATAATCAGGCTTTGGAAGCGGCACATTAACTACTGAAGATCATGCGTAAAAGTCACAATAGTACTTGATGTAAATACACAGACAATTGGGCTTAATAAAGAAGGTTAATTCTAAAGAGTAATATAAAAAGAGGCAGGAACTATTCCTGCCTCTTTTTATATTACTAAGGTTCTAGTCTATCTATATCCCTCGGAAATAACGTAGCGTATCTTACGTTTGGCAATTCAAGCAGTCTTGCGGTGAATCTTTCAAGCCCTAATCCTAGCCCTCCATGTGGCGGCAGCCCATATTTATGCGCCATAAGATAACTTTCATATTGTTCTGGATCCATATTTCTGTCTTTCATTTTCTTTATCTGTGCATTATAATCGTGTACTCTTTGCCCTCCTGTCGTTACTTCCAGTCCTCTAAAGAGCAAGTCAAAACTTTCTGTTAATTTAGGATTATCAGGTGTATCCATAGTATAAAACGGACGTTTTGATGATTTATAATGCGTTGCAAAAACGAAGTCGCTTCCCGTCTGCTTTTTGATTATCTCGCACAGTAGCCTTTCCTCTTCCGGTTCAAAGTCTTCAAAATCAACTATTTGCCTATTATACGTCTTTGAGATCAATTCTTTTGCATCGTTAAATCTTATTACCGGTATCTCAGTTATTTCCGGGACAATAACGTTTAGCAGTTCCAGTTCTTGCTCATAGTTTTGTTTTAAATACTCAAATGTCTCTCTTATCATACTGGTTTCTATCTCCATTATCTCATAAAAGCTATTTAGAAAACCTATCTCAAGATCGACACTTGTATATTCGTTTAAATGCCTTGCTGTGTTATGTTTTTCAGCACGGAAGACAGGTGCTATTTCAAATACTCTTTCAAATACCCCTACCATGATTTGCTTGTAAAATTGCGGGCTTTGCGCTAAATAAGCCTTTTTGTCGAAATATTTGATATCGAATATGTTTGCGCCCCCTTCTGCTCCACTGAACACAATTTTGGGCGTATGGATTTCAGTAAATCTGTTGCTTAATAAATATTTTCTAAACCCCGCGCATATTCCCTCCTGTATCTTAAATATTGCCCTTTCCTTTGCATTTCTAAGAGTTATGGGTCTGTAGTCAAGCAATACGCTTATAGATGCAGGAACGTTGTTTTTGTTTATTACAATAGGCATTTCTTCGACAGGTTCAGACAGAACCTCCACTTCAAATATCCGTATTTCATAGCCTAAAGGACTTCTTTCTTCGGCAATTACTTCTCCGCTGATAACAACACACATATTTTCTTTAAGATCGCTTATAGCAAATTTAGCATATTCTTCGGAATATACGCATTGTATTATATCGCGTTTTGTTCTAAGAAGCACAAATGAAAACCCGCTCATTTCTCGGATCTTATATATATCCATGGATTTTGATTTTTTCCCCCATCAGCGATTCTAGTTCTTCAGCTTCCGCATGCTCCGTTTCAATTTTTCCGTTTATTTTTAACATAATATCTCCTCCATATTTTTAATTGATCAAAAAAATATGAAGCCCATCAATACCGGCATAATCTATATGCCGCATAATAACACAACCTTTCTAAATAAAAAACCACATCGATACGAATTGTACCAATGTGGTCGAATGTCTTATAATGCTATAGACATAAAAGCGAAAAATATATCAAAACATTACCGCTTCTTTCACCTCACAGGTACAACGGACACCAGCACTTGTACCTGCGACAAAAAGTCTTAGGTCAAGTGCAAAATATCATTATCCTGATTAAAGCGATAATTCTGCATTGATATACCAACCTTTTTACTTTTTTATATTATACTACATCTCTATTATTGTTCCAAGCAAAATGTTAAATTATGCTTTTTTAATTTAAATTCGCCAATTCAACAAATTTCGCTAGTATTTTACAACAGTTTGTTGGTTTTATAGCATCTAGCCGTTCTTGTAGCTCAATTCCTTCTTTTTCTAGGGCTTTCCAAGATGATACGATTGCCTTTAAATATACATCAGATATTTCTGGGTGGAACTGAATACCCCAAATATTATCTCCAATTCTATAAGATTCGTTCTTTTCAAGCTCACTGGAAGCTAACCTGACAGCATTAGGAGGTAATTCAATTACGCTTTGTGAATGGCCTTCGTTTGCTAAAAACGTTTTTGGCATTACGCTTAGTATTGCATCTTTTTGTCCTTCTTCATTTAACTCTATTGTGTTTGTAAATGCCTGCGTTCCATTTGGATGCCAGCCCACAGTTCCGCCGAATGTGTAAGCAACAAGTTGATGTCCAAAGCATATGCCCAAAATAGGGATATGTAGTTCTGCAGCTCCTTTAAGCCATTCGCTTGTCTTCATTGCCCAATCCGGCTTGTCAGTAACCATAGCCATAGACCCGGATACTATAACGCACTTTACGTCTTTGTATTCAGGGAATACCGGATTTTCATACAATTCGTAAATGTCAGCATCCTCTTTTGCTACACCTGCACATTTAAGTATTCTATCTGCGGATGTACCATATTTTTCAACCAATGGCCCTGTTGTTGTTCCCATATCAAATACCGTTACTTTTGACATAAAATACCCCTCCTAAATAATTAAACTATATCCCTGAATCTTTCAAGCAACATTTGTCCGTATTTATTATCTTTAGCTAACCCATTAAGGATAGCATTAATATCATGACCTCTCTTAGCGATTCCTTCTCTGTCAGCCTCCACAAGCCCTCTTATTACCTCAGATGTAAACTCCGGATGGAATTGAGCACCCCATACATTCTCATCAAAGCAAAAACCATGCGTAGGTTCATCCTTACTGTAGCATGTCAGCTTAGCTCCCTTAGGCAGCCTTGTCACAGTATTAATATGTGTTGCCTGCCCATAAAATTCATCTGGTAAAACGCCGAACAGTTTATCTCTCTTCCCATCTTCAGTCAAGAACAAATTTAGTGTACCATATTCGCCTGTTGGATGAAATCCGACTTCCCCTCCAAAGGCATAAGCAACCAATTGATGTCCGTAACATGTAGATAGTATAGGAATACCTTTTTCATGCGCCTCCAAAATAAAATCGCCTACTTTAAGGCTCCACTCGTCATGATCTGTAATAAGAGCGGGAGATCCTGTTATTAACAAAGGATGTGTTTTGTCAATCTGCGGTAATTCAAATTCATTGAAAACCGTGTATACTTCTATGTCATTCTTGTCTATAGACATGCTGTTTGCAAAAAGCTCCTGCATATTACCAGTTTTCTTTATAAGGGACGGCATAAGTTCGCCTGTTCTTATCATGGTGAATTTCTTAGACATATAACTACCTCTCTGTATAATCAATATAAAATTATAATAACAAAACGCGAACCTGTTTTCAATTATTTAATAAAAAGAGAGCCAATAAGGCTCTCTTTTAAACAAGCTTATTAATATGAAATGTTGGGACGGTTAATTTAATATCAGCTTACTTAATCAAGTTACTACTAAAGCAGTATACAAAGCAGTCCGCCATTTCCTTCATTAATTATACGCTGTAGTGTCTCTTGCACTTTATCCCTTGCATCGTCTGGCATATGAGTCAGTTTATTTGCAAGCCCTTCATTTACAAGCTCGTGCAGTGACTTACCAAATATATCTGTAGCCCAGATTTGAGATGGATCACCTTCAAATTCGCTTAAAAGATACTGCACAAGTTCTTCGCTTTGTTGCTCTGTACCCACTATAGGTGATACTTCTGTTTTAATATCCACACGTATTATATGCAACGACGGAGCACTGGCTTTTAGTTTTACGCCAAACTTATTTCCTTGTCTTACAATCTCCGGTTCTTCAAGAGTCAACTCGTCTACAGATGGAGATACAATGCCATAACCTGTTTCTTTAACATTTTTAAGTGCTTCCGCTATCTTATCATATTCAGTTTTAGCAGTAACCAATTCTTTTATTATCGACGTAAGATGGTAATCGTCTTTAATTTCGTAGCCGCATTCATCACCAAGCACTTTATAAAAAAGTCCCGGTTGTAAGGCTACTTCAATATCCACTTTTCCTGTACCAAGCTGCACTTCACCCACAGTAACATTTGTTACATGTTCATTATCGTCAAATATGTTTATTAAGCGCTTATAATCTCTTACTTTATTAATATCTGCCGTATTTTGTGCAAGAGTGGAAATAAGCTCGTTTGGTAACCAATGTTCTTCTGATAATGCCTGAACCCAAAGAGGAATATTGAATGTAACTTGCTTTAATGGGAACTCAAAGAGCACTTTTTCCATAAGCGTATTAATATCTTCCCTCTCCATCCTCATAACATTATAAGCAAGAACAGGTACGTCATAACGCTCAGCCAAAGCACTTCTTAATCTTTCTGTATCGTCGCTATCTGGTGTTAAAGTATTTAAAAGTACCACAAAAGGTTTATTAAGTTCCTTAAGCTCAGATATTACTCTTTCTTCTGCTTCTATGTAATTGCCTCTTGGTATGTCCGTTATGCTCCCATCTGTAGTTACAACTACTCCGATAGTTGAATGATCCTTTATAACCTTTCTTGTCCCTATCTCTGCTGCCTCTTCAAAAGGTATATCATAATCATACCATGGTGTACGCACCATTCTGGGCATATCATTTTCAATATGTCCTAGTGCACCTTCTACGATATAACCTACACAGTCGACCATACGTACATTAAGAGTAGCCGAGTCATCAATCTTTATTGTTATAGCATCATCCGGAACGAATTTGGGTTGAGTAGTCATAATCGTCTTACCTGCTCCGCTTTGAGGCAGTTCATCTGTAATTCTTGTTTTCCAATTATTATCGTCTATCACTGGCAAAACCATAATATCCATAAATTTTTTAATAAATGTGGATTTTCCTGTACGCACCGGACCAACAACGCCAACGTATATGTCACCATCGGTCCTTTTATTTATGCTCTCATATAGGTCATATCTATCCATTGCGTTCCCTCCCAAACTTATTTAGCTTGCAAATATATATAGATTAACAATAAATATATATGACCGTTCTTTAATTTTCATGATAAAAAAAGCACAGCGCAATGCATCTTTTGCGCTGTACCTACTGCTTTTTATATGTATTATTTTTTTAATTTTGCAATAAGATTGACTTTATTTTCCGTGCCCATTTTTAGTCTCTGTATATTTTTTCTATGCGTAAATATTCCAATAAATGCTATAATCAAAGAAACAAAAAATAACATTGTATTGCCAGGTTGTGTAATAAGACAAATGATAGGAAATAGAATAACTATAGTAAGAGATGCAACAGATACATACTGACTTACAATCACTATTATCACTCCAAGTATAAGCAGTAAAAATCCAGCAAGCGTATTTACCGCAAATATAATACCAAGTGTTGTAGCTATTCCCTTGCCACCTTTAAATCCAAGATACGCGGGCCAAATATGCCCTATAACAGCTAAAAGGCCACCAATAAGAGCGCAAGATTCACCACCTATTACATAGCCTGCTACAAACGCCAAAATCCCCTTTAACATATCTAGAAGCAAAGTTGCAAGTGCTATGCCAAACCCATACGTCCTAAGCATATTAGTAGTTCCGGCATTTCCGCTGCCATATTTTCTAATATCGCTTTTTTTTATTGTCTTCGAAAGAAAATATGCACTTGAAAAGCAACCTATCGCATAACCTAGAATTGCAGATAATAAATATTTACCTATCATTATTTACCCCCTTCTCCCTTTGTCTGAAAATAATCCTTATAGGAGTTCCATCTAAATTAAATGATTTTCTGAAGTAATTTTCTAAATATCTAGTATACGAAAAATGAGTAAGCGATGTATCGTTTACAAACAAAACAAATGTCGGTGGGTTTGTAGAAGCCTGTGTAGAATATAGCACTTTAAGCCTCCTGCCGCTCTTTGAAGGCGGCTCCGATGCAGATACAGCTTCCAAAACGATATCGTTTAATACACCTGTTGAAATTCTAAATGAAGCTTGTTTTGCAACATAATCTGCCATTTCAATAAGCTGTGGCATTCTTTTACCTGTAAGGGCACTAATAAATAAGCTTGGAGCATAGCTCATAAAAACCAGATCCGAAGCTAACTTTTTTCTAAATTTGGACATTGTATGCGTGTCTTTTTCTATCAGATCCCATTTATTAATGACTATTACAGATGGTTTACCTTCATTATGCACATATCCCGCTATCTTGACATCCTGCTCAGTAAGCCCTTCATTTGCATCAATGACAACGAAAACAACATCTGCACGTCTGACAGCTGCCAGCGATCTTATTACGCTGTATCTTTCAATCGTTTCGTCTTCTATCCTGCTTTTGCGTCTTATGCCGGCAGTATCTATAATCATATACTTTTTGCCTTCATATGTAAAAGGCGTATCTATAGCATCTCTTGTAGTCCCTGCAATATCTGATACGATGCTTCGCTGCTCGTTGAGTATCCTGTTAACAATTGAGGATTTACCTGCGTTAGGTTTGCCGACAACAGCTATTTTTAACGCATTGCTGTCATATTCTTCTTCAAAATTACGTTCAAAATTCTCTACAACTTTATCCAGAAGATCGCCAATCCCTAACCCCTGTTCTGCTGAAATAGGTACAGGATCGCCCAGATTCAGATTATAGAATTCGACAGCGTTTAATCTTTGTGTTTCTGTTTCTGCTTTGTTTGCAACCAAAATAACAGGCTTTTGACTTTGCCTCAGCATTGTTGCTATATCTTCGTCAATCGTCGTTATTCCTTGACGGGCATCTACAACAAACAAAATGATATCAGCCATATCTATAGCAAGCTGCGCCTGTGCATGCATATGTTTCTGAATCACATCATCTTTGTCTGGCTCTATTCCGCCAGTATCAATTAATGTAAATATATGTCCTGTCCATTCTGCATCGACATACAGCCTGTCTCTAGTTACACCTGGAGTGTCTTCGACTATCGAAATGCGTTTCCCGCATAGCTTATTAAATAAAGTAGACTTGCCTACATTAGGTCTGCCTACTATCGCTACTAAAGGCTTATTCAGTCTTATCACCAACTTAAAAAGTATCACTTGTATTTCTTTTATTATATCATAACGGTATTTTTTTAACACTATTTAGGATAAAAAATCGATTTTTGCAGTTTCCTAAGCTCATTGCGTTTCCATCTGCAATTTTTTAGATATTTATGCTCGGTTTAACCGCATATTTGCCGTCCTAATCCTAAACTTAACCGGTATTAAATAAAGAGCAATCAATATGCTGCAAACCAAGCAAAATTTCTCGTTATTTGTACCAGCTATTATATAATTCAACCCATCCTCGAAAGCAATTATAATATAATCAATGCATTCTATAAAAACAGGGCCTAAATAAGCAGAAAGAAAAGCAGTTTCATATCTTTCGTTAAATATAACGCTTAATATTCCAGTTAGTATCCCTATAGTATAATAAATATATTTATCCGCTATCCAATAGTACTGGTAACTTGCAAGTATTTTAACTATTTCCATAACCATACTAATAAGAAAAACAATCAGTATTGCTGTCAGAATGTCTTTTATAGGCCGTACCTTTTGACAGATATAAAGCGATATGAAAAGTATATGTATACAATAAATCATGCTGCTAAAGCTCTGTAACTTAAAAGGCTCGATTAACAGTATTCCGCCAAGGCTAAAAAGAAACAGCGTAGCTTTCCATCTGCCGACATACTTACCCCAAAACCGTTCAAATGCTTGAGAAAATGTTATTATTCCTAAAGAAAAAAGCGCAGCAATATATATAGGCATCAATTTACCTCCTCTTTATTGTTTACGCTTATATTCTTATATTTAATTTAAATAATTATTATTCTTTCTTATGTGTGATAAGCCTTCCGCCAGTTATATAATAATATGTCCATTCGCATACATTCGTTATATGATCGCCTATTCTTTCAAGGTTTCTTGCAACAAAGACCAAATTCATTACTTGGTTCATCGATCCCGGTTTTTCCATAGCATATGTAAGCAATTCTCTAAAAACTTGGTCAAACAATGCATCGACTTCTTTGTCTTTTCCATAGATCTCGTGCACCATTTCTGTGTTGTCATTTATAAATGCACTTAAACAGTTATTGAGCATCCATGTTGTTATACGTGCCATCTTTGGTATATCAAGTAACGGTTTGATATACGTTTCTCCGCTCATATGCAAAGTATACTTGCATATTCCGCAGGCAAGATCCGCAATTCTCTCTAAATCTGTAGCTATTTTATTCAGTGCAAAAACTATTCTGAGATCTCCTGCTAAAGGAGCTTGTGTAGCACAAAGTCTTATGCACTTATCTTCTATTTGTTCGCACATGAAATCGATGTTATCATCACTGTCTATTACTGCTCTTGCTTCATCATCGTTCTGATCTACAAGCGCTTTAACAGACCTGTTTACCATATTTTCCACTTCGCTGCCCATGCGCAAAACTTCATTTTTAAGCGTATTTAGCGATTCTACAAAATCTTTTCTTGGCGTCATTTATATCCTCCTTATCCAAACCTACCAGTTATATAATCCTGTGTTCTTTTATCTTTAGGACTGAAGAATATATCATCGGTTGGGCCCTCCTCTATTATCTCTCCTGTTAAGAAGAAAGCTGTTTTATCCGATATTCTTCCTGCTTGCTGCATATTATGCGTTACAATTACTATGGTATATTCCTCTTTAAGATCACGTATAAGATCCTCAATCTTATTTGTGGATATTGGATCCAAAGCTGAAGTAGGTTCATCCATAAGAAGTATTTCAGGCTCTACGGCAAGTACTCTTGCTATACATAGCCTCTGTTGCTGCCCTCCTGAAAGGCCGAGCGCAGATTTATTGAGCCTGTCCTTAACCTCATCGAATAATGCAGCGCTTTTCAATGATTTCTCAACTATTTCATTAAGAGTTGTTTTGTTTCTCAGTCCATGTATCCTTGGACCATAAGCGATATTATCATAGATAGACATAGGAAAAGGATTTGGTCTTTGAAATACCATTCCAACTTTTTTTCTTAGTGCTACCTCATCGTTGCCTTCGCCATAAATATTTTCTCCGTCAATAAGTATTTCTCCTGTAACTTTCGTATTCTCAATTAGATCGTTCATCCTATTTAACGTACGAATGAATGTAGACTTGCCGCAACCTGAAGGCCCAATAAGTGCCATAACTTCTTTCTCATATATTTCAAGATTTATATTTTTCAGGGCATGCACTTGCCCGTAATAAAAATCCAAGTTCTTTACTTTTATCTTTATTTCATTTCCCATGCAAATATATTCCCCCAATTATTTACCTGTCTGAATTCTTCTTCATCCACTGATAACAAGTTTTTCCGTTATGGTTTAAATGAATTAATATAAACCTTCTCAGCAAACTATTAACTCATATATTAACTTAAAAACCATATTCTTATTTAGTCTTATTTCTATGATTATTTTATACCCTGCTTAGTTTTAAATAGCGCTTTCGATGTTAATGCAATGTTAATTTTAGGTTAAAAAAAAGAGCATGTATTTGCTCTTTTATTATCTGCTTATTACAGCCTAATATGTATTTTAAGCTACTCTTTCCCAAATTTTGACGCCAGCATTTCTTTGTGGCCGCAATTGGGACATTTCACCAGTCGTTTATTAAATGAATGAGGCGCAAATATATAGCTTATAGGATTTACCTTGAAACTAGTACCGCAATTGGGGCATGTAAAGCGTGATGTAAGCGATTTAACCACAGAAAATATTATTACGGCAGCAACAATAATTATTACAGTATACTGATCCATTATTAACACCTCAATGTAAGTTTTCTTTCATTCTATCAGATATAACTTTTGGCTAACAGAGTTTTTATTATAATATCATAAATTGGCAAAAAAGAACATTAAATGCTCTTTTTCGCCAATTTGTCTCTTTATTTAAATATATACTGTGTCTTTCAATGAATAATAAGCCTTACTATCAAAATAATGTTAAATTGTATTTGTTTGCTCTTCATTATATACAGGTATTTTCACCTTGAACACAGAACCTTCTTGAAGTTTGCTTTCTGCACTTACCTCTCCGCCATGTAATATAGCTATATGCTTTACTATAGCAAGTCCTAGCCCTGTTCCGCCAAGCTCTCTTGATCTGCTCTTATCTGCTCTGTAGAACCTTTCGAAAAGCCTATTCAAGTCTTTTTCAGGTATTCCGATCCCGCTATCTTCAACATCCAGATACGCATAGCTGTCTTTACTGTAAACTTTTATAGTTACAAAACCATTTTCTCCTGTATACTTTATCGCATTGTCAACAAGATTTATAATCATCTGTTTTATTCTATCCTTGTTTCCTTTTACATAAACATCTTCCACACTTTCAACAGTAAGGGAAATTCTTTTTTCTTCTGCCGCATGCATAAGTAGATTGGCTACCTCTTTTGCCGAATCCACTAAGTTTAGTTTGCTCATTTCTACTTTGATACTGTCAGATTCTATTTCCGAGAGATATAGTATATCGCTTATAAGCCTAGAGAGCCTATCCGTTTCAATGCTTATTATATCAAGAAATTTCTCAGTTTTCTTTTCATCTTTTATACTACCGTCTTTAAGCGTTTCAACAAAACCTCTGATTATCGTAAGAGGTGTTTTCAGTTCATGAGAAACATTAGCTGCAAATTCAGAACGTACACTTTCAAGTTTCCTTAGTTCTGTCACATCTTCAACCACAGCTACTGCTCCAATGATTTTGTTGTCTCTTTCCATTGGCGCGATTGAAAACAGTAGTTTAATATCTTTTGTATTTTCAATTATCGTTATTTCTTTTTTATAGCTTACATCTTCCTTTAAACATTTAAAAAGCAAAGCTTCTAATGATGCATTCCTTGAAGCGGTAAGTACATTACTGAATAAAGCATTATCGTCAAGGTGTAACAATACTTTTGCTTTTTCATTTAGCATAACGATGTTCATTTTATCATCAATAGCAATAATACCATTTTCAATAGCATTCAGTACAGTTTCAAGTTTTGTGTTCTCGTTTTTCAGGCTGCCCATTGCTTTATCAAGTTCTTCAGTCATCTTATTGAAAGAAAAAGCAAGCTCATTTATTTCTTTCTCGCCTCTAATGAATACTCTTTTCTTCAGATCGCCTTTCGTAATATCATTTGCTGCGTCAATAAGCTGATTGACAGGCGAAACGATACTATTCATTGTCAGTATCGTAAGCAATGTAATGATCAAGATCGCACAAATGATAATGAATGCAATGCTTTTCCACATACTGGAGATATATTCCCATATGCTTTCAATAGGTTGAGCAATACGAACGATTGTGCCTGAATCATCAAAAGGCATTGCAACATATAAAACATCTTTTTTTAATGTATCACTGTATCTAATAGAATAACCTGCGCCGTTATTACTTTTGGCCATTTGCACTTCTTCTCTGGCAGCGTGCGAACCCAATGTGCTTGGATCAACCTCTGAATCGGCCAAAGCAACTCCTGCAGGCGAAATAATCGTAATCCTATTGCCTGTCTGTTCACTTACATTATCTGTCGTTTCAGTATAATCGCTGCTTTGCCTGAACAGATCACTTGCAATTGCGCACTGCTTTTTCAAACTATTAAGAATGCTGTTTCTATAATCATCGTTTATTATATTAAGCGTTAAAAATATTACAGTCGTCATTACTATCAGATTAATTACAGTAACCCATATTACAAATTTTTTTCTCATCTGCTTTACCTATCTTTTTATATTTATCCTGTATCCCACGCCTCTGACTGTTTCTATCATATCTCCGTATTCTTTTAATTTAGTCCTAAGATGTCTAATATGAACATCAACGGTCCTTGTCTCTCCAAAATACTCATATCCCCATATTTTATCCAGTAGATAATCTCTTGTAAGCACTTTGTTTTCGTTAAGGATTAAACATCTTAACAATTCAAATTCTTTTAGTGTTAGCGCAATTTTTTCTTCTTTTATATACGTGGAATAATTTTCAAAGTCCACATATAAATCATTGAATCTAAAATAAGCCTCGCTTTTTTCAGAAGTTTTTTCGGCTGTATACGATGTTCTTCTAAGTAGTGCCTTGATTCTTGCAACAAGTTCTCTTACACCAAACGGCTTAGTCATATAATCATCAGCACCCAATTCAAGACCAAGTACCTTATCAAATTCTTCGCTTTTTGCTGTAAGTAATATTATAGGTATTTCACTCGTTTTTTCCTCTCTTTTCAGCAGTTTAACTACAGTCAAACCATCTATTTCAGGCATCATTAAATCCAAAACGATCAATATTGGTTTCTGTTTTTTTATTTGAGTCAAAGCATCTTTACCACTTTGTACTGTTTTTACAGTATAGCCCTCTTTTTCAAGATTGAATTGTAGCAATTCGCAAATATGTACTTCATCATCAACTATTAAAATATAGTCTTTTTCCATAATAACCTCATTATTTTTTATTTCATTATACAATAAAAGAGCATATAAACCTTGTTATATACTCTATTTTTAACATCATTTTAACATTCATTCAATTCCATCAAAGCCCCCATAGAGCCGCATCTCTTATCTCTTCGATACGAATAGAAAAGACTTTTATCTAAATACGTGCACATATCAGCCATATGAATGTTTTCTTTCGGTACGTCTTTATTTACTATCTGAAGACAGCAACATTTCTGTATATCCACATGATGTTTACCGTTTATTCTGGGTGTTATTATGTCATAGTCTTTATATGCATTTTCAAACTGTTCTGCTAGATCATCGCTTACCTCAAACCCAAAAACGCTTATACACGGTCCAATAGCAACCAACAAATCGCTTCTTTGGGTCCCAAATGCTTCAACCATCTTATCTATAACATTTGAAACTATATTCCCATATACACCTTTCCAGCCCGCATGACATACCGAAATGACACGGTTTTTCTTGTCATAGAAAAATACCGGTATACAATCAGCATGCAAGGTCATTATCGGCAGATTATAATCTGCAGTTATGAACGCATCCGATATAGGTCTGTCTTCTCTTGCAGTCAGACTGTATATACCTTCTCCGGCATTCTTGGTAGTAACGATTTCCACATCTAATGAGTGATCGTGATTTATTGCTACAATATTATTCACATTAAGCCCAATAGCCTCTCCGACAAGTTCAATGTTCTTTTTTCTAATACTGCTGTCCTCAAGGTCACGTGCACCCATATTCAATGTATCATAGGGCGGTTTACTTATACCACCTATTCGTGTTGTAAAAGCGTGTTTAAGACCATTAATGCCCTCAAGATTGGGCATTGTCAAATACACTACTCCGTTTTTAGCCGAATGTATGTTTGCACCTACTGAAATAGACTTATATATATCATTATTTTTCACTTTAAGCTTCTTTTCCTTCTTGCATTAGTTTGCTTAATTCGATATAAAAAGAATTAATATCTTTGAAATGTCTGTAAACAGATGCAAATCTTACATATGCTACTTCATCAAGTTCTTTTAATTTTCTCATAATTATTTCGCCGACTTCTTGGCTCTTAACTTCTTGTTCAACAGAGCTGGAAAGCTGCTTTTCTATATCATCAATGATAGCATCTATCTTGTCCATAGATACTGCCCTTTTTTCACAAGCTTTAACTATACCTTTTTTTAACTTCTCCCTATTGAATAATTCACGTCTGCCGTCTTTCTTGATTATGTATAATTGTCCAGCCTCAACTTTTTCATAGGTAGTAAATCTTTTACCGCAGTTAAGGCATTCTCTTCTTCTTCTTATAGCATCATCAGTCGGCCTGGAATCTATTACCTTACTTTCAGCACACCCACAGTACATGCACTTCATTAAAACACCCCATTATTTCGATTTGCTCTTATTATAGCAAACCGTTAGCATAATTACTAGTTTACAATATTTTTTTAAAATAATGGGTATGTATTTCAACTAAAATAACATCTTTGCCAATTTTGCATATCTTTTCCCAAGGTATGATTATATCAGCATCTTCTTTCATAAGTCCAAAGAACTTAGTCGGAGCAGGAACGATTATCGATAATATTCGTCCTGAATTGTAATCTATTTCAAGATCACATACATATCCCAGCCTGCAACCATTAGATATATTAACTACTTCCATCTGTCTTAACTCGCAAAAAAGCATATTCATGCCCCCTTTATATGCATATCTATATAATATATGCATATAAAAAAATGCTTTACCAAATATTTGGTAAAGCTTCTGTACTAATTTATACAAATCTCTTCATATGCTTAAGTGCTGATTTTTCCAGCCTTGAAACTTGTGCCTGACTTATGCCGATTTCGTCAGCAACTTCCATTTGAGTTTTCCCTTTGAAAAACCTGAGATACAAGATATGTTTTTCTCTATCATTCAGTCTATGCATAGCATCCTGTATTGATATCTCTTCAAGCCAATTTTCATCATGACTCTTTTGGTCACTCACCTGATCCATTACATATATCGTATCTCCGCCGTCATGGTATATAGGTTCGAACAATGATATAGGATCCTGTATCGCATCTAGAGCAAATACTACTTCTTCGCTAGGTAAGCCCATTTCTTTTGCTATATCTACAATAGAAGGATCCTTTAAATCTTTGTTCATAAGTTCGCTTCTAACCTGGAGCGCTTTATATGCTGTGTCTCTAAGCGATCTGCTGACTCGAATAGCATTATTATCCCTTAGGTACCTGCGTATTTCCCCAATAATCATAGGTACAGCGTAAGTAGAGAACTTAACATTTTGACTAAGGTCGAAATTGTCAATGGACTTAATTAAGCCAATACAGCCGACTTGAAACAGATCATCTATATATTCGCCTCTGTTTGAAAAACGTTGTATAACGCTTAATACGAGTCTCAAATTGCCTTGTATAAACTCTTCTCTAGCGCTTTCGTCTCCTTCATGGATTCTTTTGAATAATTCTTTCATTTGCGTATTCGAAAGTACTGGCAGTTTAGACGTATCTACTCCGCAAATCTCAACTTTGTTACCAATCATATCCCATCCTCCGGCAATCACATCTATGAATGTAGCTTTGCCTAGTCAAATGTTTTTATACTGCCGAAAGATAAAATATTTTGGATTAGATAAGTCGGGACATTTCTTTTTCTAGTCTTTTAATAATTCTTTTTTCCAATCTGGATATATATGATTGCGAAATACCGAGCATGTCTGCAACTTGTTTCTGGGTTTTTTCTTCTTCTCCAGTATTTATTCCAAACCTAAGTTCCATTATTTTTTTCTCCCTTGCTGAAAGCTTAGCCATTGCAATTTGCAATAGATCCTTTTCAACTTCATCTTCTATTCGTTTATATACAAGATCATTATCAGTGCCTAAAATATCGGAAAGAAGTAATTCATTGCCGTCCCAGTCGATATTTAACGGCTCATCAAACGAAACTTCTGTCTTAACTTTATTATTGCGTCTTAAATACATAAGTATTTCATTTTCAATACATCTTGAAGCGTATGTAGCAAGTTTTATTTTTTTTTCGGTGTCAAACGTATTAACTGCTTTTATAAGTCCAATGGTTCCAATAGAAATAAGATCTTCAATCCCCATTCCCGTGTTCTCGAATTTACGTGCTATATATACAACAAGCCTTATATTTCTCTCGATAAGAGTACTATTTACGCTTTTATCGCCTTTTGAGAGCCTTTCAATCAACTCTTCTTCCTCTTCAGCTGTAAGTGGCGGTGGCAATGCCTCGCTACCGCCAATATAATGTACTCCTTTAAATTTTAATATTTTGTATTTTAATAATATTTTAATGTAAACTTCTCTCGCTCTTGATAATAACCAGCTCACCTTAAATGCCCCCTCATCATATATCGTATATAAGCAGTGGATTTAATAGCACGCCTACTCCATTAAGCAATACACCTGTTGTGTTAATCCCTATGTAAACATCCTCGATTACCTTTTTATTTTTGCCTCTTTCGATTATTATTTTTGTGGGGCGAATACCGAGCATAATCTTCTTCCCTCCTTCAATTGTTTCATAAGGCAAAAGTCGAATGTTTTCTTTTGTAAATTCCAGTATCCTATCGTTTTCTATATCTTTTGCATATTCTATTATTTCTTTGTCAAATATGTATTTTAGTTTCTCCGCATCAGCTATTATAACCGGGCTTCTGCTGATAGGCTCTACAAGTTCATTGCCTGTATCCACTACAGCATCCATACTTGCTGACTTTTCGTGCATGTATATCTGAAGTCTGTAATGTGTTTCTCTTGAATTAAAATAGATATTAAATTGCTTATATATCCTTATTAATATAAGGACTGACACAATTGCGATGAGAATAAGTCTTATAGGCACTCCTCCGTAGTAATATATACCGCCGATAAAACTGTAATTTCCTCCGAGTATATAAGCAACCGCAAACATAGCCCCGCCAAATATAAACGTAACAATATAAAACAAAACTACACTTTTTAAAAATTCCTTAATTCCATAAAAGTGCAGTGCAACTAAGATCATAGTAAAAGAAAGCAGTATTTTGAGCGGCAATATATCTAATACACTTGGGTAATACATAAGTTCAAAGAGAGCATATACTGCTCCTAATGCTGCCGACAGAAGAAGCCGCCATGTCTTTGGCTTCATTTTTAATACTAAAGCAGTTACATATAAAATCAGATAGTTCATCAATATGTTATCCAATAGGATATATTCCACATACACTGTGTACATAATAATCCTTCTTCGTACTATCATTTGTTTTATCATAGAGAAATTATACAATTGTTTGGTATATATATATTGTTGAACCAATGTAGTCGAAAATAAAAAATAGCGACAAAAACAAATGTTTTTGTCGCTATGTATTTTATATTATATTAACTTATTTAAAGAATCACTTTCTTGGCCTTCTTAAAAATGTCGGAATATCTAAATTATCTGATGAAGCATTGCTTTCCTGTTTTACCCAGGATGGAAGTTCGGGTCCTTCATTTTTTTCTTCTTTTTCCTGCTCTTTTGCTACTGGAGCAGCCTGAACTGCGCCAAACATATTAGCTTGATTCTTTTCAAATATCTTTGCTGTCATAGGCTTTTTATTCAGCTTATCGAATCCCGTTGCAATTACCGTCACACGCACCTGATCGCCAAGGTTTTCATCAATACCAGCGCCAAATATGATATTTGCATCCGGATCAGCAGCCTGCTGTACAAGATAAGCTGCTTCATTGATTTCAAGAAGTCCTAAGTCAGGTCCACCTGTTATATTTAGCAGTACCCCTCTAGCACCTTCGATCGTTGTCTCAAGCAGCGGACTCTCTATAGCCTGCTTTGCGGCTTCTATCGTTCTGCTGTCTCCGCTTCCAAGACCAATACCCATATGTGCTACGCCTTTATCCTGCATTATTGTCTTTACATCGGCAAAGTCTAAATTTATTAGGCTTGGAACAGCTATCAAATCGGATATGCCCTGTATGCCTTGACGAAGTACATCGTCAGCAACTTTGAACGCATCAACTATTGATGTTTCTTTACCAACTATTTGAAGCAATTTATCATTAGGTACTGTAACCAAAGTGTCAACACTTTCCATCAGCTGCTCAAGTCCAGCTTCCGCATTGTCCATCCTGGACTTACCTTCAAACAAGAATGGCTTTGTTACAACACCAACTGTAAGTATACCCATGCTTTTGGCAATAGAAGCAACTATTGGCGCTGCGCCTGTACCTGTTCCGCCTCCCATACCTGCTGTAACAAACACAAGATCTGCTCCTTCAAGTGCCTTAACTATTTCATCTTTGGATTCCTCAGCAGCCTTCTTCCCAACATCAGGGTTAGCACCAGCTCCCAAACCTTTAGTCAACTTTTCTCCAATCTGTATTTTATAATTTGCTTTTGAAAGGCCGAGTGCTTGCTTATCAGTATTTATTGAAATAAAATCGACACCTTTCAGCCCATACTGCACCATTCTGTTAACTGCGTTATTTCCAGCGCCACCTACGCCTACTACTCTTATTGCGGCAAAGTCGCCCATTCCTGTATCGATTTCTAACATCGATTTTCCTCCTATCTACGCACCTTGTTAAATATTTTATCAAATATTGATGTTTTTTTATTGGCCTTATTGCCTTCCGGCTTGTCCTCATCATCCACATTGAACGCAAAATCCAACAGCCCTAAAGAGCTAAGGTAATTAGGGCTATTTATTTTTGGAGTATACTTCTTTGATGTTTCAACAGGCAATCCTACCACAGTCTCAAACAGATCTCTTGCCCCGCGCATCATAGCAATACCGCCACCGGTCAAAAATATCTTTGATTTCGCCGTTAAAGGAATCCTTAAAGAATCAAGCGTTTCCTTCACCATTTCTGCAATTTCATATACTCTCGATTCTATTATTGTTTGAACTATCTCTCGAGGCACAAATTTCTGCCTGCCGTCAACTGTTCTGACAGTCTCAAAAGACTCAGGATCAACGTTCAATCCAAATACATATCTTTTTTTCAATTGTTCAGCTTCATTTTTTGTTAATTCAGCACCATATATAAGATCGTTGATAACATGAGCGCCACCGACATCCAAAACCCAATGCGCAATTATTGCATCGCCTTCTACTATATCAATGCTTGTACAATAATAGCCTACATCTACAATGCACATCATATTATCTCTCTGCTGAGGGTCAGTAACATACAAACTCTCCGCAGCGCTCTCACTTATAAAAGATTCTATCGCAAGGTCCAATTTATCCAGCGTTTTTGTCATAAAAGCAATATACTGCTTTTGTGCCATAACAAACGAAAAATTCCCTTCAATTGCCTTTGCCCTCATATTAATTGGATCCATAACACGTCTGCTGCCATCTAACTCATAATATCTTGTTAGATGATGTATTATCTGCATACGTTCAGGAACATAGAAATCCCTGGCAAGCTCCATTGTCATTCTCTCATCTTCAGCAGTAACGATATTGTTTTCACCTGTTTTAACTATTGCACTATTGCACGCAACATCAATAAATGCCCCAGGAACAGAACAATAAACAGATTTAATTTTCTTACCTGCTTCTTTAGATGCATCTTCAACAGCATCCATTATTGCTTTTTCAAGAGAAAGAGGATTAAGGAAGGTTCCTTTATGAAACCCTTCGTACTGGGCTTGTCCAAATCCAACGATTTCTAGAGCATCCGCGCCCCTAAGTACGCCTGCAAGGCAAACAACCTTAGAAGAACCTATATCTAGTACTGATACAGGTTGTCTCATTATTTACATTTCCTCCTAATAGTTTTAGCTTCAATGTTTATGTTATATAATAACAAATATTTTGCAAATAATAAATAGTTAGCGTGAAAATAGTCGCAAATAGGTATATTTAATAATTGACACCTATAATTTATTCAGCCAACTCTTAGCTTATTATTGCAAAACCAACGCTAAACTTTATTTTTAAGTTTATGTGCTTGGCGGTTCATAGTAAGCTTTATCTCCAGTTGTAATATCAATGGTCCCGCCTGTCTTACCCATTTGGATAAGCTGATCTCTTGTTGCTTTAAAAAAGTTTATTTTATATTTGATATTCTCAAATTCTCCAAGTTTGACTGTATAGCCATCATTTGTAGACAGAACAATCGCATTAGGATCTTTCATGTTTATCTCCGTAATTATATCATAAACCTCTTCTTTTTCCAATGCAGCAATAATTTCCTTGATTTGATCCAATTGATACTTATTATCAATTTCAATCGTACTGCCCACTGTTGTAGTCTTAACTTCTATTCCTTTTATTATGGGAAGGGTATTATCAGCAGTACCATCTTTAATTGCCAAAATATATCCGTCACCGTTTATCTGAACATATGAACCCATATATTCGACAAGGGCTTTAGGTACTCTCTCTTTTACATTAATAATTATTGTATCAGGAAAAACACGATCTAGGCCATCAAAAATCAGATACGGGTTTTTTTCTATTTTTTCTTCGACCTTGCTGTTGCTTATCGCTAATAAACTCTCGCCAAGCTGAATATCAGATAAAGTTATTATATCTTCTTTGCTTATAATAGAATTGCCTTTAACATCAATATTGGCTATTTTGAGGGTTTTATACCCCAAAAAACCTATACCAGAGATTATTATTAAAATGATTGCTACTATAAGCAGCCCTTTTCCTTTTTTCTTCTTTTTTGTTTCAATCATATAATTCCTCTTTAGTATTTTTGCTTTATGTTTTTTCTATCTGTGCTCCCAGCTTCTGCAAATTTTCACACAAGCATTCATAACCTCTATCTATGAACGAAATCCCATTAACCGTAGTAGTTCCTTCGGCTCTTAAACCTGCCAAAACAAGAGCAGCTCCCCCTCGAAGATCTTTAGCAAATACCTCCGTGCCTGTGAGCGTCTCTACTCCTCTAATAATTGCTGTCCTATCTTTAACGGTAATATTGGCACCCATTCTAGTAAGTTCGCTTACATGCTTAAATCTATTATCAAAAACATTTTCAACAACTACGCTTGTGCCTTCAGCTATACAAGCAAAGGTGAATATTTGCGCTTGCATGTCAGTTGGAAATCCTGGATAAGGTAATGTTTCTATAATACGCATCTCAAGAGGCCTTTTAGGTCCTTTTATATGTATTATATCTTTATCTGTATAGATTTTACAATCAGCTTCTCTTAACTTTGATATCAGAGCGCTCATGTGTTCAGGGACAACGTTTTTAATATCTGCTTCTCCTTGAGTAATCGCAGTAGCAACCAGATAAGTACCTGCTGCTATCCTGTCAGGTATCAAAGTATGCTCGACGCCTTTTAAAGTTCTTCCGCCGCGTACATAAATGGTGCTCGAACCTGCACCATAGACCTTTGCACCGCATGCGTTAAGAAAATTCTGAAGGTCGACTATCTCAGGTTCTCTTGCAGCATTAGAAATGGTTGTATCGCCTTTTGCAAGTGTTGCAGCCATCATAATATTCTCAGTTGCACCAACGCTTGGATAATCAAGTGAAATATCCGCGCCTCGCATATCATCTGCTTTGCACATAATATGACCATGTTTTTCTTCAATTTCGACATTAAGTTCTCTTAGGCCCTTTAAATGCAGATCTATTGGCCTGACACCAATCTCGCATCCTCCAGGATAAGAAAAATATGCCTTTTTAAACCTTGCGACAATTGGGCCAAGCATGAAGATAGAAGATCTTAATTGCTTAGCAAGTTTATCCGGCATCTCCCAGCTGTTAGCGTCTACTGTATCGATTTTTAAGCTGTGCTCACCGCACCAGTTAACATTGCAACCCAATTTTGATAAGATAGAGAGCATATTATATACGTCATTTATGCGTGGACAATTATGTAACACAACAGGCCCTTCGCACATAAATGTTGCTGCTAAAATAGGTAAAATAGCGTTTTTTGCTCCACCTATTTCGATTGCGCCACTTAACTGCTTGCCGCCTGATATTATATACTTTTTTGACACACAAAACACCTCCGCAATTCCACTGCCACAATTCTATTTTATGCAAAATTTCGTAAGGTGTTACTACAGCTTATTCAAGCGTGTTTCTTATGCTTTTGTAGTATGCTTAGAAATATTCAGTAGTATGCCCATGCTTGCCATACACATTATAAGCGAAGAGCTTCCAGCGCTAATAAACGGTAATGTTAAACCGGTCGGCGGTATCGATCCTGTTACAACAGCTACATGAATTGCTACCTGTATACCTATTGTCCCAATTATTCCTGTTGCAAGCAAAGCGCCGAACATATCCGGACAAGTAAGTGCAACTCTAATGCCTCGATAAATAAGTACTGCAAAAATAGATAAAACAACTATTGCGCCTATAAGTCCAAGTTCTTCAATAATTATCGAAAATATAAAATCAGACTCAGAATAAAGGAGGTATAAATACTTTTGATGCCCATTACCAAGACCAACCCCAAATAATCCACCTGAACCCACTGCATAAAGTGATTGAACCAATTGGAATCCATCGCCTAACGGATCCGAGAACGGATCCAAGAAAATAAGCAGTCTTTTCATCCTATACGGAGCAGCAACAATCAATGCAGCAAACGCAGCAGCTCCTCCACCCACCAAAAAGCAAAGGTGGCTTCCTTTTGCGCCTCCGACTAAAAGCATAACAAATGTCAATATGCATAAGTTTACTACCATACTAAAGTTAGGCTGCAATATAATAAGGCCGCATACTACTCCGAGCAACAAGATATATGGTATAATTCCATGTTTCAATGTATCCATTTTTTTATTATTTGCAATTGAATCTGCCAAAAATAACACAAGAGCAAATTTAGCTATTTCTGAAGGCTGAACGCTTATTCCAGCAACATCAAGCCATCTAGAAGCACCAAGTTTGCTTCCCATAAAAAGTACGGCAACAAGCATCAATATACTTGCTCCCATAGCCAGATATTTGAATTTACTAAGTTTTCTATAATCATAAAAAGAGAAAAATATCATGGCAGCTAACCCTAATACTGCGCCAAAAATCTGCTTATTAAAGTAATATACAGCATTTCCAAGCCTTATTTGGGCGTAGTAATAGCTGGAATCGTATACCATGATAATGCCAAAACAGACCAATATGATTACTGTTATTAAAATAACAAAATCCATTGGCCTTTTATTTTTCTTTTCTGTATCTTTTAATGTTTGTTTTGCTTTAGCTTTTGCAGGAACTAGTTTTTTAACTGTTCGCCTCTCCATTTTTTCCCCCTAAGCTCATAGCTATCTGTTTAAATACCCTGCCACGCTGCTCATAATCCGTAAACATATCAAAGCTTGCGCATGCAGGTGATAATAATACATTTTCTCCGGCTTTAGCTATCTCACCAGAAATCTTAATAGCTTCTTCCATATCTTTTGCTCTTGAAATATTTTTAAAGCCATGCTCAAGTGCAGTTTTTTCTATTTGATCACCGGTTTGACCGATTATAACAATATGCTTGATCTTTCCATTCTTAGCCGACTCGATAAACTCGCCAAAATCAGCATGTTTGTCATATCCGCCTGCAATAAGTACTGTATCAACTTTCATTGCTTCGATCGCTTTAATTGAAGCATCCGGATTCGTACCTTTTGAATCGTTTATATATGTTACCCCGTTATGAACGCATACTGTTTCGATTCTATGCTCAACGCCTTTAAATGTCATTAACGTCTTTTTCATTACTTCTGCGCTGACACCCATAGCTCCGGCTACGCAGACAGCTGATAGGGCATTATATAGATTATGATCTCCTGGTATTTTAACCTCATCAGCTTTGCATATTTTGATCAGATTGCTGTCTAAATTCAAATATATGTACCCGTTTTCCACATATGCGCCTTTATCTATTTTGTTCTTAAGTCCAAATAAAAGGACCGTCGCTTTCGTTTTTATCGAACAAGACATAAGTATAGGATCGTCTGCATTCAAAACAAGAAAGTCATTTTCATCCTGGTTTTCAAATACACGTAATTTCATATTAATGTAGTTTTCCATTGTCCCATGTCTATTCAAATGATCTTCCGTAATGTTTAAGATTGCTGCGACTTTCGGATGGAATTTTTCTATAGTTTCCAGTTGAAAAGAAGATACTTCCGTTACTAAAATATCATCATCTGTTGTTTTTAGAGCATTTCCAGCAACAGAAAAGCCGATGTTTCCCAGAGCTTCCGCTCTATTACCGTTTTCTTTGAACATTTCTGCAATAAGCGTGGTCGTAGTAGTTTTCCCATTTGTTCCCGTTATTGCAATAAATGTACCTTTCGACTCTAAGTATCCTAATTCAAGTTCTCCTATAATCTTAATGCCCTTTGCTTTTGCACCCTTAAGGAATGGCGCATCACTGCTGACAGCAGGGCTAAGAATGATAAGATCCATATCTTCCGCAATATTTTCTGGAGTAGTGCCTAAAACTGCTAGAGCACCTCTTTCAATTAAGTCATCAAGCGCTCCGTCAAATTCTTCAATAGTTTTAAGATCATTGATATATACTACTGCTCCTTTGTTTAAAAGCAAAGATGCACTTGCTATTCCGCTTCTTGCCATGCCGATGACTAAAACTTTCTTATCTTTTAATTCCATATTATTTCTCCTTTACATTATGAGCAGTGTTACAGTGCAAAGTGCTAATGTTGCCAACATATACATTATAACTATTTTTGTTTCAGGTATACCGCAGAGCTCAAAATGGTGATGTAACGGTGCCATTTTAAACACTCTCTTCTTTGTTCTTTTATAATACGAGACTTGAATTATATCAGATATTGTAGACATCATAAACATAAATCCCATGATGGGTATAAAAAACTCCATACCTATCATTATTGCCAATACACTTAAAGCTCCACCTAAAGCGAGTGAGCCAGTGTCACCCATAAATACTTTTGCTGGATAAGCATTAAATCTTAAAAAACCAAGACATGCCCCTGTAACTGCTCCGCTGAAAATCAGCATAGTACGGTATGTTTCGCTGTTTGTATCTTTATATGCAAAGTAATAGATTATTCCAAAAGTAGCAGTAATAATAAACATTACACCCGAAGCAAGCCCGTCTAGTCCATCTGTGAGATTGACACTGTTTGTCAAAGCTACCATGAAGAAAATTATGAACGGAACAAATAATATGCCCATATCCCAATATGTATTTACAAATGGCAAATATACATTCGTTTTTAGGTGTGAATCCTGCATTGCCATTACAGCAACGATAAGTGAAATAAATATCTGCCCTAATAGTTTTTGTTTTGCGTTGAGTCCCAGATTTCTCTTTTTAACTACTTTGATATAATCATCGGCAAATCCGATAAACCCAAAACCCAGCGTAGCAACCACCGCAACAAGTAATGTATATGTATCATTTGGCCATAAAACTATTAGCGTAAGCAAAATCGCAATAAGCATGATGATTCCGCCCATAGTCGGTGTGCCTGCTTTGCTCAGGTGACTTTGAGGCCCGTCTTCCCTAATATTCTGTCCAAATTTCAATCTCTTTAATGCAGGTATGATAAAGGGCCCACATGCTAGCGCTATTAAAAATGAAATTACTATGGCGAAACCTAAATACTGCATAAATATAACTGCTCCTTAGCTATTATTAATATTAAGTAATCTTTCGACAATCACTTTCTCATCAAAGTCATACTTGACTCCATTAATTTCCTGATATGTTTCGTGTCCTTTTCCAGCCAAAACAATTATATCATCTTTTTTCGCCATGTTAAGTGCATACTTTATGGCTTCTAATCTGTTTTCGATTACAATATATTCGCAGCCTTCGTTTATAACGCCAGGCATTATATCATCAATTATTGCTGACGGTACTTCTGTTCTTGGATTGTCTGACGTTACTATAACAAAATCCGAATATTTGCAGGCCGCTCTTCCCATGATAGGTCTTTTTGTTCTGTCACGATCGCCGCCACAGCCAAATAAAGTGATCAGCCTGCCTTTTACAAATTCTTTGACAGAAGAAAGTATATTTATAAGCGCATCAGGTGTATGAGCATAATCGATCATAACCGTATAGCCTTCCTCTTTATTGTATATTGATTCAGCTCTGCCTTTAACGTGTTCAAGGCTCTTAAGTCCTGTCTTAACCGTTTGCAGATCAATTCCAAGAGCCATACATGCGCTTGCAGCAGCCAGTGAGTTATATATGCTGAACTTGCCTGGTATATTGATGTTTATCATAGTAGAACCTATGGGTGTACTAAAAAGATATGAAGTTGCATTTGATTCCAGCTTCTCATGCGAAGCTGAATAGCTCGCATTTTCATGCATTCCGTATGTATACACCGGACAAGATAGGCCTTCTGCCATATACGGCCCATCTTCGGCATCAATATTTATGACCGCTTTTAGACTGTTATAGAACAATTTCTTCTTTGCTTGTCTGTAATGTTCAAAATCCTTATGGAAATCAAGATGATCCTGAGTTAAATTAGTAAAAATACCAACATCAAATGTAATACCGTGAACTCTTTCAAGTACTAATGAATGTGAAGATACTTCCATAACCACCCATTGGACTCCTGCTTGCACCATCTCAGCAAGCAGCTTCTGTAAATCAACCGATTCCGGAGTCGTACGTTCAGTATGTATATCTTTACCAAGTATTCTATTAGTTATAGTACCAATGATTCCTGTCTTTTTACCAGCCTGTCTGGCTATAGAATCAACCATATATGTTGTTGTGGTTTTTCCGTTGGTACCAGTTACACCTATCATCGTAAGCTTTTTTGATGGATGATCGTAAAATTCTGCTGCCAATTCAGCCATTGCAGCTCGGGTATCTTTTACGACTATCTGTACAACATCTTCACTGACTTCAAGCTCTCTGTTTACCAATAATGCAACTGCACCGTTTTCTATAGCTTGAGCGGCATATTTATGGCCATCTGTTTTTTCTCCAACTATACAACAGAATAATGTTTGAGGTGTAACATTGCGCGAATCATACTCTAGATTCAATATTTCTTTTCTTGCAGTAGAACCAACTAGCCTATAATCTTTTAAATCTTTAATAAGTTTGTTTATAAGCATATTAAAATTCCTCTTCTTTTCTACTTTTAATTCTGTCTGATGTTGTTCTTTTCTTTTGTTACCAGTAAACTACCACCATATAGTTATTTGGGCTTAATCTATGCCGGTAAATTTAGTTCAGTCAGTATCGTCGCTTGAAGTATCTCCTGTTTTTGCATTATCGGTATATATAAGTACTGTTGTGTCTGAATCGACAGTCTCGCCCGCTTTTGGCAACTGGCTCTTGACTTTTCCTGTGCCGTCACTGGAATACGATAGGCCTGCTTTTTTAAGCTGCGCCTGAGCATCTGAAAGCGATAATCCTACAATATTAGGTACCTCAACACTTTTTACATTCTTTGTATCTTCATCTGAATAATCGGGTTGTATTCCTAAATACTGTAAGCAATTTTTCATAACCGTCTTAATTACCGGACCGACAACCGTACTTCCGAATGCCGAAGAAACTTGAGGTTCATCAACTAAGATGAGCATTATTATCTGCGGATTATCAACCGGAGCAAATGCTACGAATGAAGTAATAAGTTTACCGCTTGCTATAACGCCATTTTCGTATTTCTGTGCTGTTCCTGTCTTGCCGCCAATTTTATATCCGGCTATTTTGGCAGTTGAACCTCCGCCTTCTTCTACAACAGATTCAAGTATCGCTCTTACTTGAGCAGATGTTTCTTCGCTTATTACCTGTCTTACTACTTCGGGTTCTGTCTGTGAGACTATATTACCCCCCGAATCAATCATATGATCAACTAAATATGGTCGCATAAGGTTTCCGCCATTTATTGCCGCATTAACTGCGCTTATCATCTGGAGCGGAGTTACGCTTATCGACTGTCCAAATGAGATGCGCGCAAGATCCACGTTTTTAACGTACTTTTCATCAATTACTATTCCTTTCCCGTCACTAGAAAAGTCTACACCTGTATTTTGCCCAAATCCAAATGAATAGATATAATCGTAGAATTTCTCAGTGCCCATAGAAAGGCCTATTTCCATAAAGGCAACGTTGCATGAGTTTTGTACGGCTTGTGCAAGCGTCTGGAATCCATGCCCCGTTTTTTTCCAACAATGAATCGTTTGACCATCTACAACTTTATAACCAGGGTCATAAAATGTTGAAGCAGATGTTACTGTTCCAGTATTAAGTGCAGCTGATAATGTAACTACTTTAAATACAGATCCGGGTTCGTAGCTGTCTATTATGACTTTATTTCTCGAAAGCGTTGTTAATGAAGTTGTATCGTTTCTTGGAGGATCGTTTAAGTCATAGTCAGGTTTGTTAGTTATCGCAAGTATTTTACCAGTTTTGCAGTCCATTATTATGCCTTCAACGCCTTTTGCATTATTGGCCTCAAGTGCGTCCTCACATGCGCTTTCCAAAAACGACTGCATAGCACTGTCTATCGTTAATACCAAACTTACTCCATCTTGAGCAGCTATATACTGCTCTGCAGCAAGTGGTAATTCTCTTCCGTTTACATCAGTTTCTATTGTTATTTTCCCATCGGTACCGCTCAAATATTTATCATATTCCGCTTCAAGTCCTTCAAGCCCGGTACCATCTACAGATGTGAATCCCAATACTTGGCATAATAAGCTGCCATTTGGATAAATCCTTTTAGAATCAACAATAAACGCTACTCCATCAAGATCCAGCGCCTTTATTTGATCCTCAACGTCATTATTTATCTGCCTTTTTAAATATATCTCAGCTTTATTGTTTTTCTTTGCAGTATTTATTTTATCTACAATATCAGATGCTTTCATATCAAGTACTGACGCAAGTGCTTCAGCTGTGCTTGTTATTTTATCTTCATCTATAAGATTAGGCCTCAATACGACTGTTGCGGCGCTTGTGCTTTGTGCTAAAACGCGCATATTGCAATCATATATTGTGCCTCTTTCTGCTTTTATTGTAGTATCCCTTGTCCATTGATCTACAGCATCTTCCTGAAGAGTTGGCCCTAGTACTACTTGAATGTACATAATCCTAATTATTAGTGCTAAAAAAATGAAGGTTATCCCGGCCAAAAGGGCGAGTAACCTTTTTTTATTTCCAACTCTCGGCATTGCCAATGAGTATCACTCCCCTCAAGACAAGCCTAAAAACTGTAGAAATGATGATAATAATCCGCTGTTTTTATTGCTGTCTTCTGAATTATTGTCTTCTGTGACAGTCGGAACATTAACATATACAACTTGATTATTGTCCGCAAAACCCATTTGCAGTTCCGTAGCTGCCTTATCTTCTATTGTGGTTATACTATTTTTGGATGCAAGTGTCGATTTTAATGTATTAACTTCATTTTGCGCAACTGTAATTTGACTTTTCAAACTCGCTATATCCAGTGTTACCTTGCTTAGTAAAGAAAATCTAGAAATCAGCACTGCATATAGTGAGAAAAAGAATAGTACAAGTACGATTGCAGCCGTTTTCTTTTTAAGCAAGCTCTTGCTTTGAGCTATTTCTTTCTTTCTTGCTTCAGTACGTCTGCTCGTCTTTGGAATAGCCTGCTCAACAGTCTTTGCTTTACGTTTTGGCATAGGAACTGCCGTTTCTCTATTATATCTGCGTCTTGGAGATATAATCTCCTCTGCTGTAGCTGCCGAAGCTACAGATAGATTAACATTGCCTCCAACGAATGAGTGTTGCCTATACCTTGTATATGTTTGTAATTTTGGCGCATAAGCGTTAGCGCTTGCCATATTCCCTGTACTCACTATTATTCATCCCCTCTATTTTTTAGAACTAACCCCTAATAAATCCCCTGTTATAGCTTCTCTATTACTCTTAATTTTGCACTTCGCGCTCTTGGATTTTCCCCTAATTCCTCGGCGCTTGGTGTAATTGGTTTCTTTGTTATTATCTTACCTATCGGCTTTCTGCCACATGTGCATATCGGAGCTTTCTTATCACATATGCACGGATCCATCATCGTCTTGAATGCCCACTTTACTATCCTGTCTTCCAATGAATGAAATGTGATAACCGCCATCCTGCCCTCTGGCTTTAAAACATCCATCATTGCAAACAATGCATCTTTAAGCGGTGCAAGCTCATCATTAACTTCTATTCTTATTGCTTGAAAAGTCCTTTTTGCCGGATGTGGTCCTTCTCTTCTTGTCGCTGCTGGTATCGCTGCTTTTATTATTTCTGTCAATTCTCCGGTTGTTCTAATGTTGCCGTTCTTTTTTCTATAATCAACTATGAATTGTGCTATCCTTTTTGCCCAGCGTTCTTCTCCGTATTCTTGTATTATTCTTGTAAGCTCTGCTTCGCTGTAACTATTGACTACATCTTTTGCTGTTTTCTTCTGGTCTTTATCCATTCTCATATCCAATTCATAATCTTCCATATATGAGAATCCTCTAGTTTTATCGTCCAACTGGTAAGAAGAAACTCCGAGGTCTGCCAAGATAGCGTCTGCATTTTCTATATTCGCTTTTTTCGAAATATCTTTTATGTTGAAAAACACATCATGTACTGCTGTAAAGTCGCCGTTTATTTTGCTTAATCTTTCTGTCGCAAACTCTATTGCATTTTTGTCTCTATCTATTCCTACAAGCCTTCCATCGGGAGAAATTATTTTAAGTATCGCTTCGCTGTGCCCCCCGAGCCCTAGTGTGCAGTCAATCACCCTGCTGCCATTTTTTATATTCAATGCCGCTATGCATTCATTAAGCATTATCGGCTTATGTATGTATTCCATTTTTATATCCCAAGCTCTGCCATTTTACTAATCATGTTGTCATAATCTTCATTTACGCTTTCGTTATAAGCCTCCCAAGCATCCTTATTCCATATCTCTATCCTTGACATAACGCCTATTATAACAACATCTTTTTCAAGGCCAGCTATTTCTCTTAAGTTTGCCGGAATAACTACTCTTCCCTGTTTATCCGGTTCGCAGTCAGTAGCACCTGCAAATACGACCCTAACAAATTTTTGAACTTGTACGTCAGTTACAGGTTGTAACCTTAGTTTCTGTGAGAAATTGTCCCATTCTTTTAGCGACATACCAAACAAACAATTGCCAACTCCTCTTGCAATAACAAACTTGTCACCCAGATCATCTCTGAATTTCGCTGGAATAAACAGTCTTCCTTTAGCATCTAATGAATGTTGGTATTCCCCAATGAGCATTTTCTCACCTCCTGGCCATAATTTTAAACCACTTTAAACCACTTTAAACCACTTTTATAATACTATTCTCCATTGTTCTAGTATTTCCTGCTAAAATCAGAAATTTTTTTAATTATTTCCCCTGAAAAAATAAAGCAACCGTAATGTTTACGGTCGCTTTAAAAATATTTCCCGTTTTTTTATTTTTTTTACAAGTAACATATGAATTTAGGCTTAAAATCCAGAAAGTCGCATGACACCAAATCATATGTTATCCCGTCTTCTTTAAAAGTGTATTTAGCCTCCTGCCTGAAACCATGAAGATGCGCATAAACCACTTTATCAACATTATACTGCCTAAATATCTGTGTGAACCCGCTTTCTTCAAATGAATCGTTGAAAGGCGGGAAATGCAGCATTACAACTATATTTTTGTAATTTTTATTTTTTGTACTGTCAAGCGAGAGCTTAAGCCTTAAGAGTTCTCTCTCGTATATTTTTTTATCGTCTTCGGAAAAATTCTTTTCGTTTGGGCAAAGCCACCCTCGAGTTCCACAGATTGCAGTGTTTTCAACAATAAAACTATTGTTTTGCAACGCAAACATATCTTTTTTAAGTGCGTTTTGAACTTTTCTATAAGAGCTCCACCAATAATCATGATTTCCTCTTAATAAGATTTTTTTGCCCGGTAATGATGCAATGTCATTTAAATCATCCAAAGCATCTTCCAATTTAAGAGCCCAGCTTATATCTCCCGGTATCAATACATAATCATCTTTCTCAATATCGGAAAGCCAATTTTCTTTAATAAGTTGCCAGTGATTATGCCATTTCTTCCCGAACTTATCCATTGTTTTGTTTTCTGATCCGGAAAGATGCAAATCACCTATCGCATATAACCTCATACTACCTCTATTCTAAATCAATCTTCGTCGTCTTCATCTTCATCTTCGTCGTCTTCATCGTCGTCAACATTATCGAACTGATCAAAATCATCATCAAGAACATCAACATCCAGTTCATCCAGATTTGTATCATCGAAAGTTTCAAGATCAAGATCGTCATAACTCTCCGGACCTTCAGTATGATCATCATCTGCATGGTCTTTGTTCTTTTTGTCCTCCATCATGCATACCAAGCAAAGCTCTTTGCCTGGGACGACATATCGCTCATTACATTGCGGGCAAATAACTTCTACAACATCTCCGAAGCTTTGCTCACCTTTCATTTCTTTTGCGCAAACTTTGCAAACAGTTTCATTTTCTGTTATATAATTTAATTCACATCTAGGACATTTTCTAAGCATGTCATACCTCTTTATAATATTATAATGCAATAATCTCTTTTTATTATATTTAGCAAGTTTGATATGTCAACATAATTATTTGTATTCGTTAAAATATTCTTCTAATTGATTCAATAACTCTTCTTTTCCCATTTTATTATCAATAGATGTTGGCAATATTTCATTTTTATCTACCATTAAATGGAACGCTATATCAAGCAATTGCTTTTGCCTTTTTGCTGCGCTTAACTTATCGGCTTTAGTCGCCACAATTATATAAGGCAACTCATAATATCTAATGTATCTCATCATTGTTTTATCATCTTCAGTAGGAATGTGCCTTATATCTACAAGCAGCATGACAGCTTTTAAATTTGTATTCTCACTAAGATAACCTTCTATCATAGGCTGCCAGTTTTCCTTTTCTGTTCTAGATGTCTTTGCGTAGCCGTAGCCGGGCAGATCGACTAAATAAAAAGAATCGTTTAAAAGAAAATAATTGATCAGTCTTGTTTTACCCGGAATACCGCTTGTTTTAGCCAGCTTATAATTATTTGCAAGATAATTGATAAGGCTTGATTTTCCTGCGTTTGACCTCCCAATAACCGCCACTTCAGGCAATCCGTTTAAATCATAGTCCTTCATATCTCTGATACTCTTTACAAATGATGCTTTTTTTATCTCCATGTATCCCCCTAAGCGTTCTTAATCGCTACCTTAAGTACATCTTCCATAGTGTCGGCATATACTATCTCAAGTTTATTTATTATCTTTTCGCCTATTTCACTGATATCTTTTTTGTTTTCTTTTGGCACTATAACCGTTTTAATACCTGCACGCTTAGCTGCCAATATTTTTTCGTTGAGTCCGCCTACCGGAAGCACTCTGCCCCTTAGCGTTATCTCACCTGTCATAGCTACATCTTTTCGTACAGGTTTACCTGTAAGAGCTGAAATAATGGCTGTAGCCATTGTGATTCCGGCAGAAGGTCCATCTTTTGGTATAGCTCCTTCTGGAATGTGGACATGTATATCCTTATCTTCATAGAAGTTATCTTCGATTCCATGTTTATCTGCGGTTGCTCTAATATAACTATATCCGGCTTTTGCAGACTCTTTCATGACATCCCCGAGTTTACCGGTCAGCTCCAGTTTGCCTGTTCCCTGCATAACAGTAACTTCAACCGAAAGTGTCTGGCCCCCTACTTGAGTCCATGCAAGCCCTTTGACAATACCTACTTCATCTTTGTCTTCTATAACATCATAACTATATCTTGGAATCCCTAAATATTCTTCAAGATTTCTTGTTGTTATTTTAACCTGTGCTGTGTTATCCTCAGCAACAGCTCTTGCAACCTTTCTGCATATAGCAGCTATTTGCCTTTCAAGATTCCTTACGCCTGCTTCACCTGTATAATGGTTAATTATTGAATTTATTGCGCTTCTTGTGATAGTAATATTCTTCTTGTTAAGCCCATGTTCTTTTATTTGTTTAGGCAATAGATGTTTTATCGCAATGCCTTCCTTTTCCTCATACGTATAAGAAGAAATCTCAATTATCTCCATCCTGTCCAAAAGCGGGCGAGGAATAGTATCAGTATTATTTGCAGTGGTGATAAACAACACTTTTGAAAGGTCATACGGCAATTCAAGATAATGATCCCTAAACGCACTATTCTGTTCCGAATCAAGTATCTCAAGCATAGCAGAAGCAGGATCTCCTCTAAAATCAGAAGACATCTTATCTATTTCATCAAATAAGAATACGGGATTATTAGAGCCTGCCTGCTTCATACCATTTATAACTCTGCCTGGCATTGCTCCTATATAAGTCCTTCTGTGTCCTCTTATCTCTGCTTCATCTTTAACTCCGCCAAGAGAGAACCTGACAAAATTCCTGTTGAGCGCTTTGGCAATAGACATCGCAATAGAAGTCTTGCCTACTCCCGGTGGTCCTACGAAGCACAGTATAGGTCCTTTCATATCGTTTTTGAGTTTTCGTATGGCAAGATATTCGAGTATCCTATCTTTTACTTTTATTAGACCATAATGATTTTTATCAAGAATTTTTTTAGCATTCTTAAGATCCAGATTATCCTGCGTTTCTATCTCCCAAGGCAGATCCAAAATGCATTCTACATATGTCCTAATAACTGCCACTTCAGGTGATCCTGACTGCATTTTTGCCATTCTGTCGAGTTCTTTATTAACCTTATCGCATGCTTCATCAGGTAATTTTGCTTTTTTCAGCCTTTCCCTTAATTCTTCTACTTCAGCAATTATACCATCTTGTTCTCCGAGCTCTTTTTGTATCGCCTTTACCTGTTCCCTTAGATAGAATTCCTTTTGTGTTTTATCTATCTGTCTATGAACTCGAATATTTATTTTCGTTTCTATTTCCTGTATCTCTATTTCACGTTTTAAAATAGCAAGTAGTTTTTCAAGGCGCTCGTAAATGCTGAAGCATTCCAATATAGCCTGTTTGTCATCCTGCTTAATAAGTATGTTTGCTGCAACCACGTCAGCAAACTCACCGGGATCTTTTATATTGCCCAATGAAATAAGCGTCTCCTGGGGAAATTTAGCATTTACTTGTGCAAAGCTTTCAAATGCATCCATGACACTTCTCATCATTGCTTCCATTTCAAGGGAATCCGTATTATCTTCAAGCTTATCTTCTTTAAGTTCCACCTCAAAATAATCATCAGTTTTCGTAAACTTCAAGATACTTGCTCTTGAGATGCCTTCAACCAGTACTCTTACTGTATCACCCGGAAGTTTTAATATCTGCTTAATACGGGAAACCGTACCAACAGTGAACATATCCTCTTCTTTTGGGTTCTCTTGCATTTCATCCTTCTGCGATACAAGGAAAATAAGCTGGTTCATTACCATTGACTGCTCTAAAGATTTGATAGATTTTTCTCTGCCAACGTCAAAGTGTAATACCATATATGGAAATATGGTCAACCCTCTTAAAGGCAAAAGCGGTAATATTGTTTTTTTATTCTTATTTGCAGTAACATTATCAATAATATTAGTTTCTTCTTCTCTTATATCTTTCTGCATTTAACCACCTCTTACTCCTAGTTGGTTTATTATATACATTTAAAAAGATAAGAGCAACAAAAAAGCTAAATATATTATTGCCCTTCAGCATATATAACATCACTAGCAGGAACATCAATACTATTATAATAGCGTGTCTGTTTCTTATCAATAATCATAAGATCTATGACTTCTTTTATAGAACATACGCTTATTATTTTTATGCCTAGCTTATCAAGCCTATGTGAATAATTTTCTTTAGGTATTATTACTCTTTCGGCACCGGCTTTTACCGCAGCCGACACTTTTTCGAATACGCCGCCGATAGGTTTTATTGCACCTATAATTGATATTTCTCCAGTAAGTGCAGTTTTGTTATCTATAGGCAATCCTTTTATAGCCGAATAAACAGCCACCGCAATAGCAGAGCCCGCTGAAGGTCCATCAAGCTGCATACCTCCGCATACGTTCACATGTATATTATACATATCTGTATTTAAATCGTATAATTTATCAAGCACTGTCAGGACATTTTCTACCGAAGAAACAGCAGTACTCTTTTTGGAGAAACTTTTACCTCTTCCATCTATCCTTTCGTTTTCTATTATTCCCGTAACAGTGAGCTTGCCTTTTTCATGCCGTGCTTTCTGCGCCTGCGCTTCTATTTCTATAACCGCGCCCATACTTGAACCATATACAGCCAATCCGTTTACTATTCCAATCTGAGGTTTGTCATTTATCTTGTTTTCAGGCTTTGGTGAATATCTGCCTGTTTCTATTACCCATTCTATATCTTCTTTTTCTATGGTATCCCTGCATTCTTGGCTTACACATCCATAAGCCAATTGAACCATATTAACAGCATCCCGTCCGTTTAAAGCATACTTACTCAAAAGCTCCGCCGCTTCTTTAACTAAATTTACGCCGCTGTCATAAGCAGCATTATAAGCTATCTTCATTATCTCTTCTTCATTAAGTGCTCTAAAGAATATCTCCAAACACCTTGATCTTATTGCAGCAGGAATATCTTCAGGCGATCTTGTCGTAGCACCTATTAGTCTAAAGTCAGCCGGTAGACCATTTTGGAATATATCATGTATATGCTTAGGGATATTAGTGTTTTCAGAGCTGTAGTATGCACTTTCAAACATTACCTTTCTGTCTTCAAGCACTTTTAATAGCTTATTCATCTGTATATGGTGCAGTTCTCCTATTTCGTCTAGGAACAAAACTCCGCAGTGAGCTTTCGTTACTGCACCGGGTTTTGGCTGAGGTATACCAAATACGCCCATTGCACCTGCGCCTTGATATATGGGATCATGCACAGATCCAATAAGCGGATCAGCGATAGATCTTTCGTCAAACCGCATGCTTGTAGCATCCATTTCAATGAATTTTGAATTTTCATTAAATGGCGATTCTTTATTTTGCTTTGCTTCTTCCAAAACAAGTCTTGCTGCGCATGTTTTCCCTACACCCGGAGGCCCGTATATAATGACATGCTGCGGATTTTTACCACAAATTGCAGCTCTAAGTGCTTTTATACCTTCTTCTTGACCAATTATATCATCGAATTTTTTGGGTCTCGTTATTTCCGATAGAGGTACGTTTAACTTTCTGCTTCTTAATGCATCAAGTTTTTTCTGTTCTTTTTGTGATTCCTTATTAACAGCGTTTCGGCGTGTTTGCTGGTTTTTCATCTGCATCACAAAGTATGTTGCTATTATCCCGGAAAAAATTAATTGTGCTATTACTACTCCTTCTGTCATAGACAATTCCTCCAATATGTCTTAATCAGTAGTAGTATCCTCTTTACGCAGTTTTTTAATCGGATATAAACTAAAAAAAAGGTAAAAAAAAAGCCCGCTATTTATCATAGCGAGCCATAATGTCTATGCGAAAGTTTCCTTTTTTTGGATCTGCTTAACCGGAGGTTTTTTCTTCTTTGTATCAGCCAAGATAAGAATGGGTTCATGATCATTTTCGATCGTTTCTTTGGTAATGATAACTTTCTGTATATCTTCCCTTGAAGGGATCTCATACATAATATCTCTCATTATATCTTCAAGGATTGCCCTTAATCCTCTAGCTCCGGTATTACGTTCTATAGCTTTATGAGCTATTGCCGAGAGTGCTTTCTTTTCAAATTCAAGCTCTACTCCGTCAAGTTCGAACAGCTTCTTATATTGTTTAGCTAGAGAGTTTTTAGGCTCACTTAATATCTTTATAAGGGCCTCCTCATCAAGTGACTGCAAAGTAACAACAACTGGCAGTCTGCCTACAAATTCAGGTATTAACCCATATTTCAGCAAGTCTTCAGGAAGTATTTTTGATAGTATCTCGTCTTTGCTTTTTTCCTGCTTTGTTTTTACTTCGGCTCCAAAGCCCATAGATTTCTTATTTACTCTGCTTTCGATTATCTTATCTACTCCATCAAAAGCTCCGCCGCAAATAAACAAGATGTTTGTTGTATCTATCTGGATAAACTCCTGATGCGGATGCTTTCTTCCGCCTTGAGGAGGAACGCTGGCAACTGTACCTTCCAGTATCTTAAGTAAAGCCTGCTGGACTCCTTCACCTGAAACATCTCTTGTTATCGAAGGGTTTTCTGATTTCCTTGCGATTTTATCTATCTCATCAATATAAATTATCCCTTTTTCAGCCTGCTCTACATCATAATCTGCAGCCTGGATAAGTTTAAGCAATATATTCTCAACATCTTCGCCAACATAACCAGCTTCAGTAAGTGAGGTCGCATCTGCTATCGCAAAAGGCACATTTAAAATCTTGGCTAGTGTCTGTGCAAGATACGTTTTACCGCAACCAGTCGGCCCAACCATAAGTATGTTACTCTTTTGTAATTCCACATCATCATTGGATGTCATAGAATTAATACGTTTATAGTGATTATAAACAGCAACAGCCATAGATTTCTTTGCAGAGTCCTGCCCAATGATATAATCATTTAAAACCTTCATGATATCCTGTGGTTTTAACATATCCTTTATCTCTATGCTTGTTATATCCGCAAACTCTTCTTCGATTATTTCTCTGCAAAGCTCAATGCATTCATCGCATATATAGACACCCGGACCTGCAATAAGCCTTCTTACCTGGTCCTGCGCTTTGCCACAAAAAGAGCATTTAAGCTGCTTTTTTTCATCATACATCATTGTTTATTTAAACACCTCTATGAAAAGTTATCTTCGTGCAGGAATAATTTCATCAATGATGCCATACTTTAACGCTTCTTCTGCATCCATAAAGAAATCTCTTTCAACATCTTTCTTGATTTTTTCAAGATCCTGACCTGTTCTCTCACTTAATATTTTATTAAGCGTTTCTTTTGTTTTTATCAAGTGCTCAGCATGTATAACAATATCTGTTGCTTGACCTCTTGCACCGCCTGATGGTTGATGTATCATTATTTCGCTATTTGGGAGTGCTTTCCTCTTTCCTTTTGCTCCAGCTGTCAAAAGAAATGCTCCCATTGAAGCAGCCATGCCTACACATATCGTCGACACATCGCATTTTATATACTGCATCGTATCGTAAATAGCCATTCCGGCAGTAACAGACCCGCCTGGGCTGTTAATATATAGGTTAATGTCTTTATCCGGATCATCTGCTTCTAAAAATAGCATCTGCGCTACAACAAGGTTAGCAGACATATCTTCTATTTCTCCGCTTAAGAAAATAACTCTGTCCTTAAGCAAGCGGGAGTATATATCATAGCTTCTTTCTCCTCTGCTCGTTTGTTCAACTACTATAGGTACCAAACTCATATTAATATTTCCCCCTCTTTGGTAAATGTACTAATTAAGCTGGGTTTTTAGCTTTCACCTTTTTAGCGTTATCATATATAAACTGTGTTGCCGTCTTATATAATACAGTACTTTCAAGGTAGCCCATATCTTCATCACTCATTGTATCTTTAAATGATTCAAAGTCCTTACCATAAATTTTTGCCATTGCCTCTATTTCTTTATTCATTATTTCTTCAGCTGGCTTAATATCTTCTTCTTCTATTATCTTATCTAGGACTAATTGAGTCTTTACTTTATCATATGCGCTTTTTTTGCATTCGTCCCTAAACGCTTCCATAGTACTTCCCGTATATTGTAAGTATGTTTCGACATTTATCCCTTGGAAGCTTAAACGGTAATTCATATCCTCTACGATGTAATCGATTTGCCTTTCTACCATACAGTCAGGGATATCTATTTCTGCATTTGCAACCGCTTTTTCTACCGCTTCATCAAGCATATTGTTAAAAGCTTTTTTATCGGCATCTTCCTGCAACTTCTTTTTGATATCCTCTTTGAATTCGTCAAGTGTATCAAATTCGCTTACATCTTTTGCAAACTCATCATCAAGTTTCGGAAGCTCTTTTTCTTTTACGTCTTTTATCGTGCAAACAAATACTGCTTCTTTTCCGGCAAGTTCTTTTGCGCCGTATTCTTCCGGAAACGTAACAACTACGTCTTTAGTTTCATCTTTTTTCATACCAATAAGCTGCGGTTCGAAACCTTCTATGAACTTTCCCGAGCCAACATCTTCCAGCATATAGTCTTCGGCAGTTCCCCCTTCAAAAGGCACACCGTCAATAGATCCCTTGAAGTCCAATATTATGTTATCGCCGCTTTGAACAGCTCTATCAGCTTCTACCCATCTTGCTGCTTTGTTGAGTTCTGCTTCGAGTTCCTTATTTACTTCTTCCTCTGAAACATTGTATACTTTTTCTTCGATTTCTATTCCTTTATATTGCCCGAGCTTAACTTCAGGCATTACATAAACTTCTGCAGTATAGACAAGTGTTCCGTCATCTCCAACACTCTCAATGTCTACTGAAGGTCTGTCAACGACCTTAATATCGTTTTCTGTAACGGCCTTTTGGTATGTCGCAGGAAATACTTCTTCGAACGCATCTTCAAATAACGCGTTTTCTCCATAATATGTTTCAAAAACTTTTAGCGGTGCTTTGCCTTTTCTAAATCCAGGTATTGCTGCAAATTTATTTTTCTTTTTAGCATATGCTTTTACTTTTCCTTCATGGAATTCTTCAGGGCTAACAGTGATAGTTAATTTTACTAAATTATTGCCTGTTTTCTCATATGTTGAGCTCATGTGCTTCCTCCTAAATGTCTATATATGATATAAACTAATTATTTAATTATATAACACATTTATCAATATGTTGTGTTATTTTTCTAAAAAACCTGTTATCTAGTTTAACATACAAATCTAAAAATATCAATTTATTAGCACATTCCAAATTAATTTTTAATAGTTTTATTAGGCTCTTACTATCACTTCGTGTACTTCTTTGTCGTTAACTAGCTTTATTATTCTATGATTTTCATTATATAGAGCATCTGAATTGTTTTCTACTGTTATTTTATAAATAGTATCTTTATATTTATATTCGATTTTAACATTTGGGAATTGTTTTGGCAGGCATGGATCTATTATAATACTGTCCCCATGTTTTTTTAGCCCGATTATATCTTCTATAGCGGCTTTATACATCCATGAAGCAGAACCTGTATACCATGTCCATCCGCTTCTTCCTTTTAGTCCCGGTGCATCATATACATCAGCAGCCATTACATATGGCTCACCTTTATATTTTCTTGCTTCCATATCTGTTTTTGTGTGATTGATCGGATTTAGCATGGTAAATAATTCATATGCCCTCTCATTTTGCTTTAATTTAGCAAATGCGATAAGTGCCCAAACAGCGCCATGTGTATACTGTCCTCCGTTTTCTCTTATTCCGGGATTATATCCTTTTATGTATCCCGGTTCCATATCGCTTTTATCAAAAGCCGGCCACAGCAATTTTATTATACCGTTTTCTTTGTCTACGAGCATTTTATATAATGACTCCATAGCGCTCTCAGCTTTTAGCGCTGCTCCTGCGCCCGAAATAACCGAATAGGCCTGAGATATGCAGTCAATCTTGCATTCATCATTATACACGCTGCCAAGGGGAGTCCCATCATCAAAGTATGCACGCTTAAACCAGCTTCCATCCCATCCTTCCGTATTAAGTGCTTTTTTCAAATCGCGCATCGTGCTTTCGAATTGATTTATTGTTTCTTTATCATCCATAATCTCTAATATGCTTATATACTGTTTAAGCACATCATACATGAAAAACCCAAGCCATACACTTTCGCCGCTTCCTTTTGCTCCTATATTATTCATGCCGTCGTTCCAATCACCTCTGCCAATAAGAGGTAGTCCGTGTTCTCCAAAAGCCATAGCCTTTTCGATTGCTTTCAAGCAGTGTTCATGTATCGTAGCAACTTTTTCGCTTGCTTGAGTGTCTATGTATACATCTTCTTTAAATGGGTCTAAATATACATTTTCAAGGTAATGTGCTGTTTCATTCAGTATCGTGTCATCGCCTGTCTTTTTTATATATTGAGCTACTACGTAAGGTAAAAACAACAGATCATCTTTTATGTGCGTTCTTACTCCTACCGCAGGCTGATGCCACCAGTGCTGTACGTCACCATCTTCAAATTGATGAGATGCGCATGTAATAATATGTTTTCTGGCTATCTCCTCATCAAGCAGCATAATAGAAAGCATATCCTGCAATTGATCCCTAAATCCAAAAGCTCCTCCCACTTGGTAAAACCCTGTTCTTGCCCACACTCTGCTTGAGAGTATTTGATACGGCAGCCATTCGTTTACTAAAATATTGAAGCTTTCGTCCGGTGTTATTATTTTTATTTTCCCATAAAATTCATTCCAAAAGCTTTTTGCTTTTTGAAGAGATATTTCAGCGCTCTTATCCGGCACAATACCTTCGACTACTTTTTCAACCCTTTCAAGCGTATGCTCATATCCTAAAACGAACATAACACTTTTGCTTTCACCTGCTTCTATCTCCAGCTTAGTTTTAATTGCAAAGCAGCAGTTTTCTATTCCTATATCATTATCCAAACTATCATAAAGCATCGCTTTGGGGTTCTTACTGCTACGGCCGTATCCGATAAAATAGTTTTTATTTCCTGAATAAGTTACCTCGTGCCCCGGGCAAGCAGCAAATGCTACTCCCGTAAAGTCAGTTGATTCAGTATTTTTTGCATATAATATGCCATTATCGTAACCTGTGTATAATTGCTTTTTTCTGTTCCTAGCATCTACTCCCAAAAGCACATCAGCATAATAACAGACACTTATTTTTCTTCTTTTGTCGGAAACGTTTTTGATTTTAACATTGATATAGTTGAGTTTTTTTTCTGAATCCACATGTACTGTCTGTTCTTGAATAAGTCCATTATAAGAACACTCATAAATACTATATCCTTTGCCATATGTTGTCCTATAATATGCATCCCTTTCAACCGGAGCTCGTGAAATCGTATTATATATAAGCGTTTCATCGTCTCTTACATAAACTGCCTGTGAGACATTAGGCTCTATACTGTCATTTTCAAACCTAGTTAGTTTGTTTTCTCTGCTGTTTTCCGCATAACTAAAGCATATACCGCTTTCTGATGCAACTGTGCCAAATTGAGCATTTGCCATAATGTTACAATATGGCATTGGTGGTACTTTATTATTATTGATATCAATAGCATACTGATTTCCCTTATTAATAAAACCTCCAAAGCCATTAAAAAATGTATAATCGATTTCATTAAGCGGAGTACTCTTTATCCGTTCTCCATTATCTGTAGGCATCATATATTTCGGTTCTATGCGTTCAGTTTTGTTTTTTATTTCATTCAACTGTTTAATAAGCGGATACTTGCAGTCGAATTTGATACAGCTTACCGCCTCTAAAAGCAACTTATCTTCTTCACTAATATCACTTGCATTTATTAAATGTATCAACTTGTTAGCTCTTAAAGACATTTCGCTGCCAAGCTTATCTCTAAGCGGCTCGTAATAGCCTTTTTCTTCCTTATTGATTATTACAATATCAATAGGTACTCCGTGTAAAGCATAATATCCGGCTGCTTTTATAATCTCCAATACTGTATCAAGTTGTTCAAGCCCTTTTGCATAACAAAGCACAATTTCGTTATTCCCCGTTATACCATAGCGCCACAATATGCTTTTGGGCTTGATATTTTTTTTAATCAATTCTGCTTTTTCTTTATTATAAATGGCAGAAAAAACATAATCCTGAAGCTCCAAGCAAAATTCAAGCAGTTCGTCTGACATGTCAATTTGCGAAAGTTTTATTGATGACTCTATCTTTGCAGATGAGAACTCTTCTTCAGCAGCTTTCTTTGATATACTCGCAGCCTTTAAAGCATCTGCTTCTTCTTGTTCTATACCAACAACATAATATAATACCGTACTTTTATTAGGTCCTATTTTTATTCTTTTCCTTAGGGCTGAACAAGGATCTATAACAATGCCGCAAGTATTCTTTAATTGATTAGATATAGAAACAGGATTGGAAATATCATTTCCTCTTCCAATAAATTCAGCCCTGTTGCTTTCAAAACTTGTTTCTCCTTGAGCCAAAAATTTATTATATAGGAAAATAGGTCTTTCTTTATCTGCTCTTCTTCTGCGTTTGAATATTAGCGCATCTGTTTTTTTATCGAAATAAGATTCAATAAAAAGATTATAAAACTGTGCATGTGACCAATCGTCAGCTATCGGGCTTAAAGAAAGCTCAAAATAGCTTGTTATCTCCAATTCCACATCAAACTTATTATTGTTCATTATCGTTATGCGTCTAATTTCAGCATTTCTTGCCGTAGCAACGCATACTTCCATAATTGTTTTTATATTATTATCTACTCTTGTGTATACCGCCTTTTCTTCGTCGTAGCGAACACTACATTCAGGAGGAACAATACCTATGGGAGCAACTCCCAAAGACCACGTATCTTTTGTACTGATGTTTTTTATATAAAAGAAAATTCCTTTTGTATCTGTAAACAAATCGCCTCGGAATCTGTTTATAGCATAACCGTTATATACGCTTTGTCCGCCGCCGAAACCATTGAAATATATCTTATACTCTCCATTAGAAAGGAAATGTACATGCGGATCCATTTCCCTGTTTATCTTATACGTTCTTGAGTAACTGATATCCTTTATTTCAACAGTTCTTTCCTCTGTATTCTGTTCGAATTTGCTCATTACAATGTTCCTTGCCGGAATACTTTCATCAAGCAAAGACTCAACGGCTCTAATGCGAGGAATAGAGTGAAAATACTTCTGTATAATACTGTTATTTATTACATTATCAAAAGCTAATAGACTCATCCCTAAGTGATGCGCCATAAAGCTTTTTACTATTAAACTATGCTTCCCGCCATACAACCTTGTTTTTGTATAATCAAGCGCTTCGTAAAAGCCGTATCGTCCAGTCGCGCCGTTTTTCTCCAATATTTTCATATTCTTGATAGCCGCATTAGGCTTAACCATAAGTGCCAAACATGTTGCATAAGGCGAAACAACAGTGTCATTGCCAAGGCCTGATTTTAAACCTGTTTTTGGCAGTCCGAAAGCTTTGTATTGGTAATACATATTACTGTCAAATTTATAAAAGCCGGACTCTGATACGCCCCAAGGCACATTTCTGGTTTTACCGTAACTTATATGGGCTTCAATAAGAGAAGAATACGTCTCGCCTAATATCGTATTCTTATCCGCTTTCATCGTAAGCAGGGGCATAAGATATTCGAACATCGTTCCGCCCCAAGAGACAAGCATTCTTCCTTTTCCTGTTACAGTAAGTGACCTATTCAGTTTAAACCAATGTTTCGGCTCCACATCTCTTTTTGCAATTGCTAAAAATGATGTTTGCCTTGCTTCAGAAGCTAACATATCGTAGCTTGAAGAGCTAAGTTTTCCATCTTCGAGGTTATATCCTGTTGCAAAAAGCTCTTTTGATTTATCATAAACACATTTGAAATCCATCTCATTGAACAGATTGTTTATTCTTGAACATATTTCCATAGACTGTGCATTGATTTTCCTGAGCTTCACTCTCCCGTCAACGACACAGCTTTGTATCTCATCAAGTATTTCCTGTATATATGCTTCTTCCTTATTAACATTGGATGAAATCGTTGAAATGAGCTCAACTATCTTCGGATATATCTTTATTAGTCCGTTTATACTAAGGTTTTCTATAGTAAGTTTTTCTATTTTTTCTATATCAGTAACTGTATTTTCATAGAATTCATGATCTTTGATCCTCATTTTAAGCTCTTTAAGCGGTTGAAGGTAACATAAAACACCATATATAAGTTCACTATGTCCTTTGGAAATTATCTTTGCTTTATTTGCCCAATCATCTTTGCTTTTTAAGTCTTTTATTATTCCCATAAGTGATAAATAATCGATTATGGTTTGTGTATTCAATCCGCTTTTCAGTTCCTTTTTAAGTATATTGCATACCGCTAGAAGCGCTTTTATCTTATTGTCTTTAGAATCTATCAGATCTATAGTATCTATAATTCCGTCTATCTGCCTTATGCTGATAATGCTTGCATCCATCTTCTGCTTTATTGCCTGAGAGCATAATACCATATATGTTGCAAGGTTGCCGCTGTCTACGCTTGAAACAAAAAAAGGGTGGAGAGGCATAAGTGTTTTTATATCATACCAATTATATAAATGACCATTCCATTTATCCATCTTTCCAACTGTATCAACGATATTTGATATAAAATCAAGCATATCAAGAAGACTGATATACCCTAGATCATTAGCAGCTACTGTTGAAGCAAGTGTAAGACCAATATTTGTTGGTGATGTCCTGTAAGCTATATTTTTGTTTGGCATATGCTGATAGTTATCTGGTATTAGGAAATTGTTTTTTTTGTTAATATAATCTTCAAAATACGCCCAAGTTTTTCTGGCATACATTCGTATAAATCGTATGTCGTCGCTTGAAAGAGTATAATCATCTTTACCATCTTTTTGTGAAATGATATATGCAATGTACGGTGCTAACGTCCATGAGACACCAAGTATAATGTAAGGCAATGATACGCTTCTAAAATAATATGCACATAATAAAGCAGCGATTCCAAAAATAAACGCAGCTATCATATCATTATAAAAGCCCAGAAGATTCTTATTTTTTGATCTTTCTACTGAAGCAAACGTATTCCACTCCAGCATGTTTTTCCTCGTGAATGTTATGCGAAATAGTGTCCTCATTATCGCATTAAAATTTACCCAAGCAGTATAAGGTAAAAAAACTATATTTAAAACCGACTGCAATAAAGCGTTCCTGCATTCATATAACATATCTCTGGCATTTGCCATTAACTCGTAACTTGTAGCATAGACATATACAGCTGTAATAAAATCAAGTATCACATTAATAAACAATGATAATAAAGATATTACTACAATATAAGCTGAGATATTTGTCCTGCAGAACAAGCCCAGCATCAAAATCGCAAATACACAAAATGGGAGCAGGCTCCTAAAAAGATTGTCAATTATTTTGAACGAGCCAAATGCGTCTATATTCAGTTCTTCCCTTGCTTCTTTTTTCAATAGCGGAAATAGCTGCCAATCTCCACGAACCCATCTTTGCTGTCTTTTCATAAAAGAAATATAAGATGCCGGAAACCCATCGGATAATTGTATATCGCTTGCATAACCCACTCTTGTGAGTATCCCTTCTATCAGATCATGACTAAGTATCTGTTCTCTTTCAAATTTGCCTTTTGTTGCATTTGAAAACGCCTTTACATCATATAGTCCTTTGCCTGTATAAATTCCTTCGCCAAACAGATCCATATATACATCAGAAACAACACTAGAATAAACATCCAACCCAGTCTGCCCGCAATATATGTTTGCAAACCTGCTTTTACCTGCGCTCACAACATCGGTCGATATTCTTGGTTGTATTATGCTGTATCCTCTTATGACACGGCCGTCTTCGATAAGCGGTCTATTAAGAGGATGTATAATAGTTCCTACAAGCTTTTTTGCACTACCAAGTATTAACTTTGTATCGGAATCCAATGTAATTACGTATGGTACATTTTTAGGCAGATTTTCAGATATATACGCGTATTTTTCTTTTGCTCCGTCTTTATTAAGAAGCAGTTCGTTAAAAAATTCTACTGCTCCCCTTTTTCTTTCAGGTGCAATATAATTTCCTTGGGTTTCGCTGTATCCTCTGCTGCGCTGTATATAATAAAAAACGCTTTCCTCTCTTTTATATTGCTTATTAAGCTCCTGCATACAAGATGACGCATATTCCATCAATTTCACGTCTTTTGAATATAGCTGTTTTTCGGCATCAGCAAAATCACCTAAAAGAACAAAATAAATATGCTCATCTTCATTTGCAAGATAATATGTTTCCAGATCTTTGACCGCTTCATCAATAACATCTTTATCTGTTATCACTCTAGGCGATATAACAATTGTTTTATTCTTTTCTCCAAGTTGTTTAAGCTCTATTTTAGGCATGAAAGCAGGCCTATTAAAGCGAAGGATCAAGTCGTTAAACACTCTTTGAACGATTGTATAAAATGGCAAAAACATAAAAGCACATACTACAAAAGTCAAATATGCATCATTGCTATTAATATAAATGTAATAAGCACTTAGGAGTAGCAATAAAATACAGGCCATCGCGATTACATTTCTGTATATATAAAATTTCTCTAAAGGACTTTTTCCGTCAAACTTTCGGCCAAGTGCTTCAATGAGAATTTTTTGACCATCATCGATTATATAATATCCTACATGGCCTTTTATCCCAGTTTCATTGTTTGCGATCTCAACAGCTTTTCTTGCAATTTCAATTTCTGTTATATTGATCTTTCTGGCCAAGAGTTCTATTCTTCTGCGATAATACTGCCTTGATGCATCATCCATCGTTCCATATACTTCATCTTTTCTAAGCTCCATTTCAACAAGACAAAGCGCTTCGTATATATCATCAAACGGCATACTTGTGAGATTTCTTATTGATTCAATACAGGAATAGAATATTTCATCTCTCTTTTTGTTTCTTATATTAATTTCAGTGATCTGTTTTTTCGCATCTATCCCCTTTTGGGAAAGCTTTATTGCATAGTTTTCCCAAATATCCTGTTTGTTTGATTCGCTTAACCGTTTATATAGTTCATTAATAAAAGCGCCTGAATGCGCTTCTTCGTGTACTAATTTTTCTTCTGCTTTTGTAAGCGCAGTTTTTGCTACTATGCCTTTAAGTGTATTAGCCCATTTGCTTGCCAAAACAATATCTGTATGTTCTTTTTCTTCTTCTCTGGCTATTATTGTGCTTATATCTAAAAGCCTGAGCATAAGCATGCTTTTAAGCACATCAAGTTCTTCCATCTCAAGCGTTATGTCTTTTTGCAAAAGCTCAATATAACTCATTATTGCTTCTTCATCTATCTTGCAGTTATATAGAAAAAGCATTTCACTTACTATCGCGTATATCCTTGGCAGACCTTGGTATTCACCTTTAGCCATTTTAGGAAGAATTTTTATCTGTTTTGGAGTAAGCGAAAAAAATAGATTTTTTATCTGCTGCTCAAACAGATAAAAATTATCTACCATCCTTCTTTCATATAACCCTATATCCTTTTGGGAATTTATTCGTCTAAGTACTGCCTTGTAAGCATTTGGAAGATCTGTCCTTGACACACTTAACTTTTTTTTGGAAGAGTTGTTTAGATACTTTCCCCTATAGGTGATCTCTTTTGCTATACTTGCAGCACTTTTTTTTATATCTTCACTGTCTTTTTTTATAGCAAAATCCAATAAATCTCTCATATGACCTCCTCGAGCGCTTTTGGATTATTATTTGCTAAAACAAATAATAAAATTCAGTAATAAGCGTCAAAAAGGCAACAAAAAAAGCGTATACTTTCGTACACACTTTTATGTTTAGCGAGCCAAGCCTGTAAGCCGAGTTCTGTCTTGGATGATCATCTATCTAGGCCATGCGTTGCCGCAAAGCTCAAGCGATAACCAGGAGACGTGACGGGCAGCCACATATGTCTCACGATCTATCTTGCACCAAGCGGGGTTTACAGAACAGCAAAGTCGCCTAAGCTGTTGGTGAGCTCTTACCTCACCTTTCCACCCTTACGAAATAATGCATACTTCGCGGTATATCTCTGTTGCACTTTCCTTGGAGTCGCCTCCACTGGACGTTATCCAGCGCTCTGCCCTAAGGTGCTCGGACTTTCCTCGTCTGGTAAACCCAGCCGCGATCATCCAGCTTACTCGCATATGTTATTTTTTATAATATAGTATTCTTCCGCAATTCTCGCACTCTACTATTATATCATTATTCTCTTTGATTCTGCTAAGTGTAAGATATGGTAATTCCATATTACAGCCGCTACATTTATCATCGATAACAAGTGCTACAGGATTTGTCCTATGTTTTCTTACTTTGCTGTAGCGTTCAAGCAAATCCTTATCTACTTTTTTCCCGGCCTCAAGGACTTTGTTTTTTGCTTCCTCGATATCTTCTTTAGCAGCATCAAGTTCTTTTTGATGTACATCCTTAAGCTCCGAAAATTCCTTTTTAGCGCTGTTAACGCTATTGTACATCTTAACCACCATCTGCTCAGAATCGTTCATTTCTTTAATGATTTTTACTAGTTCTCTTCTTAGTCTTGCCAATGAGTTTTGAATATTTTCGTATTGTTTTCTTATAAGCTCTAAATCCTCTTTTGTTCCTTTAGATGCCTCTAAATACTTTTCTTCTGCCGATTTATATTCAACAATAGCCTGATCATAATAAGATCTCAGTTTTTCGTATTTTTTCTGTCGTTCAAACGTTTCTTTCTCAAATTGTTTCCATTTATCTTGCTGCTCTAATAAGTAGTTTTTAACCTGTAGTAATTTCTGCCTTGCAGGAGAGTTCCTTAGCTTATTTTCGTATTCCATTAGCTTAGTATCAGCTTCTTGATAGGTTAATAACGCATCAAGCTTATTCATATAATTCCTCCTCCGTTGCAAAATTCAATAATAAAGGGAATTAAGCAAACACTCATTCCCTAACATGTATCCTCATATTATCTTTCTCATCTGCTTTTAGTAATACTATATTATATTGTAACTTATTTATCTCTGATTGTAAACTGGTAAAAATCCTGTCCTTAATTAGTTGCTCTGTTGCAAAATGAGTCGCATCGATTATAGACAAGCCTTCTTCAAGGCAGTACAAAGCGTCGTGATGCTTGATATCACCCGTAATTAATGCATCCGCTCCCATTTCTACAGCTTTATCTATGAAAGAAGATCCGCTTCCTCCAACTATCGCAACCTTACTAATTAATTTACATGCGTCAGCATACCTGACATACTCAGCATTTAAAGCCTTTTGAGTATACTCAGCAAGTTCACATGCACCCATTTTCTTAGGCAAGTTCCCAACTCTACCTGTGCCCTGTCCATCCATCTTCTCTTCAAGCAACTTAACATCTGAAAGCTTAAGCGCATCTGCCAAGCAGTCATTTACTCCTCCATTTGCATTATCAAGTGTTGTATGAGCGCAGTATACATTCATATCATTTTTTATTAGCTTATATATGAGTACATTTTTATTGCCAGTTACCTCTTTAATAGGCTTGAAAATAATCGGATGATGCGACACGATCATATTCGCCCCTACACTTTTTGCTTGGTTAAACACATCTTCAGTAACATCCAAGCAAACTATTATACCTTTTATGTCGGCATCTTCCCTGCCTATCAAAAATCCGCTGTTGTCCCAATCCTCCATTAAGTTTGGAGGTGCTATTTCCTTCATTAAACCAATAACATCTTTAGCAATCATATCCAATCAAGCACCTCTTCATATCGTCTAATAAGATGTTCTAGTTCTTCTTTTCTCTTTATCGCATCTTCGCCTGTACCTTTTGAAACAGTATCGATCTCTTTTAACAGCGTCTCAATTCTGTTGTTTATGTAATCCTTCAGTAATGGATCTCCGTTATGAAGAAGCAATATGCCAAACTCATAATAAAACGGATCTCCGCTTATGACCGAGAGGCCACTTGAAGCAAGTATCGTTTGATAATACCTGTCTCCATCTTTTGCAAGTGCTTCATCTTTAATTACAAATCCATTATTTGCAAGAAAACTTCTTAAATAGCCTGCTCCTCTGGTGGGCTGAAGAAGCAGCCACTCTGCCTTACGTGCTTTTTCAATATCATGGGCGATTATTTCCGTTATGCTTACTTCTCCAAGGCCGGCAATAACGATTCCGTTTGCTTCGTTTTCTCCTAAAGGGCCAAGCCCATCTCCGACTCTGCAGTCTATACTTTCTTGCATGCCTCTTTGCTTTGCTATATCCTTTGTTTTCTTTAGAGAAGGTTCGCTTATGTCAACAGCGATAATTTTATTTGCCATACTATTTTCTATTGACCAAACAGAAAACAGCCCATGATCGCTGCCTATATCGGCAATCGTCTTCGCTGCCGGCATTATATCACCCATTTTCATCAGTCTTGGTGGTAAATTCATTCTTTCTTCCCTCACAAAAAATGGGCAAAGCAATCGTGCTCGCCCAGTATACTTAATCTAAGAAATCCTTCAGTTTTTTACTCCTGCTTGGATGACGAAGTTTTCTGAGTGCTTTTGCTTCTATCTGTCTTATACGTTCCCTCGTAACATTGAACTCTTTGCCTACTTCCTCGAGTGTCCTTGCTCTGCCATCATCTAAACCAAATCTTAATCTTAATACTTTTTCTTCTCTAGGTGTAAGTGTATCAAGTACATCGGTAAGCTGCTCCTTTAAAAGTGCGAAAGAAGCCGCCTCAGCAGGTGCAGGTGCATCTTCATCAGGAATAAAATCTCCAAGATGTGAGTCTTCTTCCTCACCTATAGGTGTCTCAAGGGATACAGGTTCTTGTGCTATTTTTATTATCTCTCTTACTTTATCTTCCGAAATAAGCATTTCTCTTGCTATCTCATCAGGCTGCGGATCTCTACCGTACTCTTGTAAAAGCTGCCTTGATACCCTAATATACTTATTAATTGTCTCAACCATATGAACAGGTATACGTATTGTCCTCGCCTGATCTGCAATAGCTCTTGTAATAGCCTGCCTAATCCACCATGTTGCATATGTGCTGAATTTAAACCCCTTTGAAAAATCGAATTTCTCAACTGCCTTCAGCAGTCCTAAGTTGCCTTCCTGTATTAGATCGAGAAACAGCATACCTCTTCCCACATATCTTTTTGCTATACTTACAACCAATCTAAGATTAGCTTCAGTCAAAAGCTTCTTAGCTTCTTCGTCACCTTCGCCCATTCTTTTGGCGATTTCTCTTTCTTCTTCAGCGGACAATAGAGGCACTTTTCCTATTTCTTTAAGATACATTCTTACAGGATCGTCAATATTTACGCCTTCAGGCATAGTAAGCTCAAGATTTTGCGCCTGTGCGTCCTTTATTATATCATCGTCCTCTTCGAGTACTTCTATATTCTGATTTTCAAGCGCTTCATATATTTTCTCTATTTGTTCGGGCGACAACTCTACATCCTCAAACATATCTACTACTTCTTTATATGTAAGCATGCCTTTTACTTTGCCGCTCTCTATAAGCTTATCTATTCTATTCGCCTTTATATCAGCAATGGTCATATTAAACCTCCTTGGTATTATGTGCACGCAATTTAACCAACTGCTTGTCTAATTCTTTATATTCATTTAGCAATACTTGCCGTCTACTCTTTTCTGGATTTTCTCCCAATTGTTGTATTATTTTTTTCATATTCTCTTCTATTTGGCCCATTTTTATACAGTTAATGCAATCAATAATAAAATCTATTCTATTTTCATCAGGAATATTATTGTTCATTATTTCAGTAATTTCGTTAAGTGATTCATCTTCGCTAAAATAATTTAATAATGAAGCAGTATTTATCTTGAGTTTTTGTCTATCTCTTTCTTTTAAAAAAACATAAAGTCGTTTACAAAGAGGCAATGAAAAATCATTTTCATTAATATGCGCGAATATATAAGCTCTTTCCTCTTCGTTTTTTTGCAAACAATATATTAAATATTTCTCTGCTTTAATAGTATCAAGCTGATGTTTTACAGTCTTTTCAGATTCTTTTATTACATTCACTTTATTATTACCCATCGGTATAGCTGTAAAACCTATTTCATTAGCCATTTGTTTTTGAAGAACTTCTTTATCATAACCCGTTTCAATATTTATTCTGCTCAAATACCTGTCTCGCTCAATCGCATTGTTTATTTTGCTGATTTGTTTAACCGCCTCAGTAGCGTATTCCATTTTGCTTTCTTTGTTAGAAAGATCATACGTCTTTTTTAACGCATCAAGTTTAAAATCCATATATGTTAAGGCATTCGATATAGCTTCTTCATACGACTGTGCTCCATATGCTGCTATGTATTCATCTGGATCTTTCTTATCAGCTAATTTAATAACTTTAGGTCTTATTCCATTTGCCAGCAATATTTCAATACATCGCATTGTCGCATTTTGCCCAGCATCATCACCGTCATAAGAGATATACACATCATCAGTGTATCGCTTAATAAGTTTAGCATGGCTTGCTGCAAAAGCTGTTCCAAGCGTTGCAACCGCTTCAGTAAACCCAACCTTATGCAATGATATAACATCTATATATCCTTCAACAATAATTAATCTTGATAATCGCTTGTTTTTTTTGAGTGCAAAGTTCAAGCCATAAAGGATATTTTTTTTATTGAATATTATTGATTCAGGTGAATTCAGATACTTTGGAGTACCATTTTTAAGTATTCTGCCTCCAAATCCAACAACGTTGCCTCTTAGATCAATGATTGGGAAAATTATTCTATCTCTAAAGCAATCGAATGTTTTATTATTTTTTTGGACTATAAGCCCTGCTTCAATAAGAAGCGATTTTTCATATTTGCCCAGAAATTTATTTTCTATATCATTCCAACTATCTTTTGCATAGCCGATACCAAATGCTTTTACAATATCACTATTTAGTTTTCTGTTTTTTAAATATTCAATTGCTTTTTTTGAATCTTCATCTTTAAGATTATTATGAAAATAGTTTGCCGCATCTTTTTGCAATGCATATAACTTTTCTTTTTTTATCTTTAAGTTATCTGAATGTGCTTGACCTCCCGAAATTTCAGGCAATTGCATATGCGCCTTTTCTGCAAGTCTTTCAACAGCTTCTTGATAAGAAATATTTTCAATGTCCATTATAAATCGGAACATATTACCACCTTTATGACACCCGAAGCAGTAATATAACTGTTTTACACTGTCAACGCTAAAGGAAGGAGTTTTTTCTTCATGAAAAGGGCATAATCCCCAATAATTCTTTCCTTTAAGCTTAAGCTGCACATAATCCCCGATTACATCAATAATATCCAGCTTACTTGTAAGCTCGTCAAGCCACTCCTCTGGATAATATTGCGGCATAACAACTTTCACCTACTATCTTTTTTGATATAAATACTTTCGCCACTATACCCTATAATCCTTCTTTTTTTATTTTTTACCATACTTTTCATTTCTTTTAAAATAACGACTTGGTTATAGATCAAATGAATGATTTTGGTATAAATATCCTTTTAAAATTGTTAATTGCAAAACTGTCAGTCATGCCGGATATATAATCTACTACAATCTGAATCCGATCCTGGTGATTTTCATCATCGCTGTAAGCAAGCTCTCCAAGGTTGTTATTATAATAATCAAATAAAACTTCGATCATTTTATCTGCCTTTTTTTCTTCCTGTTTTGCAGCAGTAGATTCTGCATATACATTTTCAAACAAAAACGTCCTAAGCTCATTTGTAGCGTCCTTAACGCCCTTGCTCATTATAACATCCTTTAACCCTTCGCTAGAAAGCACAACATCCCTTACCATGGAGTCTATCCTCTGCCCATGGCTTCTTCCAAGCTGCTTTATTGCTTCTTTAGGGAGATCCTCTATAGTTAATACACCGGCAGTTATTGCATCGTCTATATCATGGTTTATATACGCAATTTTATCTGAAAGTCTGACAACCTTACCTTCCATAGTATTTGGTGTGCAAGCAGTTCTATGATTTACTATCCCGTCCTTCACTTCAGCCGTCAAATTAAGACCTTTTCCGTTGTTCTCTAAATACTTAACAACTCTGAGGCTTTGCTCGTTATGCGAAAATCCGCCTCTGTCTTTAACTAGATTATCGAGTGTTCTTTCGCCTGCATGTCCAAAAGGAGTATGTCCAAGATCATGCCCTAAAGCGATCGCTTCAGTTAGGTCTTCATTTAGCCTTAAGGCACGAGAAATCGTTCTTGCTATCTGAGATACTTCCAGAGTATGAGTCAGTCTAGTCCTATAATGGTCACCTTCCGGAGCAAGAAATACTTGCGTTTTATGCTTCAGTCTTCTAAATGCCTTACAATGGAGTATTCTGTCTCTATCACGCTGATACTCTGTTCTTATGTCGCATTTTTCAATTGGATAATCTCTTGGTCCTGCTTGATCGCTGAAAGATGCATATGGAACAAGGATCTGTCTCTCAAGCTGTTCCTGCCTTTCTCTATAGAGCATATATAACCCTTCCTTCATACGGCAAAAAAGCTGCTAAGAAGCAGCCTTTCTTTATATTATTTAATAACACGTTTTTATATACATAAACACTTAATATTGATTATTTTCCATGTCACATTTAATTTTTGCCTGAGCAGCTGCAAGGCGTGCTATAGGTACCCTGAAAGGCGAACATGATACATATGTAAGACCAATCCGATGGCAGAAATCTATTGAATCAGGATCGCCGCCATGTTCACCGCATACGCCTAATTTAATATCAGGTCTTACGCTGCGACCTTTTTCGGCTGCCATTTTCATCAGCTGACCAACGCCTTCCCTGTCTATCCTTGCAAACGGGTCAGAATCAAATATCTTTTTGACATAATAATCCTTAAGGAATTTAGTTGAATCGTCCCTTGAGAATCCAAATGTCATCTGAGAAAGATCATTTGTACCAAATGAGAAGAACTTAGCTTCTGAAGCTATCTTATCAGCTGTCAACGCAGCTCTTGGCACTTCAATCATTGTGCCTACCATGTATTCTATTTTTTCGTTTCTCTCAGCCATGACCTTAGCTGCTGTTTCATCGACGATACGTTTAACATATTTAAGTTCTTCCACATCACCAACAAGTGGTATCATTATTTCAGGTTTTATATCGTATCCTTTGCTTGCTCTAACATTGAGCGCTGCTTCAATAACAGCTCTTGTCTGCATTTGGGCTATTTCAGGATATGTAATCGCAAGTCTGCATCCTCTGTGTCCAAGCATAGGGTTAAATTCCTGCAGATTATCTATCGTTTCTTTAAGGTCATTAACATCTATACCCATATCGGCTGCAATTTCTTTTATGTCTTCTTCTTCTGTAGGTAAAAACTCATGCAGTGGAGGATCCAAGTATCTTACAGTAACAGCTCTTCCTTCCATTGCTTTGTAAATGTTTTCAAAGTCCTCTCTCTGCATAGGCAATAGTTTATCAAGAGCTTTCTGCCTTTGCTCTGTAGTCTTTGCAACTACCATTTCACGCATAGCCTTTATTCTCTTCTCATCAAAGAACATATGCTCCGTTCTGCAGAGACCTATGCCTTCAGCTCCATACCTTACAGCCTGAGCAGCATCTCTTGGTGTGTCTGCGTTTGTGCGTATTTTAAGTGTTCTCGTTGCATCAGCCCACTCCATTATCGTTCCAAAATCACCTGTTAATGCAGCGTCAACTGTCGGCAGCTTTTCTCCATATACATTGCCTGTGCTGCCGTCAAGAGAAATAAAATCGCCTTCTCTAAGCAAGATTCCACTTTTTGTTTTAAGTATTTTTGCTTCTTCGTCAATAAGGACTTCAGAGCATCCTGCGACGCAACATGTACCCATGCCTCTTGCAACAACTGCCGCATGTGATGTCATGCCGCCTCTTTGAGTAAGTATGCCTTCAGAAATCTGTAGTCCTTCAATGTCTTCGGGCGAGGTCTCCATGCGCACAAGGACAACCTTCTCGCCCTTCTTGGCGGCCTCGGCAGCATCTTCTGCCGTAAAATATATCTTTCCGCATGCTGCGCCTGGAGAAGCCGGAAGCCCTTTTGCTATAGGTTTTGTTTTCTTTAATGCTGCTTCATCAAACATTGGATGCAGTAGCTGATCAAGGCTCTTTGGATCTATCATAACAAGAGCTTCTTCTTTTGTTCTCATTCCTTCATTAACAAGATCTACAGCGACTCTTAGCGCTGCTTTAGCAGTCCTTTTGGCATTTCTTGTTTGAAGCATATAGAATTTACCACGTTCAATAGTAAATTCCATATCTTGCATGTCTCTATAATGATTTTCAAGTATCTCAGCTGTCTTTTTGAATTGTTTATATACTTCAGGCATTTGCTCGCTCAAGTTTGTTATAGGATATGGTGTCCTAATACCTGCAACAACATCTTCGCCCTGAGCGTTTGTCAAATACTCGCCGAATAATCTCTTTTCACCTGAAACAGGATCACGCGTAAAGGCAACACCTGTACCGCAATCATCACCCATATTTCCAAATACCATAGACTGAACGCTTACTGCTGTGCCCCATGAATGAGGTATGTCATTCATACGTCTGTAAATTATTGCTCTTGGGTTGTTCCAAGAACGAAACACAGCTTTTATTGCGTAAAATAGCAGTACTTTTGGATCTTGAGGAAATTCTTCTCCTTTTTCCTCTTTATATACTTTCTTAAAAGCAGCAACGACTTCTTTTTGCCCTTCAGCACAAAGATCCTTGTCACTTTCTACATTATACTTCTCTTTGATCTTATCGAACTTAGCATCGAATTTCGATTTTGGGATTTCCATTACAACATCTGAAAACATCTGGATAAATCTTCTGTAGCTGTCGTAAGCAAAGCGCTCATTGTTAGTTAATTTAGCTAATCCGACGACAGTTTCATCCGTTAGCCCTAAATTTAAAATAGTATCCATCATACCAGGCATGGATGCTCTCGCGCCTGATCTTACAGATACAAGTAAAGGATTTTCTTTGTCGCCAAATTTTTTGCCGATTTTCTCTTCTAGTACTTTTAATGAGCTTAATATTTCTTCGCGTATATCTTCAGCTAATTCTTCATTGTCTTCATAGTATTTCGTGCATGCCTCTGTAGTAACAGTAAAGCCGAAGGGAACTGGTAAGCCTAGACTTGTCATCTCTGCTAGGTTTGCGCCTTTGCCGCCTAATAAGTTTCTCATTTGCGCGTTTCCTTCGCTGAATAAATAAACGTATTTTTTTGCCATTATGGCCGACCCCCCACAATTTTGTATAAAAAGTACAAAAGTAATACAAATTATTTTATAACATTAAGTCTATTTTTACAAGTATTTTGTCTGTTTAATGACTGCCGAGCTTAATTAATTATACTAAGTAGTAGATTTGTCTGTTTTAAGTGTTTTTCGAGTTTGATGTCGATATATTTTGTAAGAAAAGAAATCATTTCTTTAATAAGCCAATCTTCCATTACGATTTTCGCGAAAGATTTTTCTTTATTTTCGAATATATATAATAATGCTTTATAGCAAGATCGGCTCATTTTAGTATCTGATGGTTTATGACAGGAGCTGCATGTGAAAGTGCCTGTTTCATTATCATAATAGACTTCCTCAACCAGTAAATCTTCTCCGCATTTTGCGCAGTTTTTCATGTCCGGTTTAAAGCCTGAAATATCAATAAGAATGCACATTGCAATAATCAGATTTGCAAGTTTATTGCTTTCGCTGTGGGATAAATACGCAAGTAATTTGGCAAATATAAAATAAAGTTGTTCTTCCTGTTGCTCTTCCTGTATTAATGTCTGACATACCGCCGAAAAATAAGAAGCTGCATAATAGCTGTCAATATCTGAACGGATATTATAAAAAGAATCCAGTATACTGCATGTGGAAATAATATATCTGTCGTTTGTTTTAATGAGAACATATTCTGCCATGCAGAATTGTTCCGATGCGATTAATAAAGGGCTCTTTGGTCTTCGCGCGCCTCTGGCCAAAGCAGAGATTTTGCCATGCTGCAAAGTAAACAATGTAAGTATCCTATCATAATCTTTGTAATTTGCATACCTCATGACTATGCCTGTAACTTTAATTAGCGCCATTTAACCTGCCTCACAAATAATATGTTTATTTATTTTCCCTATCTTCCTCTATTGATTTGAAAAACATATAATGTCCTATTTTGCCCGTACGTTTAAACATATCCCATGCAACTTGTTTTGACGTGTCTTTTCTATCCATATGAACCCTCCTAACTAATATAATTCTAGGTTGTCCATGGATAGTTTTGCTATGCTGGAAATAATTAAAATTAAAGTATTAATATGCTTATTAGTAACCCAAATTTTTAATAATTGATTCCGAATTTCGCCAATTTTCTTTGACTTTTACCCATATTTGCAAGTAGATCTTAGTACCAAATAACTTAATAAGTTCTTTCCTTGCTTCACTTCCTATCGTTTTGAGCATTGAACCGCCTTTTCCTATTATAATGCTTTTATGTCCTGCGCTTTCGCAGTATAAAAGTGCGTGGATGGTAGTAATTTTTGTTTTCTGATCGAATTCGATCTTTTCTATTTCGACTCCGATACCATGCGGGACTTCATCTCTCAAGTTAAGCAGCGCTTTTTCTCTTATCAGTTCTGCTGCTATTATTCGCTCAGGAGTATCTGTTACCATGTCAGCTGGATAATACATAATTCCAGGTTTAAGCTGGTCTTTTATTACGTCAATTAGTTCTTTTACACCTTCACCTTTTATTGCGCTTATAGGAATAATTTCATTTAATCCTTCATCCGCCAGCTTAGCGATTATACCTAATAATTCGTCTTTACCAATAAGATCTATCTTGTTTATAATTGTTATGATCTTTGTTTTGCTGTTCTTCAAGCGGGAAAGTAGTTCCTTGTCTCTATTGCCATAGCCTCTTTTTGCATCGATAATAAATAATATACAATCGACATCTTCAAGAGATGAACTCACCTCTTTTGACATATGCTCTCCAAGTTTGTTCCTTGGAGTTTGCACTCCCGGCGTGTCCAAAAATACTATCTGACTTGATTCATCAGTCAGTATGCCTCTAACTGTACTTCTTGTTGTCTGCGCCTTATCAGATACTATCGATATCTTTTGACGCACAATACTGTTCACAAGTGTAGACTTCCCCACATTAGGGCAGCCCACTATAGAAACAAATCCTGAAATAAAATCCATTATATACTCCTCTAACTAAACATTAATACGATCTGAGTTGATACTGCGTATACCGCAACAGTGATAAAAAATCCAAGCAATGCACCGACCACTACCTCTGTTACAGTATGTATGTTTGCTTCAAGTCTGCTTTCTGCAACAATAAGTGCCTGAATAAACGCAAAAGATGCAAGTAACGGATGCCCACTAAAAAGCGTTATAGACGCAAAAAGAGAAAACGACAGAGCCGTATGACCACTGGGCATCCCGCCCTGTAAAAAATTATCTGATTTTTGTCTTGCCTTGAGCATAATGACGCAGAAAAAAACTATTATCATGCTGCCTAACATAAGATGTGAAGGAAGTACTGTTGTATATGCAGGAGAAGACTGGATACTCCAAAGCCTCGTATAAAAAACCAAGAACCCTACTAACAGCGCATTCAAAGCCGTAACAAGAACAGCACCCGCAGCAACATTCTTTGCTTTTTGGGCAAGCGGATTATAATCCTCAGTTATCATATCTACCACATACTCAAGAGCAGTGTTTATCATTTCTGCAAAAACTACAAGCGTTATTGCAAAAAGTACAGCAATAAGCTCAAGCCTTGTTACTCTGAATATTATTGAAGATATGATGACAAGAATTCCCGCAACAAAATGTATCTTTAGATTTCTTTGAGTTTTGAATCCGTGGACTATCCCGCTGATAGCATAATTAAAGCTATCTATCATGTTTCTAAACATGATTTGCCTCCCTGCTGAGCCCCATTTTTTTAAGTATGATCTCTTGCATAGAAAACATTTCTTTTTCTTCTTCCGGCATCATGTGGTCATATCCAATTAAATGTAACATAGAATGCACTGTCAAAAAGGCTAGTTCTCTTTCAAGACTATGACCATATTCTTTTGCCTGCTCTTCTGCTTTTTCGTAACTTATAACGATATCGCCTATAGGCAGCTCATATTCATTTATTTTATATTTGGACAAATCCACATCGGACAATATTTTCCCTTCGTCAATCATAGGGAACGATAATACGTCAGTTTCAGTATCTCTGCCTCTATATTCATTATTAAGCTCTTTTATATGGTTATTATCCGTTATTGTAACAGATACTTCAACTGGTATTTCTATTTTATGTGTTTTCAACGATTCGATAACGGCTTTTTCGATCAGTACCTTTGTATTGTCTCCAATTTGTTTATCAGTTTCGTTATAAAAAAGTATGTTCATCTCTAATTATCCTCATCCGGCCAATCTATTTCCGGATATTCTATTCTCTGATGTGATGCACCGTTATAAGAAGCGTAGAAAGCGTTTTTTATCTTGCCGAGTTCTGCAAAAGAAAGTGAACACTCATCCAGTTGTCCTTCTTTCATTTTCATATCAACTAGTTTATTTATTTTATCTTTAAGTGTCTTCTCGGTTCTTGATGTCATCGATCTGACAGCAGCTTCGACCGTATCAGCGAGCATTACGATAGCAGCCTCCTTAGAAACCGGCTTACCTCCGTCATATCTGTAATCATTAATATTTACTTCTTCCCCGTCTTCCGATGCCTTGTCATAGAAAAATACCGCCAAAGTTGTCCCGTGATGTTGCCCAATTATATCGCATATTTCTTTTGGGAGCTTATACTGATTGGCAATCCTTATACCATCTTTAGGATGAGTAAGAATTATTGAAGCGCTTACTTTTGCCGGAAGGTTATCATGAGGGTTTTCTCCTTGCTGATTTTCGGCAAAAAACTGCGGTCTTCTCAATTTACCTATATCATGATAATATGCCCCAACTCTTGCAAGAAGTCCGTTTGCGCCTACCACCTCAGCGGCATTCTCCGCCAGATTTGCCACAAGCATACTATGATGGTATGTGCCAGGTGCTTCGATAGCAAGCCTTTTAAGCAAAGGTTTTTTAGGGTCTGAAAGCTCAAGAAGTTTTGAATCGGTCAAAACATTGAAAAACGTTTCATAGATGGGTAATGAACCAATAAGCAGTACTGCACTTAAAAATGTATTTATAATCATATACCCACTTGTAGCAAGCAGAGTTGATATATCATTATTTGTAACACCTAATATTGCGGCACTAGCCAGTGCGGAAACACTTCCTGCGATAAGACCGCTTCTTAAATATGTTGCCCTGCCACTCCTTTTGCAATAAAGCAGTCCTGCCATAGACCCGATAAGTGATGCTGTAGATACGTACATAGCCTGAATGCTTTGAGAGCCTGTATCGCCTTTTACAACCATTGTAACCATAAGAGCCAAAAACACGTTGATCACAGCACCCAATCTCATATTGAAAACGACTGTGCAAAGAAGTGCACCATAATAAATAATATTTAGTCTTGAGTCTACTTTACTTAATATAAAAGTGGCAAATATGCTAAGGCATAATATTATTCCTAGCAAAAGGATATTTGACGTTTTCTGAAGCACTTTCTTTTCATAATGGTATATGTAGTATGCAAGAAGAGACAATAATATGGCGATATAAAGTCCTGCCCCGCCATACAGGGATAAATCAATATAACTGCTATTTATAAGCCCTAGTTCGTTTATTACTGAATATTGTGCTTCAGTAACGATATCACCTTTTCTTACTATAGTCTGTCCTTTTAGGTATGTAACCGGATTAACAGCGTCTTCTGCCTCTTGTTTCGCCTGACTCGTTGCTTCTGTGTCTTCAACAATATTGGGTTTTAGATATGCCGTCAGAAATGTTTCCAGAGCGTTTGGCAGTTTATTGTATAATGTTTTATATGTTTTTTTTGCATCATCTAATAAACTCTGTATTTGCTGAGACACAGCTTCTTGTTTTATACCGGAAGTATAGATCTGAGCTGTTTTCTCCTTAAAAAAGCTCCTAAGTTTTTCTATGTCCGCATCGCTCATACTAAGAGCGTTTTTAACTTCGTCTTTTGTCATTTCAATGCCGGTTAATGTCTTAAGCGTATTATAATCGGAATCGGTAAGCGAATTTGCCAAATTAACATCATTTATTGACGGAACAGATGTGCCGTTTTGATGCGCTCTTGCAGTAATAAGTTCATATTCTTTTGTTTTAAAGGAAATAAGTCCGTCAAAAAAAGTTGTTTCATTCTGCTCAAAATTAGGTTGCACGGTATTATCCTGCGTATATTTCGTACTGACGCTGTCTCTTGCTAGCTGCTTATTAGCTTCAGTTGTATATGTATCTACAATATCTTTTGTCGCTTCGATTGTATCAGTTGCAACTGAACCTACCTGTATGCTGTATTTTTGAGGAGTCACATTTGCCATTGTAACAGAGTATAGTATGATAAATACACATGCTAAAACAGCAATACTAGTTGTTTTAGTATCTTTAAACAGACTCGCCTTTTTAATATCGTTTTTGAAACTATACTTCCTTTTATTTTCCGGATTTTGTTCTTCCATTTATCTGGGTTCCTCCGCCCTGTATCTAAAGCTCTTTTTTTCGCCTTTTTCATATGCTTTTATGATGCTTTGAACTAAGTGGTGCCTTATAACATCTTTGTACGTCAAATTAATGATACTTATATCTTCAATATCATTTAATATACTAACAGCATGCTTTAATCCGGACCTTTTTTCCTTAGGAAGATCTATTTGTGTTATGTCTCCTGTTACGACAACTTTAGAATTATCACCAAATCTCGTAAGGAACATCTTCATTTGTTCAACAGTACTGTTTTGTGCTTCATCCAGTATAATAAAGGAATCTGAAAGAGTTCTGCCTCTCATATATGCAAGAGGAGCAACTTCAATAACTCCCTTTTCCTGTAATTTCTGATATGTTTCTGCTCCAAAAAAATCGAAAAGAGCATCATATAACGGTCTTAAATATGGGTCAACTTTATCCTGTAGATCCCCAGGTAAAAAGCCTAATTTTTCTCCTGCTTCAACGGCAGGCCTTGTCAGAATAATTTTGCTTACCTGCTTGCTTTTATAGGCTATAACAGCCATAGCAACAGCCAGATATGTTTTGCCAGTGCCCGCAGGGCCAATGCCAAAAACGACTGTATTATTCCTTATTGCATTAACATATTTCTTCTGCCCGACAGTCTTGCATTTAATTTGCTTACCTTTTGCAGTTATAGCAATAACATCACCCATGATTTGCTCTATAGCATCTTCTTCACCTGCATTTACTAGATCAATTGCATAGGTAATCCGGTTTCGATCTATGACCTCGCCTTTTTTTATCAGGAGCAGCAGCTTCTCTATGACCTTCTTTGCTGCATTTGAATTATCTTCAGAGCCTTTTATTGTTATAACAGTATCTCTTGTAAAGATATTTACATCAAGCTCCGATTCGATAAATGCAATATTCTCATCAAATTTTCCAAAGAGTGAAACCAATTCATCAATGGATTCCACTTCAATAACCTGTACTGCTTGTCCCTGTTCCATATAGGCAAAAGCCTCCTTAGGTATATATTAATAAGATATTATATCATATTTTAATTGCTATGGTGTATTTGCGTTAGAAGCAGATGGTATAGCTGTTGCATCCGGTACATTTTCGATTGGGACCGTTACTCCTACATCTTCAAGAGATTCCACTGCTACCGTTACCAATAGTTCACCGCTATCGCTAATCGAATAATTAACTAGGCTTCCTATTACTTCAGCATTTTCTTTTGGCACCTTACTGAGAGCTTTTTCATAAGCTAATTCCTCAGCCTGTTTGCGTATCTCCTCCGCATGCTCACCTGATGGATCATCAATTTTAAGTTCATAGACTTCATTTTTAACAAAATATAATGGTATGAAAAACGATTCTGTGACTATATTTTTCGTTGTTTCAATCTCATAATATTCATAGTCTATAGATGTATCCCCTATAGGTGCATATATATTCCCAATCTCAACATATTCATTTGTTTTTTTATTGCCTGTTCTTGTTTTCGTATTCATCGCAGATATATTAATTGTTGAATCATAGTATATCTTTGCCTTTATTTCTCCACGGGCACAGACATACCTTGGTGCAGCAATTGTATGCTCCATAATACCTGAAATAAGTACATCACCTTTTCTAAATGTAGAACCAGCCTCGACTTTGGCTGTTCCGTCATAAGTTATTATGGACATGATTATACCATCTTTATCTGCTATAACATCTGAAGGAGTACTTGTGTCAATAATATTATTTGGCGGATCTTCCTTTGCTGCCGTTATCTCAAGTTTTACTCCGATAACATTAACTCCTACCCATGAAAGTTCCGGGTTTTCTTTAAGTATCACGCGTTGATATTCATCCTGATCCACTTTATTTATAGGCATACCGATGCTTACACCGCAGTGTTCAAGAGATTTCATTATTTTCTCTGAATAAACCGACCCGACGCCCTTAATATCAATGACCCATATAAAAGAAGAATAAGCATATATAATGAAAAGTATAATCGGAATCAAAAGAAAAAACACATTGCGCATCTTCATATATTTAATATTCTTGGCCATGCCTTTTTTCTGCATGACAATCAAGTTTAGATTTTGATCTCTTAAAAGATACTGCAATTTATTAAAATCGCTTCTTTTTATACTGGCAGTAAGTGTAGTGCGTGAAATCCTTTTGACATTCCAAATCCTAATATTCGTCTGCCCGATCAAATTCAGGAATCTTTCAATTGATAACCCTTCGATTTTTATATTAACATATCCGATAAAGGAATACCATAAACTCATTTTTTATCTCCCTCATAATCAAGCTCAACAGATTTGAATACCCCTTTCAGGTCCAAATTGTTTATAGTAAATGAGGTTATTTCGAAATCGGTCCCTTTAATTACCGTTATTCCTCTTTTTGACTTGAAACTAAGTATATCTTCTCTGAATTCTACTATATTCCCATAATTTTCGATATGTATCAAATTATTATCGATAATGCTAATCATTGGAGTTCCGGATATCAAGTGCGACGGAATATCAGCAGCTTCTGACACTTTTTTTGCCATGTTTATATTTTGAGTCCTCTTCTTCATAATAGGAAATACCTCACCTTTCCTATTAAATCTATGCATATATTATTCGAAAAAGAAGATTTGAATAAATAAAAAAAACCCGGTATGCACCGAGTTTTGACTCTAATATCTTAGTATTTTCTCTTTCTGGCAGCTTCTGCCTTCTTTTTCCTCTTTACACTGGGCTTCTCGTAATGTTCCCTCTTTCTGATCTCCTGAAGTACACCAGCTTTAGCACACTTACGTTTAAAACGTTTAAGGGCCTGATCCAAGGATTCGTTCTCCCCAACTCTTATTTCTGACATTATCCTTTCCCTCCCTCCGTTTTAGCAATAAGCATATAACAACATGTTGTTTTCTTCAAAGCTTATAGACTATTATACTCTAGCAAAAATAATAGTGTCAATGAAAACTTTTACGGCCAAGGCAGCTCTTTACCGCCTAATAAATGCATATGAACATGCTCTACACTTTGTCCTGCATCCTTACCAGTATTAATAGCAAGCCTAAATCCGGTATCTTTTATCCCAAGCCTAGAAGCTAATTCAACTGCTACACGTGACATGTTAGCTATTAAAGCTGTGTCATCCACTTTAGCTATGCTATCATAATGCGCTTTAGGAATAATGAGCACATGTACTGGAGCAGCAGGGTTTATGTCTTTTATTGCAATAAGTTCATTATCCTCATAAAGCTTAGTTGATGGCAATTTGCCGTCTGCAATCTTACAGAATATGCAATCATTCATATTAAACACCTCTTAAGTATTTTATCACTTAACTTCACCATAGCAAACATTATCTTTTATTCCCGATAATAATGTTGGTAGCACTTTAAAAAGATCATTTACGGTGCCTTTCGCGTGCACTCGTATATAATTTGTCGTATATCCTTCAATAATATCGCCATTAATCTGTTCATATAGCACGTTTTGAACAGTTCCGATATTTTTGCTTATAAAATTAGTTTCAAGTTGCTTACCTATTGAAATAAGCTCACCGGCTCTTTCTTTTTTTATATTTGAAGGTAACTGACCGCTCATTCTAGCCGCTTTTGTTCCTTCTCTAATTGAATACGGAAATACATGCAGCCTACTGAAAGCTACTTCACGAACAAAATCACACGTTTCAATAAACTCCTGTTCTGTTTCGCCTGGAAATCCAGTCATAACATCCGTTGTAATACCTGAGTTTTTAAAGTGCTTTCGAATATTATCTATCTCAGTTTTGTATTCTTTCGCGCTATATCCTCTATGCATTCTTTCCAACACAGTGTCACTGCCGCTTTGAAGAGATATATGAAAATGATTGCATAGCTTTTCTGTTTTTGATATCTTATCTAAAAATTTTTCAGAGAAAATCCCCGGCTCTATTGACCCGATCCGTATTCTTTCTATTCCGTCTATATCGTTAATTATAGTTATAGCATCTTCCAGTTTTTCGCCCGTATCTTTACCAAACCAGCTTAGGTTGATTCCAGTAAGCACTATTTCTTTATACCCTGTTTTTGCAAGTTTTTCAGCCTGTAAAGCGATACTTTCAATAGTCCTAGAGCGAACCCTGCCTCTTGCATAAGGAATAATACAATATGTGCAGAACTGATCGCATCCTTCTTCAATTTTTAAAAACGCTCTTGATCTGTCGCCATAGCCTTTTATTTCTATTTCTTCAAAATCTCTATCCTTATCAATGTTTTTAACAGCGTTTATTTTTTTGTCTTGGGCTGCTTCGAAAATATATGCTAATATATCTTTTCTATTCTTATTCCCAAGTACTACATCCGCAATTTTCTCATTGATTATGGCTTCCGGATTTCTTTGCGCATAACAGCCCATACAAATTATCAAAGCGTTTTCATTCTTTTTTTTCGCTTTATGTATCATCTGCCTTGATTTGCTGTCACTTAAACTTGTAACTGTGCATGTGTTTATTATATAAACATCGGCCTTTTCATCAAATGGTACTACCTGAAAGCCATTATCTGTAAGTATATCAAGAGCAGCCTGTGTATCATATGCATTCACTTTACAGCCAAGCGTATATGCGCCTACAGTCTTTCTCCTGCTATATAACGCAAAAAAAGCATTTTCATCAAGAGCCAAATCTTTTTTATTTACTGTTTCTGTCATTTCATTTCCTTTAACTATAATATTTCGTCTTTGTCATACATGATCATAGCTATTGTCGCCATACCCGCAGTTTCCGTACGCAGTATCCTTTTGCCAAGAGTAACTATATTAGCTCCTATTTTTTTGAGAGCCTCAATCTCTTCTTCATCGAAGCCGCCTTCCGGCCCAATAACGACTGCAATATTCCTGCTCTCATCCCTACTAAGAGCCTTTTTAAGGCTTAAATAATCTTCCGCTTCATATGGAACTATTATGGTTTTAAATTCAGAAAGCTCTTTAAGCATCTCAGTAAAATCCATTTGATCCTTAACTTTTGGGACGATGCCTCTGCCACTTTGCTTTGATGCTTCTTCTGCAACTTTATTAAGTCTTTCTATTTTAGATTTGTTTTCCATTTTGGAAACGCTTCTTTTAAAGTTAACAGGGACAAAACCGAAGACGCCCAGCTCAGTACATTTTTGTACTATATACTCCATTTTACCGGCTTTAGGCACACCTTGAAAAAGTGTAATGCTAGTGTCCGGCTCAGCTGTATTTTTTTCTTTTGAAATTATTGCGGCATGCACATGATTTTTCTCAATATCATCTATTTTGCATAGATAATCCGTTCCTTTGCCATCACAAACAATTATCTCGCTGCCGATATTTAGCCTGAGTACTTTGCTTATATGCTTAGCGTCATCGCCTTTGATAATAAACCCGTATTCATTTTCAGGCACAGCAAAAAATCTATGCATCGTTCCTCCACTACATCTGCATCTGGGCTACAACAGCTACCCAAACTTTTTCTTTTTTTATTTCAATAATTTTTAATCCTTTTGTTTTAATAGCGTCCAAAACGTCCTGTTCTCTAGTATCTATTATGCCGGAAGCAATAAAATAGCCACCTTGTTTTAACACTTTATCAAGACTTTTTGTAATCTCAATAACAGGATCAGCAACTATATTTGCTATAAGAATATCTACTTTACCTTTTAACTTTTCAGTAAGATCCCCTTCGACCACTTCTATTTTTTTCTGCACACCATTTGCGATCGCATTTTGCTGCGCGACAGGAATACAAATAGGATCAAGATCTATAGCTTTCACACTTTTTGCTCCAAGTTTTGCTGCCAAAATAGAAAGTATGCCTGTCCCACAACCTACGTCAGCAACTGTCATATCTTGTTTAAGATACTTTTCTAGAAGCTGCATGCAAAGCCGTGTTGTTTCATGCATACCTGTACCAAAAGCTAAACCCGGATCTATTTCTAAAACTATTTCGCCTTCGCATTTCTCATAATGCTCCCATGAAGGTTTTACAACAATATCATCTGATATGTGCATAGGTTTAAAAAATTTCTTCCAGTCGTTTGCCCAGTCTTTATCGTCTGTCTTTTTTGCAGAAACCGTACATTCACCAAAGTTTATGTTTTCAAGATGCATTAGTTCTATCTCTGATACACGTTTTTTGATATATTCTATTATGTCCGCATTTGTATTTTCATCGTATTTATAATACGCTTTTACATACATATAATCGTTCGGATCAGGTTCGTATTGATTTTCACCTATTGGCCATTCTTTTTCGTTATCAAAGACTTTTTTATTAACGTTTTCTATAGAAACTCCAACTGCACCTTTTTCTCTTAAAACTTCGGCCATGATATCTGACCCTGCATCTTTTACCCTTATCGCTACTTCAAGCCACTGCATTTATTCTCTCCTATTTATAGAAAGGCATTATGCTTATGTAAAAGCATCTTTCATTTTATCGAAAAAACCTTTTCCCTTATCTGATTTATCGTTATTATTTTTTATAATGTTATCTTCTCCAAATGTTTTTCTAAGTTCACTAATAAGCTCTTCCTGTTTAGGGGTAAGTTTCTTAGGCACGTAGACATGTACTTTTACATATAGATCCCCATGAGCATTTGATCTTAGATATTTGATACCTTTTCCTTTTATCCTGAATGTTGTCTCTCCCTGAGTGCCTTTAGGGATGTTATATCTGATCTTTTCTCTAAGCGTAGGTACTTCAATATCTCCACCCAAAACTGCTTGAGGATATGATATATCTATATCGCAATACAGATCGTAATTTTTCCTTTTGAATATACTATGCGGGCGTATATTTATATAAACATACAAATCTCCATAAGGCCCGCCAAATGTGCCTGCATCGCCCTGCCCGGACATAGTTATAGCCTGACCGTCATCTATACCCTCAGGTATGGTTATCTTTATTTGGCGTTTCTTTCTTACTGTTCCTTTTCCTCCGCATTCTTCACAAGGGTTCTCAATCACCCTGCCTGTTCCGCCACATGTAGAACAAGTAGTAACATTTACAAAAGAACCAAACGCTGTATTTCTTTGCTGCCTAACTTGGCCTGTTCCACCACATGTTGGGCATGTCTTGGACGCAGTGCCTTTTTTAGCGCCGCTGCCGCCACAGCTATCGCAAACTTCCGTGCGCGTTATCTCAATCGTCTTTTCCGTTCCGAATGCAGCCTCTTCAAAACCAATAGATATCTCCACTCTTAAATCTTGGCCGCGAGACGGTCCATTCCTTCTCGTAGTTTGACTTCCGCCAAAGCCACTGAAAAACGCATCAAAAATATCTTCAAATCCGGAAAAACCTTGCCCGTTGAAGCCTTGGTATGCTCCGCCTGCTCCGGCTTGCCCGGTAAAAGCAGCATGGCCGAATGAATCATATTGCGAACGCTTTGTTTTATCGCTAAGAACACCATATGCCTCGTTTACTTCTTTGAATTTTTTTTCTGCTTCAGCATCACCAGCATTAAGATCAGGATGATACTTTTTGGCAAGTTTCCTATATGCTTTTTTTATTTCATCGTCAGTTGCGTTCTTGTCAACGCCAAGCACTTTATAATAATCCTGTTGCGCCAACTGTTTGCCTCCTTATACCCATAAACCAACCATAAGCCAAAGCTAAAAATGCCTTGGCTTAGGTTTATTATATTATATGCGATTATTTATTATTTGTCTTCTTTTTTATCGTCGTCTACAACTTCATAATCAGCATCTACAACATTGTCGTCGTTTTGGCCAGCTGCACCGCCCTGCTGAGCCTGCTGCTGAGTTGCCTGCTGCTGATATATTTTGCCGAATACATCCATAGAAACATGCTGCAATTTTTCAGAAGCCGCTTTGATATTTTCTATTTTCTTATCAGCTAAAGCTTTTTTAAGTGCATCAAGTTCAACATTTATCTTGTCAACATCTTCCTTAGCAAGTTTGTCGCCAAGTTCCTTAACAGTCTTTTCTGTTTGATAAACAAGAGTATCTGCGTTGTTGACTGTCTCAACTTCTTCTTTTCTCTTCTTGTCTTCTGCTTCGAACTGCTGCGCTTCTTTAACAGCCTTTTCAATATCAGCATCCGATAGATTTGTTGAAGCTGTTATCGTTACTTTCTGCTCATTACCTGTTCCAAGATCTTTTGCTGTAACATGTACAATACCGTTAGCGTCTATATCAAATGTTACTTCAATCTGGGGCACTCCTCTTGGAGCTGATGGAATGCCAGAGAGTTGGAATCTGCCAAGAGTCTTATTGTATTGAGCTAATTCTCTCTCGCCTTGCAGTACGTGTACATCTACAGATGTCTGACCGTCTGCTGCCGTTGAGAATATCTGGCTCTTTTTAGTAGGTATAGTTGTATTTCTTTCAATAAGTTTAGTAAAGATACCACCCATTGTTTCGATACCAAGCGACAGAGGTGTTACATCAAGAAGCAGTATATCTTTAACTTCGCCTCCAAGTACACCTGCCTGGATAGCTGCGCCTACTGCAACACATTCATCAGGATTGATGCCTTTATGCGGCTCTTTACCTGTAAGTTTCTGAACAAGTTCCTGAACAGCCGGTATACGAGTTGATCCGCCAACAAGTATTACTTGGTTGATATCGCTGTTTGAAAGTCCCGCATCTTTCATTGCCTGAAGTGTAGGACCCTTTGTGCTTTCAACAAGATCTGCTGTAAGTTCATTGAATTTAGCTCTTGTAAGTGTTATGTCTAAGTGCTTCGGACCGCTTGCATCCGCTGTAATAAACGGCAGATTGATGTTTGATGTAAGTACGCCCGAAAGCTCGATCTTTGCTTTTTCTGCAGCTTCTTTAAGTCTCTGCATAGCCATCTTATCGCCCCTAAGGTCGACACCGTTTTGCTTTTTAAATTCATCGGCAAGATAATTTATAATGCGCTGATCAAAATCGTCGCCACCAAGTCTGTTGTTGCCGTTTGTAGCTAAAACTTCAAATACGCCGTCACCGATTTCCAGTATTGATACATCGAATGTACCGCCGCCTAGGTCATAAACCAATATTTTCTGATTGCCTTCCTTATCCAGCCCATAAGCAAGTGAAGCGGCTGTTGGCTCATTTATTATTCTAAGTACTTCTAGTCCTGCTATTTTACCTGCATCCTTTGTAGCCTGCCTTTGCGCATCACTGAAATATGCAGGCACCGTAATAACAGCTTGTGTAACAGTTCCGCCAAGATAGCTTTCAGCGTCTGCCTTCAATTTTTGAAGGATCATTGCTGATATCTCCTGCGGAGTGTAACTTTTACCATCTATCTCAACTTTTTTGTTCGAGCCCATATCCCTTTTTATTGAGATGACCGTTCTGTCCGGATTTGTAATAGCTTGCCTTTTTGCAATCTGACCTACAAGTCTTTCACCATCTTTTGTAAAAGCTACGATAGACGGTGTAGTTCTTGCACCTTCTTGATTAGGTATAACGACCGGCTCTCCCCCTTCAAGTACTGCTACGCATGAATTAGTTGTGCCTAAGTCAATTCCTATAATTTTTCCCATAATATAAACCTCCTGATTAAGTATAATCTATTTAATATTTTATTTTGCGACACTGACCATACTGTGTCTAATAACATTATCGCCTTTCTTATAACCTTTTTGGAAAACGGCAACTATCTCGTCTTCCTTTTGTCCTGCTTGCAAAGGTATCTGCATTGCTGCATTATGCAAAGAAGGATCAAACTGTTTTCCAAGTGCCTCGATCTCTTCTATGCCATTGCTTTTTAGGATTTCCAAGCACTGCTTATATATCATTTCTATTCCGGCATAGTTTTTTTCATCCACTTCATCTTTCATTGACGCCATTGCTCTTTCGAAATTATCTATGATAGGTAAAATGCTTTTTATTACTTCTATTTGTCCGTCTTCTTTTGCTCCGGATATAGCATAAGCATTTCTTTTTCTGTAATTATCAAATTCTGCCTGTATGCGCTGTGCTATCTCTTTATACTCTATCGTCTGCTGTTCCGCCTTTGCTATTCTTTCGTTTATTGAGTTTGCAAACTGTTCAGCCTGTTCTTTTATCGCATTTAGATCCAAACCCTCAAGCCTTTCGAGTATGTTTGCAGCATCTGTTTCGCCATCATCATCTTCTTTTACACTATGCAAAGATTCCTGCTGCTTTTTTATCTCCTCAATTATATCTTCTTCATCTTTTTTATTTTCTTTCTTTTCCTTTTCTTGGCTCTCTATTTTTTCTCCGTTTTTGTTATTCTTCTTCTCGCTCATACTTCACCCTGCCTTTATTTTTATTTCAAATTTTTATAATTATTTACCTGTGTCATTATCTCACTGAGACTTTTGCCCATATAATTTATTACAGATATTACTTTGTTATACTCCATACGCACAGGTCCAATTACTCCAAAAGAACCTACCGTCTTATCTCCTACTTTATAAGTAGCCGTTACAATACTGCAGTCTTTGAAATCTTCATCTTCTATTTCATTGCCGATTTTTACTGTAAACTCAACGTTCGTAGCATTTTGAAGCATATTATACAAAGAATCTTTTTTCTCAAGCACTTTGAAAAAGCTCTTTGCTTTTTCAATATCGTTGTATTCAGGGTAATTGAATATATTTTTTGCGCCACTGTAAACGACATCTTTTCCCTTATCCGTATTTAGTTCTTCTTCTATAGCATTAAATAATGTAGAGAAGAATTGCCTGTGTCTCTGCATCTCGCCTTCGACCACACTATCAAAGCGACTCTTAAGCTCGCTTATACTGCATCCGTGAAGTTTTTTTGTAAGCATTTGCGATATACTGAAAAGCATATTTGCATCCATGCTTTCAGGTACTTCGATTATTGTATCTTTTACTAGCCCTGCATCTGTCACTATTACCAAAAGCGCGTTGCCATGACCTATATATACTAACTGAACATGTTCGATATTTATTTTATGAAGCTGTGGTTTTAATACTAGTGATGTATAATTTGTTACATCTGAAAGCGCTTTTGCGGTCGCAGCGATAACTTCTTCTACCTCATTTAACTGCTGCATAAAATAGCTATTTATCTGCTGCGCCTCTTCCGCAGAAAGTGTCGTCTTTTTTATTATCTGATCTACATAGTATCTATAAGCTTTCTGAGAAGGCACACGACCAGCAGATGTATGAGGCTGATCCAAATATCCCATTTCTTCAAGATCATACATCTCATTTCTGATAGTAGCCGAAGAAAGGTCAAGATCAATTTTCTTTGAAACGGTCCTTGAGCCTATAGGCATTGCTGTTGCAATGTAATCATCTATAATAGCTTTAAGTATCATAAGTTTTCTTCTATCCAGTGCCATAAGCTCACCTCTTTCTTGTTTGTTAGCACTCTTATTAAGTGAGTGCTAACTATATACAAAATACCACTCCGATATAACAAAGTCAATACCGAATTACAATCAATCTAAAAACTCTATTAGCACAGTATTCTGTATATCAAGGCCATGCTCACTCAGCCATGCTCTGTGCTCATCATACTTCAAAAGGCCTTGATCAGTTAATTTTTTTATAGGCTTTTTATATGCGTCAAAAAACGAAATGCCATAGCGATCATTAAATGCCTTTAGATCTATTCCTTCTATAAGCCTAAGCCCAAGCATAACTGTTTCAAACATACTGTCTTCTTTTATTATAAACTTATTTTTATAACTAAAACATCCGGTTAGATAAGATGCCAATGTATTGTCATTTTTACGCCTGATTATCTTTCCAGATGCCTTAAAGCATGCATGAGCGCCAAGTCCTGCTGCTAGATAATATCCATTATGCCAGTAATTGAGATTATGCCTACACCTCTTACCCTTTTTAGCATAATTGGAGATTTCATATCTTTCATATCCTGCTTCTTCAAATTTTGAGCGCGCATATTTTATCATTTCTTCTTCATCGTCTTCAGAAGGAAACTCTAAAAGTCCTTTTTCATTCATCTCATAAAAAGGCGTACCCTCTTCCAATATTAACGGATAAAGAGAGATATGCTCTGGCTCAATCTTCAAAACAGTATCTATCGTATTAAAAAACATATCTTTTGTTTCACTTGGGATATCATAAATTAAGTCGATATTGATATTATCAAAACCAACATCTCTTGCTAATGAATAGCTTTTGACAAAATCATCAAAATTATGCACTCTTCCAAGCACTTTTAAGCTTTCATCATTAGCGCTTTGAAGTCCAACTGATATCCTCTTTATACCAGCTTTTCTATAATCAACAAGTTTTTCTTCAGTAAATGTTTTTGGATTAGCTTCTATAGTTATTTCAGCATCATTACTTACATCAAATAACTTCCTTATTTTTTCAAGCGTACTGACAATAAGAGAGGAATACAAATAACTTGGTGTTCCTCCTCCAATAAAGATCGAATCCACTGTTCTATTTTCTGCTTCTTCAGCAATGTTTGTCAGCTCTTTATTAAGTGCCAAAACATACTCAGACATTTTCTCTTCTGCGCCTGAAAAAGAGATAAAATCGCAGTAGTAACATTTTTTTATACAAAATGGTATATGAATATATAATCCTTGCATATTTTTAATCCATTTTAAGTACTGACATAAATGCTTCAGATGGAACTTCTACAGAACCTATCTGCCTCATACGTTTCTTACCTTCTTTTTGCTTTTCAAGAAGTTTTTTCTTTCTTGAAACGTCTCCGCCATAGCATTTTGCAAGTACGTCTTTTCTTAATGCCTTTACTGTTTCTCTAGCGATTATTTTTGCACCGACACATGCTTGTATAGGTATCTCAAACTGCTGCCTTGGTATGACTTCTTTCAATTTCTCTGCTATATTTCTGCCTTTTGCATATGCTTTATCTTTGTGAACAAGCATAGAAAGCGCATCACATACTTGAGCATTTAGCATGATATCTAGTTTTACCATATCTGATTTTTTATAGCCGATAAGATCATAATCAAAAGATGCATATCCTCTTGTACGTGATTTTAAAATGTCAAAGAAGTCATAAATAATCTCATTTAAAGGCAATTCGTATATTATCTGTACTCTGCCGGCTTCAAGATATTTCATATCAATAAACACACCTCGTTTATCCTGACATATATCCATAATGGGTCCTACATAATCTTCAGGGGACAATATGTTTGCCCTGACTATCGGCTCTTCAGTATAATCAATGGACGTAGCGGGAGGCATATTGGTAGGATTGTCAATAACAAGAACTTCGCCGTTTGTTTTGTGTATCTTATATATAACGCTTGGCGCCGTAGTTATTATATCCAAATCAAATTCTCTTTCAAGCCTTTCTTGTATTATCTCCATATGCAAAAGGCCCAAAAAGCCGCATCTGAAACCAAACCCCAGAGCAAGAGATGTTTCAGGCTCATAAGACAGCGAAGCGTCATTTAATTTAAGTTTATCAAGCGCATCTCTAAGATCATCATACTTTGAGCCATCCGCAGGGTAAACACCGCAAAATACCATTGGATTTATTGCTTTATATCCTGGGAGCGCTTCTTTTGCCAGGAATGCACTGTCCGTTATCGTATCGCCTACACGCGTTTCCGATACGTTTTTAATGCTTGCAGAGATATAGCCGACTTCTCCGGCATTTAATTCTTCTGTTGCTTTTAAATACGGAGTAAATATACCAACTTCCGTAACTTCAAATATATTCCCCGTTGCCATGAACTGAATTCTAGTGCCGACACGCACACTTCCGTTCATTATCCTTACATAACATATTGCACCTTTGTAATTATCATAAGCGCTATCGAATATTAGAGCCTGAAGCGGTTCATTAATATTGCCTTTCGGTGGTGGCACATGTTCGACTACGGCTTTTAAAACATCTTCTACGCCCTGCCCTAGCTTTGCAGAAATAAGCGGAGCGTCTTCAGCCGGAAGCCCTATTATGTCTTCGATTTCTTTTTTTATTTCTTCAGGTCTTGCTGAAGGTAGATCTATTTTATTTATTACAGGAATTATCTCTAGATTGTTATCTAAAGCAAGATAAACATTTGCAAGTGTTTGTGCCTCAATACCCTGACTTGCGTCAACAACAAGTATAGCCCCCTCGCACGCAGCAAGAGAACGTGATACTTCATAAGTAAAATCTACATGTCCAGGCGTATCGATAAGATTTAATTCATATTCATGCCCGTCATCATGTTTATATATCATACGTACTGCCTGAGATTTTATCGTAATACCTCTTTCTCTCTCAAGCTCCATTGTATCAAGCACTTGATCTTCCATCTCTCTTGCAGAAAGCATGCCCGTTTTTTCAAGTAGTCTGTCTGCAAGCGTTGATTTGCCATGGTCGATATGTGCTATTATACAGAAATTCCGTATATATTTTTGCTTATCATTTGCCATAGTGAACTCCATTTCGTTTAATGTCTATTCCCAATAATAAAGTAAATACAATCAAAAATCAATTATTATAAACATATTAAAAAAGTACTGGCCGGTGCTTTAAATTAACACCGGCCTTTTTTTATCTTTACCATTCTTATCTAGCTTATGCAAATCCATTTTACATCAATATTGACTGAATAATGATCCGAACCCTCCGGTATGCAGATAGCATGCACCATCAGGCAGTTTACCTTGTTTAGCCAAATCCTCCATACCTGCAAGAACTTTGCTTGTGTAAACATTCTCTACAAATATTCCTTCCATCTGCGGAAAAGTATGAACGATTCTTTCACTTTCTAAAGTGTTTATTCCCCAGCCTTCTCCAGTATAATCATCAATTATATTGCATATATCTTCTGTTTTATAATCAAAAGGAACATTAATTATTTCTTTAAGCTGGTTAAATACTTTTTCTATTTCATATGTCAGTTCTTTTTTATTGTATTCAACGCTGATAATATTTATTTCAAAAGGAAAACCGTATAATGCATTTCCATAAATAAGCCCAGCAGCAACTCCACCGTTTCCTCCTGGTGCATAGATAGATTTTAAAGGGATGTTCAGTTCTTGAGCTTGTTTTTTCATTTCTATAATAGCATCTACATATCCCATTGCACCCATTCCAGTTGTTGCTCCGTTTTCGATGAAATACGCAGGTGAACCTTTTTTCGTTAAACTATCCTTAAGCTCACGAGCATAATTGTTACGCTCATTTGATGAAATATTGCCAAGATAATGTGACTCAATATTAAGAAGTTTATTTAAAAGCTGATTGCCTTCAGCTCTTTTAGGTTCAACGCCATTATGCACCGATATACATTTTAGCCCTGCTTTTGCGCATGCACATGCTGCAAGAGTGCATAAATTTGACTGCAGAGGTCCTGCTACGATAATAGTGCCGCATTTTTCTGAAACAGCTTCACCCAGGATAAATTCAAGGCTCCTTATTTTGTTCCCGCCTGGTCCTAATCCTGTTAGGTCATCTCTTTTTATATAGATCTTACCACTGCCAAGTTTTTTCTCAAAATTAAAAAGGCGCTCTATAGGTGTAGGCAAACAGCCAAGCTTAATTCTTGGCATTTCTCTGATTTTTTCATCCAGCATCAAAACTTGTTTTCCCCTTTTTATTAATAAAATAACCTTGATAAAATTATACTTTTTCGATAATAAGTCGTCAATTAAATGGCGCACCATAATTTTAATAAAAGAAAATATAAAACAGGCACTTTTATTAATTAAAAGTCCGTAAAGTGCCTGTTTGTTTTCGTCTTTTTTAACTTAAATCATTTTTTAGTTTTAGGTGAAAATAGAACAGCGTTCAAATATCCAAAGAATATTGCTGCTGCTATCCCTCCTGCTGTTGCTTTAAGTCCTCCTGTAAATGCGCCTAAAACTCCTGCTGATTTCGCTCCTTCAATAGCTCCTTGAGCAAGAGAATTACCAAATCCCGTAAGTGGAACTGATGCCCCCGCTCCAGCAAATTCTACAAGAGGCTTATATAAGCCTATAGCACCTAATATTACACCTAGAGTAACAAACAGTACCAGTATTCTAGCAGATGTAAGTGTGGTTTTATCAATAAGAATCTGTCCAACTGTGCATATCGCTCCACCTACTAAAAAAACATATAAATAATTCATTACTAATCTCCTTTAGCTAGACTCAATAGTAAGAGCATGCGCTATCCCAGGTATGCTTTCGCCTTGTTGAGAACTTGTGGGGCTTAGCAATGCGCCGGTAGCAACAAACAAAACTTTTTTTAGGACGCCTTCTCTCAATCTTTTCAAAATAAAAGTATTAAAAACAGATGCGCTGCATCCGCATCCGCTGCCACCGCAGTGCGTATCCTGTTCTTTTGAAAAGATCTCGCAACCACAGTCCATATAATTATCACCAAGCGTTATCCCCTGTTCTTTTATTTTATCTCTTACAATATCTGAACCAAGCGCCCCAAGATCTCCGGTAATAATAAGGTCGTAATCATCAGGTGTTCTATTTAGATCTCTTAAATGAGCTGTAATTGTATGAACAGCTGCCGGAGCCATTGCTGCTCCCATGTTTGCAGCATCTTTTATTCCTAAATCGATGACTGTACCAACTGTCGCATATTTTACTTTTGGACCGTCTCCGCTTTTAGATACAAGCGTCGCACCTGCTCCTGTAACAGTACGCTGCGCAGTTGGACTTTTCTGCGTACCTAATTCCAATGGAAATCTGAATTGTCTTTCGGCCGTAGAGAAATGCGAGCACGTTGCGCAGACTACTTCATCTGCATATCCGCCGTCAACAAAAAGCGAACCCACAAGCAAAGACTCCGCCATAGTCGAACAAGCACCAAACACTCCTAAAAAAGGTATGCGCAAAGTCCTTGCAGCAAAATTTGAAGAAATGATCTGATTAAGTAAATCTCCGCCTATTAGAAGTTGCACGTCAGTTGATTTTTTATTTACTTTTTCTAAAGTAAGTTTTACAGCCTCTTCAAACATTTTACTTTCAGCTTTTTCCCATGATTTTTCTCCCCATAGATCATCTTCCAGCACAATGTCAAAATACTTACCGAGAGGTCCTCTCCCTTCTACAGGGCCTACTATAGCTGCTCCGCTTGTTATGCATGGAGAGTTGCTATACTCTATCGATGAATATCCTATCCTTCTACCCATATCATTTCACCTCACAAATAAGCACGTGATAAGCCCAACCACTATTGAACTTCCTATACCGAAAACGAGCACAGGTCCAGCAATAATAAATAATTTTGCGCCAATGCCAAACACATGTCCCTCTCTTTTAAATTCCATTGCAGGTGAAACGATAGAATTTGCGAAGCCTGTAATCGGTACTATCGTGCCTGCTCCGAAGAACTTACCCAGATCATCATATACGCCAAGTCCTGTCAGCGTTGCTCCCAAAAACACAAGTACTATGGCAGTAAAAATAGCTGCATCATCTTTTGACAGCTGATAATAATTTTTTCCAAAATCACTTATTGCTTGTCCAAGCATACATATAAGTCCGCCGCCAACAAACGCTTTAACGCAGTTCGATGCCAAATTACTCTTGGGCATCTTTTGCTGAACATACTCTTGATATTCTTTTTGCATTTTTTTCTGTTCACTGTTAGAGTTCATTATTAACCTCCTCTTGATTTGTCCTAACCACTTCTTGTCTTGGCGGTCTGTGCCGCTGTTCTTTTTCATCCATGTTCGGCTTTAATGACAAGTCATTTATAGGCTGTTTATGAAGCATAATATAGCCTCCTTATTTTTTGTTTTAAATACAAAATTCGCTGCTTCGTATACTTTCTTACTGAGTTTTAGCGCATAAAAAACACATAATAGTAAAAGCACTAATATTATTAAGCTATGAATTAAGCGATATCTGGAAGCAGAATTTACGCGGTAGTGTTTTTTCATAATAGAAAATGCCCCTTAATTTTGTTTATAGTATTTGACAAAGCAAAAAAAAATAAGCCTTTACGGCAAATTTTTTTGTTGCAATTATTTCCAATAATTATCTATTGAGCTTCATCTCTTATCTTTTTAAGTATTTTGGCTTCCAGTCTTGATACCTGCACTTGTGAAACACCCATAAGATCTGCTACTTCGCTTTGTGTTTTATCTTTAAAGTATCTTAAGATAATAAGTTGTCTTTCTTTAGCATCAAGGCTTTGCAGAATATCTTTTAGTAAAATTGTATCTATAACCACATCACTTTCATTTTGTTTTTCACAAACTGAATCGAGTAGTGTTCTTGTAGAACCTTTCTCATTCTCAATAGGTTCATCTATTGAAACATGGGCCCTAACAGCATCAAGTGCAAACACGATATCCTCACTGCATGCATCCATTTTCTCTGCAATTTCGTTAATTGTAGGTTCTTTTCCTGTTTCTATTTTTAGTGCTTCTTTTATATGCATTGCCTTTATGGCAATTTCTTTTACTGATCTTGATACTTTAATAAACCCATCGTCTCTTAAAAATCTCTTGATTTCTCCCATAATCATAGGTACGGCATATGTTGAAAAACGCACACCGTACTCATATTTATAATTGATTATTGCTTTAATAAGCCCTATGCAGCCTATTTGATAGAGGTCGTCGAAATCTACCCCTCTGCCTAGAAATTTTTTTACAATGCTTTTTACCAAAGCCGCATTATGTATAACAAGCGTCTCTTTTGCATCGTCATTTCCGTTTTGGGCCTCTTCAATTAGCTTCAATGTTTCTTCATGCTCAAGCAATTGAGGCTCGTTCATATCACTCACCCTGTGTTTCTCTGTGATCTATCTTCTTTTTCAATACCACTTTTGTCCCTTTTTTGAGTTCAGATTCTACGTAGAGATCATCCATAAAAGTTTCCATAACGGTAAAGCCCATTCCTGAACGTTCTTCTCCGGCTATAGTAGTAAAAAACGGCTCTCTTGCAGCAGCTATGTCTTCTATACCTTTGCCATAATCTATGATCTCTATTTCGATCATATTTTCGTATAGCTTAGCACCCAAATGAACAATACCTCCATTATTCTCATAGCCATGCACTATAGCGTTTGTGACTGCCTCGGAAACAGCAGTCTTGATATCTGACAGCTCGTCAAGTGTCGGGTTTAACTGTGTCGCAAACGCGCCTACTACAACACGGGCAAATGCCTCATTCTGTGATAAAGCCCTAAACTCAACATGCATTTCATTTTTGATTTCCATATATTAACCCCCTAGGCCAAACGGCCAAAATTAGCTTATTTTCTTTATAATACGATAAAGCCCAGATAATGTCATTATTTTATCTATTTGTTTGTTCACATTTACTACAGCGATCTGACCGTTTCTTCTTTTGATCGTGTTATATCGCCCTATAAGGACTCCTATACCCGAGCTGTCCATAAATCTTAACTGATCAAAATCAAATATTATATCTTTTATATTTGTATCTCTAAGATATAACTCCAGTTGTTCTTTTACTTCCTTTGCGCTGTGATGGTCTAATTCTCCTGTCAATTGAACCAAAAGCGCAGACCCTTTGCTCTTGCACTTTATGAGCATAAGCTTGCCCCCTTTCGCGTAAAGTAAGTTATTCTTTATCCAATGCTTATAACCCTTTGCAAAATAATGCCTTGTTTTATATAATTTTGTTTTATTTGATACAAAAAAGGCATATGAAAAGATCAGCGAGCTAAAATAGCACAATTTACCAATTAAAAACATGCATTTTTGTACTTTTCTTACACCTACCAAAAGATCTTTAGGGCATACTAAGAAAGCGCAATGAATTACAATATTACGATTTATGCCCTAATAATGGAATAAAGCTTACGAGGTGCATCTTGGTGAATGAAAAAGAAAGTACAGTGAATACGTCAAAATTACAGCGTTTTCGTCGATGGCTAAAAATAACTTTTTTTGTATGCCTGACTCTTCTCTTTATTTTCACTGGCGCGCTTGGGATATACATACTTAATCTAGATGTATGGGGTTCTTTTGATGGCAACAAGCTTGAAAACGTTCAGCAGTCACTTCTTATATATGATAGCGATGATGTGCTTACATCAAGCCTTTATTCAACGCAAAACAGAATAAACATTTCACTTGATGAAGTCCCCGATTACGTAAAAGATGCTTTTTTATCCGCTGAAGATACGCGGTTCTATCAACACAGCGGTATTGATGTTATAAGAGTTTTTGGAGCACTTTTAAGCGATATAAAAACAGGTTCGCTTAAAGAAGGTGCAAGCACAATAAGCATGCAGCTCATAAAAAATACACATCTGTCAAATGAAAAGGCTTGGTCAAGAAAAATAGAAGAAGCTATACTCACTTTAAAATTGGAATCTACATACTCAAAAGATCAGATACTGGAATTTTATCTGAATACCGTTTATTTTGGGAAAGGTGCTTATGGTATTGAAGCTGCTGCGCAGACATACTTTGGTGTTTCAGCAAGAAATCTGACGCTTGCTCAGGGCGCACTTTTAGCGGGCGTTATTAAATCTCCGACAAAGTATGCTCCGCATTTGAATCTTGATGCTTCAATAACAAGACGCAACCTAATACTTGATCTAATGTCAAAATACGGGTATATTTCGGAAAGCGAAGCAACCTTGGCAAAACAGGAAGAAGTAACTCTCATAGATAAGGATAATACGGCCTTAATCGACTACGGTTTTTTTACCGATTCAGTAATAACAGAAGCCAAAGAAATTTTAGGGGTGGATCAGGAAACACTTCTTACAAGCGGATATAGAATATATACTACAATGGACAAGGAATTGCAGGACATATGTGATGAACTGTATGCTAACGATGAACTCTTCCCTACAGGTGCAAGCGATGAACAGCCACAAAGTGCTATGGTCGTTTTGGATTCAAAGACTTCAGAGATAAAGGTCATAATCGGCGCAAGAGAATATACTACTCGATTTGGGCTTAATAGAGCAACGCAAACGAAGAGACAGCCAGGTTCAGCTATAAAGCCTATACTCGTTTATGCTCCTGCTCTATGCAGCGGCAATTATACTGCCGCTTCTGTTTTCAAAGACGAACTCACTGATTTCAACGGATACACGCCTAAAAATTCTGGTAATGTTTATCATGGCAATGTTACACTCAGAGATTCCCTTACTTATTCATATAACATTCCTGCAGTCCTTCTAATGCAAAAGCTGGGTATCAATTACTGTAAAAGCTTTGCTGAAAATTTAGGCATAACGTTTTCTGAAGGTGATGATAACTTAGCTCTCGCTCTTGGCGGATTTACAAAAGGTGTAACACCGCTTGAGCTTGCAAATGCTTATGCATCCATAGCTAATGGCGGATTATATACGAAATCAACTGCAATAAGACGCATTGAAGACAGTGAAGGCAATATTATTTATGAAAGCAACCCGGAAAAAGCAAGAGTAATGGATGAAAATAATGCATTCATTCTTACAAACATACTGCAAAGCGTTGTAGATGACGGTACAGGCAAGAAACTGGCCCTTTCAGGAATAGAACTCGCAGGAAAAACTGGCACGGTAAGCATAGGCAACAGCAATGGCAATAGAGATGCATGGATGGTCGCATATAATAGCGATTATACCGCTGTAGTATGGATAGGCTATGATAATACAGATTCCACTCACTATCTTGCCTCAAGTGTAACAGGAGGATCTTACCCGGCGCTTATACTAAAAAACTTTTTCAGTCAGGTTTATGCAGATAAAGCAGCTCCATCCTTCATTCAGCCTGAAGGAGTAACATTGGTTGATATAGATAAAACAGAGCTTTTAAATACAGGTATTGCCAAAATAGCAACAGCCGCTACTTCTTCAAGCAATATAATTTCCGAATACTTTACTAATTCATCAATTCCAAAATACAAATCCACAAATTATTCTCCTGATGCACCTTCAGACCTTGTTATCTCTAAAAACAATGAAAACCAAGCTGTAGTTACTTTTACCCCAGCTGACAAAACGATAACATACATAGTTTATAAGCAGTATCCTTTATCTGATGAAAAAATAAAAGTGGCAACTGTGTCAGGAATTGATCAAAAAATAATGGTAACGGATACAGGCACAAATACGCAAAAAACGGCTTATTATTTCGTCGTTCCAAAAGTAATAACTGATGATGGCAAAGAATACATAGGTACAACATCAAAATATCTGTATTATGACCCAAACGAACCGACAGAAGATATAACAGAAGAAACAGCAGGCGTATCAGTAACAACAAGTCCAACACCTCAAGCTACTAGCACCAAAAGCGCTTCTCCTTCACCAACTAGCTCAATAAAGGCAACTACAACGCCTACTATTACTAATAGACCCGCATTTATAAGATAAAAACTGCTATGAGTTTCTTAGCAGTTTTTCAGTCATTTATTTTAACTATCTCCATATCTTCCATAACTTTTTCGATAAGCGCTTCAACATCCAGCTGGCTCTCAGCAGCCTCTACGTCTTCTATTTTGGGTTGAGTAATAGGATGCTTTGGCACAAATACTGTACAGCAATCCTCATATGGCAAAGCCGATATATCATATGTACCAATTTTACGTGCATAATCCATAATGTCTATTTTATCAAACCCAATAAGTGGTCTGAATATAGGCATTTTCGCAACAGCATTCGTTGCAAAAATCGCATCGAGCGTTTGACTGGCGACCTGCCCTATGCTCTCTCCTGTCACTAGTGCTCTTGAGTCCGTCTTAATCGCCACTTCCTGAGCGATACGCATCATAAATCTTCTAACAAGTATCGTCAATAACCCTTGCGGACATTTTTCATATATCTGCTCTTGTATTTCTCTAATATTAACAACATAGAGAGTTATAGGTCCGCAGTATTCAGTAAGTATTTTTGTAAGATCCAATACTTTTTGCTTAGCAAATTCGCTTGTATATGGGAAAGAGTGAAAATGAACCGCGTTAAGTTCTACTCCTCTTTTAGCTATCATATATGAAGCAACAGGGCTATCTATTCCACCGGAAAGAAGGACTGTAGCTTTCTTGCTTGTACCAATTGGCATTCCTCCTACTGCCTTTACTGTGTCATAATATATATAAGCACGTTCACGCACTTCAATATCCACTGTTATTTCAGGATCAAAAAGATCCACTTTAAGACCTTCTACATGTTCAAGCACATAGCCGCCTACGTCGCTTATTATTGTCATCGAATTAACTGGGAATGTCTTATCCGATCTTCTGGCGCGCATTTTAAATGTAGCCGTATTAAGATTTCTTTTCGCCATAGCTGATTTCACACCTAAAACGCATGCATCTTTTATAAGATCATAGTCTTTTTCCGTCTGCATAGCGATGCTGATTGAATAGACTCCAAATACTTTTCTGACAGCTTCTATAGCTTTCTCTTCTTCACCCTTAGCAATATTTCTTACATATACTCGTGAACCTTCTTTTGAAACGCTTACACCTTCAAAATTTCTAAGAGCATGCCTTATATTCACAACAAGTTTATTCTCAAAAAAAGGTCTGTTGAGACCTTTCAAATGTATTTCCCCATATCTTACAAGTAAAACTGTTTCCATCTTTTGCTCCATTCTCATCTTCTTATAAATCTTCGCAGACTGCTTACATTTTTTCTTATAGCTTCAATCACTATCTTAGCTTCTTCAACTGTGTTATACGGACATATGCTAAGTCTAATAGCTCCACCCAAATATTCTTCAGGTACACCCATAGCTGTAAGCACATGGCTGTTGCCTTTTTTCCGCGATGAACATGCGGATCCAAGTCCTACAAATATATTTTCGCTTTCAAGCATATGCAGAAGCACTTCACCTTTTACATCTTTAAAAGCTACATTTATCAAATGAGGTGCTCCGTCTTTCTGTCCGTTTATCTTACAGCCTTCGATTTCTTCGAGTCCTTCTATTAACGTTTTTCTAACTGCAAGCATATTTTCCATATATTTTTCTTTATTATCCATATAGATTTTTATAGCTTCAGCCATTGCCATTATTCCTGGCACGTTTTCTGTACCTGATCTAACATTCCCCTGTTGGCCTCCCCCCAAATAGCCGCCTTCATGCCTTTTGGCATTGAGATACAATATACCTACTCCTCTAGGACCATGGAATTTATTCGCACTTATGCTGTACATATCTATCCCAAACTTTTTTATATTGAGCGGTACTTTAAGAAAGGCTTGTACACCGTCAGCATGCAAAAGTGTATTGGGATTTACTGCTTTTATAGCTTCACTTATTTCTTTAAGATCGTTTATTGCTCCTGTTTCATTGTTTACATGCATTATACTTACTAACGCAGTATCATCTCTTACCTCATTAACGATGCTTTCAGCAGTAACTTCTCCAAATTCATTTGGAGAAACATAGCTTACCTTATTTCCCATTCTTTCTATATACGCAAAAACTTCCAATACAGATGAATGCTCTATCGTAGAAGTAATAAAATGAGCAGGCTTCTTTAATGCTCTTGCTAAGCCTAAAATAGCTACATTGTTAGATTCGGTTGCACCCGATGTGAAATAGATATGTTCTTTATCTCCGCCGATCACATCAGCAATATACTCTCTAGCTTTCCTAAGCGATAAGCCTACTTCTAAAGATGGTTTGTAAATTGATGAAGGATTATAGTACTTATTACACGAATATTCATATTGTACTTTTGCAGCTCTTTCATCCATTTTTGTCGTTGAACTGTTATCAAAATAAATCTCCATGATTCTCCTTATTGCTTAAATTTATGATAGCTTGTTTGAAGGCAGTATAAATATAGTATAATATATTTAGATTATTTTTCTAGCATTTTATCAAAAATGGTGGTGGTTATATGATTTGCCCGAATTGCGGAAAAAAATCATCTAATAGCGATAAAAAATGTAAATTCTGCGGTTATAGATTTACCGAAGAAGACATAGGAACATTAAATACAGATGAATCTTCTGTTCCAGAACAACTGCCCTCTGAATCAGCACAAAATGCAGAAGTAGCAAAAAAGGGGAAAATTGTCCAGAACTCGGAGAAAAATATCAACGCAAATGTCGAATTTTCTATTTCCGAAGCAATACCTGCCGAAAAAAGCGAAACAAATATCTACAGCGAAGCTTCTGTTTCGGAACAGGTGCCCTTTGAATCTGCACTTAATGCTAAATATTCTGATGATTCTGTAAAAGGCATCGGTAAAGATAATGAATATGGCGATAAATTCGAATTTTCTATTTCCGAAGAAATACCCGCCGAAAAAAGCGAAACAAGTATCTACAGCGAAGCTTCTGTTTCGGAACAGGTGCCTTTTGAGTCTGCACTTAATGCTAAATATCCTGATGATTCTGTAAAAGGCATCGGTAAAGATAATGAATATGGCGATAAATTCGAATTTTCTATTTCCGAAGAAATACCTGCCGTAAAAAGTGAAACAAATATCTTCAGTGAATCTTCTATTTCCGAAGAGATTCCTGAAAGTCAAGTTAAAGAAATCGGAAACGCAGCTGAAAAAGATATTCCTAATGGGCCAGAGAAAAAGAAGCATCACTCAACGTTGCTTTTCATAATCGCCTTGGCATTAGTTGGGTGCCTGCTCATCTATTTGGGAACAAAATCCGGCAACAATGCCTCTACTTCTTCGGCAACTCCTTTTGCTACCGAAGCTCAGACTTTTTCAGCATTAAACGATTATACAGCAACCGTTGTTGAAACACAAATAGAAGGCAAAACATACTATTCATTGCTGGTAAGCGGCAAAAAAGCTGCTACTGTTACAGTAAACGATAAAGATAACTATGCTCTTGAAGGGAAATCAGTTTTAATACCTATTAATTTGTCGGATTATACACAGAGCAATCCTAACCGGCAAGAAATAACCGCAACAATAAAAGTAAAAATCGTTTCTTCAGATAATAAAGAAACAAACATCGATGTACCGTATACATTCAATGTTCAGACTACTGCTACACCAGCAGCTTCATAAATAAAAAACCGTGATACCCGGTTTTTTTATTTATCATTTTCTATTTTCCCTAGATCTCCGATTGTAACTTCAGTAGTCATCGTTTTTCTGCTTCGTATAAATGTTACTTGAATTTTATCGCCTATGCCTGAATTTTTCATCAGTTCCGTAAGCTTTTCGGTTGTTGTTACATCCGTATCGCCCATCTTAGTTATTATATCTCCTTTTTTAAGACCCGCCTCATCGGCCGGACCTTCCTTTATTACTGATGAGATATAAAGGCCTTTCGAAATACCATACGTATTTGCTGTCTCACTGTCAATTTCGCTTACCGTAACACCTAATCCAGGTCTTGATACATACCCTTTTTCTTTCAGTGCTTCAATAATAGGCTTTGCATCATTGATCGGTATCGCAAAAGATATTCCTTCTGCGTATATCGTTGCACCTGTATCGGTTACCCCTGCATAAATTCTCTTAGCTGTCAGTATTCCAATTACTTCACCTTTAGAATTGAGCAATGGCCCGCCACTATTGCCGGGATTTACCGCAGCATCGGTTTGTATTAGATTTAGTGTAGTATTTTCTACATTTAATTTCCTATTTTTAGCACTTACTACGCCCACAGTAACAGTGCCGGAAAGTTCTTCGCCCAAAGGGTTCCCTACAACTATAGCCAGTTCCCCTACTCTGACAGTAGATGAATCGCCAAGTGTTGCAGCATTCAGTCCTGTTTTATCGATCTTTAATAATGCAAGATCTGTTATGGAATCGAAGCCAACAATCTCAGCCTTTACCTCTTCCCCTCCTGATAAGGTAACGACCAATGAGTCACTGCCTTCAATAACATGGTAATTAGTTAATATATAGCCATCCTCTGAGATTATAATCCCTGAACCTGAAGCCTGTTCTTCCTCCAACTCTTCATCCAGTTCGTCTCCCCAACTTGGGCCGCTGTCGCCAAATGGATTTAAACTCTTTACTTGTGTTGTTTTAACCATATTTGTTATTCCAACCATTGAAGAGCTAACCGAGCTTGCTATATCCGGCACCGGATTATCACTACCGTATAGGGCGCTAATAAATGAGGCAGATAGTGTATTACCCGAATTTTGTGTTTCAGAACTGTTACTGTTTGTTGAAGACGCTGTTTCCCTGCTCTTTATTACAATAGAGGTAACGAAAGAACTAGTTACAGCAACACAAATAACTAAAACTAAAAACAAGATTGTTCTTATTATATTTCTTTTTTTTGTTAGTTTGTCATTTCCATCCAACTTAATTCCTCCTTTTGCCTATGCTTATTATTGACAAAAAAACGAATTAACATTATAGATTATTATCATCAATGTTAGGTAATATAAAGTAAAATGTTGAGCCTTCCCCTAAAGTGGACTTTACACCTATTTCCGCATCATGCTGATCCATTATGCTCTTTGCAATAAACAGTCCTAAGCCTGTTCCTCTTGTGCGGTTAGGTGTCCTTGCCCTATCCACTTGATAAAAAGGCTGCCAAATATTACTCATATCATCTTCTGTCAGCCCTGGTCCTTCATCTTTTACTTCTAGATGTACTTTATCATCTTCTTCATATACATTAATATATATATGCCCAAAAACAGGGCTGAATTTAATCGCATTGTCAATAAAATTGCTAATAACCTGAGTTAGCCTATCTTCATCTGCATAAACTTCAATTTGTTTTGATTTTGATTCATTGACAATCTCTATCGATTTTTTCTCTACAGATCCCTCAAATATTCTAAGAATCTTATTGACAAGTTCAGTAATGTTGAACATCTTAAAATGCAACGGATATACACCGGAATCTATTTGGGAGAGATCAAGCAGATCATTTATAAGGCCGCTCAGACGGTGCGTTTCTGACAAAACTATCTCTAAGTATTTTTTATAGTCTTTGATATCTATCATACCGTCAACCATGCCTTGCACATACCCTTGTATAGCCGCAAGAGGCGCCCTTAATTCATGAGAGACATCTCCAATGAACATTTTTCTTTTATCGTCAAGTGTCTTGAGTTCTTGGGCCATTTTATTGAAGCTATCTGCTAATTGTCCTACTTCATCTTTTTGATCAATATCTATTTGCAAATCGAAATCGCCTTTTGCAAGTCTCCTTGCGTAATTGTTCATTACAATTAGGGGTTTAGTAAAATATTGGGCCATTGCGTAAACTAAAACAATAGCAACAGCAAGCGATGTAATCGCGCTTATAACAACCTGCCCTGTTATCGAATTCAGATATGCTTGCAGCTCATCTAAATCCGAATGAATAAATAGCGCGCCAACCACTTCACCATCTTTTTCTAATGGGGTTCCATACGTCATAACAAGAGAACTCAACCTAGAACCAAATGTGCCTATACGTTCCAGATTTTCTCCTGATATTACCCGATCATAATATTGAATTATATCATCATCAAGCTTTCCATTATTTTGCAGGACTGCATTGCCGTTAACTATTTCAGTTATGTTCTTATCATTATCTACGATCCATATCTCTGCATTGTATCTTTCTGCAGCAGACTGCATTTCATTTGCCAGAAAATCAGCATCTTTATCTATAAAAGACGAATCCAGTAAATATCTGATAACAGCCGCTTCATTTTCAAGCTCGTTATATCTGATATTAATAAACTGTCTGCTAAATATACTACTTACAAATGTCGTAACTAAGATAAATGCTATTGCAAGTATTACGATAGATATAAACAGCAGCTTTTCAAATATTTTGTTGCCCCACGTCATCTTTTCCGCTCACCTCAAACTTATACCCAACACCCCAAACAGTCTTAATAGCCCAGTTTTCCGTATCAGTATTTAGTTTCTCTCTAATTCTCTTTATGTGGACATCAATAGTTCTTGTATCTCCATAAAAATCGAATCCCCAAACTTGCTCAAGAAGCTGTTCTCGATTAAATACAATATTAGGTTTAGAAGCCAAAAAGCGTAGCAGCTCAATTTCTTTTGGAGGCATGTCTATTTGTTTGCCTTTGAAAAAAACGCTGTAATCGCTCAAATCTATTACTAGATTCTCATATTTAATTTGCTTCTGTTCTTCTTTAGTAGCATCTGCTGTACGTCTTTCAATAGCTTTAACACGAGCTACAATCTCCTTTGTATCAAATGGCTTAACTACATAATCATCAGCACCAAGATCAAATCCTGATACCTTATCTGTCGTTTCACCTTTTGCAGAAAGCATCAATATGGGCGTTTTAGATACCTTCCTTATTTCTTTTAATACATCCCAGCCATCAGTACCTGGCATCATTATATCCAAGATAATAAGGTCCGGCCTTTCTTGTGTAAATGCGGAAAGTGCGTCATCACCTGTGCTGTATGACATAACATTATAGCCCTCTTTTTTCAGATAAAGACTAAGTATTTCTCTGACATTAAAATCGTCGTCGACCACAAATATCTTCATTTTTCGACCCCTACTTTACTTCAATAATCTCTATACCATTTTCCTTTAAAAGTGCACTTAAAACACCGTTGCCACTGATCATATTTCCTGAGAAAGTACCGTCATAAATTGTATTTACACCGCATGACGGACTTTTTGATTTAAGATACGCCCTTTTGATGTTATACAATTTGCATAACTCAAGCGCTCTTTTTGCTCCGTATATCATTTTTTCTGTGTAGTCATCACCTTCTTTCGAAAGCACCTTAGCATTTCCTAAAAGTACATCTTTGCCAGTACCACCAGCTATCTCAGCAGGCGGTCTTGGTATCGGAAGCCCCGCAAGCTGCTCGGCGCATATTGGTATGCCTTTACCGCTTTTTACTAAATCTATCATTTCTTTGTTTGGTTTCGAACCGCCGTTATATCTACACTTAAACCCAGCTAGGCATGAGCTGACAAATACTTTTTCATTATTTGAGTTCAACTATCGTCACCCCATCTTCTCCTTCGCCGTATTTCCCTAATCTAAAACTCTTTACATGCATATGTCCTCTCAAATGATTCTGCATGCCGCTTCTGAGGACACCCGTCCCTTTCCCGTGTACGATTGTAACTTCATTCAGCCCCGCTAAAAAAGCATCATCTAAATATTGATCAACAAGCAAAATCGCTTCTTCAACATTTTTACCTCTCAGATCTATTTGAGTAGGTACAGTTTTGGTATTTAATTTTATTGTTCTTTTAGTATCCGTTTCATTTTTTTCTTCATTTTTTACATTTGCTTCGGCAATGTCGTTAAGCGGAACACTCATTTTCATTATACCGACACGTACTAATACATTATTTCTGCTGTCAGGTTCTTTTAATACGACTCCCGGCTTTTTCATACTTATCACCAAAACATCCTGCCCGGCTTTAACTGTTTTAAGAGCTTCATATTTTCTTGGCAGATTGATGATATATTCCTCCTGTTTTTCTTTCAAGCTATTTCTTGCTTTTTCAATTTGTGACTGAAAAACAGACTCATTATTTTCTTTATGCAGTTTCTTAAGATCTTTTATAACGCTTTCTGCGCTGTTTTGCGCTTCAATTATTATGTCTGATGCCTTTGCTTTAGCTTTATTAAGTATTTCTTCAGCTTTTCTTTCAATATCTTTTTTCTCTTTTTCAGCTTTTACTATTAACCTGTCTGCTTCTTCTCTGTAAAATACAGCGTTTTGTCTTTCTTTTTCGGCTTCAATCCTTGCAAGCTGAGCATTAGCGATAGCTTCTTCGAGGCTTATGTTCTCACTTGAAAGATACTCTCTTGCTTTTTCTATTACATCTTCCGTCAGTCCAAGTTTTTTCGATATTTCAAACGCATTACTGCTCCCTGGCATTCCTATAAGCAGTCTGAATGTAGGTTGAAGTGTTTTAATATTGAATTCCATACTCGCATTAATTAGCTGCTTTTTATTAAGTACATATGCTTTAAGCTGCGAATAGTGAGTTGTAGCCAATACTTTTGATCCGGCATCCAAAATGCTGTCCATAATAGCCATTGCAAGAGCTGCACCTTCTGTCGGATCTGTACCTGAACCAAGCTCATCAACTAATACAAGTGATTTTTCATCCGCTTGTTTCAGTATGTTTATTATATTTTTCATATGCGATGAGAAAGTCGAAAGCGACTGTTCTATGCTCTGCTCATCGCCTATATCCGCAAAAATATTTCTAAATACAGGAAGTCTCGCTTCATCAGCAGGTACAAACATCCCGCTTTGAAACATAATTGCAAAAAGTCCTACTGTTTTTAATGTTACCGTTTTCCCGCCCGTATTTGGTCCTGTTATCAAAAGACCGCTTATATCTTTTTCAATCGAAATGCTTATTGGTACAACATCTTCTTTAGTTATAAGAGGATGTCTTGCATACTTCAAATAGATCTCGCCATCTGAATATTCAGGTTTCACACATCCATATTCTATAGCATAAGTAGCCTTCGAAAAAACGATATCCATCGACAAAAGTATACGCTCGTTGCTCATAAGCTCTTTTACGTTCATTTCTATATCTGCTGTAAGCTCTGTGAGTATCCGTTCTATTTCTTCACGTTTAAGTGCTTCCTGTTTGCGAAGCTCGTTATTTATCTCAAGTACGGCAAGAGGCTCAATAAAAAGTGTTGCTCCTGATGATGATTCATCATGTATCAGCCCTTGTACTTGCCCTTTATATTCTTGTTTTACAGGTATTACATATCTATTGGAACGCATCGTAACAATAGGTTCCTGAAGATACTTTTCAAATGATTTGCTTGTAATGATTTCGTTCAGTTTTTCTTTAATACGCTCATTGAGTCTTTTAATAGTCCTAATTATTTCAGTAAGTTTTAACGAAGCTGTATCGTAAATGTCTCCTTCTTCGGAAACACTATTTTCAATTTTTTCAAGCAGCCTTTTGTCTACTGAAATATTGTTTGTTATTCTTAGAAGACTGTCTTTGCATTCTGCATATTCCAATATGTATTTTTTAAACAGATGCGCAGTATGCATATTTTTGCCTATCTGCCCTATTTCACCTGCCGATAACACAGTTGTGCCTTTTTCACATTTCTTTAGAGATTCAGTTATGTCATAAAACATATTAAGAGGATTGAACCCTTTGAAATGCAAAAACGAATATGCTGCATCCGTCATATCTAGAAGCGTTTCAATCGCAGCCTTATCATTAAGCGGCCGCATATTCAATATCTCTTTTCTGCCTTGCTTTGATTTTGCTTTTTCGGCAATCCGTGCCACTATCTTGTCATATTCAAGAGCCAATAAGACTCTATCGCTTGCAACCTGGTCCATTTATGCTAAAAAACTCCCTTTTTCAGATGCCCTCTGGTTGTCCCTTTTGAAAGTTCATCTACTTCTTTTTTTGTTATAACTCCGCTTATTGCTTGTTTATAAGCATTTATAAGCCTATTAAGCTCTGATTTTTTATAATCTTCATCGATTATTACATAACCGTTTATATTTGTATTTTTTATTTCGTTAATGATTGGAAGAGCACATAAATCTATTCCGTTCAGTACTCTGACATTACAGCCGATTATCTTATTTCTTTTAAGCGGCAGCATATATTCTTTTCTGTCTTTAAGATATACGTCGTCAAGCCCACTGCAGTTACATTTTCTGTATTCGTATATTGGGCAGTGAGGAAGATTCATCAAAGTTATTTTGCCCTGTACAATTATGTATTTATTAATCCCTTCTATTGCTCCTGCCTGCGCAATATTCAGTTCCGGTGACAGCACACACTCATTTATGCCTTTTCCTTGAAGATATCTGTATGAAGCGCTGTTAAACACATTTACTTCAGAGCCGGCAATTATATTTTTAAAATACTTTTTTGCAAGCTCAACCTGCGTGATATGTGATATAACAGCACCTGAAAAAGCATAAGCATACTTATCAAATATGTCTTTTATGGCCTTTTCATCTTTATATAGCATAAAGGTAGGTATTTTAATATATATTTCCCAATTTTCGCCAAAATCCTTTATTTTTTTAAAAGTTGCTTCATCAAAATTTTCAGGGCAGAAAAATACCTTTGCTGTGCCTTTTTCAAAAGATGACTTAATATGCTCAATATTGCCTGTTTGAACTATTATAATTCTATTATTACTATTTTTACCAGTAACATTTTGGGCATTTTCATAAGTTATATCTAATTTCTTTGCTTCATACAATCTAAAACGCGATAATCGTTTTTGCGTAATCATATCAAGGCTCTGCCTTCTCATATTCGCTATCTCACTTATAGGCAGCCAGCTTTCTTCATCTGCATTAATACTAATTTGGGAAAACTCAAATACTGTTCCGCCAGTTTTTCGTATGCTTCGCTTTGCCTCTTTCACTAAGTCAAAAGTTTTAAGGCTCTTTTCGACTGTCTGTTTGCTGACAACAGTAGCTCTGTTTCCTCTATCATCAGTTACACAAAGCAGCGCACGCTCCCCTATTTTTGCATTAAACTCAGCGATCAATTCTATATGTTTTTCGTCTTCTGTATACTTTTTTTCTCTTTGAAGAAGTTTCGCATCAGTATTTCTATATACTCTGTCTCCAGCTAAAACGCCCGGTAAAGCATTAATTGCATACAGATCCTGCTCTATTTTAACTACATCACTTATTGCGCAGCTGCCTTTAGATTTTTCACCGATAAATTCAAGTCCATCACCAATAGTGAGCTCATACTTGCTTTTTATAAGCATTTTCTTGCCATCTGTTTTCCATACGTTCCCGACAAGCACTCCCCAATTATTAGGTCTTTCTACAGCAGTCAGAGTTCTGTTCCCGTAATAATAGCCGGTAGAAAAACCGCCTCTATTATACATGCGCATAAGATCGTTTATTAATACGTCTTCATCGATATCTATATTTTCTAATATAGCATCTATTACCTGCCTATAGCTCCTTACCGTCAAAGACACATACTCGCTTCTTCTTGCTCTTCCTTCGATCTTAAAAGAACTGATCCCAGCACCTATCATATCTTTCAGAGCGCCTATCGTACACATTTCTTTTGTGCTTAGAAGATATCCGTGGTTAAGCTTTTTGTCATTATCATATAGCTCATAAAACAGCCTGCAAGGCTGAGCGCATCTTCCCCTGTTTCCACTGCGTCCTCCTAAAAAGCTGCTGAAAAGGCACTGTCCTGAAAAGCTTGAACATAATGCTCCATGTATAAAAGCTTCTAGTTCTATATTTGAATTCTTGCTTATTTCTCTTATGCCCTCTATTGTAACTTCTCTTGAAAGTATGGCCCTGGTAAATCCAAAATTCTCAGCCCACTTGGCCCCCGAAGCATTATGCACGCCAAGCTGGGTGCTCGCATGAAGCGGCAAGCCCGGAAATATGCTCTTTATTATCTCAGCAGCACCGAAGTCCTGCATTATAATAGAGTCTACTCCAGCATCATATAAAGGTTCAATAAGCTCTATCGCTTCTTCTATCTCTTTATCACGAAGAAGCGTATTTACAGCAGCATAAACTCTTACTTCATTCAGATGGCAATATTTTATAACTTCCAATAATTCTTCTTGAGTAAAATTGGTCGCGCTTTCTCTTGCGCTGAATGTTTTAGCACCTAGATATACTGCATCTGCACCATTGTTTACAGCTGCTTTTAGCGCATTTTTATCTCCTGCCGGAGCCAAAAGTTCTATATGTTTCAATTCATACATTCCTCAAAAAAAATATGGATGCTAAGCATCCATATTCAGTATACCACTGTGATTAAATAAGGGCAATTATCTTACCTTCTGTTATTTCTGTACTGTTGTTTCTGTACTTCAAGCTGTAATTTTAAATTTTTGTTTTCATCCTGCAAAGCCTGCATTTTTTCCTGCATTATGCCTACCAATTCTTCAGCTTTGAGTTTATCATCAGCCATATTTATTGCTGTGAGCATATAAAGAAGTTCCATATTCATATTTGGACTGGATTTCAAAAACTCCTTTATTTTTTTATCTACTGTATTTGCGACAGCACGGATATAATTTTCAGATTCATAACCTGATATAGTATAATTAGAGCCATTTATTCGAACTACTGTCTTATGTTTTTCCATAATTGACCTCACAGGCTTTTTTTCTATTATACACTATTGCTTTAAACTATACAATATAACCGGCTCTTAGCTTCTGAGCTCTGCGCCGAATTCTATGTTTGCTTTTTTAATAACTTTATTAATTACTGCCGTTATTTCATCTTCTTTTAGAGTTCTGTCTTCAGCTCTTAATATGAGTTTAACAGCGATGCTCTTCTTGTCTGAAGCAATATTGCTTCCTTCATAAACATCGAACAGTTCCATGTTCTCAAGGAGTTTCCCTGATGCCTTTTTGATAGTATCAAGTACTGGGCCGACTTGCTGCTGCTTATCGACTATTAGTGCTATATCTCTCTCAACTGCAGGATATTTTGGCAACTCTTTGAACTCTCTGTGTGTATCAATAATAGCAAAGATATTCTGAAGATCAATTTCAGCATATACTACCCTGCCATCAATGCCAAATGCAGAAGATACTTTTGGATGTATTTCACCTAGTTCTCCGAGCAATTTCCCTTTAGCTTTAATCGTTGCTTTCCTGTAAGGATGATAGTATGTTTCGCCTTCAGCAAGAAATTGACTTCCTGTTACATGTTCTTCCGTGAGAATTGCTTCTATTATTCCTTTTAGCCAGAAGAAATCGGCATTTTCACCTATTACTCCTATAGAAAGCTTAACTCTTTCATCCGGTAACTGCTGTCCTTCTATAGGCAAATATACCCTTCCTACTTCAAACAGCCCAACATCTTCATTTTTTCTGTTTTGATTAACTGCAAGTGATTTTAGCATACCGGCTGCCATAGTCGTACGCATTAAGCTTTGCTGCTCACCAAGAGGATTTAATATCTTGACACTGTCATAAAGCTTATGGCCCTCTTCAATATTGAGCATTGCCTGCTCTTCTCTTCCCGTAAATGAATACGTAACAGCCTCATACATACCGCAGTCAATCAGGATTCCCTTTACTCTGTCCTGGAATTTCTGCCAGCTGCTCTTCTTGCCTCTGATTAGATCGCCGCTCATAAGCGTATATGGTATATGTTCATAGCCGTATATCCTTATGACTTCTTCAGCGATATCAGGCTCACCTACTATATCATTGTCACGGAAAGAAGGTATAGTCGATTCAAATGTATCGTCATCTATCTTGACTGTATCTATTCCAAGTCTATTAAGGATTGGTATCATTTCTTCTATCTTAATATTCGTGCCAACTATTTTATTGACGTATGAAGCAGTAGTTACGACCTTCCTTGGTGCCCAAGCTTTTTCTTTTATATCGATTTTACCGCCTACAACTTCTCCAGCTCCCAAAAGTTCAACCAGATAAACAGCTCTTTCAAGAGCGTAATCAGCTCCTTCAAAGTCTACCCCTTTTGCGTATCTTGCAGCAGCTTCTGTCTGAAGGCCTAAAGCGTTAGCGCTTTGCCTGATATTTGCGCTATTAAATATAGCAGATTCGAAAAGAACAACCTGAGTACTGTCTTTAATTTCGCTGTTTTCACCGCCCATTATTCCTGCAAGTCCTATGGCGCCTTCCTTATCGGATATAGTCAGCATGCTTGAAGAAAGCACTCTTTCTTTTGAATCCAGCGTTCTGAGCTTCTCGCCTTCTTTCGCCCTCCTGACTATTATCTCATTTCCTCTGACACAAGCCATATCAAATGCATGCATAGGCTGACCAATCTCAAGCATAACATAGTTCGTTATATCGACTATATTATTTATTGGTCTAACTCCGGCATTTTTGAGTTCCACCTGCATCCACTGCGGAGACGGCTCTATCTTTATATTTTTAACTGCTCTTGCCATGTATCTTGTGCATAAATCAGGATCGGCTACAGTAACTTTAACAATATCTTCAATATTGCCTGCTCCCACTACGTTTTCAAAACTTGGAAGAGTTAGCGGTACATTAAACATAGCACTTGCTTCTCTAGCCATTCCTATAATGCTCTTTAAATCCGATCTGTTTGCAAGCGTTTCAAATTCAACGATCGTTTCATCTAGCCCAAGCACTTCTTTAATATCTTTTCCAAGAGGATAAGGCTGTTTTAACACTAATATGCCTTCTCTTGCGGCCTCATCATAATCACTCGCATCTATTCCCAGTTCATTGGCCGAGCACATCATGCCATTTGACACTTCTCCTCTGAGTTTGCCTTTTTTGATGGTTACACCGCCGGGAAGAGATGATCCGTCAAGAGCTACCGGGATATAATCGCCCACTTTTATATTTTTTGCACCTGTAACTATTTGTATTTCTTCATTTCCAATATCTACTTGACAAACAGACAATTTATCTGCATTTTTGTGAGGTTTGACTTCCGTTATAAGTCCAACAACAACTTTATCTATTTCTTTGCCTAAGCTCTTAATATCAGCTATCTCATTGCCTGTCATTTCCATTTTGTTTTTAAATGTATCTATATCAACATCTATATCTGCATATTTCTTTAACCATTTTAAAGGTACTAGCATATTCTTTCACCCCTTCTCTATTTGAACTGTTTAATGAAATTAACGTCATTTTCGTATAAGAGTCTTATATCCGTTATTCCATATTTCAGGTTTGTTATCCTTTCAAGTCCCATACCAAAAGCAAAGCCACTGTATACTTTAGGATCGATGCCGCACATACGAAGTACGCTCTCATTTACAACACCTGAGCCAAGTATCTCTATCCAACCTGTGCCTTTGCATATCCTGCAGCCTTTTCCTCCACAGACAGTACACGTAACATCCATTTCTGCGCTGGGTTCTGTGAATGGAAAATAGCTTGCTCTGAAACGAGTTTTTGTTTCTTCACCATACATTTGCTTGGCAAAAACGTCCAACACACCTTTAAGATCAGCAAGCGTTATTCCTTTACCTACAACAAGACCTTCTATCTGATTGAATACAGGTGAATGTGTAGCATCCACTTCATCAGCTCTATATACCCTGCCTGGGCTTATTATTCTTATAGGCAGATCTTCCGATATCATCGTTCGTACCTGAACGGGCGATGTTTGCGTCCTTAAAACGACATTATCGTTTATATAGAATGTATCCTGCATATCTCTTGCCGGATGCCCTTTGGGGATATTGAGCATTTCAAAGTTGTATTTATCGTATTCAACCTCGGGACCTTCCCTTACTTCAAATCCCATGCCCACAAAAATATCTATCATTTCGTTTAGTACAATATTTAAAGGATGCAATCCTCCTCTTTGCACTTTTTTGCCCGGCATTGTTACGTCGATCTTCTCATCAAAAAGCTTCTGCTTTTGTTCAGTCGTTTTAAGCTGTGTTTCTTTTTCAGCCATCAACGCCTCTATCTTGCTTCTTAAAGCATTTACCATCTGACCTACTACAGGTCTTTCTTCCGGTGCTAAATTACCCATTGAACGTAACATCTGTGTCAGCTCGCCTTTTTTACCCAGAAGTTTTATACGCAATTCTTCAAGCTCTTTTGTACTTGCTGCTTCGCCAAGTGCTTTTAGCGCCTGCTCTTTTATTTCTAAGAGCTTCTCCTGCATGTTTATCACCTCATTTATAAAATAAAAAAACACCCGTCCATACATGGGACGAAGTGTAATCGTGTTACCACCCAATTTTGCAAACGAATGTCTGCCTCATTGACAGATTTAACGGTCTTACCCGGCAAAGCCTACATATCAGCTTCACTCGCTTGGGAGCGAACTTCACAATCTGACACTCTTAGCATCACTTTCAGCCGGTGATGATGCATCTCTTTAAGCTCACAATTGCTACTCTTCTCCTTCATAGCCTTATTATTGATTATAACAGTGTAATTTATTTAGGTCAATATTAATATGTTTTGTTTGCGATATCGTAAAGCATTATAGAAGCCGCTACCGAAGCATTAAGTGACTCAGCATTTCCTCTCATAGGTATTTTATAAAATATGTCTGCTTTTGAAAGAACCTCCTTGCTGACACCGTGAGATTCACTACCTATAATTATAAGTGCCTTATCCATCTTTACTATATCGTCTTTGCCGTTAAGATCTCCCGCGATAACAGTAAAGCCGGCTCCTTTGATATTTTCAATATCTTTTATTATATTCTCGCTTTTTACTATTTGCACATGAAAGCATGAGCCCATAGAAGCTCTGACTGCCTTTGGGCTCCATACATCAGTACAATCCTGCGAAAGGATCACCAAATTAGCTCCAAAAGCATCCGCCGAGCGTAAAATCGTGCCCAAATTTCCTGGATCTTTTATTTCATCAAGCAGCACCGCAACTTTTGTACTTTCAAGTGCTCTATTGAGTTTTGCTTCCGGCTTCCTTACTGCCGCAATAATACCTTCGGGTGACTTCTGCTCGCTGACATTTTCTAGAATTACGCTAGGTACTATATACGATCTTGCATCATTATTTTTCAGCAGCCCGTCTTTTTCGGCATCGTAAAAAATATCGCTTATTATGACTGTATCAATAATGAACCCGCTTTTTATTGCTTCGAAATAAAGCTTTTTCCCTTCAGCCAAAAAAAGGCCCTGCTCATCTCTATATTTTTTCATATATAGCTTTTTAATATACTTTATATTGTCGTTTTTTGCGCTTTCGATACGCGTATACATATTTATCACCTATAAAAAAACCCTCAATTGGTCATTGAGGGAGGTTTTTAAGCGTCCAAGCTTTTTTTTGCGACGTTAACAAGTTCGCTGAATCCTTGAGGATCGCTTACAGCCAAGTCAGCAAGTATCTTCCTGTTGATATTCACTCCTGCTAATTTTAGACCATTCATGAATTTTGAATATGAAAGCCCGTCTTGTCTTGCTGCAGCATTTATACGCATTATCCAAAGTTGTCTGAAATCTCTCTTCTTACGTTTGCGACCAACGTATGAATAATGGAGTGATTTCATTACAGCTTGGTTTGCTGCTCTATACTGCTTGCTTTTTGCGCCATAATAACCTTTTGCAAGCTTAAATATCTTTCTGCGTTTTTTAACGGCATTTACTGCTCTCTTTATCCTTGCCATCTATATTTTGCCTCCTAAAACATTATAAAACTTCTATTTATAAGGTATAAGCTGTTTCATGTTTTTAGCTTCAGTACTACTAACAAATCCAGCTTTTCTAAGGTTTCTCTTCCTCTTCGTTGATTTTTTTGTGAGAATATGATTTTTAAATGCTTTTTTCCTTTTAATTTTACCTGTCTTTGTAAGATTAAATCTTTTCGCTGCTGCCCTTTTCGTCTTTATTTTTGGCATATCAATTGTGCTCCTCTCTTTGTAATTTGCCTAACTCTTTGGTGCTATTATCATAATCATACTTCTGCCCTCAATACGTGAAGGTTTCTCTATAACGCCAACCTCTTTCAAAAGATCAAAGAAGGAATCCATAACAGCGTCACCAATTTCTTTGTGACTCATCTGCCTTCCTTTAAATCGAATAGTAACTTTGACTTTGTCTCCCGATTGCAGAAACTTAGTTGCATTCTTAGCTTTTACTTCGATATCATGTGTATCGATAGTTGCACTAAGGCGTACTTCTTTAAGTGTAGTTACCTTTTGGTTCTTTTTTGCTTCTTTTTCTTTTTTTGCCTGTTCAAATTTATATTTTCCGTAATTCATTATTTTACACACAGGCGGATTCGCATTGGGAGATATTTTTACAAGATCCAAATCCTTTTCTTCAGCCAACTTCAAAGCATCTCTGGCACTCATAATGCCTAACTGTTCGCCATCTTCTCCAATAACACGTATCTCTTTATCTCGTATTTGTTCATTGATCTGAGTTGATTGCACAGTACTAATGACTTAGCACCTCCATTAAAAAAAATGAGTGGGTAAACAACTACCCACTTAAAAGCACATAAACGTATCGAATGTGTTAACCTATTTGCTCAAAGCTGTAGGTGAGAAGTGGATAGCTTCTACTTTTATACATAAGACAATAACATGCCAGCAAGACATTGTCAATAGAATTTCAATTTATTTTTATCAATATATATTGTATACATATAGAGTACTGTTTACCAACAAAATGCATTTGGTATGCTCATAAAAATGGAGGTGTTCGATATGGGTTTCTCTGTATTTTAAGCAACACATGTGAGCTTGTTTTTAAAGATAGTAACGACATTATCGGATATTCAATAAAGAAAAGAAAGTTTTTATTACAACATATAAGGTCACAAAGATTTAATCGTAAAATCACTGTTTGATTGCCATAAAGATCTCTCCAAAGATAAAATGCTATCTACAATATAAAAGATTAGATCTTCAAGTAAAGAAAAGTAAATTGGTTTAATTTTGATAACTTAACGCTTTATATCTGCCTCGTTTAATGCCCGCTTTTGGGAGAGTATTGCGTTTTTAATAGTCAAGCAAAGCAGAAGAGCTTAGGGTTATTCATCCTAAGCTCTTTATTTGTTTATTAACTTTGATTTTAAATTAGTCTAAATAACCCTCGGCACAAATTAACTCAGCCATCAAAATCCCGCCACCGGCAGCACCTCGAACTGTATTATGAGATAGGCATACAAATTTGTAATCATATTGCGTATCTTCGCGCAATCTGCCTATTGATACTCCCATTCCGCCTTCCAAATCTCTATCAAGTTTTGTCTGAGGTCTGTCATTCTCTTCATAATAAGTCAAAAACTGCTTTGGTGCGCTTGGCAGATTAAGTTCCTGAGGACGTGCTTTAAATTCTTTCCATATCTTTAGTATCTCATCTTTTTCAGGCTTCTTCTCAAACGACACGAATACTGCTGCCATATGGCCATCAGAAACAGGTACGCGCAGACATTGAGTCGTTATAGACGGTCCTTTGGCCGGAATTATTATGCCGTCTTCGATTTTTCCCCAGATTTTAAGCGGTTCTTTTTCTGATTTTTCTTCCTCTCCGCCAATATAAGGTATGACATTATCTATTATCTCAGGCCATCTGTCAAATGTCTTTCCTGCCCCTGAAATAGCTTGATATGTGCATGCAAGAGCTTTTGTAACTCCATATTTCATCAAGGGGTGGAGTGCCGGTACATAACTTTGCAGTGAGCAATTAGACTTAACTGCAATGAACCCACGTTTTGTACCCAAACGTTTGCGCTGCGCTGGGATAATTGCAATATGCTCAGCATTTACTTCAGGTATTATCATAGGCACGTCAGGCGTTGAGCGGTGCGCACTATTGTTTGAGAATACCGGGCATTCTGCTTTAGCATACTTCTCTTCCAGAGCTCTTATTTCGTCTTTTTTCATGTCAACTGCACTGAAAACAAAATCAACAGCGGATGTGATCTTATCAATATCGGCAGTAGCATCCATCATAACGATGTTCTTGAGCTTCTCAGGAATTGGAGCCTGCATAGCCCAGCGTCCTTTAACGGCTTCCTCATAGGTTTTTCCGCATGAACGCGGGCTTGCAGCTAATACAACTACTTCAAACCATGGGTGCCCATCGAGCAATGTTGCAAATCTTTGGCCGACCATTCCTGTCGCACCAATAATCCCTACTTTGTACTTTTCTTTCATACTAATTTAAACCTCCACAGCCGCCAAAAATATCCTATTCTTAGGCCGGCCAAATTTTTCATAATAATCAATATGCCTTAGTATCAATTTCATTCATGATATCTTTTGCAAAAGCATCCAGTTTCATTGTGCCAATATCGCCTTTTTTTACAGAGCGAACAGATACTTCATTATTTTCGATCTCTTTATCTCCGATAATCAGCATATACGGAACTTTTTCCATTTGTGCTTCTCTTATCTTGAACCCAATCTTTTCGTTCCTAATATCTGTTTCTGTACGTATACCTTTTCCTTCAAGTTCTTTTGCGATCTCATATACCTTATCGTTTGCTCTGTCTGTAAGCGCAAGTACTTTCACCTGGACAGGTGCAAGCCATAGTGGGAATACTCCAGCAAACTGTTCTGTCAGTATACCGATAAATCTTTCTATGCTGCCAAATATAGTTCTGTGAAGCATTAATGGTCTATGTTTTTGTCCGTCTTTGCCGATATAAGTTAGGTCGAATTTTTCAGGCATTAGGCAATCCAACTGGATCGTGCCACACTGCCATGTCCTGCCTAAACAATCGCGAAGATGAAAGTCAATCTTAGGTCCGTAGAAAGCGCCATCGCCTTCATTAACTTTGTAATCAAGTCCCGAAACTTCCAGTGCTTTTTTTAGAGCGTTTGTTGTCATTTCCCATTCTTCATCCGTACCCATTGAATCTTCAGGTCTTGTTGACAATTCTACAAAATAATCAAATCCGAATACGCTGTAGAGATATTGTACAAGATCTATTACGCCGATTATCTCATCTGTTATCTGATCTTCTGTCATGAATATATGAGCATCATCCTGTGTGAAGCATCTTACACGCATAAGACCGTGAAGCGCGCCTGAAAGTTCATGCCTGTGAACAAGGCCAAGCTCTGCTACTCTAAGCGGGAAATCTCTATATGAATAGATCTTTCTCTTATAAGCAAGCATACCGCCCGGGCAGTTCATAGGTTTTATCGCATAGTCTTCGCCGTCAATTTTGGTAAAGTACATATTATCTTTGTAGTGATCCCAGTGTCCTGACTGGATCCATAGCTGCTTATTTAGAATCATAGGTGTCTTTATTTCATCGTATCCTCTTTTTCTGTGCTCACTTCTCCAAAAATCTTCAAGTGTATTCCTAAGTATCATACCTTTTGGCAAGAAGAACGGGAATCCTGGGCCCTCTTCGCTTACCATAAATAGATCTAAGTCTTTGCCGATTTTCCTATGGTCTCTCTTTTTAGCTTCTTCAAGCATATTCAAATACGAATCAAGGTCTGTTTTTTTAGTATAAGCTGTACCATAAATCCTTTGCAGCATCTTATTGTTTTCATCACCGTGCCAGTAAGCGCCTGCTATACTTAATAGTTTAAAGCTCTTAACTTTGCCTGTTGAAACTACATGAGGTCCAGCGCAAAGATCTACAAATTCGCCTTGTTTATAGAACAAAATCTCTTCTCCATCTGGCAGATCTTCTATAAGCTCTACTTTATAAGGCTCTTTTGCATTCTGCATAAACTTTATTGCCTCTGCTTTAGGCAACGCAAATCTCTCGAGAGGATAATCTTCTTTGACTATCTTCTCCATTTCTCTTTCTATCTTTTCAAAATCTTCAGCTGACAAAGATTTTTCCATATCAAAGTCATAATAGAACCCTGTATCTATTGCAGGTCCTATAGCAAGTTTTATTTCATCTTTATACAATCTCTTTAGCGCCTGAGCCATTATATGGGAAGCTGTATGCCTAAGTGCCCATTTGCCTTCATCGTCATCAAAAGTATATATTTCAACTTTAGCATCATCTTCAATAGGTCTGTTCAGTTCATATCCTATTCCGTTTACTTTAGCAACAAGAGCTTCCTTGTATAATTTATTGCTTATATCTTTAGCTATCTCAAGCGGTGTAGTACCTTTGTCATACTCCTTTGTTTTTCCATCTTTAAACGAAATTTTCATAAAAATCACTTCTTCCTAATTAGTAAATAAAATAAAAAAACTCGCCCCCAAAATAGGGACGAGATAATTACCCGCGGTTCCACCCAAATTGATTAAACCACTCAAAAAGTCCATATCGCAGACAATGCGCTAAATATTAAGTGGTGGTATCATCGATTATTTGCTATAGATGGCTTTCAGCCGGTGACCATCATCTCTGAAATAGCTCTATAATAAATGCGTGTCCTCTTTCATCTATTTAGATTAAGGGTATTATATACTCAAATCATTTCAGTGTCAAATAGTTTTACGAATTATTTTTCTTCAAACACGACTTTTCCACTGAAAACCTTGCCAATAGTCTCAATTATTTTTGGTTTCTCATTTTGGGAGCAACCTTGCACCGTTATTTTTTGGGGTGCAATCGTAATAAGTGTACTTATTAATATATCATCTTTGGTCATATCGTAATGTTCACTCGTTACGTTTATTTCTTTAATACATTCATCCTGTATTGTATTTCCGCCTTTATCCAATATCTCATACTGACCTTTATCATCTAGTATCAGTTTTACTTCATCGATCCTTGCTTCCTGTACTTCAACGAAATACTGCAATAAGCTAATAAATTCCTGGTATTCTCTCTCAATTAGATACTGATCTATCACCTCATCTAAACAAACATACCATTTCTTCATTACTTCTTTCAGTCTGAATCTTATAAAGCCTTCTATAGAGATCTTTGAGCATTCATTGATAAGGTTAAGCGCCTGCTGTCTGACTTCAGAGAAAAATGGAGGCCCCTGTTCTCCTTCAATGCATTTAATAAGCGCATTCTGCCTTGCAGCGATCTCTTTAATCTCATCATTATTCAAAAAAGGACATATCCTTTTTATCTCTTTTCTTTGGTAGCCGCTATAAATAAGGCTGATAGCAGAAGCTTCCAGTATTATCGCTGCAGTATCCTGTTCCTTTAGTTTATTGTTATCGTTAAATATAGTAACATCATATTGTTTTATATTATTAGTTGTTTTTTCGTTTACGAACAATATAATCCCGTTTGGTGACAGATCTTTTTCAGTAGATTCAAATACCTCATCAAGATTATCGTTTCTATCAACGATAAACAAATATTCGCGCATATACACACATCCCTGAAAGTAATTTACATTGTCCTAGCTAGTGTTTCCCATGGCGCGCGCATTTGCTTATGCAATTATTGTTAAATTTTATTTATTCATCCAACTTTCATCTTTGGGATTACTGCGCCACTTTTTAAGTTTTTCAAGATCATCTTCTGTTATTATAGATTTATTCAAACAAACATCAATAAGTGCGCTATAATTTGAAAGTGTATATACCGGATAAGTCGTGTCTGCTAAATCAAGTTCATATGTGAAAATAGCTGCAATGCCCAATACTTCAATGCCTTCCTCTTCAAGCGCTTTGGCACAGCTCACACTTGAACCGCCTGTAGAAATAAGATCTTCGATCAAAACAGCCTTTTTGCCTTTTTCAATTTTACCCTCTATCTGATTGCCTTTGCCATGATCTTTTGGCTTAGAGCGGACATATACCATAGGTAAGTTCATAATATCGGCAACAAGCGTAGCATGTGGTATTCCTGCTGTTGCAGTACCGGCTATTACCTCCGCATCACTGTATTTTTCTTTTATTATTTCAACTAATCCAAGAGCAATTTTCTTCCTAAGTTCCGGGTAATAAAGCGTCATCCTGTTATCACAATAAATAGGTGATTTTATTCCTGATGCCCATGTGAAAGGCTTACTTGGGCTAAGCGATAAAGCACCTATTTCTATCAAATCATTTGCAATTATTTTATCTACTGCAGTCATTTTTTAATCCTCCAGCTCTATTATTATATTCTTGTAAGTCGCAACAGGGTCATAAGATTTTGTAATACTTCTGCCTACGACTATAAAATCGCTTCCGTTTTGTTTTGCGACTGTCGGTGTTGCAATTCGTGCCTGATCGCCTTTAGCATCTCCCGGCAGCCTTATACCAGGTGTCACCGTTATAAAGTCATCTCCAAGCGTATCTTTTATCTTTTTTGATTCATGAACGGAGCATACTACACCATCTAATCCGCTTTTTTTAGCATTCTCAGCATAATGAAGAACACATTCTAAAAGTGGAGTATCAATAAGCAATTCTTTTTTCAGCATCTCGTCCGAAATACTTGTTAGCTGTGTTACTGCGATTAGAAATGGAACCTGTCCGTTTTTAGCTCCTTCTTTGACTCCCTCTAAAGCATATTTCATCATCTCGCTGCCTCCTGCAGCATGGACATTTAGCATCTTAACACCGAGTCCAGAAAGATTCTTTATTCCGTTTTTAACTGTATTTGGGATATCATGCAGTTTCATATCCAAAAAGACTTGATAACCGTTATCGATTAGCCAGCTTACCATTTTTGAGCCTTCCTTATAATATAGCTCCATACCTACTTTTACATAAGGATCGAGTCCCTTAAACGGCTCTAGGAAGTCTTTTACTTCATCCGCGCTTGAAAAATCCAAAGCTATTATAGGTACTGTCATTTTTTGCTCCTCCCAACTATATCGCTTATATTCTCTATCTTCAGTTCATCCATTACTCTTGGTAAATCTTCGATTATATTTTTGCAAGCATATACATTTGCAAGGTTGGCGGCTCCAACGGCAACAGCGCTTGCTCCTGCATACATGAATTCGATTACATCTTCGGCGCTAGATATGCCTCCCATTCCTATTACTGGTATTTTGACCGCATTTGTTACGTCATAGACCATTCTTACGGCAACAGGCTTTATGGCAGGACCTGATAACCCGCCAGTCTTGTTCGCTAAAACAGGTTTACCCGTCTTTATATCTATCCTCATTCCTAAAAGCGTATTAATAAGCGTTAATCCGTCTGCTCCGGCTTTTTCGCATGCATACGCTATCTCTGCAATATCCGTTACATTAGGCGAAAGCTTTATATAAATAGGTACTTTTGAAACATCTTTGACTCTTGCAGTAAGCTCAGATGCCGAAATGCACTGTGTTCCAAACGCCATACCTCCATGCTTTACATTAGGACATGAAATATTTATTTCAAGTGCTTTTACGTTTTCCGCTTTGCTTATTTCTTTAGCCACATAGACATAGTCTTCTATTTCATTGCCAGCAACATTTGCGATTATAGGCACTTCATATTGTGTAAGCCATGGAAGCTCATCTTTTATTACAGCTTCAAGACCAGGGTTTTGAAGGCCTATAGCATTTAGCATGCCGCAAGGTGTTTCAGCTATCCTGGGTGCTTCGTTCCCGTATCTTGCTTTCGGTGTAGTTGCTTTTATCATTATCGCGCCTAAAATAGACAGATCGTAATACTCAGCAAACTCTTTTCCAAAGCCAAAGCAGCCTGAGGCCGGCATTACAGGATTTTTAAGTTCTAATCCCGGAAGAGATACAGCTAATCTATTATTCATAATATCACCTCGCCAGCTCTAAATACAGGTCCATCCTTGCATACACGCTTATAGCCGCCTTGCTCAGTATGGCATACGCATCCATAGCAAGCACCTATCGCGCAGGCCATTCTTTCTTCAATTGATATATACAGTTCTTTATCAGGTATTGCTTGACATAGTGCCTTTAGCATCGGTGTAGGTCCGCATGCATATGCGATGTCAAATTCTCCTGCTTCTTTAAGTGCATCAGTTACATATCCCATTATGCCTTCGCTGCCATCTTCTGTTGTTATTATAGTTTTGCCGAGCGCAATAAACTCATCTTTATAAAATATCTGGCTTTTATCCCTAAACCCAAGTATATGCGTTACTTTAGCAGCATTGCCTTGAAGGCGCCTTGAAAGTTCGTACATCGGCGGTGTACCTATGCCTCCCCCTATTAGAAGCGCTTTTTTATTTTTTGCAAGCCCAACATTGAACCCATGTCCGAGTGGACCAAGCACATCAATCTTTTCTCCGCTTTTTTTCTCACTCATTATTTGGGTACCCAAGCCCTGTATTCTGTAAATAATTGTTATTTCGTTATCTTCGTTTTTGCAGATGCTTATCGGCCTCCTTAAATATGGGGAAAACCCTTGACAGACTTTTATGGCTAAAAAAGTACCAGGCTCTTTTACATTTTTTGCGAGCTCCCCAGTAAGCACCATTTCAAATATGCCGCTTATCAGTTCCCTATTGCTTTTTATTGTCATTAATTCTTGCAATAAAAGCTCTCCTCTCTTTATTATCTAATGCTTTTTTGTCTTTAATCACTCAAAGCTCTCTTTATAACAGCCATACGTATAAATACACCGTTTGTCATCTGTTTGAATATACGCGACTTATCGCTCTCAACAAGGTTCGTATCCATTTCGACACCTCTGTTTACAGGCGCTGGATGCATTATTATTGCTGTCCTTTTCATTCTAGCTTCCCTCTCAAGCGTAAGGCCATATCTGTTTAAATAATCTTCATCTATGCCGCCTTCACCAGATTCGAGTCTTTCTTTCTGTACTCTCAGCATCATTACTACATCCATTTTCTCTATCGCTTCATCCATATCTACATGCAGCTCTTCGTAATTCGGATCCTTAAACTTATCCGGACCACTGAAATATACCTTAGCGCCAAGTCTTGTAAGTGCGTTGTAGTCTGAATGCGCAACTCTGCTATGGCGCACGTCACCAGATATTAAGACATTGAGTCCTTCAAATCCTCCAAATTCTTCTTTCATAGTTAACAAATCAAGCAGGCACTGCGTCGGATGCTCTCCACAGCCATCCCCAGCATTAATAAAGGGCACTTTAACGGATTCAATCAATTCGTTATAGTACCCATCTTGTTTGTGTCTTACAATAAATAAGTCAGTTCCCAAAGCTTCCATTGTTTTAATAGTGTCATACAAGCTTTCACCTTTATTGATACTCGATCTTTCAGCATCAAAATTGATGACTTCCAGTCCCAACTTCTTTTCAGCTATCTCAAAAGAGTTACGCGTTCTTGTGCTGTTTTCAAAAAACATGTTGGCTACAAAAATTTGCTTGCCAAAATAAATCGGTTCGGTCTTGATCTTCATTTGTTCGGCTTCGTTAATTATGGCGCCGATCTCGTCACAGCTAAGCATATCCATTTTCAATAAGCTTTTCATAGTTTACCTCCATATTTTGGTTTTTGCCTCAAAAAAGCCTCTCAACTGTGTTGAGAGGCTTGTATATACATATACAGACTAGGCACACCACATGCCATCTTCCTTCCAAACCTCACAGGGTTAAGTTAAAGGATTTATTTATTTTTCATATTATCTCACCTTCAGCAGTCTTTGTCAATATAATAATAAGTCAATTCTACGTTATCTTTTTTAAGTTTGATAGATAATATTAATAAATGGGTATATAATAATTATAATTACTATTTAGGAGGAAAGTTATGCAATTAATTTACATAGTATTGATAATAATAGCGGCTCTTGTACTATTAGTTATAGGAATGTATAACAGCCTTGTTTCACTGCGCAATCAAGTAAAAACAGCTTGGGCAACAGTTGATACACAGCTTCAAAGACGTTTCGATCTCATTCCAAACCTCATAGAAACTGTAAAAGGTTATATGGCACATGAAAGAGAAACGCTTGAAAACATAACAAAAGCACGTATAGCTTTTCAAAGTGCTACAACGGTAGAAGAAAAAGCTCAGTCTGAAAATAATCTTCTCGGAGCATTGCGCGGTTTTTATGCCGTTGCCGAAAATTACCCTGATCTGAAAGCTTCGCAGAATTTTATGATACTCCAGGAAGAGCTCTCAGCAACTGAAAACAAAGTAGCATATGCAAGACAAAACTACAATAATTCTGTATTAGCTTTCAATAATAAAATCGAGCATTTTCCTTCAAATATCATAGCTGGTATGTTTGGATTTAAACCTGCAACTCAGTTTGAAGTTGAATCCGAAGAAGCTAGAAAAGCTCCAAAAGTTAAGTTTTAATTAAAAGACTTGCAACATTACTTATTTTTAAAGGGAAAAACATATGTATAATGCCGTAGCAAAAAACAAACGCAAAACCGTCCTATTTATGATCGGCTTTGTAATAATAATTTCGCTTGTCGTTTATGCGATCGCATATTATTTTGATGAAGCCAGCGCACTGGTCATAACCGGAGTAGCTTTCATATTTACGATATTAAGCTGCTATTACAGCTACTACAACAGTGATAAACTCGTTTTAAAAATGGCGCATGCCGCCCCTGTTGATAAGATGAGAGAACCTTATCTTTATAATACCATCGAAGGCGTAGCGATAGCAGCTGGTGTGCCAACTCCTGCTATGTACATAATAGAAACAGATATGCTCAATGCTTTTGCAACAGGCAGAAACCCTGAGCATTCTGCAATCTGCGTCACACGCGGACTGCTTAATACGCTAAATAGAGAAGAACTCGAAGGTGTTATCGCGCATGAAATGTCGCATATAAAAAATTATGACATACTTCTTTCGACTATTATCGTTGTGCTTACAGGTACACTTGTCTTTCTTTCAAGAATATTTATGAGAGCTTCATTCTTTGGTGGCGGGCGAGGCAAATCAAGGGACGATAAAAACAGCGGCAGCGCCGGTGCAATAATTGCAATCGTAGGATTAGTACTTATGATACTTGCTCCTATTTTTGCAACTTTAGTTCAGCTTGCATTGTCACGAAACAGAGAATATCTTGCTGATGCTAGCGCTGCCCAGATACTGGGCTATCCTTTGGGTCTGGCTTCCGCACTCAAAAAACTGCAAAATGCAAGTAATCCGGAAAAAGCAAAAAAAGAAGATTTTGCAAACAGTGCAAACGCAGGACTGTTTATCATAAACCCGCTAGAAAAAAATCTTAATGCAAGCAATTTGTTTTCAACACACCCACCTATTGAGGAACGTATAAAAAGGCTTGAAGCCATGTAAAATAACTGGAGGTCTGTTATGAGTGAATGGAACCCTGAACTATATCTAAGGTTTGAAAAGGAGCGTACATTACCTGTACATGACCTTATTTCTCATATAGAATTGACTGATCCAAAACGCATATTAGATATAGGCTGCGGAACAGGCACAAGCACAAGAGCACTTTTAGCAAAGTGGCCTGATGCCAAGATTATTGGCATGGATAATTCAAAAGCCATGATAGAGAAAGCATGCATTTCTACTGATAAGATACAATGGGTTTTATCAGATGCAGATATGGATCCTCTGCCAAGCGGTACATACGATCTTATTTTTTCAAATGCATCGTTACAATGGCTAAAAAATACCGATGAACTTTTAAAGAATGCATTTGATGCAATAAATAAAGGTGGCGCTTTTGCTTCGCAGATACCATACGGTACAAGCATGCCAATAAATATCGCAATGCACAAAACAGCAAACTCTGAAAAATGGATAAGTTATTTCAGAGAATTTGACCCACCTCCATATTATAGACTTATAACATATTATTATGATGCATTCTGCACCCTTACAAGCAACATAAGCATTTGGGAAACGCATTATAACCACATTATGCCTAGTCACAGACATATAATCGAATGGTATAAATCAACTGGCATGAAGCCATTTTTGGATAAACTGGATGATCCAAATCTGAAAAAAGAATTTGAAGATGATGTCCTATCTGAAATTATTAATGCTTACCCCTTTCAAAAAGATGGAAATGTATTGTTTCCATTTAGAAGATTGTTTATCATCTGCTATAAATAAAAAAAGGCAAAAGCCTTTTTTTATTTTAAGTTTTTCACCGAATCATATATCATATTAAAGAATTTTTCGTTATCAAGCTTAAAAACTACATTAGCATTTTTTTTAGCATCCTTCAGTCTATTGTCATAATCGCATATAGTAGCTCCATAAAGGTAATCGCTTTTTGTATCGATTTTAACATTCATTGCTCTTACATCAATAACAACCGTCGGATCGATAACACCAGCTACGGCACACGCATCATGCACCGGACATCCTCCAAGATCTAAAAATGCGCTGTTGTGAAGCGTCATAAATTTTCGCATTAATGCCGCAACCATTTTGGAAGTTTCATTTCCGATTGATTCCACCCTATTGATAAAATCATTTGTATATAAAGCGGTGTACGTTACATCATAGCCATACATCATTATTGGCAGTCCGCTTTCAAAAACTATCTTTGAAGCTTCGGGATCAGTATATGTATTGTATTCCATAAAAGGCTTTTCGAAAAGGAATCTGCACGTTCCTCCCATAAGCGATATGCATTCAATTTTATCTAATAGGTTTGGAAGAGCCTTGATTATAAGGGCAATATTTGTAAGCGGCCCGGTCGCTATGATAGTGACTTTCTCTTTGCTGTTTCTAAGTATATCGGCTACTACTTCTATCGCATTTTTATCTGAAGGTTTTCTGTCTATTTTTTCTGGGAATTCAAAGCCATCCAATCCACTTTCGCCGTGGAAAGCAATGGATATATCTGTTTCACTTGTTGTGTTTACAAGTGCGCTCTCCGCACCCCCCGCAACGATACAGTCACTTCCGATATAATCAACAACATGCAGTGCGTTCTTAATTACCTTATTCAGTGGCTTATTACCTGGAACGCATGTTACTGCCTTGACATCAAGTGCCTCGCTTCCTATTGCAAGTACCATTGCGACCATATCATCATGACCGGGATCGCAGTCTATTATTACAGGTTTCCTTTTCATTACAGCGCCACCCTTATTTACTTTGATAAGTTCAATTTACATTGCAAGGACATGTTTTGTCAAGGACATACTTAATTCTGACTCTTCAACATTAATAAAGCTTTGTATATCATTGTCCGAGTTTAAAAGTCTTAGCTCAAATTCATATGCTAAGATCAGAGCTAAATTAAGTACAATATGCAAAAGCAGTAATAAGTGTTTCAAAAAGTAGTGTTGGCATATGAAGCCAAATTGCAAAATAGCAGATGATATGTGTAATAGAATTTGCGATTGAAAACACCGGATTTTTCATTTGGATATTTACACTGTATGGTTGGAGCAAATTGCAACTCACTATATTATGCAAAGAGAAGAAAATTGAAACGAGACGCAAAGCATAGTTAATGATAGGTTGTCAGTTATTCCTGCCACGTATAGTAATAGAGGCAAACTAATCGCTATTACAGCCGCCGGCAGCATGCTTATCATAATAATTGATTTTAAACTTGCTGTGAATAGATTTAATATTACTTTTGGCTGTCTGTAAAACCTATGCATTGTCTTTAAGCTTTAATGTCTTAATAATCTTATCTTTATATTCAGCATTATCAACAGAATTGTTTGGTATCTCTCGGATCAGACCGCTATTAAATCTCGCATTTCATCACATAAATCAATGGCAAGCTCTAAAATATGTGTTGAAAAATATTTATATGATTATTTTTCATCTGCCGAAGAAGTTGTTTCATTTCATCAGCAAACGCAACATCAAATGAAGTCAGTGGCTCATCAAACAAAATAATAGTCGGACCAGCAATGAATTTAACTGGCATATGCATTTTATTTTCATGCCATGTGAAAAATCTTTAAGCAATTTGCCTATGTCTTTGGGAGCGATCATCACAAAATCTAATTATTTATCAATTGTATTGAGTCCCTGTATTCCTGTAGAATTTATATCTATAAATACTTTTATGAACTTGCATGTGAAAAGAAACTCTTGGACAGATGGTATAGATAATACATTGCCAATATCATAAGCTGTAATGCTCCTTATAATACCATCTTCTTCAATTACACAAGAACCTCCATCTGGTTTGATATCCTCATTTAGGCAGCTTAAAAAAAAGTGGTCTTCCCGGCACCATTCCTACCAAGCAATCCATAAATTTTTCCTTTCTTAAAAACAAAGGACGTACCTTTCAGTACTTCCTTAGAATCAAATTCTTTTTACGTCTTTTCAATTAGTTTTATTATTCTTCCTTTTCTTTATCAAGAGTATCTCGTTAATTATCATTATATTATTATTTGGTTAAAAAATGCAAGATTTTACCGGATATTAATATGGCAATATAATATGTGCGTGTATTTGTCGAATTAACTTTACATTTCGCATTTAAATAATTATTTATTAACAAAAAAAACCATGTGCCAATTAATCTGAACACATAGTTTTTGGTGCCGAAGACCGGGGTCGAACCGGTACGAATTTTACTTCGCAGGATTTTAAGTCCTGTGCGTCTGCCAATTCCGCCACTTCGGCATTATTTCTGAAATACATATTTTACTGTTAAAACAATAGAATATGTATCTTTAGAAACTCTTTTAATAATATAGCACATCGCTTATAAAAGGGCAAGTACAATTTTACTGTCAAAACGGCTTAAACAAGCTATATCCTGCCATATTGTTCACTTATAATTATAGTATAAAATGCCCTAAAAGGTACTGATTATTTGTTTTTATTGCCTATATTGCAATTTCTGCCGCTGCCTTGTATCCAGTACACGTTTACGTAACCTAATGTTATATGGTGTTACTTCTACAAGTTCATCATCGGCTATAAACTCTATTGCTTGCTCTAAACTTAGTATTCTTGGAGGTGACAGTCTTAGTGCTTCATCTGATCCAGCTGCACGCATATTTATAAGTTGCTTTTCTTTGCAGACATTTAAGGCAATATCCTCTATTCTTGAATTCTCTCCTACTATCATTCCTTCATATACCGAAACGCCCGCACCAATAAACAATGTTCCCCTATCCTGTGCATTAAATAACCCATAAGCAGTGGTCGTTCCCGGTTCAAAAGCAACAAGAGAACCATGATTACGCGAAATTATTTCCCCTTTATCTTCTTCATATCCCATGAAAATATGATTCATTATACCGTTTCCTCTTGTATCCGTAATAAATTCATTACGATAGCCTATAAGTCCTCTTGCAGGTATACTGAATTCCAATCTTGAATATCCGCTTTGCGATGTACCCATATTGAGCATCGTTGCTTTTCGCATGCCTAGTTTCTCCATAACAGGCCCTATGCAATCATCCGGCACATCTACATATAAATGCTCCATGGGCTCAAGCTTTTTGCCGTTTTCATATTTATATATTACCTTTGGCTTTGAAACCAAAAACTCATACCCTTGGCGCCTCATCGTCTCTATAAGTATAGATAAGTGAAGTTCGCCTCTGCCCGAAACAACGAAAGAATCTACGCTTTCACCATCTTCTACCCTAAGGCTCACATCTGTTTCAAGCTCTTTATAAAGACGCGCACGCAGATGCCTTGATGTAACGTAATCCCCCTCTTTACCCGCAAAAGGTCCGTTATTAACACTGAATGTCATTGATACAGTCGGTGCATCAATATCCACAAAAGGCAAAGCAACAGGATTTTCTATGCTTGCAATCGTCTCGCCTATCTTAATGTCCGCTATACCGGCAACAGCAACGATATCACCAGGTTTTGATCGTTCTGTGGTTATACGCTTTAGCCCTTGATATGTAAACAATTTTGTTATTTTAACATTCTCGATTTTCCCATCATTCTTGCAGACAGCTGCCATCTGATTAAGTAAGATCGTTCCGTTATCTACTCTTCCCACTGCTATGCGTCCTACATATTCGTCATATTCAATATTTGAAACAAGCATTTGCAGCGGAGCATCTTCATTTGCATCAGGGTCAGGTATCTCCTTAAGTATCGTTTCAAACAAAGGGATCATATCTGTTCCTTCATCATCCGGTGATAGAGATGCAACGCCTAATTTTGCTGATGTATAAACTATTGGTAGATCAAGCTGATCTTCAGTAGCATCAAGATCAATAAACAAGCTAAGCACATCATCTACTACCTTTTTGGGGTTAGCGCCAGGTCTGTCAACTTTGTTTATTACAAGTATAGGAACAAGGTTTAGTGACAATGCTTTATGCAGTACGAACCTTGTCTGCGGCATAGGCCCTTCAAAAGCGTCAACTACCAGCAAAACACCGTTTACCATTTTAAGTACGCGCTCAACTTCGCCGCCAAAATCCGCATGTCCCGGAGTGTCTACTATATTTATTTTGTAATCTTTATAATTTACTGCCGTATTCTTTGCAAGTATCGTTATTCCACGCTCGCGCTCAAGATCGTTTGAGTCCATTACCCTCTCCTGGACAACTTCATTTTCTCGAAACGTACCGCTTTGGCGAAGCATTGTATCCACGAGTGTCGTCTTGCCATGATCAACATGTGCAATTATTGCAATATTTTTGATCTTTGTCATAAAATAGCTCCTATATATAAATCTAAATAATAAACACAAAAAAATGCCAGGCAACCTACCTTGGCACGCTTAGTACATATAATTGTAGCATTGTTGTCCTTTTCTGTCAATAAGTTATTTATATACTTATTTATATATGATCTTCAAAAAAATACATTCTATACATGATGCATATAATGCTGATTTTACATATTTTATCTGGGTATTTATTATTGTATAAATATTATTATTTCTGTAATGATTCATATCGATATGATAACCTGTTATAATAAAAAAACAGAAAAATTAACATTTAAAATATACATTTTTAATTTAATTGTCGTTTTATGAACTATAGCTGCTTACGCAAACTAATGCCCACGTGAAAAATCCGAATGAAATTAAAAATTTTTAAATAATATTTAGAAAAATCCCTCTAAAAATGCAAAAAACATGTTATAATAAATATAAAGTTCGGTATAGATAAATATAGAAGGATAAAATTCAACAATAAGTTCTAAACTATAAAATATAATAAAATATATAAGAAATCAATGTCAGATTAGCATTCTGGCGTAAAATATAATTTATTTTTTGATAAAAATTTAATTAAGTTAGGTGATGGAAATGTTTAAACAATGGGAAGGCTTCAACCCCGCTATTTGGACTCAAGAGGTCAATGTCCAAAACTTCATTCAAACAAACTACACAGAATATTTGGGAGATGAATCATTTCTCTCCGGCCCTACTAAGAAGACAAAAGAGTTATGGGATAAAACATTCAGTCTCATAGAAGAAGAAAGTAAAAAAGGCGGCGTATTAGATGCCGAGACAAAAATTCCTTCTTCCATTACCTCTCATGCTCCGGGATATGTAGACAAAGATCTTGAAGAAATAGTCGGACTTCAGACAGATAAACCACTTAAAAGAGGCATAATGCCTTTTGGTGGCCTAAGGGTAGTTAAAAAAGCTCTTGAAAATTACGGCTATACACTTGATAAAGATGTTGAACGTGTATTTACAGATTTCAGAAAGACACATAATGAAGGTGTATTCGATGCATACAACGAAGAGATAAGAAAAGCACGTCATTCAGGTATTCTTACAGGCCTTCCTGATGCTTATGGCCGCGGAAGGATCATCGGTGACTACAGACGTGTTGCGCTATACGGCATAGATTATCTAATAGAAGATAAAATAAACCAAATGAAACAGCTTGATTTTCCTTCATACACTTCAGATATAATACGCGATCGTGAAGAAACAAGCGAACAGATAAAAGCACTTAAAAAACTTAAGCAAATGGCACTTAGCTACGGCTGTGATATTTCAAAACCTGCCGCCAATGCTAAAGAAGCTATCCAGTGGACATATTTTGGCTTCCTTGGCGCTGTAAAAGAACAAGACGGCGCTGCTATGTCACTTGGGCGCACATCAACATTTCTTGATATATATATTGAAAGAGATTTACAGAAAGGCTTGCTTACTGAAGAACAGGCGCAGGAGCTTATGGACCATTTTGTTATGAAACTTCGTATGGTTCGTTTTCTTCGCACCCCAAGCTATAATGAGTTGTTCTCAGGTGATCCAACTTGGGTAACAGAGTCTATAGGCGGTATGTGCGAAGACGGCAGAAGCCTTGTTACAAAAAACAGCTATCGTATACTTAATACCTTATATAATATCGGGCCGGCTCCCGAACCTAATTTAACTGTTCTGTGGAGCGTTAATCTTCCTGAAAACTTCAAAAAGTTCTGTGCTCAAGTATCTATCGATACCAGTAGCATACAGTATGAAAACGACGACCTTATGAGAGGTTACTGGGGTGATGATTATTCAATTGCATGCTGTGTATCGGCAATGAGAACAGGTAAGCAGATGCAGTTTTTCGGTGCAAGAGTAAACTTACCAAAAGCATTGCTTTATACAATAAACGGTGGTAAGGATGAAAAATCCGGCAATCAGGTGGGCCCTGAATTTGCACCGATAACATCCGAATATCTTGATTATGACGAAGTTATGCGCAAATTCGACCAATGCCTAGACTGGCTCTGTCGTATATACATGAACTCACTTAACATAATCCACTATATGCATGATAAATACAATTACGAAAAAATTCAAATGGCGCTGCATGATAAAGACATACTGCGCACACAAGCTTGCGGCATAGCAGGATTATCTGTTGTAGTTGATTCACTTTCCGCAATAAAATATGCAAAAGTACAAGTAATACGAAATGAAGACGGCCTTGCAGTCGACTATAAAGTTGAAGGTGAATATCCTGCATTCGGCAACAATGATGACAGAGCAGATCAAATCGCATATGACATAGTAAAATTATTTATGGAGAAACTCGAAAAACAAACACCATATAGAAATGCTACCACTACCCTATCTATACTTACGATCACATCAAATGTAGTATACGGCAAAAAAACAGGCTCTACGCCTGATGGCAGAAAAGCTGGCCAGCCATTTGCACCTGGCGCAAATCCAATGCATGGCAGAGACAAAAAAGGTGCTTTAGCTTCTATGGCTTCTGTTGCAAAACTTCCATACGAGTATTCTAAAGATGGTATATCGTATACATTTTCGATTGTACCTGATGCTCTTGGCAAGGATTCAAAAAATAAAATATCAAATCTTATCGGTATGCTAGACGGCTATTTTACAGACGGCGGACATCATATAAACGTAAATGTTCTAAACAGAGAAACGCTTTTAGACGCTATGGATCATCCTGAAAAATACCCACAGCTTACAATCAGAGTATCCGGCTATGCCGTTAACTTTGTAAAACTGCCAAAAGAATATCAGCTTGAAGTAATAAACAGGACATTCCACAATAAGTTCTAATACAAAAAAATAATAAGCACTTAAGGAGGCTGCACAAATGAAAGGGCGCATACATTCTGTAGAAACAGCAGGTACAGTAGACGGACCTGGAATAAGATACGTTGTGTTCTTTCAGGGCTGCCCGCTTAGGTGCTTATATTGTCATAATCCCGACACAAGAGAACCAAAAGCTGGCAAAGAAGTCACGGTAGAAGAACTTATAGAAGATATAAAAAAATACAGATCATATATAAATTGCAGCGGAGGCGGCGTAACGATAAGCGGCGGCGAACCGCTTCTGCAGCCAAAATTTCTCGCTTCCCTTTTAAAAGCTCTAAAAGAAGAAGGTTTCCATACAGCTGTCGATACATCCGGGTACGCAAATTTAGATGCCGTAAAAGACGTTTTCAATTACACTGATCTTGTTCTCCTGGACATTAAATCAGTTGACCCAGAAACTTTCAAAAAAGTTACTTCAGTAGATTTGGCCCCTACGCTTAAAACTGCAAATTATCTAGATGAAAACAACATCAAAATGTGGATAAGATACGTTGTTGTTCCTGGACTTACAGATCAGTTGAAAGATGCAGAAAAACTTGCCGATTATGTATCAGCTCTAAAAAATGTGGATCGTGTCGAAATACTTCCGTTTCACAAGATGGGAGAATACAAATGGCAAGAACTCGGATATGATTATAAGCTGAAAGATACTCAGCCGCCTGATCCAAAATTAATTGCGGAAATAAAAAACATATTCAATGAAAAAGGATTAATCGTTTAAAAGATAGTATTTTATTACTATCTTTTTTTATTTATAATAGTTTGATTTGGTATAATATAACTATATAGATTTCTTAAGGAGATTTAACGATGAATAATTTTGAATTTTATATCCCCACAAAAATCATATTCGGTAAAGATGAGGAAAAAAACGTTGGTAACGAAGTTAGTAAATATGCTAATAAAATACTCTTAGTCTATGGCAAGAGCAGTATAAAGAAAAACGGCATATATGATAGCGTAATAGGATCATTAAAAAGCAACAATATCGAAGTAATGGAATTAAGCGGAGTGCAGCCTAACCCTAGGCTAAACCTCGTCCATCAAGGCATAGAACTATGTAGGCAGAATAATATAGGCTTCATCCTTGCAGTCGGCGGTGGCAGTGTATTAGATACCGCAAAAGCCATTGCGTTTGGTGTGCCTTATAAAGGCGAAGTATGGGATTTCTTTTTGGGTAAAGCTACAATAAAAAAATCGCTTCCTGTGGGCGCAGTTATCACGATACCCGGCTCAGGAAGTGAATCCAGCAACAGTTGCGTAATAACAAAGGAAGATGAAAACTTGAAATGCGGCATAAACAGTGAATTAGTTCGCCCTGTGTTTGCTGTTTTAAACCCTGAGTTCATGTACACATTATCTTCTTATCAGACAGCATGCGCCGTTGCCGACGCTATGACGCATGTCATGGAAAGATATTTTACACGTGTTAAGAATGTAGATTTAACAGACAGGTACTGTGAATCAACTTTGCGTACTCTCATAAAATTTGCTCCTATTGTAATGAAAGACCCCAATAATTACGATGCATGTGCCGAAATAACCTGGGCAAGTAAGGTGGCTCATGATTGTTCGCTTCAAAACGGCAGGATTGCAGATTTCGGTTCTCACAAAATAGAATTTGGATTAAGCGGTCTTTACGACATTGCACATGCTCCCGGAATGGCAGTTATATTTCCTGCTTGGATGAAATACATGTATAAGCAAGATGTTGCACTATTTGCTAAATTTGCTACGCGTGTATTTGATATAGAGCCCGATCTTGAAAATCTTGAAACTACTGCGCTTGAAGGAATTTCAAGGCTTCAACAGTTCTTTAAATCCATAGGCCTCCCTACAGACCTGAAAGAATTGGGTGTACCGACAGATGAATTTGAAAAGATGGCAAACATGGTTACAAGAAACGATACTATAACAGTTGGCAATTTCGTTAAAATGACATCAAAAGATGTAGTTAAAATATATGAATTAGCTAAATAGCATATAAAAAAAAGAGCGCTCAATCTGATGAATTGCACGCTCTTTTTTGTTCCCTGCTTAATTATTTAATATGATATGCCCACCTGAGACGGTTAAATACTGTCCTTTACTTACAGTTACGTATTTATCTTTATCCAAGTCCTCATTTGAAATTATACTACTGTCAGTATGCGAGCTGTCTCTTGATACTTGAATAAAGCCGCAGTCACTGTCGACGCAAACTTTATACTGGCCAGCAGGCAAATCCACTCCCACTTTGTACATGCCTTCTGGTAATTCTCCGCCAGTCTTAGAGATCTTTGGCGCAGTGCTGAACGGATATATCGTTCCTCCGCTAACCTCAAAATATTGACCCTTTTCTAGGGTTACAATGCTTCTGTTATAAAAACTACTATTCCATATAACGCTGTCTATACTGCCTGTATTGTCTTTGGAAACTTCCATATAACAATAGCCATCAGCGACGACAACATACTCTCCCGCCGGCAAATCGGTACCGATCTTATACGTACCGGACCCGTATGAACCATCTGCATTAGATGTATGCGTTTCTGTATTCTCTATTACTTGCGTTTCTGTTGGTTCTATCGTCGCAGTACTATCGCTATTAGATGTCCCTTTAGAACTGCATCCTGAAACGCTAATGAGCGCAATAACAAAAACCATTATAACCGGCAATAAATTCAACTTACTTATGGATTTCTCACAAGCCCTTTTCACTAGCCTATCCTCCAAAATATATTATTTTATATTATATATTTTCTGCAGTATTTGTAAAAAAAAGACATGCATAGTAATCTCTCGATATTTTATTTTCTTTTCGCTAGGTTAATTAAAATGATTATATTTCCCTTATCTCTAGCTAATTTGCGTATATCTGCCGTTAATCGCAGTTTTTTGTTTGCTAAAATGGTATATTACTTCTACATTCTATAACTCAATACAGTTTTAAGGTTTTCGGGATTAGCTCTTTTAAAGTCAAATAATTATATTTCCACATGACTCATTTGCGTTCTTTTATGGCTATTTTCTATGCAGTATTTATCCATAAGGCAAAACTTTTTGCTTCTATATCGAATTTACCAATATGCATCATTTGCACACACAAGCCATCTTTTATGTTCTCAAATTCTTATCGTCTAAAAGCGTACCAGGCTTTTTCACTTTAAGCATATCACAAACAGAGTTCACTATTTTTCTGTTTACAAAATCAAGTTGCTTTATCATTAAAGTGTAGATAAGTTTGCTTTTATCCATCTTAGCAAGGTTTTTTGCGTTTTTAGGCATATCACATACTTTTTCAAGCGAAAATACAGTATAATCAAAATAACCTTCTGGTACTATTCCTTTCTTAGATAGCTTTTTAATTTCAATAAGGGAAAAAAAGCGTCCCTATCGCATAAGAGAACTCCGCGCCGGTATTTGGATCTCCTTGCCATTTTATCATGGGGAACTTAAAATTTGCCGCATTTATAAATATGTGATTTATTGAATGAAAATATAGATGCTCAGCTGTTTTTTTCATTAGTATTTCATATTTTCATATCTCGCCCTTGTTTTCATGCCTGATTGTATACTAAAGGCTCTTATTTATAAGTTTTCATTTTGAATGGATTCCGTTTAACATATTATAGAAATATGATATAATTCACAAAACAGATTTGAGATATCTAAAATGAACTATGGCGTTTTCAAAGGAACTCCAACCTAAGGAACAGAAATACTTCTGTTTAGAAAACTTACGCTAAAAGGCGCTGAAGATATATGCGAATATGCAAAGATCCTATAGTTTCATAATATTTAACTTGGTACGCTTACCAATCTATCGTCGATACATTAATTTATATACAATTCTTATTAAATAAGTATGATGTCATTGCATCTGGCGAATGGGGAATAACGCTAAAAAACAGTGGCAAGTTAATAGGCTCGTTTGGCTTTGTTAATTTGGGCAAGCCGTATTTCTGGGGTAAAACAGGTTATGCACTTTCGCAAGATTATTAGAACCAAGACATAATGACCGAAGCTTTAAAAAGAGTAATAAGGTTTGCTTTTGAAGAAATGAATTATGGCAGAGTCCAAGCCCTGCATGCGGTTGAAAATCCTGCATTGGGCAGAGTAACGCAAAAGCCAACATGTCATATGAAGGTATATTAAAATAAAGGATCTATGCAAAAGAATGGTTTTGAGATGCAAAACAATACGCTATTGTAAAAAGTGATTGGGCATTAACGGATAAAGATTGAAATAAAAAAGCACGCATGATAGCGATGCTTTTTTATTTTATATTTTCAATAGATAAATTAACTTTATAATTACCATACGGCAGTATCCCATCAAGGAATTTAATAAGTTCATCCTTGTCTTTCATGTTAACCTTGAGCAGATAGCACCCTTCTCCGCTTATTCTATGCGCCTCATCAACTGCGCTGTTTTCTTTTATATATTTTTGAAGGCCAAAATGATCAGTCGTTTTCATATATACCGTAATAAAAGCTATTACTTTTATGCCCAGCTTGCTATTATTTTTCTTTAAGCTATATCCTTCTATAATCCCCTGTTTTTCTAAATTGCTTATTCTATTTCTTACAGCCTGTCCGGTCAGATGTACTTTATCTCCTATTTCGTTAAGTTGCATCCTTGAATTCTTAGATAATAGCGTTATGATTTCTATATCGGTTTGATCTATCATTTTCTATAAATACCTTTCATTTTTCAAGAATAATCACAGATAAACTTTCTCTAATCAATTACGCAAGAACTTATAATTAATATATCATAATAGATTGGAGTTAAAAATATGAAAATTCAATTTGTTAGGCATGCTACATTAAAAATATATTACAACAATAAAAAAATACTCCTTGATCCCGTCCTAAGTCCGAAAGGAACTCTGCCTCCAATAGAAAATGTTCCAATTAAAAACGGCAACCCTCAGGTAGATTTGCCCTTGCCTGTTGATTCAATAATCGACTGTGATGCGGTATTAGTAACACATACACACAGTGACCATTTCGATAGCGCAGCAATAAATATTTTGCCAAAAAACATGATCATATTTTGTCAACCTGAAGATGAAATGAAAATAACCTCATTTGGATTTACTGATGTAATGCCAATACTAAATAAAACGCAATGGAACGGCATAGAATTAATCCACACAAAAGGCAGGCACGGATATGGGAACATAGCCAAAAAAATGGCACCTGTATCAGGCTTTGTTTTAAGATCAATAAACGAGCCCACCATATATTTAACCGGAGATACTGTATGGTGTTCATATGTTAAAAACGCTATAGAAAAATATACTCCGAGCATAATAATATGCAACTGCGGAGGTGCTAAATTTTCGAAGGGAAAAGCAATTACCATGGAGCCTCACGATATACTTTCCGTATGCAAAGCTGCGTCTGAAGCAAAAATAATGGCTGTCCACATGGAGGCGTGGAATCATTGCAGGCAAAAAAGAGATGAGCTTTTAAGATTCGCCATAAAAAATAATATTGATAAACAAGTCCATATACCTAAGGATGGAGAAGTAATAACCTTCTGATGCTCTATAATAAATAAACATAGGAGATTTGAAGCTTTGACTATTTATCTTCGATCGTAGGATGTGTGTGTTTAATAGATAGTTTGTAAGATTATTATTTTAGTGGCTTTCTTTTATAGGGATACCTATATTCCGAATAAAATAATCCACATCCCTGTTTCCGGTTTTTTCTGCCTCTTCAGTAAAAAAGCAACCAGGGATACCTCCTTTAGTACGGTGAAAAAGAACACAGGAGCAACATTTTCCCCAATTATCACAATTAGTAAATGAACATTTGCATAAATTCTGATTACCTAAGTTATCTGTACGCTCGCAGCCCATTTGCATATCCCCTCCGTTATTGAAAAAGAATATCAAGTTATTGCAACAATAGAAAGTAACATTACTTAATTTTTATTTAGTGTATTATATTTTATTAAATACAACAAGTCAAACATGACTAAAAAGTATATTATCTACATTTTTTTATTGCCTAGAAAAGCACCTTAAACTTATTCACGTGATTATGATTACTTATTTTATCTTAGCGTAATAATAAGATGATTCAAATACAAAAAAATCCCGACAGAGTTCTGCCGAGACAATTTTAAATGCTCCAGGAGCTTAAAACTCCAATCTTAATAAAAAATGGAGGCGCCACCCAGATTTGAACTGGGGGTAAAGGTTTTGCAGACCTCTGCCTTACCACTTGGCTATGGCGCCCAATTGGAGCGGAAGACGGGATTCGAACCCGCGGCTTTCACCTTGGCAAGGTGACACTCTACCAGCTGAGTCACTCCCGCATGTTGGTGCCTCAGAGTGGAATCGAACCACCGACACAGGGATTTTCAGTCCCTTGCTCTACCGACTGAGCTACCGAGGCAAATAATTATGGCGACCTGGATGGGGATCGAACCCACGACCTCTAGCGTGACAGGCTAGCGTTCTAACCAGCTGAACTACCAGGCCAAGAATGGTGGGAGCAACAGGGCTCGAACCTGTGACCCTCTGCTTGTAAGGCAGATGCTCTCCCAGCTGAGCTATGCTCCCACTTGTGACAGAGATTATTATATAATAAATCCAGGTCCATGTCAAAAGGTTTTTTAATTCTCTGTCTATTATTTTTTGGTCTGTGTTTCACTAGAGATCCAGCGCTTTTTACTTCCTTCTTTTCTGTAGCTCGGTGTATACATCCTTAAGTTCAAGTTGTTTATTGACCAGCAGCACCATTAAATGGTACAGCAAATCGCTTGTTTCATATCGAAGCTCATCCGTACCTTCGTTCTTTGCTGCTATAATAACTTCTGCGGTTTCTTCTCCAACTTTTTTCAGTATCTTATCTATTCCCTTTTCAAGTAAATAGTTGGTATAAGATCCTTCAATGGGATTTTCTTTTCTATCAAGCACTACATTATATATTTCCTGAAGTATCTCAGCACTTCCTTGTTTTTCCTCTTCGATAATTGGAGTGAAAAAGCATGAGTGATTTCCTGTATGACATGCAGCACCTATCTGCTCTACTTTAAGCAGTATCGTATCTGCATCACAATCATAGTATATGCCTTTAACATACTGATAATGACCTGATGTTTCTCCTTTTTGCCAAAGCTGCTGCCTGCTTCTTGAATAATACGTAGCTTTGCCTGAATCAATAGTCATTTTAAGCGACTCTTCATTCATATATGCAAGCATAAGTACTTCTTTTGTCATAACGTCTTGCACAACAGCAGGCACCAGACCTTTTTCATTGTATTTAATTCTGTTTAATACTTCATCGATTTGTTCCATAATAACCTCTCACATTTAAAGTCTAACTGCAATGTTTTTGTTTTTTAAGTAGTTTTTCAGTTCGCTTATAGAAATTTCTCCAAAATGAAATAATGAAGCAGCAAGAACTGCGTCTGCGCCTCCATATTCTATCACATCGTAAAAATCCTCAAGCTTGCCTGCACCGCCCGATGCAATTACAGGTACATTTACAGCATCCGTAACAGCTTTCGTAAGCTCAATATCATAGCCCTGCTTTGTTCCGTCGCAGTCCATGCTAGTAAGCAGTATTTCGCCGGCTCCAAGCTTGCAGACTTCTTTTGCCCACTCTACTACGTCAAGACCTGTATTGACCCTTCCGCCTTTAATATATACGTCCCAACCGCCTTTTTCTCTCCTTTTAGCGTCAATTGCTACAACAATACACTGCGTTCCGAATTTCGAAGCGCATATATCTATTATATTTTTATCATTTACAGCTGCGGAATTAAGCGATACTTTATCGGCACCAAGCCTCAATACATCTTTTATATCTTCAGGCGAGCTTATGCCTCCACCAACTGTCAGCGGAATAAATACGTTTTCCGCAGCCCTGGCAATAAGGTCCTTCATGATACCTCTGGATTCATAGCTAGCGTTTATATCTAAAAATGTTACCTCATCCGCACCTGCTTCGCTATATGCTTTTGCTACCTCTACCGGATCACCGGCGTCTTTAAGATTGGTAAAGTTTACACCCTTAACAACCCTATTACCTTTTATATCAAGGCATGGTATTATTCTTTTTGCAAACATTTTAGTCCTCCACTAATTCGCATGCTTCTTTCAGGTCGACCGTACCTTCATATAGTGCTTTGCCTATTATCGCACCATAAATGCCGGCTTCGTTCAATTTAACGATATCATCAAGGCTGCTTATACCGCCTGATGCAATTACTTTAAGTCCAGTTTCCTTTTGTAATTTAATAGCAGCATTGATATTGGGGCCTTGCATCATCCCGTCTTTTGCAACGTCTGTATAAATTATCCTTGAAACGCCTATTTTTTTTACACGCTTGGCAAGATCAAATGCGCTTATGCCGCTTTTCTCAACCCAACCTTTTATAACAACAATGCCATCTCTACAGTCAATACCAGCAACTATTCTATGCCCGTACTGCAAAACAGCAAGCTCAAAAACACTTGGATCTTCTACCATAACCGTACCTAAAACGACTCTTGAAACACCAAGATCAAACAACCTATTAACATCATCGATTTTTCTTAGTCCTCCGCCAACTTGAACGGGAATCTTTACCGAATGGGCTATTGCTTCAATAACGCTTTCGTTTTGTTTATATCCTCTAAATGCGCCATCCAAGTCAACAACATGCAGATGTTTTGCCCCCATTTGTTCAAACTGCTTTGCTACTGCGATTGGGTCATTGCTATAAATAGTTTTTTGATGTGCCTGCCCTTTCTTGAGTCTGACACATTTGCCATCCATTATATCTATAGCCGGATATAATTTCACTTTACTCACCTACATTTCACAAAAATTTTTTAATAATTTCATGCCATTATCTCCGCTTTTTTCCGGATGAAATTGTACTCCATAAACATTCTCTTTTTTTAGTACCGAAGGGAATTTATATCCATATTCAGTAATGCCAATACTCTGGTTATAATCTGTTTCCCAGGAATGATATGAATGAACAAAATAAAAATATGGATCCTTTTCAAGTCCTGAAAAAAGTTTATCACCATTACATGATACTCTATTCCATCCCATTTGTGGTATTTTTATATCTAGATTTTCGTCAAATTTTTTAACATATCCTTTAAATATTCCAAGCCCTTCGTATTCTCCGTTTTCAAAGCTCTTTTCCATCATAATCTGCAATCCTAAACATATGCCCAAAAAAGGTTTTCCGCTGTTGATAACTTTGTATATCGTATCGGTAAGATCTTTTTCATTAATGCAAGCTATTGCATCTCTAAAAGCACCAACACCAGGCAGTATGACATGTGAAGCAGACTCTATTACATCTTTTTCTCCTGTGATAATCGGCTCTTCTCCAAGCTTAATTAGCGCCTTTTCAACACTTCTGAGGTTTCCCATACCGTAATCGATTATCGCAATCATTTAAAGCACACCTTTCGTTGACGGAATCCCGATCTGTTTATCATTGTATGAAACGGCCATATTGAGCGCTCTTGCAAATGATTTGAACATAGCTTCTATACAATGATGCGTATTTTTTGCATTTATCACATCAACATGGAGTGTTATCCCTGCATTAAAAGCTAAAGCTCTAAAGAACTCCTCAGCCATATCTATAGACATCACGCCGCATTTGCATGTTGCATTTTCCGTATCGAACCTTAAGAATGGTCTTCCGCTTATATCAAGCGAACTGCGAACAAGCGCTTCGTCAAGAGGCACATAATAAAATCCATAGCGTTCTATACCTGCTTTATCTCCCAGTGCTTTAATTATGCACTGCCCAAGTATTATACCGCAGTCTTCTATCGTATGATGGTCATCCACATTAAGATCGCCGGTGCATTTAAGCTCCAGGTCAAAAAACCCGTGCTTTGCAAACGCTGTAAGCATATGATCGAAAAACCCTATACCCGTATCGACATGTGCTTCGCCGGTTCCATCAAGATTGATTTTAGCTTTTATCTGTGTTTCTTTTGTGTTTCTCTCTAATTCAGCGATTCTCATGTGCTGCCCTCCTATTAATCCTTTTTTCTTACTTTAATTGCATTTGCATGAGCCGTAAGTCCTTCTGTGTTTGCAAACATTATTATTTCATCAGCGCTTTTTAAGAGCTGTTCTCTTGTATAATAAACTATACTGCTCTTTTTGATAAAGTCATCAACACTAAGCGGAGAAAAGAATCTCGCTGTCCCACTTGTAGGAAGAACGTGATTTGGCCCGGCATAATAATCGCCAACAGGCTCAGGCGTATTGTGTCCTAAAAATATAGCTCCGGCATTTTTGACTTTGCTTAAGCATTCAAAAGGATTGACTACACAAAGTTCCAAATGCTCAGGTGCCGCTTCGTTTGCAAGCATAAATGCATTTTCTATGTTGTCTGTTACAATAATAGCGCCGTAATTATCTATAGCTTTTCTGGTTATTTCATTTCTTTCAAGTCTACTAAGCTGCACTTCAAGCTCTTTTTGGACCTTTAAAGCAAGTGATTCATCGTCTGTAATGAGCATAGCTGCTGCCATTGGGTCGTGCTCGGCTTGTGAAAGCATGTCCGCAGCTACATAAACAGGATTAGCGCTTTTATCTGCTACCACGAGTATCTCTGATGGCCCTGCTATCATATCAATACCTACATAACCAAACACTTCTCTTTTTGCAAGAGCAACATATATATTGCCAGGTCCGACGATCTTGTTGACTCCTTTAATAGATTCCGTACCGTAGCACAGCGCTCCAATCGCTTGAGCTCCTCCTACTTTATATATCGCATCTACTCCTGCTTCTACCGCAGCTACGACGCAAAGCGGATTAAGTGAACCATCTTTTCCGGGAGGAGTAACCATGCTGATGTTTTTAACGCCTGCTACTCTGGCCGGGATTATATTCATAAGCACTGAAGATGGATATGCAGCCGTACCCCCGGGAACATAAACTCCAACGCTTTCTATCGGGTTTATAAGCTGACCAAGCGAACGTCCTTCCTGCACATCTATCCACGTTCTCTGTTTTTGCATCTCATGAAATTTTCTTATATTTTCTTTAGCGTTTCGCATAGTGCTTAAAAGATCAGCAGATACTTTTGAATAAGCTTCTTCTATTTCTTGTCCATTCACTAAGATATTGTCTTTATTAAGGTCATAGCCGTCAAATTTCTTTGTATATTCGAATAATGCATGATCTCCCTTTTCTTTGACGTCTTTCAGTATGCTTTTTACGGACTCCAAATGGGCATACGTACCTAACTCCTGTCTGTTTCTTAAATTGTTAAGTATGGTATCTTTTTCATTGCTATAGCTATATAGCTTAATCATGCCTATTCCTCCGTTTCTTTTAGTACTTGTTTTATTTTTAATAACAGTTCATTTATCTCATAAAGTTTTGTTTTAAGGCTTACTCTGTTCACTATCATTCTTGCGCTTACATCGCACACTTTTTCAAGTATAACAAGCCCATTTTCTTTTAAAGTAATCCCTGTTTCCACTATATCAAGTATCACGTCCGATAGTCCAAGCAGAGGTGCTAATTCAACTGAGCCGTTCAATTTGATTATTTCTATATTACCTTTATCCATATAATACTCTTTTGCGATATTAGGATATTTTGTAGCTACTCTTAGCGTATTTGCCGTTATATCTTTTTTTGTACTATTCTTAAATCCGGCAACACACACGCTGCATCTGCCAAATCCCAAATCGAGCATTTCATAAACGGATGTCTTGCTCTCTATTATACTATCTTTACCTGCTATTCCAATATCAGCTATTCCATATTCTACATATGTCGGTACATCGCTTGGCTTAACCAATAAAAATCTGTAATCGCTGTTTTTGCTTTCAATTATAAGCTTCCTTGTATCTTCTCTTAATTCGTCACAATCGATGCCGCATTTATTGAATAAATCTATCGAATATTTTGCAAGCCTTCCTTTGGATAGCGCTATCGTTACCTGCCTCATATTAATCCTCACTTAATTTTCTCTGCTTTATTGTTTTTTATATAATACACTTCTTTAGCGCCAATCTTTTCCGCATATTCAAGTGTTTCTTCTTGATTCTTTCCCATAGTGCTTGCAGCACGAATGCCTTCGTCTCTATGCTTCTTAAGCAAAACAAATGCTGCTTTTGCAGAAACTTCATCATGTCCAACAACTACATCCACATCTATATTTTCTTTTAGGCCACTCTGTTTTTCCATTGCAATAAGTACGCCTTTCATTGAAAGCGCAAACCCAGTTGATGGCAGAGTGCGTCCAAACTCGGCAAGAAGGCTGTCATATCTTCCGCCTCCAAGAAGAGGTGCTCCCAGTTCCATAACATAGCCTTTGAATATCATGCCCGTATAATAATCGATCTCCTGAAGCATGCTGAAATCTATGGACAAATGCCTCTCATAGCCGTATGAACAAAGTGTCCCATATATTTTGCCGACATTCTCTACTGCTTTCTGGCTTCTTTCATTAGCGGCAAACTTCTTTGCTTTTTCTAGTATCTCTTCACCGCCGTAAAGGAAAGGCAATTCCAGTATCTTGGCTTTTAATTCTGAGTTTACTTTTGAGTCGGATAGAATATTATCGACCTCAATCATGTTTTTCGTATCTATTCCGCGCCTTAATGCTTCGCCTTGCTCTTCAGAAAGGTTTGCTTCCTCAATAAGACCTTTGAAATAGTCAACCTGACCTATATCTATAGTAAAGTTTGTAAGTCCTGCTGTATAAAGGCTCTCAATAGCCATTGATATTACCTCGGCATCGGCATAAGGCGAGCTGTCGCCAATAAGCTCAATGCCTGCTTGAGTGAACTGCCTTTGATAACGTGCCGAAGGGTTATCATACCCAAAAGCATCGTCAACATAAAAAAACCTCAACGGAAACGTGAGGTTTTCATGTGTACTCGTTACGAGCCTCGCAATTGGCAATGTTAAATCAGGCCTTAGCGCTAATATCCTACCGTCCGAATCGATAAACTTTATCAATTTTTCCTGTCTATAAGAGCCAATTCCGTGGGCAAATACATCATAATATTCAAATGCCGGGGTCTGAACTTCGTTATATCCCCAAAGTTCAAAGTTTTTTCTCAAACTTTCCTCGACTGATCTTTTATTCTTACATTCTAGTGGCGCATAATCCTGTACGCCATCAGGTATACTTTTCTTAAAACTGTCGTCCACTTTTTCCACCTATTTTTTTAATATGCTTTAAAAGAATTTTGTAACCTTTTCTGCATTATATAGATAGTATTATACCTCACTTCACCTTAATAAAGCAATAAAACGATAACATTTTTATTTTTTCTTATTTATTTTTTTAAAAAAATGCTGATAAAAATAATCAGCACTAGTAATATTTTTATTAATTACATTTTTGATTTGCACATATCATAGAACATTTTTTGATAATATCGATATCCTTCTTCACCAATTACAAAAGGATTGGGAACACCATCAACAATATTTCTTATTAGTTCCAATCTTTCAATGCCTAAATCAACAAACGGATGTGTAGCTATTTCGCAGTCAACATGATACTTATCACAAACTTTAGTAAAATGATCACAAGAATTAATATAAGCTTGCTTATCAGTATCAGGAAGTATCCCTGTGCCTCCCCAAAGACCAGCATAATGCTTTCTCCCTTCGTCAGTAACTGGGATAATGAATGATAAACAACCAGGTGTATGACCAGGAGTCAAAACAACTTTTATCTTTGTATCTCCAAGTGAAAATTCATCCAAATCGCCTAAAAATCCATCGACTTCAAAGTTGATCGGAGGAAATGGAATCGCAGAAGGGACCTTGCCAAATTCATAATCTGTTTCAGACATGTAAATCTTTGTGCCGTATTTTTTCTTAAAATAACCTGCGTCCCCATAATGATCACCATGACCGTGAGTAATTAATATACATTTCAAATCGTGTATATCAAGCCCTAGATCCTTAATCCCTTTTTCTATCATATCTACAGACTTTTGGTTAGGGAACAGACAGTCTATAAGCATTAAACCCTCACTTGTTTCAAGCGCAAAACAGCCGGTGTTACTATCACCAATATAAGATAATTGATCAAAAAACCTTGTTGCAGGGTATGGCTGTAATTCTGATTCAAAATCAGGTACTCTTTTATATCCTTTTCTCCAACTCATAATTTATTCTCCTTTATACAACTTTTTTAGAATAATAAAGATAAGAGTGGAATTGAAATTATCGAGCACAACGTACTAATAAACGTACCTTGTGTCATAAGTTTTTCATTCCCCCCATACTCTAAACATAATAACGTTCCATTAGTAGCTACAGGCATTCCAGTAATAATAACTGTAATTCCAAGAAGTAACGAAGAAGTGATAAACTGTCTGAAAATCAGCCATATGATTATAGGAAAAATCATCAATCGGCAAGCAGTCATCAAAAAAATTTTAGGGTTACCAATCATCTCTTTCACTGGGATTTTAGCTAGAGTAGAACCAATAATTAATAATGCTGCCGGTGTTGTGATTTGTGCTAACATGCTACTGGTATCAGTGATGATTGATGGAGCTGAAATATTAATAAATGCAATTATCATAGCACTAATTGAAGCAATCAAACTAGGTGAAATAATGTCTTTTAGTTTAAAATCTATTTTACTTTTATCGCCTGCTAAGAATAGAACTCCAATGGTAAATACCAAGAAATTAAAAGGCACATTGAAAATACAAGCATAAATAATAGATTGAGGGCCAAATACAGCCAATGCAACTGGATAACCTATAAAACCGACATTGCCAAAAGCCAGCATAAATCTATAAACTCCATAATCATGCTTATCTATATGCATTAGTATTGGTGCTAAATATGCTAAACCTAAAACAATACAAAAGCTTATACACGATACTGCAAGTATTAATAATATCATGCCTTGACTCGGAAGTGATTCTTGTGATAATGCATTGGAAATAATCAAAAACGGAAGTGTTACGTTTACAACCAATTTTGAAAAGCGTTTATCAAAATCCCCTCCCATTATTCCTAATTTATTTATTATATAACCTACTAGAATTACACTAAAAATTTCTACCATTTTTATAAAAACTGTTGAAATTCCCACCTAATTCCCCCTACTTCTTCCAATTCATCACTTATATATACTATATTTTTTTTAGAGAATTGGCAACTATAAAAACAAAAAGGCGTTTTTTTAAAACGCCTTTTCTTAGTTAATTATTTATCGTTAACGTCCAGACATACTACGTTCTGACTGTTCGATCATCTTTTTAACCATCTGTCCACCTATATGACCAGCATCTTTAGAAGTAATATTTCCGTTATAACCCTGTGTTAAGTTAACGCCTAGCTGACCTGCTACTTCATATTTCATGTTATCCATATACTGTCTAGCCTCTGGTATTGTCTTCTTTGACATAATAAAATTCACCACCTTGTTATATAAAATAATCATTATATATCAGTACTTTTTTTATTTCATGGTACCTTGTGCCTGAGCGATAAGTCTCTTAACCATTTCGCCACCAACTGAACCATTCTGTTTTGCTGTTAAGTCACCGTTATAACCCTGTTTCAAGTTAACACCTAAGCTACTTGCAACTTCATATTTCAAAGCGTCAAGACCTTGTTTTGCCTCTGGAACTAATGTTTTTGCCATTCGTGTTCACCTCCTTTATTACGTGTACTATTACTTTATCCATTTAAATATTAAATAGTCTGGTAATATATACGTTTACATGTAATAGAAACCATAAAGGAAGCAAATCAGTTTTTAATTCAAATTCAATTTTTTGAACTTTTCGCCAAGGCGTTCATTCATTATATCTAATATATCTTGTGCATAATCAATCGTTTTTATGTTTTTAATAAAATCTTCAGCTGCACTTTGCGCTTTCTTAAGCATATTTACGTCGTTGATAAGATCAGCTAAATAAAAATTCCCCAATCCATGCTGGCTGTCGCCTAACAGTTTCCCAGGCCCTCTGATTTCAAGATCTTTTTTTGCGATCTCAAAACCACTTGACTCTTTTGTGATAATTTCAAGTCTTGCTCTTATTTCGCTTGTATCGGAATTATCTATCAAGAAACAATAGCTTTCATAACTGCCCCTTCCAACTCTTCCTCTCAGCTGATGCAACTGTGCTAGCCCAAATCTCTCAGCACCTTCAATTATCATCACGCTTGCATTGACAATATTTATCCCGACTTCTATTACTGTTGTTGAAACGAGCACATCTATTTCTCCGTCACAGAATTTCTTTATTATTTCATCTTTCTTTTTCGAGGAAAGTTTCCCATGCATAAGTTCTATTTTGAGACCTGAAAGCTGATTTTTTTTAAGTTCATTGAAGACTTCGTTAACGGATTTTAAAGTGCTTCCTTCTACCTCTTCTATAGAAGGACAAACAATATATGCCTGCCTGCCCTCTCCTATCTGCTTTCTAAGAAAAGCATACATATCATTGCGCTTATATTTAGGCACATAGAACGTCTGTACTTTTTTTCTTCCTTTCGGCATAGTATCTATTATTGATATATCAAGATCGCCATAAAGAGTAAGCGCTAATGTTCTTGGTATAGGAGTTGCGCTCATAACAAGAACATCGGGGTTTTGTCCTTTTTCTTTTATGCTGCCGCGTTGATTGACTGAAAACCTATGCTGTTCATCAGTAATAACTAACCCTAAATTTTTAAATACAACAGCCTCTTGTATAAGAGCATGTGTTCCTATTACAATGTCCCATATGCCCTTTTCGATGTTGTATAGTGCTTCTCTTTTTTCTTTTGCTGTCATTTTCCCTTTAAGCAGTCCGCATTTTATATTGCTTTGCCTTAAAAGCTCTGATATATTTTCAAAATGCTGAATTGCAAGCACTTCAGTAGGCACCATAAGCGCTGATTGATATGAGCACTTTGCTGCCAAAAACATAGCCATTGCTGCAACAACTGTTTTCCCGGAGCCGACATCACCTTCAAGCAGTCTTTCCATTTGACAGTTACTTTTCATATCATTTACAATTTCATTAGCTGCATTTTCTTGTGCGTCAGTCAATTCAAAAGGCAAAAGTGCTTTAAATTCTTTTATATAATCTTCTTTTATATCAAAAACGATACCTTCTTTTTCTTTCCTTTTTTCCCTTAAATAATATAAAGCCAGCATAAACATAAAAAGTTCTTCAAATATGAGCCTGTTTTTGGCTTCTTTAAGCGCAAATTCGCTTTTAGGGAAATGCAGGTTTTGAAGAGCATAATTTATTTCACATAAAGAAAATTTTTTTCTAAATTCGTTAGGCAATTCTTCCTTGATCTGAGAATTTGCCAAATATAAACATTTGCCTATAATTTCAATCATGTTTTTTTGAGTAAGTCCGCCTGTAAGCGGATAAATAGGCATTATCCCTTTTGGTTCCATTCCTTCCCTGTAGGCTTCCATAATAGGGTTTACAATTCTAAGTTTATGCCCGAATTTTTCTATCTTACCATATACTGCATACGTTTTACCCATTTTATAAGCTTCTTTTCTATATGGCTGATTATAAAAAATTATAGTTACAAATCCCGTATCATCTGATGCAAGCATCTGTGTGATATTAAAATTTTTTCTTATGAAAGATGTCTTTGCATCGCTTTGAAGAGTAAGCACAAATGCATACTCTTCTCCTACATGGATACTATCGAGCTTAGAAAATACTGAAAAATCTTTATAGCTGCGAGGATAGAAAAAAAGCATATCCTGCACTGTTTCTATCCCAAGTTTTTTTAGAAGCAGCGCCTTTTTTTCACCTACGCCTTTTAGATTACCTATAGGCAAGCTATGCCCATACATATAACTACCCCCATATATTTAAAAAGATGCCAGTTGCCTGACATCTTACATTAGATGAAACATTTATTCTACAGAAACAATATAATAGTAAAGTGGCTGGCCGCCATTATAAGCAGTAAACTCGCAGTCAGGATATTTTTCTTCTAATTTCTTTACAAGTTCCTCAGCTGCTTTTTTCTTTATCTCTTTTCCAAAGAACAGCGTAACGATTTCCGAATCCTCATCCATCATTTTTTCAAGAAGTTTTATTGAAACATCCTCAATATCTGTTCCTTTGCATACTATTCCTTCATCGTTCTGTCCAAGTATATCTCCTTTTTTGATATCAAGATCATTAAGATTTGAATCGCGAACAGCAAACGTTACTGCTCCGCTTCTAACGGAAGAAATAGCTTCAGACATTTTTTGCTGATTTGCTTCTGTTGTCGCTTCAGGATTAAATGCAATAATAGATGCAATACCCTGAGGTATTGTAGTCGTTGGAATTATTATTGCTTGCTTATTTACCATTTTAGCAGCCTGATCTGCTGCCATAAGAATATTTTTATTATTCGGCATTATAAATACAACATTGGAAGGTACTTCATTTATTGCTTTTTCTATGTCTTCGATCGACGGATTCATAGATTGTCCGCCTTCTACTATATAATCCGCGCCCAGATCTTCCATTATGCCCTTCATGCCTTTGCCGGAAGCTATGCTTATAAGTGCAAAAGGTTTCATTTTTTTATTTTTCTGTTTTTCGGCTTTTTCAAGATCAACTGCCTCAAGTAAGCTTGTATGCTGCTCTTTCATGTTTTCGATTTTAATAGATGAAAGTTCTCCTAGGCGCTGAGCCATCATAAGTGCTTTGCCGGGTACATTTGTATGTACATGCACTTTTATCATATCCTGATCTCCGACAACGACTACTGAATCGCCCATTTTATCAAATCTAGCTCTTAGTTTATCGATGTCATCTTCAGTTACATTCTTTTGAAGGTTTTTTATAAAGAACTCTGTACAGTATGCAAATTCTATTTCTCCAAGATCATAATGTATATCTCCATTGATCTTAACATCTGGGAGGTTTGATTTTGTGCCAGGCTGCCAGTCTACTACCGCTTCACCATCCATGGCCATCTTGAAGCCAAGAAGCATGTATATAAAACCCTTGCCACCTGAATCCACAACGCCTGCTTCTTTAAGTACCGGCAAAAGTTCCGGTGTCTTCCTAAGCGCTACTTGTGAGCCTTCAATAACCTTATCCATTATAGCGAATAAATTTGCACCGCTTTTATAGGCACGTGTACCAGCTTCTGCTCCTTCTCTTGCAACAGTCAGTATCGTACCTTCTTTCGGTTTCATAACCGCTTTGTATCCCGCTTCAACAGCTAGATTAAAGCAGTTTATAAAAGCTTCAGCGTCGAGCTCAGTTTTACCATCGCATCCTCTTTCAAAACCTCTTAATAACTGTGACAGGATAACACCTGAATTTCCTCTCGCACCTCTTAATGCTCCAGATGAAAACGCTTTTGCTATAACGGAAACAGGAGCATCATCCGCTAGTTTATCCATTTCCTTAATTGCAGATATTGCTGTCATAGTCATATTTGCGCCAGTATCTCCATCAGGTACGGGAAATACATTGAGCGAATTTAGTTCTTCCTTATTTTTTTCTAGCATGGCAGCGCCAGTTCTAAACATATCTTTCAGAAGCACGCCATTTATCATGTATTTTGTCAAACAGTACTCACTCCTATCAACACTGGCAGAATTATGCCCTTATGCTTTCTACTGTTACATTTACGCATGATACCTTAAGACCGGTATATTTTTCAACGTAATATTTAACATTGTCGATTATGTTCTCTGCCACTGCTTGTATGGATATCCCATACTCTAATATAACAAACAGTTCTATTATAATATCATTATCTTTAGTGGTAACACTAATACCTCGTGCAACGTTATCCCTTCCTAATAGTTGAGCAAACCCATCTTTGGCCCCTTTGGCTGTCATGCCCACAATACCGTAACAATCCAGTGCACACATACCCGCAATGGTTGCTATCGTTTGGTCATTTATATACGTTGTACCTAACGCATTTTCTAACTTGGCAGACATTTCGTTTGCCTCCTTTTTTTCTAACGTTATAATAATATAGTATAATGCAAAGTATATTTTATACTAGAATTAAGAAAACTGCAACTTTTAGTATATACTTTTCTCCTGCAGAAATAAAAACGCTTGATTTAGCTGCTCAATAATGGTAAAATACGCATGTTAACTTGTTTTATGGGAGGTGTTTAACATGTCAAAAGTTTGTGCAATATGCGGTAAAGGCGTTGTAGCCGGAAATAAAGTAAGCCATTCTCATAGGATTTCAAAGCGTAACTGGGCTCCTAATATACAAAAAGTTAGGGTACGTGTAAATGGTACTCCCAAAACACTTAATGTATGTACGAGATGTCTAAGATCTGGCAAAGTAGAAAGATCTGTTTAATTAAAGATATAAAACGCTTATAAAAAAGCTTCTGTTCTATGCAGAAGCTTTTTTTCTATTTCTTAAACAACCTTAGTATCCCTCTTAGAATCCAAGGAGCTTTAAAGCAATATATCTTCATTTCATCACCTCCAAATTTGTTCCTGCTTTACTAAAGACAAATGAGACTTATTCCAATAGCAATGAGTGCTGCTCCAAGTATTATGAACACAAACCAACTCGGCATGAAAAAAGAAATGAGCAATACCCCGACAATAATAAACACTATTGCGTATCGTCTGCATGCATATACCCACCTGTTGAACATATAAAAACACCCCTATTCGTGCTAGTATATACTATTACGGTATAGGGGTGTCTAATTACAGTTTTTAAAAATAATACTTAATCTTTTGAAATTATTATGAATGCTTCACCTGTTTTTATCTGAAGAACAGCTTTTTCTTCCGTAAAAACATTGCTTACTCCAAGTGGCTGTTCAACATATAAAGATCTATTTTCAATAGGGTAATAAAGCCCTTCTGTTTTTTCTATAAATACACTGCCTTTTACAGGTAAAATAGAAACGCAGCTTCCGACTTTCCCGTTAATGATGCTTTCTCCTTCGCCCGCGATATAGATGGTATTTTTATCATCAATTATTTTTGCATTTACTCCTTTTTTAAACAATCTTTCAAGTACATGAATATTAGCAAGCGTATGATCCAACCTGCTGCCTATTGCTCCGATTATTGTTACTTCCGTTGCACCATTTTCCGTTGCAAGATCGGCTGCATACTGCGTATCGGTCATATCTTTTTCTCTTTGCAGTTTTATTATATCAATAGAAGTTCTACTGTAGTATTCGAGCGTTTCTTTTTTTATGGAATCCATATCGCCTAAAAGTATGCTTATATTTATACCAATGGCTTTAGCCCAATCCGCTGCGCCATCGCAACAATATACCATATCCGCTGTTTCAATTGCCTTGGCCGCAAGTTCTTTGCTTGGTTTATTGCCGTTTGTTATTATGACTGCCCTCATTTATATGCCTCTCTTAATGTCTGTATGGCTTTTTCAGTATCTTCTGCCCCATATATATAACTTCCTGCAACAAGTATATTTGCTCCTGCTTTAGCTGCCGTTTTTGCTGTAGTTTCATTTATGCCGCCGTCCACTTCAATATCTACTTTATATCCTTTTTCATCTATGATTTTTTTAAGATTAACGATCTTCTCTGTTGTATTTTCTATATATTTTTGTCCAGGAAATCCCGGATTAATAGTCATTATAAGAACCATATCGACCATGTATAAAACATTTTTGATATTTTCTATCGGTGTATGCGGATTAATAGATACCCCAGCTTTTATCCCACAGTTCTTAATCTGCGAAAGGGTTCTGTTGAGATGAACTGTAGCTTCTTCGTGCACCGTAATAATGTTTGCCCCAGCTGCAGCAAATTCTGCTACATATCTTTCTGGTTTTTCAATCATAAGATGTACATCCAAAGGCACACAAGCAATTTTCTTTATTGCTTTTACCATGCCTTGACCGAATGTGATATTTGGCACAAACATACCATCCATTATGTCTATGTGCAGATAATCTGCGCCAGCACTCTCGACTTTTATAATTTCACTTTTCAAATCCATAAAGTCGGCCGATAAAATGGAAGGAGCTACTTTAATCATATTTTCTTTTCTCCTTTTGTATAAGTTCTTCAAGCAGAGTAATATATCTGCTATATCTTGATTTATTTATTATACCTTTTTCTACAGCTTCCTTCACTCTGCATTCAGGTTCTTTATAATGTTTGCACCCGTTATAATAGCATTTGCCTTCGAAAGGCAAAAATTCTTTATAATGCTCATGAAGTTTTTCGGGCGGCATATCATCTATCCCGAGAACACTGAAACCAGGTGTGTCCAATATCAGACTATTATCATCTATTTCGATTAGATTAATTTCTCTTGTTGTATGTTTGCCTCGATCTGTCTTTTTGCTAGTCACGCCTGTTTCTCTATCTATATTGCATAATGCGTTAAGAATAGAAGTCTTCCCGACAGCAGATTGACCTGCAAGACAAGATGTTTTGCCAGCTAGCGTTTTTTTTAGTGCATCAATACCTTGTCTCGTCAAGGCAGAGATCTCAAATTGCCTATAGTAATCATATTGACTCTTAATATCTTCCAACTGATCCTTTTTTGCTATATCGCATTTATTGATGCAGATAATAGGTTCTATATTATTTCTGTAGGATTCTATAATCAGCTTATCTGCGAGAAGGAAATCAGGCTTAGGTGTTTTAGCAGATAAAGTTATGAGCAATAAATCAATATTAGCTACATGTGGCCTAATTATTTCATTTTTTCTTTTTTTGATTTGTGCAATTACATCACAACCTTCTTCTACTTCTTCTATTACGACATAATCACCAACCAGAGGCATTATTCCGTCCAATCTGAATTTGCCTTTTGCTTTGCACTCTTTAATGCCCTTTATCGTTTTAACATAATAGAATCCGTTTATTGCTCTTGTTATTTGTCCTTGCATACTTTACCTCATGCATGATTCAAAAAATAGCGCTGAATATCAAGATGCCTGCGAGCACAACTGCTGATACACCCAATATGCTTGTTATTATTATCATTATTTTTATCGCAGGATTAAGCGGTGTCTTTTCATCAGTTTCCTCAGGTTCTTCAATCTTTTCTAAAACTTCTTCTTGCAGTTCATTTATTGTTACATATTCACCATCTGGTTCATCAATAGCTCTTTCCAGGTCTTCTTTCATAAGTAATGCTGATTCATAGCGGCACTCAGGACGTTTTTGAACAGCCTTCATTACTATTCTGCTCAGACTTTCAGGCAGCATTGGATCAATGTCCGAAGGTTTTCTCATTTCTTCATTTATATGTTTAAGTGCAACAGAAACAGTGGTATCTCCTTCAAACGGTAATACTCCCGTAAGCATTTCATAAAGCACTATGCCAAGAGAATATATGTCGCTCTTCTGATCGACTACTTCCCCTCTTGCTTGCTCAGGTGAAATATAATGAACTGAGCCCATCACATTTGTTCCCATAAACGTCATCGTCGAAGCAGAAACATCTCTAGCTATCCCAAAATCAACTATTTTTACCGTCCAATCATCTATAACAATAATGTTCTGAGGTTTAATATCTCTATGAACTATTCCAAGCCCATGTGCATACGCAAGCGCATCACATATCTGTTCGGTAACATAAATACATACATCTATCGGTAATGCACCGTGTTTTTTTATAATGTTTTTCAATGTTATACCTTCGATGTATTCCATAGCAATATAGTACATACCTTCATATATACCCATTTCATATATATGAACAATATTTTTATGGCTGATGTTATACATAGCAGTTGCTTCACGTTTAAATCGTCTGACAAACTCAGCATTTTCAGTGTATTCATTCTTTAGTATTTTAAGGGCAACATAGATTTGTTTTTGAATATCCCATGCCTTGTATACATCTGCCATTCCGCCTGAACCTATTTTTTCTTTTATCTGGTATGAACCATCAAAAATCGTATCAATCATTGTTAATCCCCTCACTTACGTTGTTTTCAACTAGAACAACTGTAATATTATCACTTCCCCCTCTATTATTAGCAAAGTTTACAAGCTCTGAAGCAGCGATCTCAATATTACTGTTTTTATTCACTATCTCGTATATCTCATCATCTTCTAAATGAGTGTTGAGCCCGTCTGTACAGAGTAAAAGCTTTTCTCCTACTTCCCAGTTTCGCTGCAATACATCTACTTTTACGTCTTTACCTATTCCAATAGCTCTAGTTATCACGTTCTTATGCGGGTGATCCTTTGCTTCGCTTTGAGAGAGTGCACCCGTATCAATTAACTCTTGTACCCAGGAGTGATCTGTCGTCAATCTTTGGATGCCATTTTTAGTTAACAGATATGCTCTGGAATCTCCTACATGAGCAATAGTCATCTGTTCTTTACCTACTATAGCAATAACAATAGTAGTGCCCATTCCTCTAAGTTCTTCTTTGCTTTTGCTCATCTCGTATATCTCGTTGTTTGCTGTTTGAATCGCTTTAATTATGTATTCGGGCGTTATATTATCCTTTTCGCATAATAAAGATGAAACGATCTTTATGACATTATTGCTTGCCACTTCGCCAGCGTTATGTCCTCCCATACCGTCAGCAACAATATACACATTGGCTTCATCGTTTTTGTTGCACACAAACAGGGCATCTTCATTGTTAGTTCTTTTTTTACCCACATCGGTAATATACGCGTATTTCATTTTAGCCTCCAAATTATTTTGAAAGATAGCTGTTTTTTAACTGTCCGCAAGCTCCACCTATATCTGTACCAAGTTCTCTTCTTCTTGTTACCTGAGCTCCTTTTTTGTGGAGCTGGGCAAAGAACGCATCAACCCTGCCTGTGCTAGGTCTGTCTAAAGTCCCGCCTTCTATAGGATTTAGCTGTATAAGGTTAATTAGGCAATTTATATCCTTTGTTATTTCAAAGAGCTTGTCAGCATCTTTTAATGAATCATTTATCCCCGAAACTAGTGCATATTCAAATACAACCCTTCTGCCTGTTTTATCGGCGTAGTACTTGGCCGCCCCAAGCAATTCTTTTAGGCTGTATACCTTAGCAATAGGCATTATTTTTTTTCGTTCTTCGTCAGTAACTGCGTGCAGTGATATGGACAAAGTTACACCTATATTAGCATCTGCAAGCTCAATTATTTTTGGAACAAGCCCGCATGTTGAAACAGATATGCTCCTTTTTCCCATATTAAACCCCTTATGGTGGTTAATAAGCTCAATAAACTTAAGCACATTATCATAATTATCAAGAGGCTCTCCGCTGCCCATCAATACGACATTTGTAATAAGTCTCTCCCCATCTTTTGCGCCAAGATCTTTGTTTGCCGCAAGTACCTGCCCTATCATCTCAGATGGTTCTAAGTTTCTTATAAGTCCGTTTTTCGTTGAAGCGCAGAATTCGCAGCCCATACGACAGCCTACCTGTGTAGAAATACAGATGGTATTTCCATGGATATATTTCATAATGACGCCTTCTATTATATTGCCATCTTCAAGCAGAAAGAGGTATTTAGCTGTCTCGTCTTTTTTTGAAAGAAACTTTTCGTGTATCGTCACTCCACCAAAAAGCAGTTTTTTAAGCTCTTCTCTCAGTTCTTTTGGTATATTTGTTATCTCATCTATTGATTCGCCTTTATGTAGCGCAGTAAATACCTGTTCACCTCTGTACCTAGGCTCGCCCATATCTATGAGGAATTTTTTCATTTCTTCTAAATTCATGGAAAGAAGATTCAATGTTTCACCATCCCAGCGATAAAAAATCCTTCGTGCCCTGTATTAAAATTTAACAATTGTGCATAACCGTTTGTCAAATGGCACTCTTCAATATTGATAAGTTCTTTTATATCAAGCTTTTCATACGCGTTGTTTTCTTTTAAAAAGCCATCAATCCTACGTTCATTTTCATTTTTTAATATTGTACACGTAGAATAGATAAGCACTCCGCCCTGTTTTAAATATTTTGAGCAGTTATCGAGTATATCTTTTTGCAGTGATTCTATAGCTTCTATATCACTTTCTTTTAGATTATATTTTATATCAGGCTTTGATGCAACAACTCCCAAGCCTGTGCAAGGAGCATCTATAAGCATTAAATCAAATTTACCAATGTATTTTTCATTTAATTTTGCAGCATCGCATACTTCTGTTTTTATTCCCAACAGTCCTAGTCTTTTTGCGCCTGCCTTAATAAGTTCAACTCTGTGTTCGTGTATGTCCCATGCGATGATCTCAGCATTTTTACAATTCTCTTTTATATAGAATGTTTTACCTCCAGGTGCAGCACATGCATCTAAAATAATAGGCTTTTCAAAGCGCTTTGCTGCGCTGCAAACAGCCTCGGCAGCCAGCATACTGGATTCGCTCTGCATGCTGAAAAGTCCGTCATTGTATAACTTACTATTGATAATATCATTATCGCTAACTATTATTGCTTCTTCTGCAATTCTGCTTTCGCGTGTGGCAATCCCTTTTTCTTCTAGCAGTCCTATGAGTTCTTTCTTTGTTATCTTCGTTTTGTTTGCCCGAATTACTAGCTCGTTTTTTGGAACGAAAGACAATATATTTTCCGCAACATCTTCTCCATAATCACTTATAAGCAATTTAACGATATGAGCCGGATAGCTGTACTTAACACTAAAATACAAAGTAATATCTTTTTTTTCAGGCCAAACCAACTTGTCCTTGTTTCTCGAAACATTTCTAAGCACAGCATTTATAAAAGAGGCCGCGCCCTGTTTGCCTAGTTCTTTTGCTAAATTAACAGACTCATTGCACGCTGCTGAATCAGGTACGCCCAGATAGTATATCTGATATATACCTAATCTTAAAATATCTTTAATAGCAGGCTTTACACTTTTTTTGGCATATAAAAATATTATATAATCTATCGTTATAAGATGCTCTAAAGTGCCATAAACCAATTGTGTAATAAAAGCTCTGTCTTGCTTTGACATATCCTTTGTAAGGCCTGCTTTAAGAGCCAAATTGGAATATTGACCTTCCCCTGTTATTTTTTTAAAGATATCATATGCTTTCCTGCGTACACTTTGTCTTTTCATTCAAGCACCATCTTCGGCTCTAATTTGTTGCCTGCTATATAACTTTTCGCATTCATCTGTTTCCCTGATGGTGCCTTTAGTTCTATTATTTCAACAGCTCCGTCTTTGCAGGCGACAATAAGCCCCGCTTTTGCAGAAGCTACTAGCACTTCACCCGGTTTGCCTTCATGATTATAGTCGTTTAATGGTCTTACTTTTAATACTTTTATAACATCATTGCCAATTAAAAAATAAGCACCGGGCCAAGGCGAAACACCTCTGACCAGATTGTGTATCTCGCTTGCTGTTTTATTAAAATCAATATGCCCTGTTTCTTTTTTGAGCATAGGAAAATGCGAAGCTTCCGCCTCGTTTTGAGGTATCCTTGAAATATCACCGGTTTCTATTTTTTTTAGTGTCTCTATTAGCAGCTCAGCTCCAATCGGAGCCATCCTCTCAAAAATATCTTTCGATGTTTCATCCTTGCCTATTGTCATTTTTTTTTGAAGCAGTATATCTCCCGTATCAAGTCCAACATCCGTATACATACTGGTAACGCCTGTTGTTGTTTCTCCGTTTATAATTGCCCACTGTATAGGTGCCGCACCTCTGTATTTGGGCAGAAGTGAGCCATGCACGTTTATACAGCCATACTTAGGTATATCAAGTATTTCTTTTGATAATATCTGTCCAAAAGCAACAGTTATCATGATATCAGGCGCTAGTTCTTTCAGCGTCCTGACACCTTCCTCCTGTCTGATCTTCTCAAACTGATATACATCTATTCCATATTTTAAAGCGCATTCCTTTATAGGCGGAAAGCTAAGCTTATGACCGCGTTTTGCAGGTCTGTCAGGTTGAGTGAACACGCCCACTACATTATAGCCATTTTCTATGAGTGCTTCCAAAGAAGGGACCGCAAAATCAGGAGTCCCAAGAAAAACGACTTTCATCTTACTCATCTTCTTTAACTATCTCATCAGCTTTATCTGTAAATAATATACCATTAAGATGATCAATCTCATGACATATACATCTTGCAAGTGGTCCTTCTCCTTTAAGGACAATCTCCTTGCCGTTTCTATCCTGTGCTTTTACTGTTACTTTATCAGGCCTAACAACATATCCTTTTACGCCTGGTATACTCAAGCACCCTTCTATTTGTCTGTTTGTCCCGCTACTCTTTTCGATAACAGGATTGATCATTTCTATAAGGCCTTCACCCATATCCATGACAACCGCTCTTTTTATTATTCCCACTTGATTTGCAGCCAGTCCGCATCCTTCATTAACTTTCATTGTTTCATACATATCATCCAGGAGAGTATGCAGCCTATCGTCAAATTTATCAACAGTTCTTGCGGTTTTTCTTAGTGTCGGATCATCATCGGTAAGTATCTTTCTTATTGCCATTTTTTCACCTCATCAGTATTATTAGACTATTATTTATTATAACATATTGGAGGGGTTTATTTCTAAACCCGTTAAACAGCTTTCAAAACTATCTTTTCTAAGTATATCGCTCAGTATTTTTACTATATTGTTTGTATGTTCATCTACGTTGATTTTTATTACTACATGCCACCTGAAATTCCCTTTTATACGGTTAACAGGTGCTTCATTACATTTAAGTGTATGAACAACCTCGTTTATTTTTTCATTATATATACCTTTTAATACGCTTGCTGCTTCTCTTTGAAACATAAAAGCCTCTTCTCTGCATATGCTTTCGTCCTGAGACGAAAACACCGCTCTTAAATACACCGCAAACGGCGGAAATGCACTTTTTTTTCTTACATTTATCTCATAATTATAAAATCCTTCATAATCATGTGAAGCGGCAAATTTTATTGCTGGATGCTCTTTAGAATATGTCTGAACTACCACATGTCCGGGAGATTTATCTCTTCCAGCCCTGCCTGCAACCTGTTCAATAAGCTGAAATGTTTTTTCGGCACTCCTGAAATCAGGCATATAAAGCGATGCATCAGCAGCGACAACGCCAACAAGCGTAACATTTGCAAAATCAAGCCCTTTTGCGACCATTTGCGTCCCGATAAGCACCTGCGCTTCTCCTCTTGCAAATTTATTGAATATGTTAAGATGTGCATCTTTCGTTCTAGTTGTATCCATATCCATCCTCAGTACATTTACGCCGTCAAATAGCTTTTTTACTTCCTGTTCGACCTGCTGCGTGCCTACGCCAAAATATTTCAGATAAGGCTTTCCGCATACAGGACATATCGTTTTAGGTTTTTCTTCATGCCCGCAGTAATGACATTTCAACACGTGTTCGGCATGATGGTATGTAAGCGATACATCGCAATTTTCGCACATAACGACATACCCGCATCCTCTGCACGCGACAAATGTACTGAACCCTCGCCTGTTCAAAAACAATATTGCCTGCTGCCCTTTTTCTAGCGTTCCTTTTAGTGCGCTATAAAGAGTTTTTGAAAATATCGTTCTATTGCCATCAGCAAGTTCTCTGCACATATCAACAACTTCTACCTTCGGCAGTGGCCTGTTGTTTATACGATTTTTCAGTTCAATAAGTTCATATTCTTTTTTCTCGAGGCAATCATAGTATGTCTCAACGGAAGGTGTAGCACTCCCCAAAACAAGAGTTGCGCCATGCGACAAACATCGTTGTTTTGCTATTTCATGTGCATTGTATCTTGGGCTATTATCCGCCCTATAGCTGCTTTCATGTTCTTCATCTATTATAATAAGCCCTAAATTCTCAAAAGGCGAAAACACAGCTGATCTCGCACCTATAGCAACTTGTGCTTGTCCTGTTCGTATTCTATACCATTCATCAAACCGTTCTCCGCTTGAAAGAGCACTGTGTATTACCGCAACTTTCTCTCCGAAGCGTTTTCTTAGATTACCAACCATCTGTGGCGTCAGAGCTATTTCAGGCACGAGCAGTATGGACGAAATACCTTTTTTCAGGCAATATGAAATAGCCTGCATATAAACTTCCGTCTTTCCGCTTCCTGTTACTCCTTTTAGAAGTATACTGCCGCCTTTACTATCTATTGCATTTATTATTCTTCTGGTTGCATTCTTTTGCTCAGAAGTCAATATAACTTCATCTTTAAAATTATCCTCCATATTTTTGTATGGAGTTCTCATTTGACGCACTCCGCTAAGTTTCACATAGCCCTTCTTTTCAAGACTATGCACAGCCGGCAGAGCACCTTTGAATACGTCCTGAAGTTCTTTAATACTTATTTCTCGTTTCTCCTGCAAAAGCGAAAGTATACCTGCCTGAACAGGGGCTCTTTTTAGGCTTTCTATTGCTGCGTTAAGCTTCTTTTCATTAGTATCTTCATTTACAGAAACTATCTGCAGCAGTTTTTCGTTTATTCGGCCATTTCTCATCTGAGCCGGTATCATGAGCCTTAACGCTTCAACCATTAAACAGCCGTAATGCTCTTTCATCCACTTTGCAAGCGCTACCTGCTCTTTTAACAGTGCCCCATAATCTTCAAGAGGTTTTAATATTCTTTTTATTTTTGAAACATCAATCTCGGCTTCTTCACTAAATCCCACAACAAAGCCTTCTGTCTGCCTGTTGCCGACTCCAAAAGGCACAAGTACTCTGCTCCCGATAGTAAGTGTAGAAAATTCTCCCACACTGTATTGAAATACTTTATCTATGTTTGAATGAACTATATCGACTATTACTTCTGCGTACATAAAATCCCTCTTATAATGAAAAAGCGTACCATAATCATAGTACGCATACATCAAATAAAATGCAACATTAATTATTAAATGCTCTCCCTAGTTTGCTTTTTGTTCTGTCGGATTTGCATATCTGCACTTTACCTTGCCTTCATATATTTCATGAACAGCAAGAGTAACAGGCTTATTTGACTTATATTCCGTTAAAACAGGTGATTTGGTTATTATCTGCCTGGATCTTTTTGCTACAGCAACAGCAAGCGAATATTTACAGTTGATAACTTTCAGCATCTCATTGATTGGCGGATCTATCATGCTCATAATACCCCTCCTATAAATTCATCTATAATCTCTTTATTTCGGCCAACTGTGTAACTTTCTGCCTTTAAAATTGTTTCTATACAGCCAACCGCATTATCCACTACATCGTTTATTACTACATAATCATACTTGTTTATATTTTTAAGTTCAAAAGCAGCTGTTTTAAGTCTGCGTTCAATAGCTTCTTCTGTTTCGGTTCCTCTATTGATAAGCCTTGACTTAAGTTCCGAGAATGTAGGCGGCATAATGAATATAAAAACACCGTTTTTAAACGATTTTTTCACTTGCATGGCCCCTTCTACATCTATTTCAAGTACGACATCATTACCTGCTTCGATTTGATCCAATACAAACTTCTTTGGAGTTCCATAAAAATCCCTGCCATGCACTATAGCGTACTCTAAGAACTCTCCGTCCCCGATAAGCCGCATGAATTCTTCTTTTGTTTCAAAGAAATAATCAACGCCCTCTATCTCATTTTCTCTTGGAGCTCTTGTAGTCATCGAAACAGAAAGTACAAGCTCTTTATGCTTTTGCAAAAGAGCCTTGCACACCGTACCTTTACCCGCACCGGAAGGGCCGGAAATAATCAACAGCATACCTTTTCTTTTCATAAATCCTCAATCTTCCTTAGCAAATTAATCTTGAGCTTCTATATCTTCATCCTTTGTGCCTAGCCTGTGCGCAACCGTTTCAGGCTGAACAGCCGATAGTATTACATGATCACTGTCAGTAATTATAACAGCACGCGTTCTTCTTCCATATGTAGCATCAATAAGCATGCCACGTTCTCTTGCTTCAGTTATTATTCTTTTTATAGGAGCCGATTCTGGGCTGACCATTGCGATTACTCTATTACCTGATACTATATTCCCAAATCCGATATTGATTAATTTTATGCTCATTTTTTATCCTCCTGATTAAGTGTTATTTATTCAATATTTTGAACTTGCTCTCTTATCTTCTCTATTTCTGATTTAGCTTTGAGAACATTATTGGTTATTTCCAAATCATTAGCTTTTGAACCAATAGTATTAATTTCCCTGTTCAATTCCTGTACAATAAAATCAAGCTTTCTGCCGACCAGCCCGCCTTCTTTAAGCGTTTCCTCTATTTGGACATAATGACTTTTCAATCTTGTAAGTTCTTCAGCTATGCTGGCTTTATCAGCGAAAATAGCCACCTCTAGCTCCAGCCTGCCTTCGTCTAAATTGGCATCGGCTACCAGTTCACTTATTCTAGCTTTTAGCTTCTCTCGATATTCATTAATAACGCATGGTTCTCTTTTTTCTATTTCGGTTGTTATCTCTTTTAAGATATTTAATTTTGAAAGTACATCTTCTTCTAATTTTTCACCTTCCTGCGCACGCATATACACAGCATCGATAAGAGCATTGTCCATAGCATAGATAGCCATAGCTTTTAAAAGTTGTTCATCTTCGTCTTCTTTATCAACTACTTTTACTACTTCCGGCAGTCTTAATATCTTATATGGCGTTACGTCATTATCGAGCCCTGTAGAATCGGCAACCGTTTGGAATGCATTCATATATGCATCGATCAAGCTTTCTTCTATAACAACTTCTTTATCGCTTTGCTTACATTCATAGGTCACATAAACATCCACATGACCTCTTTTTACTCTGTTTTTGATCGTTTGCCTTATTGGGTCATCCAATATATTTAATTGTTTTGGTAATTTCAAATTAATATCTAAATACCTGTGATTAACTGTCTTGACTTCTACTGTAAGTTCTTTCCCTTCGTTTTTAACTGAACCCCTTCCGAAGCCTGTCATACTGTAAATAATGAAAATGCACCTCAATCCGTTTAAATGGTTTTGCAACTATAATTTTCCATAAATTATAACATGGATTTATACTAAGTGTAACAATATATTTATTAAGTTTTAATTAAACATTTTAATCATTCAGTTCTTTATCCAACAATTCATTTACAATCTTAGGATTAGCTTTGCCTTTCGATTGTTTCATAACTTGGCCGACAAAAAAAGCTATGGCCTTCTTGTTCCCGTTTTTATAATCCTCAACAGGCTGAGGATTTTCGCTTATTATCTTTTTAATGATATCCAATATAAACGACTCATCGCTTATCTGGCTAAGTCCTTTAGCTTCTACGATTTCTGCAGCCTTACCGCCGTTTATAAACATTTCTTCCAGTACTTTTTTACCGGCAGCCTGATTTATTTTATTGCTGTCTATCATTTTTAAAAGTGAAACGAATTCGAAAGCATCCAAAGAAAAATCGTCTACATCTGACTCGTTTTCTTTAATGAGCCTTAGTATATCGCCCATTATCCAGTTTGAAACTGTCTTTGCATTATCATAGTTCTTAACACATTCGTCAAAGAAATCAGCAAGCGCTTTTGAAGCTGTGATTATCTCTGCATCATATTCAGGAAGTAAAAGCTCCTCGATATAGCGCTGTTTTTTTGCGTTAGGCAATTCAGGCATCTGATTTTTTATGTTATCTACTTCTTCCTGAGTAAGCACTATAGGTACAAGATCCGGATCCGGAAAATACCTGTAGTCATGTGCTTCTTCTTTAGAACGCATAGCATATGACTTTCCTACTGTGTCATCCCATCTGCGTGTCTCTTGTATTATTTTTTTACCGTCTTCAAGCAGTTCTTTCTGCCTGAACTGCTCATATTCTACTGCTCTGTATGCTGCTCTGAACGAATTTACGTTTTTCATTTCTGAACGAGTACCGAACTCTTTAGCGCCGTATTCTCTGAGCGAAAGGTTGATGTCGCATCTAAGCGAGCCTTCCTGCATCTTGCAGTCGGATACGCCTACATAAAGAAGTATAGCACGAAGCGTTTCCATAAATACTCTGACTTCTTCAGCAGACCTAAGATCCGGCTCTGTAACGATTTCTATAAGAGGTACACCCCCTCTATTATAGTCAACAACCGTTCCGTCTGAATACGGATCATGAACTAACTTACCTGCATCTTCTTCAATATGTATACGTGTTATTCCTATTCTTCTCTTTTCGCCTTCAACATTTATGTCTACATACCCGCCAAGGCAAAGCGGAAGTGCGTATTGTGATATCTGATATGCTTTTGGAAGATCTGGATAATAGTAATTTTTTCTGTCCATCCTGCTTACAAGCTGTATGTCGCAGTTAAGCGCAAGGCCTGCTTTTATCGCATATTCTATTACTTTTTCATTAAGAACGGGCAATGTTCCAGGAAGTCCTACGCAAACAGGGCATATGTTTTCGTTCGGGTCGCCGCCGAATTCATTTTTACATGAGCAAAAAATCTTTGTTTTTGTTTTAAGTTCCACATGGACTTCAAGTCCTATAACTGTTTCGTAGTTCATCTGTCTACCCCCTCAACCAAAGGGATAAGATCCCCTATATCTCTTACTTTCTCATAAGCATAAGCCATATTAAGTATATCTTCTTCTCCAAACGGTTTGCCAATAAGCTGCATGCCGATAGGCAGGCCTATTTTATCAAGCCCGCATGGAATAGATAGTGCTGGCAGCCCAGCAATATTGATTGGAACGGTATAGATATCGGATAGATACATCTCCATGGGACTTGCACTTTTTTCTCCAAAATGGAATGCTGTAGAAATATATGTGGGAGATACTATCACGTCATAGTTCTTAAATATTTCATCAAATTCATTTTTTATTACGGTTCTGGCTTTTAATGCCTTAAGGTAATATGCATCATAATAGCCTGAACTTAATACATAATTTCCAAGCATAATACGTCTTTTAACTTCCCTGCCGAATCCTTCGCTCCTTGTTTTCGTAAACATATCGACTATGCCGTTTGAATTCTCGGCTCTAAGCCCATAGCGAACGCCATCATATCTGGCTAGATTCGAAGCAGCTTCAGCAGAAGAAATGATATAGTAAGTAGATATGACATAATCAACAAAAGATACATCAACTTCTTCTACAATCGCTCCCAAACTTTCCAGTTTCTTTATTGCATCAATTATGCTCTTTTTTATTTCCTCATTCAGGTCTTTTGCAAAAAACTGTTTCGGCATTGCGATTTTTTTACCTTTTATATCGCCGGTCAGACATTTCGTATAATCTTTTTTATCTATTTTGGCGCTTGTAGAATCCTTTTGGTCGTATCCGGCTATCTCATTTAGAACTATTGCACTATCTTCAACCGTCTTTGTAAGAGGTCCGATCTGATCGAGAGAAGATCCAAAAGCTATAAGGCCATATCTTGAAACAAGGCCATACGTCGGCTTAAGTCCAACAAGTCCGCATAGCGCTGCAGGTTCTCTTATTGAGCCGCCAGTATCTGAACCAAGAGCAAAAAGCACTTCTCCGGATGCTACGCTTGCAGCAGGCCCACCGCTACTTCCTCCTGGAACCCTTGAAAGATCCCAAGGATTCTTTGTCTTTTTAAAAGCAGCATTTTCATTAGATGAACCCATTGCAAATTCATCCATGCTTGCTTTACCCATAAGAATTGCGCCTGAATTTCTCAATTTTTCAGTAACGGTAGCATCAAATGGAGGTCTATAGTTGTAAAGTATTTTTGAAGAACATGTGGTGCGTATATTTTTTGTGCAGATATTATCTTTAAGAGAATATGGTATACCAAAAAGTGAGCCACCCTTAATATGTTTTATCTGCTCATCTATTTCTTCTTTGTTTAAAACCGTATTTAAAGCGTCTATTTTGTTGTCGACAGCTTCAATTCGATCATAGGAAGCACTTACAAGCTCTTTTGGTTCAATTTCTTTTTTGTCTAATAGCTCTTTTGCCTTTTTTACTGTAAGTTTTTTAAAATCGAGCATATTATCCTCCTATTCTACTACCTTTGGTACTCTAAAGCCCTCACCGTCTGTATCAGGTGCGTTTTGTAATAGTTCTTCTCTTGTAAATTCTTTTTTTGGCTCATCTTTTCTAAAAACATTAGTAAGCCCTAATACATTCGTCATAGGCTCCACATTATCAAGTTCTTTATTTTCGCTCAATTTCTGAGCATGCTCCAATATTTCGGCAAGATCGCTTTCGTACATTTTCTTTTCTTCTTCAGTAAGATTAAGTCTTGAAAGCATCGCTAAATGTTCTACTTCGCTTCTAGTAACTCTACCCATAATTTTACCCCTAACATTTCAACATGCATAGATTTTATCATGCACGATTACTAATAACAATCAGTTTTGCCCAATAAAGGCTAAAAATTCCTGTTCATCCATTATTTTTATACCAAGGTCCTGCGCTTTTTTAAGTTTTGAGCCAGCCTTCTCGCCTGCAACAACGCAATACGTATTTTTCGATACAGAAGAAGCAACGCTAGCTCCCATTCTTTCCAATATTCCGGTCGCTTCGTTTCTTCCCATAGATTCCAGTGTGCCGGTAAGCACAAATATTTTCCCTGCAAGCTGCCCGCTCGATTGCCCCATGTTTTTAGGTTTTACCCCTCTATCAAGCAGCTTTTTAATAAAATCAGCATTCTTTTCACTAGCAAAGAAATCTACTATATCTTTCGAAACAATATCTCCTACATCCCTAATCGAAAGCAGATCATCTGCGCTTGCAGCCATAAGATTATCAAGTGATTTATATTTATCCGCAAGATCTCTAGCGGTTTTCTTACCCACCCCGGGAATGGCAAGGGCATAGATAAACGTATCAAGTGCGCAGTCTTTTGAAGATTCTATTTCTCTTAAAAGATTATCTGCTTTTTTATCCTTAAACCTATCCAACCCGAGCAATACTTCTTTAGTAAGATCGTAAAGCTGATAAGCATATTTAAGCCCAAGTTCTTCATATAGCTGTATTGCAGTCTTATCGCTGAACGTTTCAATATTCATAGCATCTCTTGAAGCAAAATGCACTAATTTCTGAATGATCTGCGGTTTGCAGTTATCGCTATTTGGGCAATAAACATTAGGGCCTATTTCTATAAGTCGGCTTTTGCAGGCAGGACAGACAGCAGGTTTTTCAATAGGCTTTGTAACGCTGTCATCTTCTGCTACGCCCAATATTTCAGGTATTACTTCATTCGATCTCCTAATAAATACTGTTGAACCTATAGCAACTTTTTTTCTCTTAATATCTTCATAGTTATTAAGTGTTGCTCGCTTAACCGTTGCGCCTGCAATGTTTACAGGCTCAAGCCTTGCGCTTGGCGTAAGTTTCCCCGTGCGTCCTACATCCCATACAACATCCAATAATTTAGTAGTTGTTTCAAGTGCCTCAAATTTAAACGCGATTGCCCATCTTGGGAATTTATCGGTAAACCCAAGTACCTGCCTTGTCTTATAATCGTTTATTTTTATTACAAGCCCATCTATAGGGAAATCCAGTTCACTTCTAGTTTCTTCGATCTTCTCTATGCTTTTTTTAAGAGAATCAAGGTCTTCATGCAGTTCATAAAATGAGCTTACAGGTAGTTTGTTTTCTTTTAAGAAATCTATCATTTCTATTTGGCTATGAAGTTCTTCGCCTTCTATAAAACCTATGCTGTAAAAATATGCGCTCAGATTCCTTTTTGCTGTTTCTTTTGGGTCAAGGTTCCTTAGCGCACCCGCAGCACCGTTTCTTTCGTTTTTCAAAGGTTCTTTCGCTGTTTCATTGTATTTTCTAAGTGTGGAAGTGCGCATGAATCCTTCTCCCTGCACTTCCATTATCCCTTTAAAATCTATAGTAAGCGGAACAGATTTTATTGTTTTTACTTGCTCGGTGATTTCTTCTCCAACTATCCCGTTGCCTCTTGTCGCTGCATGCGTCATCAAACCGTTTTCATATGTAAGATTTATTGTCAGTCCATCGAATTTATATTCTAAAACATACTCTAGCTTAGGCAGTTTTTCACCTGTTTGGCTTTCATAGCTTGCAATAAGTTTTTTGACTCTGTCTTCCCATGAAAAAAGTTCTTCTATGGACTTGCCTTTATCTAAGCTTAAAAGCCTCTCCCGGTGAGTAAAACTTTTAAAAGCAGATAGAGGCTCTCCCCCTACTCGCTTTGTAGGCGAATCAGGCAGCACAGTTCCGGTTTCTTTTTCGAGACTAAGCAGTTCATCATAGAGCTTGTCCCACTGCGCATCGCTTATTATAGGATCGTCAAGCACATAGTACCTATAAGAATACTCATTTATTTTTTTTACAAGCTCTCTCATCCGATCATTAGTATCTTGCATATAAACACCAGCCTTAATCAGCTTTTATATTATCTCAAGTGGTGCAATCGCGGCAGCAAGTTTTTTAAGCCCAAGCTTATCGAATTGCACAGTAATTGTCATTGCGTTTTCATTCCCTTGAATATCTTTTATTACACCCGTTCCAAAGCGGGAATGTCTAACTTTTTGGCCTATCTTATACTGAGAAGTATCTATATTGCTACTTTTAAGCAGTGCAGGCGTATAGACATTGCTCTTTTTAAACGTATTTTCTGATGTTTCCTCATATTTAGCTTTTGCCTTAAGTTTTATTCCCTGCTTCTCTATTACTTCCTCAGGCAGCTCGTTTAAAAACCTTGAAGGAGCATTATAATTAACAGTACCAAAAAGTGCTCTTGATGCTGCATGTGTTAGATACAACTGTTTCATTGCACGTGTTAGCGCTACATAGCAAAGACGCCTCTCTTCTTCCATCTCTTTTGCATCGCCCATTGACCTTGAATGAGGAAAAACATTTTCTTCCATGCCTGTAATAAAAACGACGGGAAATTCAAGTCCTTTAGCACTATGCATGGTCATAAGCGAAACAGATTCTTCCTCGGTATTGAGCGCATCTATATCGGAAATAAGCGAAACAGATTGCAAAAAGTCATCCAGATTGCTATCTGGTTCCTGCAATTCGAATTCTTCTATAGAGCCAATAAATTCGTTCACGTTTTCAAGTCTGACGCTTGCTTCAATAGTATTTTCTGCTTCAAGCTCTGCTTTATATCCGCTCATTTCAATTACTTTTTGCGCAAATTCGCTTATAGGTAGTATATCCTTAAGCGCAATAAGTTTTTTAAGTAATCCTGAAAACTCCGTTATACTTTTTAATGCTCTTGTTCCTTGCAGTTTCTCTTCAGCTTTAAGTATAACCTGAAACAGTGTTGTACCTTCTATTAATGCAATGTTTTCTATTTCTTCCAATGTTCTGCTTCCAATCCCTCTTTTAGGCACATTTATTATACGTCTTAGTGAAATATCATCAAAAGGATTTGAAAGAAGCCTGAGATATGCAAGTATATCTTTTACTTCTTTTCTGTCATAGAATTTTAGACCTCCGTATATCTTATACGGTATCCTGTTTGCAAGAAGCGATTCTTCTAAGACACGTGACTGTGCGTTTGCTCTGTACAGCACCGCAATATCGCTGTATTTATTTCCTTCATCAAGCAGTTTGTTTATTTCGCCGCATACATACTGTGCTTCTGAATGTTCATCGTTTGAACAAAATACTGTGAGCAGTTTGCCTTTTTCCGACTCTGTCCAAAGTTTTTTGTTCTTCCTGCCGTTATTGTTTTTTATAACGCTGTTTGCAGCTGAAAGTATATTGCCTGTAGAACGGTAGTTTTGTTCAAGCTTTATAACAGTTGCATTTTCATAATCTTTTTCAAATTCCAGTATGTTTCTTATGTCTGCTCCGCGCCACCCATATATGCTCTGATCGTCATCTCCTACAACACATATATTTTTATGCACAGATGCAAGCATTTTTATAAGCTCATATTGTGCCAAGTTCGTATCCTGATATTCATCTACGTGAATATATTTGAATCTTTCTGCATAATCAAAGAGGATATCTTTGTCTTTGATAAATAGCATATTCGTTTTTATTATAAGATCATCGAAATCAAATGCGTTGTTATCTTTAAGTGTTTTGTTATAGTACTTATATATGTCTAAAATACCCTGAGCTCTTTTATCATATCTTTTTATTTCTTCATAGTATTCGTCCGGATCAAGGCATTTATTTTTTGCATCGCTTATCTTGTAGAGCATTTCACGTTTAACGAATATTTTATCGTTTAAGCTCAGTTCTTTTATTGCCTGTCCTACTACAGATAATTGATCTGCCGCATCATATATTGAAAAATTCTTGGTATATCCAAGTCTCTCCGCTTCTTTTCTTAGTATACGCACACAGATGGAATGAAAAGTGCCTATCCACATATACTGCGCGCTGTCGCCGATAAGTGAAATTATCCTTTCCTTCATCTCGGCTGCTGCTTTGTTTGTAAAAGTAAGCGCTAGTATATTATACGGTGATACTCCTTCATTGATAAGGTTAGCAATCCTGTATGTAAGCGTTCTCGTTTTGCCGCTGCCTGCTCCCGCTAGTATAAGTACTGCTCCACTTGTAGCTTCCGCCGCTTTTCTCTGTTCGCTGTTAAGTAATGATAAATCAAGCACTAATATTTAATCCTCCGCATTTGTATATAAATAAGGCTAAGCAGCAACAAGCCTTTTAGCCCTACTATTTATATTATTTATTTAATCTTCTGGCAGTTATTTCATAGCCGCCTTCGCCATATTCAAGACTTCTTTTAACTCTGCTTATCGTAGCAGTCGAAGCACCTGTCCTCTCGACAATCTCGCTGTATGTAATATTATCCATAAGTAATTTAGCAACATAATACCTCTGGCTTAATGCCTTAATTTCGTTCACTGTGCAGACATCAGTAAAGAATGCATAGCACTCGTCAACCGTTTCTAATGTCAAAATTGCCTCAAACAGGCTATCTGCCTGTCTGCTTTTTAGATCTGGCTTCACAACGCTTCCTCCATTTACGAATCAGATTATAGTATTTTTTAATGTGCCAATCCCTTCGATAGTGATTTCAATCGTATCGCCGCTTTTCATCGGGCTTACGCCTTTTGGCGTCCCTGTAGCTATTATGTCACCAGGCAAAAGCGTCATGATGCCTGAAATATAAGATACTAGCTCATACACGTTTTTTATAAGCAGATTAGTTGTTGAATCCTGTTTGATTTCGCCGTTCAATATGCCTTGGACACGTACATTACCTGGATCTAATTCTGTTTCTATATATGGGCCTATTGGGCAGAACGTCCTGAAACCTTTTCCTCTTGTCCATTGACCGTCTTTTCTCTGCAGGTCCCTTGCCGTTACATCGTTAAGGCATGTATATCCGTATATATAATCTTTAGCATCAGATGGGCTTACATTATTGCACTCTTTACCTATAACAACTCCAAGTTCAGCTTCAAAATCCACTCTTTCGGACTCTTTAGGCAATATGATATTATCCATCGGTCCAATCACACATGAACTTGTTTTGATAAAAAGCACAGGATCATTGGGGACATACCCATGCCCCATCTCATCTATATGCTCTAAATAGTTAAGACCTACAGCTACTACTTTGCTTGGCTTAACAGGCTTTAGCATCCTGACCTTATCTAGTGCAATTTTTTTGCCTAGAAGACTGCAATACTCATTATCTTCGTTTTGGACTATTTGTATCTCATCATTCGTAATTATCCCTTTAAAAGCTTGTCCATTATATTCAAATCTGCATATTTTCACATTTGTACCTCACATATACTTTATTATTATAATTATAGCATGATGGATATGTGCATAAAAGCCTTTTTGAAAAAAGCTAAGTTATTAAGGCTCCTTATTGTCTTCTTGTTTATAATATAATTTTATAACAGAAACTTCATATGCTACTCTTTTTTCAATTGAGCCGTTCTCCATTACCTTTTCATATTCTCTGCTTTGAACACGTCCCTCAATCGTTATCATATCGCCAACATTTAATGTCTGAGCAAATTTTGCGTTTCTTCCCCAAGCTATGCTTGGTATATAATCTGACTTATTATATGCTCTGTTCACCGCAATAAGAAGGTCAGCGATTTCTCTGTTAAATGGTGTAGTCCTATATATAGGTGGTTTACATACATATCCTCTAAGCACAATATAATTGGGATTTTCAAGTATAGTATCAAAGCTTATTTCTTTAGCAAATACGGTTAAAATGAGTCTTCCTCTCCCATCTATATATTTGTTATACGATCTAAGCTGTCCAGTTATGCATACCTCTTGTCCTAGTTGCAGCTCATTGCAGCCAAGCAGTCTTTCAGATATAGTAACAGGTAAAAGATCACAATAATTGCTCAGCCTCTTTACTTTTAGAATAAAGCTATAAAATCTCTCTCCATATAAATCATGGTTAAAAACCAATTGCGAATTGACTTCACCAAAAAGCATAACTCTATTTGCAAGTGTACTTGACGTTATATTTTCACCCATCACATAATCCCCTTTTAATCTTATGAACATAATAATGTTTATTCTTTTTAGGGGCCATGTATGACAACCTAAAATAAAAAAAGAGTGTTTCCACTCTTATTTTATTTTTCTCATATACACTTATTTACGCCAACTACAATGTTATCCATAAGCACCATTAGTGCAGGCTTTCCTTTTGACGATTTAGGTTCTATTAGTATTTCCTCGGTATTTATCTTCGTTATTTCTCCTTTAAGCTGAGTTATAAGGATATCAAAGGGTTCTTTTACGATCATCGCAGCACAAAGCTCCTGCCCGTTTATGCCGTCCTTTTTTAAGTCGTATGTTTTTACGCCTTTACCGCCTCTGCCCTGTGGTTCATATTCAAATGCAAAGCTCTTTTTTGCATAGCCTCTATCCGTTACAGTTAACACTTCTCCTTCCCCGCTGTTAAGTCCTGCAAATATTACTCTATCATTCTTTTCAAGCCTTATTCCTATTACGCCCTGAGTATTTCTGCCTGCAATAGGTATCTCACTCGTGCTAAAGCAAATACTCATCCCTTTCTGCGTTATAATGAGCAGATTATCTTCCTGCTCTATTTTCTCTACAGATACGACACTATCTCCGTCTTTTAGTTTTATTGCCACTATCTTAGATTTGACTGTATCGTATTCTTTCAATAAAGTCTTTTTGACTAATCCGCCTCTTGTTGTTATAAGTAGTTTATCATTTTCCTTAATCTCTGACAGATCATATATTGAAACTAAGGATTCGTCTTTTTGCAGGCCTGATATTATAGAATTGATTGAAGTGCCTTTATCCGACAGCTTGCTTTGTGGTATCTGTTTTACGTCAATCAAAAACATGTTCCCAAGGTTTGTAAATGCGCATATTTTTTTAAGCGTATCTGTCTTTATAACATTAATTACCGGCTGCGGATCGTCCGAAGTTAAAGCTCCGCTTTTTTCGTTTATCCTTTTGAGTTTATCCTGCATTGTCAAAATTACATATACATTTTCAGCCTCTTCTGCTACTTCTTCCTGCGCCAACATTTCGTTTGCTTTTGTATTTTTAATAAGCACAGTACGCCTAGCATTCGCATACTTTGCTTTTATCTCAAGCAGTTCTTCTTTTATAACGTTCATCAATTTTTTCTGCGAGCCGAGTATGCTTTCCAGTCGACTTATCAGTTTCATTATCTCGTCATTCTCTTTTTGAAGTGCTACTATCTCAAGCCCTGTTAGTCTTTGCAGCCTTAGGTCGAGTATAGCCTGCGCCTGAACGTCCGATATGCCGAATTCTTCCATTAATTTTCCATGTGCTTCTTTGGGTGTCTTAGATGATCTTATAAGAGCAATTATTTTGTCTATATTTAAAACAGCAATTAAAAGTCCTGCAAGTATGTGTTCTCTTTTTTTAGCGTTTTCCAGTTCAAATGCAGTACGTCTTGTAATAACTTGCTTTTGATAGTTTATATAGTATTCATTTATCTGAAGCAACCCCATTTGCTGAGGTTTACCGTCTGCAATAGCTACCATATTTACGCCGAATGTGATTTGAAGATCCGAATATTTGAAAAGGTATGCAAGTATTTTTTCGGCGTCCGCTCCTTTTCTAAGCTCGATAACAGCTCTCATACCATTTCTGTCGGATTCGTCACGTATATCCGCAATAGGAGCAAAAATAACTTTCTTTTCTTCACTTAATTTTAATATTTTTTCAAGCAGCGCCGCTTTATTGACCTGATAAGGCAGCTCATCAATCACGATAAGTTTTTTACCGTTTTTTTGCTCTTCTATATGCGTTTTTGCGCGTACAGTAAGTTTGCCTCTGCCTGTCTCGTAGGCAAGTTCTATCTCCTCATCATTTACCAAATATCCTCCAGTCGGAAAATCGGGGGCTTTTATGTATTTCATAAGTTCCTTAAGCGTTATATCAGGACTATCTATTTGCGCAATTATACCGTCAATAACTTCTCCGAGATTATGAGGCGGTATGTTCGTAGCAAGTCCAACGGCTATGCCTGAAGCACCGTTTACAAGAAGGTTTGGGAATCTTCCCGGGAGCATATCCGGCTCTTTAAGCGTATCGTCAAAGTTTAAAGAAAAATCAACTGTGTTTTTATCTATATCTCTTAACAGTTCCATAGCCAGCGGAGCAAGACGTGCTTCGGTATACCTCATTGCAGCGGCAGAATCTCCATCAACAGAACCAAAGTTGCCATGCCCATTAACAAGCGGCTCTCTTAAGTTAAAATCTTGTGCCATACGTACCATTGCATCATAGACAGATGTATCACCATGCGGATGATATTTACCAAGCGTATCACCCACTATTCTTGCCGACTTTCTATGTGGTCTGTCGGGAAAAAGATTAAGTTCAAGCATAGTATATAATACTCTTCTTTGGACAGGCTTAAGTCCGTCTTCAACTCTTGGCAATGCACGTTCCATTATTACATATTCCGCATAAGGCATCATGGACGAATGCATAATATCCTGAAGTGACAGATCTATTACTTTACTTGCTGATTTAATTTTTTCTTTCATCGTCTACTCTCCTATTTGAGCATCAAAAGTATCTTTTCTGTTAAAGTTTGCATGCTCTGATATATATATCTTTCTTGAATCGACCTTATCACCCATAAGGATAGTAACAAGCCTGTCTGCCTGAGCGGCATCTTCTATATTCACCCTAATTAAAGACCTGAATTCCGGATTTAAAGTTGTTTCCCAAAGCTGCTCAGGGTTCATTTCACCAAGGCCCTTATACCTCTGTATCGTATAATTTTTGATTCCCTTAGTTAATTTAGCAAGTTCGGCATCATCATAGGCATAATTAATACTGCTGCCTTTTTGTACTTTATAAAGAGGCGGCTGCCCGATATACACATGCCCATCGGCAATAAGCTCTTTCATATACCTAAAAAAGAATGTCAGAAGGATCGCCCTTATATGAGCTCCGTCTTGGTCCGCATCGGACAGAATGATTATTTTATCATATTTTAGATTAGTTACATCAAAATCGACATCTATGCCCGTTCCAAGAGCTGTTATTATGCTCCTGAATTCTTCGTTTGCAAGCACTTGATCGAGTCTTTTCTTTTCTGCATTAAGCGGCTTTCCCCTAAGAGGCAATATTGCCTGGAAACGTCTGTCGCGGCCTTGTTTAGCGCTTCCGCCTGCACTGTCGCCTTCTACAATGAATAATTCGTTTCTGGAATAATCTTTGCCGGTGCAGGAAGACAATTTCCCAACCAGTGGTGCGTTTTCCAATTTTGAGCGTTCTCTAGCAAGATTCTTGGCTTTTTTGGTAGCTTCCCTTACTTTTGCAGCTCTCATTGCTTTTTCGAATATCTCTTTTACTGTGGCATCATTTCTAAGATCTTCTACATATTCAGTAAGCTTTTCGATAACTACATTTTCAACGGCAACTCGTGCCTCCATATTTCCAAGCTTTGTTTTTGTCTGGCCTTCAAACTGAACGTTTTTCATATGGAGAAGGATAACTGCAGCCATTCCTTCTCTGTAATCCTCGCCATATAAATTTTGATCTTTTTCTTTAAGTATCCCGCTTTTACGTGCGTAATCATTAAACACACGCGTTATAGCTGATTTGAATCCTGTCTCATGTGCACCGCCTTCAGGCGTTGGTATATTGTTTACATATGAATATATGCTGTCAGTGTAGCTTGAATTATACTGCATAGCAATATGGACTTTTATATCGTCACTTTGTCCTTCGATGTGTATAGGCTCTTCATTTATCGTGCCTTTGCCTTCGTTCAAGTATTTGACAAAATCTACGATGCCGCCTTCATACTGGAATGTTTCTATCCTGTTTTCATTTTTTCTGTCATCTTCAAGCTTGATAAGTACGCCTTTATTAAGATAAGCAAGTTCCCTAAGTCTTTTTTGTATAGTATCATAGTCGAATTCAATCGTATCAAATACTCTCTCATCCGGCATGAATGTTATTATACTGCCTTTTTTATTTGTGCGTCCTATTTTTTTAAGAGGATAAATCGGCTTGCCCGAAATGATTTTCTTGCTTTGTTCATCGTAAACGCTCTCAAATTCCTGCACATATTTATTACCTTCATAGCATATTTCTACCTTGAGCCATCTTGAAAGAGCATTTACAACAGAAGCACCGACCCCATGCAATCCTCCTGAATAAGCATAGCTTTCATTATTGAATTTGCCGCCTGCATGAAGCTGAGTAAATACTACTTCAACGCCTGAAACGCCAAGCGTTTCATGTATTCCTACAGGGATACCTCTGCCATCATCATATACAGTTACCGAACCATCTTTATTTAATCGTACACCGACATGCGAAGCAAATCCGTTTGCAGCCTCATCTATAGCATTATCAACGATCTCCCAAATCAAATGATGCAATCCTCGAGGCCCAGTTGACCCGATATACATACCCGGTCTCATCCTAACTGCATCTAATCCTTTTAATACTTTGATATCATTTACTGTATATGATTTAACCATTTTATCCCCCACGTTTCTATTCTTTGCGACAGAATAATATTATCATATACATTATAATAATCAAATATTTATTAAAAGTGAAAGATTTTTGAAATAAAAAAACGCCTTACGGCGCTTAATCTGTTATGTTACTTAGAAACGATGCGTATTTATCTGTCATTTTCACGTTATTGTATTTTAAATCGGCGCTAATAGCAGTTGTTGAACTGTAGTTTGTATCTATCATACTTTTTAAATCGGTCAGCAAATCCGAATATAGTGTTTTAAGCCCGCAAATAATTTTATTGTCCTTGTTTCCTTCTGCCAAGAAACTTAAATCATCTTCATAATCACTTACTGTATCTTTATAATCTTGTAGTTTGCTTTTAGCTCCCGAAATGTCGGTATCTGATTTATCCAGACTAAGCGCAAGATCACCTATGTTGTTTTTCAGTTCGATATATTTATTGAATACATTTTCTATGGTTGTTATTTGCGATTGCGTAGCTGTAATTTTAAATTCCAATTTTGGTACGCTATACTCATAGATCACTGAATCGAGCCCATCGTTTGAAGCCAATGAGTTCTTGACTGATTCAGCGCTTGCCTTGGACTGATATGAAGCAGCAATAAGCCTGTATTTATCTTTTAAAACTATATAGCCTGCTGCTCCGCGTTTTTTCAAGCTCGCAGCATCTGTTTCAGCGTTGCTCTGACTGTTATAAGCGCCCATCTGAATCATATAGTCGGTAAAGCCGCTTATTGTGATCTTTTTCTCGACTTTTGCAGCATCACTTGTCGGAGATGCTGTCGGGTTAAACCCAGATATCGGATCAGTTTCAACTGGTTCTGTTACATTGCCAAACCCGAAATATGCCATTACAGGCGTTGCTACATTTTCATAAAGCCATTTGCCTGTTACTCCTGCAGAGAGAAAATAAACAAGAGCAAAAAGCGCTAATATCGTCAGCATTTTTACCCCTACACCCGATCCCGTAGAATTTGTCTTCTTTCTGGTATGAATATACTTTCGTCTATAATTACTTCTATTCACATCTGGCCACTCCTTATCTTGCGTCCTATAGAAATTTATGTGGACAATATGTGAAATATGATATATTTATTTTGTTTTTTATTGTAATTATAAGGCTTGTTTCTTGTTCAATAAAAATCTCATTTATATTTTTATTGTTTATTCTTCATACTGCAGTAACTCTACTTTTGCTTCATCAAGCAGCTTTAACGCAAACTCATCCGGATAAGGACGTCTGTATATTATTTTTCTGATACCGGCATTTATAAGTATTTTTGAACAGATAGCACACGGCTGATGCGTGCAGTAAAGCGTTGCTCCATCTATCGAAACACCCATTTTTGCTGCCTGAATAACTGCATTTTGTTCAGCGTGTATTGCATAACATAATTCTTGCTTCGTTCCTGATGGTATGTTGAGTTTACGTCTTAAGCACTCGCCTTTATCTACGCAACTCTTTAGTCCTGCAGGCGCGCCATTATACCCTGTAGTAAGTATTCTTTTATCTCTTACAATGATCGCTCCGACTTTTCTGTTATCCTGATAGCAGCTTGACCATAAAGCAATATCCTCTGCTAAATCAATAAAACGCTTATCCCATTTATCAAATGCCATACACTCCGCCTCCGCAATTAACATATTATATTTAAGTAGTCATAAAATCATTATAATAAAAAACAATATAAAAACAAATGAAAATAATTTTTGATCAAAATAATCCGGATTTTCCCATTAATTTTTCTTAATAAATTTATAAAAATGATTGCAAACACATATTTTTGGGGTATAATAAATATTGTTAGCACTCGATTAACAAGAGTGCTAACAATATCAATTTTGTATTATAAAATAAGGAGGTAATACATATGACGATTAAGCCATTGGCTGACAGAGTCGTAATCAAAAACGTGCAGCAGGAGGAAACAACAAAAAGCGGTATAGTCCTTCCTGGCACAGCAAAAGAAAAACCACAAGTAGCAGAAGTAATTTCTGTTGGTCCTGGAGGAATAGTAGAAGGAAAAGAAATAACAATGTATGTTAAACCAGGTGATAAGGTCATCTATTCCAAATATGCAGGAACAGAAGTTAAACTGGAAAATGAAGAATACATTATTGTACGCCAAAATGATATATTGGCAGTTGTAGAATAAAAAGAGGAGGAATGAATAATGGCTAAACAGATTAAATATGGCGAAGATGCACGCCGTTCTTTGGAAAAAGGCGTAAACGCTCTTGCAAACACAGTAAAAATTACACTTGGGCCAAAAGGCAGAAATGTAGTATTAGATAAGAAATTCGGTTCACCTCTTATCACAAATGATGGTGTTACTATAGCAAAAGAAATTGAACTTGAAGACCCATTTGAAAATATGGGCGCTCAGCTTGTAAAAGAAGTTGCAACTAAAACTAACGATGTAGCAGGTGATGGTACAACGACAGCAACGCTTTTGGCACAGGCAATCATCCGTGAAGGATTAAAGAATGTTGCAGCAGGCGCAAACCCAATGATGGTCAAGAAAGGTATCCAATCAGCCGTTGCAGCATCTGTAGAAGCTCTAAAAGGCATTTCCAAACCTATTGCCGATAAAACATCTATCGCACAAGTTGCTTCTATCTCAGCCGGTGATGAAAAGGTAGGTCAGCTTATTTCTGATGCTATGGAGAAAGTTGGAAATGATGGTGTTATTACCGTTGAAGAATCAAAGACAATGGAAACACACCTTGAAATAGTTGAAGGTATGCAGTTCGACAGAGGCTATGCATCAGCATACATGGTAACAGATACAGAAAAAATGCAAGCAGAACTAGACAACCCATTAATTCTTATAACAGACAAGAAGATCACAGCTATTCAGGAAATATTGCCTATACTAGAGCAGGTTGTTCAGCAGGCAAGAAAACTGCTCATAATTGCAGAAGATATTGAAGGCGAAGCTTTGGCAACACTAGTCCTCAACAAATTGAGAGGTACGTTCACATGTGTTGCAGTAAAAGCTCCTGGTTTTGGCGACAGAAGAAAAGCAATGCTTGAAGATATAGCAATACTTACAGGCGGTCAGGTTATCTCAGATGAACTTGGCATGGATCTAAAAGAAGCAACAGTAGATATGCTGGGCAGTGCGCGTCAAGTAAAAGTCGACAAAGAAAACACAACTATCGTTGAAGGTGCCGGAGATTCTGATAAGATCCAAGCACGTATCGCTTCAATAAAAGCGCAGATTGAAGAAACATCTTCAGAATATGACAAAGAAAAACTTCAGGAAAGACTTGCTAAATTAGCAGGAGGAGTTGCTGTAATCCAAGTTGGTGCTGCTACAGAAGCAGAAATGAAAGAAAGCAAGATGCGTATTGAAGATGCTCTTAATGCAACAAGAGCAGCTGTTGAAGAAGGCATCGTTCCTGGTGGCGGAGTTGCGCTTTGCAACACCATTCCGGCTGTCGAAAAACTTTTGGATACAACAGAAGGCGATATAAAGACAGGTGTAGCGATCGTACTGAGAGCTCTTGAAGAGCCTGTACGCCAAATTGCAACAAATGCTGGTCTAGAAGGTTCTATAATAGTAGAAAAAATCAAAAACAGCGAAAAACCTGGATATGGCTATGACGCAGCAACAGACGAATATGGCGATATGGTAACAAAAGGCATACTTGATCCTACAAAGGTTACAAGAAGTGCACTTCAGAACGCTGCAAGCATCGCTTCAATGCTGCTTACAACAGAAAGCCTAGTAACAGATATACCTGAAAAAGAACCAGCTGCTCCTGCTCCTGGCATGGGCGGAATGGATGGCATGTATTAATAATAAAAAAGAGACCGTTTTATCCGGTCTTTTTTTTATGCAGAAAAAGCCGTTTATAAAAGAATTTATTAAGTTATAAAGTTTACTCAAATGCATTATAAATTTGAAATGCTTTACTTACTTGGAGTGAATTGAAAAAGAGTGCCAAAAAATTGCCACGAAACAAATAACCAATATGCAGCAGAGGGTTGGAGCCTTGTTTAGATATTTTCTCTGCGATAGATTACCCACCAACTTCTACTTATTCTGAACTGATTTTCAAAACGGGAATCGAGCAAAAGCAACAGAAAAAAAGAACCATACTGGTTCTTTTTTCTGTTAAATATTCTCTTTTTTTATTGCAAGAGTCCTTCCTGACAGCTCATAAATAGCATGCATAAGTTCTTTTGCATCTTCATACTGACTTTCTTCGTCGCTTTTTTCTTTAGGGCATCCAAGTAATTTATCTTTTGTCGGTACAGACCTTTCAAGCTCTTTTATGCCGTAGAGGAACTTTTCTACAGTATCAAGCGCAGAATTTTCTATATTCATAAGGTTGTCCCTAAAGTCGGAAAGCAAATCATACATTCTCTGTCGCTTGTCTTCTGCTTCTTTAATTAAAAGCTCCGCATCAATTTTAGCTTTTTCTTCGATCTCTTTTATTTTATCGTTAGCCGCTTTGAATGCTTCCAGCATTTCGTTCTGCTGCTGCTCCATTACAGCTATCTTTTCAAGCAATTCCTGATTTTCTTTTGTCTTGCTTTCGATGACCTGCTCTTTCGCTTTTATTTGCTCCATATAATACTGCTCTTTTTGGTTTAAAAGATCTGTAACGCTTTGCACATTATATCCGAATAAACTTTTCTTTAGCTCCATACCGAAACCTCACTATCTTTTTAAGCTTTTGAGAAGGTCATTTTTCAAATCATATAACTGCCTGGACAAATCGACTTTGTACTCCTGCGGATGCATAAGCCTTTTATACTCATCCCAGAATGTATCCATTTCTTCTTTTGCATATTTTTGTATCTGTAAAAGTGATGGTGACTTATATACAAGTTTTCCATTTGCAAAAATAGGCTCAAGCAAGTTTCTTGTATGGAAATTTGTTATAGTCATCTTCTTCCATGTTTCTATCGGGTGGAATATCTCAAGCGGCTGATTTACGTCAATATTTTCGTTTTCGAGCATTATCAAATCGGCAAGCGCCTTATTTGTTTTATTATCATATATCCTTACTACCTTTTTATACCCTGGAATGGTTATCTTGTCAACATTTTCTGATATTTTGATTTTCGGAATAAATTTTCCATCTTTGACTTCAGCAGCAAGTTTATACACTCCCCCAAGAGATGGCATCGGATCGCTTGTTATAAGTTTTGTGCCTACTCCCCATGTGTCTATTTTAGCTCCTTGTGCTTTTAGATCGCGTATAAGATACTCATCAAGGTCGCCCGAGGCAAATATCTTTGCATTTGGGAATCCAGCTTCATCTAGCATTTTTCTGGCTTCTTTGCTCAAATAAGCAAGGTCTCCTGAATCAAGCCTTATACCTAAAGGTTCGTACCCTTTTTCCCTTAATTCATTAAATACCTTTATTGCATTTGGCATTCCGCTTTTAAGCGTATCATATGTATCAACCAAAAGCAGACAGCCTGTAGGGAATATATTTGCATATGCTCTGAATGCTTCAAGTTCGCTGTCGAAACTCATTACCCAGCTATGTGCGTGCGTTCCTTTTGCCGGCAGATTATATAATAAACCCGTCATTACGTTTGACGTTGCAACACAACCGCCTATTATAGCTGCTCTTGCACCATATATTCCTGCGTCAGGTCCCTGAGCTCTCCTAAGCCCAAATTCCAACACATCGTCTCCGTTTGCTGCATAAACAACTCTGCTAGCTTTTGTGGCAATAAGTGTCTGATGGTTCATGATGTTAAGCATCGCCGTTTCAATAAGCTGTGCTTCCATTATAGGCGCTTTTACTCTTACAAGCGGTTCTGATGGAAAGGCAACAGTGCCTTCTTTCATAGCATATATTTCGCCAGTAAACTTCAATTCTTTAAGATAGTTTAAAAAATCTTCGTCAAATAAATTCAAAGCCCTTAAATATCTTATGTCTTTATCTGAGAAAGATAAATTCTTTATATATGATATAAGCTGTTCAAGGCCTGCAACGACTGCATAGCTTGTGCTAAAGCCTGTTCTTCTGAAAAATACATCAAAAACGGCATCTTCCGTTTTATGGTATCTGTAATACCCATACATCATTGTCAGCTGGTATAAGTCAGTCATCATAGTGAGATTTCGCATATTATTACTTCCTATTCTAATTTAAACTATTCTTATCTAATACATTTCTGCTTTTTTTATTTCTAAATATAAGTGCTATTACCCCAAATACAACCAAAACTATGCTTAACATCTGTGAGACTCTTATCACATTAGGTATTAGCCAGAGCGAATCAGTTCTAAGTCCTTCAATAAAAGCCCTTCCGAGTCCGTATAGTACCAGATATAAAAAAAATACATTTCCTTTAAGCGGACGTTTCCTTGAATAAAAGAATAAAAAAACAAATACCGCAAGATCCCATGACGATTCGTAGAAAAATGTAGCCAACTGCCATGTCTGAGTTCTTTGTATATATACAGCATATGGGAACCATTGCAAGCTTTTATCAGTAACTAGATACCCGTAGGCTTCCTGATTAAAAAAATTGCCCCATCTTCCAAGCGCTTGACCAAGTATTAGCGATGGAGTACATATATCCATTATATCAAATGCATTTATTTTTCTTATCTTGCAGAAAACTATTGCAGTAATTACACCGCCGATGACCCCGCCATATATTGCAAGGCCACCATTCCATATCATAAATATTGAAAGCAGATTATCTTTATATTGATCCCATGAAAATATGACATAATACAGTCTTGCGCTGATTATCGACATAGGTACTGCCCAAATAATGAAATCCAGTATGATTTCCGTATCATATCCCCTGGCCTTTGCAAAATACATTGCGATAACTACACCAAGTGCGATAGCAATTGATATTATCAGGCCGTAAAAATGGACCGGCAAGCCAAATATATTAAAAGCAATTGGATTCATAGTCTACCTCCATCACTTTATTATAGAACTCCCCAAAAACACTGTCAACAAACTGTGCAGTGCAATAATTGTATAAAAAAAGAGCGAGGTAGTCCTCGTTCTTTAAATAGTAAATTACTTATTTATTAATAGCATCAATTATTTCATTCATTTTATTCTGTAATTCATATTCTGTAAGATCTGTTTGTTTTGAAAGATCTTCGATCTTATAATAATAAGTAACATTATCCGTTACAGTAATATTTTTTAGCGAAGAATCTTTTGCTTGAAGCGCCTCCATAATTTCCTGCATCAGAGCCTCAGTCAAATCTCCATTATATCTGTCTCTATCGAATTTTACTCCAACAAGCGCATATTCATCATTTCTTACAACAACAGCACTATCGATTTTGCTCATATTTGTTATAGCTTTTGTAAGCGTTACTACCGATGCTTTTGTTGTTGTAACTGTTGTAGCTGCGGGAGATGTAATTATTCCGCTTGGATAAGGCGTTACATAAAGCTGAGTTTCTGTTGTTAACGGATTCATTGTTCCAAACAGCGTTGGAGATATTATAGGAGTATAGGTCATAGTCGGTGATGCTGTCCCAACATTACCGGCATTCCAATAACATCCTGATAACCCTATCGTAACTATACCTAATCCCACAAGAATTGTAATTAATTTTCTTTTCACATAATCCGCCTCCTTATTAACGTATTTTTTACTAATGTGCCCAAAATATTATTAAAAATAATGCCAATTATTGGAAATTTTTTCTCTCGTCACAGCATACTTTACGCCTCTATTGACACTTTACCGTAAACGTCTTATACTATGATTCGAACACTTATTAGATATTTTGTATTTGTTTAAACAGATTAATTATTAAAATAATTCTTCTCTTCATATATGTATACTGAAAATAAGCATACGGAAGAGTATCGAAGTGGTCGTACCGAGCTGCACTCGAAATGCAGTTGTCCGCAAGGGCACGTGGGTTCGAATCCCACCTCTTCCGCCAAACGCAATAAAATCCGAACGCCATTGATTCTTATGGTGTTCGGATTTCGCCATTTCTGCCCTGCAAAACGGTTAACGTTCCGGCAAGATACGTTCGCAGTTTGCGGGTGCGTTATGTTTTGCTGATTTAATGCCGTCATTACGACTTAAACAATAGCATTATTTGTGATAAATTTACATAATTTGACTTCATCATAATTAGCAGCTAGAATAATGATTAACATGTAAATTAAGCGAATCGAGGTCTTTACAATGCTGACTGCATATGTAAACTGTTCCATTTTGGATGGGTCAAAAAATATGGAACCGATGAGGAAAATGACAATAATTGTTAAAGGCAAAAAAATTATCTCAATTAAAAAAGACATAAAGCCCTCTGAGAACTGTAAGATTATTGATTTGGAAGACCGTTATTTGATGCCCGGTCTAATTAATCTGCATGTTCATCTTCCTTCAAGCGGCAAACCAAAAAAGAAGCAGACAGATGCTACAAGGCTAACAAAAATTCTTATGAGCACAGCAATCACGCGCAATGCTTCCCGTTTAATGTGCGAAAGCTATGCCAAAATGGAGCTGTTATCCGGCGTAACTACTGTTCGTACAGTGGGCGGTGTAGGCAGCATTGATTCTCAAATCCGTGACCGCATAAATGCTGGCAAAATTACTGGCCCGCGTATGCTTGTAGCCAATATGGCAGTTTCTGTACCAGGTGGGCATATGGCCGGTTCATTGGCATATCCTGCTAATAGTCCAGAAGAAGCACGTAATTATGTTCGTCTGATTGCAAAAGATAAACCTGACCTTATTAAGCTGATGATTACCGGTGGTGTGCTTGATGCGAAAGTCAAGGGAGAACCGGGCGTTCTTAGAATGCCATCTGAGTATGTAAAGGCCTGTTATGAGGAAGCGCATAAATTAGGATATCCGGTTGCCGCCCATGTTGAAAGTTCTGAAGGCGTAAAGGTAGCGCTTCAAAATGGCGTTGATTTTATTGAACATGGTTCTTTTCTGGATGATGAACTCGTAGATTTGTTTAAGAAAAGGAACGCGCGCCTTATTTGTACCATCTCTCCCGCATTTCCTTATGCTATGTTTGATCCTGCAATTTCTCACAGTTCTGAAACAGAACGCTTTAACGGGAAAGTAGTTATGGATGGTATAATTGAATGCGCTAAAACAGCCCTCTCAAACGACATCCCAGTAGGTCTTGGCACAGATACAGGCTGTCCGTATATCACACATTATGATATGTGGAGGGAGCTTTTATATTTTAAAAAATATGTTGGGGTTTCAAATTCGTTCGCTCTTTATACTGCAACCAAACGCAATGCTGAACTTGCAGGACTGGGCGAAATTACAGGTTCCGTTGAAACTGGCAAATACGCAGATTTTTTAGTTACAGAAGGCAATCCTCTTGATGATCTAACAGTGTTGCGAAATCCTTATATGGTAGTTATGAGTGGGGCTGTGATAGAACATCCTCAAGTTAAAAAATATGAAGCTGTAGAAAATGAATTGGATAAATGGCTTTGATTTCATTTTGAAAAGTATGATTATTAATATAATAAAAGAAATTACCCTGCCGTTTTTTTGAGGACACCTTCTTTTATAACTTATCAAACATATTAATTATATAATGCAATTCTGCTTGCTTTTTGCATCAAGCAGTTTTTCTTTCAGAAGCTTTTTGAATTTCTCTGGTTCATCACCTATCGGATTGTGCCCAGAGTTATCAAACCATATAAGGCATTTATCCGGTGCTTCAATCATGTCATACCAGCCCTCAACAAGTTCAGCAGGAGTATTCATGTCTAGCCGGCCATCAAAAATATATATTGGCACGCTGAATTTTGTGCAAGTCGTTGGAAAATCCGTTGCTCCGATCTCTTCCCACATAGTTTTAAGTACAATTTTATAACCTTTAATAATACCATACAGATCAGCAGGACTATATTCGCCTGAAATAAACATAGGAACAACAAATGACCTAAAATAGCTACGTTTTTTGGCATCTTGTGAGTAGCCGCCATATTTCATCATAACTCTGCGCTGAATCATCATGCCGTCGAATCCGCCTTTATAGCATCCCATCACCGGAGGGCCCACCTTCTCAAGCGCTTTTATAGCATCAGTGTCTTTGGCCTTACGAGCAGATTCAAGTGTAAAGTTATAACTTATCTCTTCATTGAGCCGAATATTGACGACCTGACCGAAACCTACATAAGCTGCAATGTGTTCCGGATGACGGTATGCAAGCCATGTCCCAAGCGCCGATCCCCAACTTCCCCCAATGATAAATATCTTATCCTTCTTAAATCTTTTACAAAGCCAAAGAACGAGCTCGTTTGCATCCTCAACAAGCCTATCAATAGTAAGAGTTTCTACTTTGGCACCTTTGTATGAACCGCCTGAGCCTCGTTGATCCCATGTTGCCAAAGTAAAAGTGTCGAGCAAATCTGCGTCATCCTTCATGGTACTGTGTCTATTGCATACGCCAGGTCCGCCGTGAAAAAAAAGAAGAACAGGTAAACTTTCATCTTTTGTCCTGATATGGATTTTTTGATCAAGTCCGCCAAGAGGGACTTTTTGCTTAATATCTAACATAATTTACCTCCAGATTAGTTGATTTTATCATAGTTACCTCAGCTGGGTTTGTCAAGATTTCATCACCTTTATGATCCTTTTAACCAGTCTTTATTACTAAATAAATCATTACATTTCATGTGGTTTTATAATAATCTTATAATATTACTATACTTTACTAATTGATTTCTTGCATTTATTTGCTTTAGCAATAATATTATGCTATTCTGTAGTTAGAGGTATATAACTAGGCAAAGGAGACGAAAAACATGAAAATACAAGAATCGGCAGAGATGTATCTCGAAACTATTCTGATTTTAAGTAAAAACAACCCTCAAGTCAGATCCATAGATATCGTCGGTGCACTAGGTTATAAAAAATCAAGTATCAGTATCGCTATGAAAAATTTGCGTGAAAACGGCTACATAAATATGGACAGTTCCGGATATATCACATTGACTCAAAAAGGCAAGGAAATAGCCGAAACTATATATGAAAGACATGCTCTTATTTCTAAATGGCTTATAAGCCTTGGAGTAGATGAACAGACAGCAACAAACGATGCGTGCAGAATAGAACATGTTATCAGCACCAAAAGTTTTGAAGCTTTGAAAGAACATATGAACAATTGAAATATATTATTTTAAAGAGCACGAAAAATATCTGCATATTCTTTTTTAAGATGTTTTATAAAAAAGTCCTGGATATATCCAAGACTTTTTCTTTATCATTTTATTTCATGTATTGCAAAGCCGCTCCTATTGCAGTAGCAAAGATAGCGTCCTCGGGAATAAGAAAATTAATATTATATAGATCTTTTATCATACCAAAAATCTGCTTAGCCTGAGGTATCTCTGTGAGCGACCCGACAAGAACAACTTCTTTTATCGTATCATTCATGCATGCAAAAACAGCAAGCATGCCAATAGTTTGAAAGACCATATTGATAAGCCCAAGAGCTAAATCACCAGCAGTAGCCAGACTTTTTATACTGCCGAAATTAGAAGCAGTAGCTTCCGGCGGCAACGAAGGTATTATATCTTTACTTATATCTTTTATAGTCAGATCGACTTTTAGTAGGTCGCCTGTTTTAGCTAGTTCATTTATCATATCAAAATTATCTTCTTTTAAAAGCTTTCCGGCAAGCCCAATCAAAGTACCTCCGCCTACACCGCTTCCGCCAATATGTTTTATGCCATCTTTGGAAGCTCTAACATAAGCTGTTCCAGTACCCATACTTACCACAATAGCTTCTTCTTTACCTGAAAGAGCAAGTCCGCCTGAGCCTACAGCCTTAAATTCATCTACTTTAAAAGTAGGAATACCGTAGATATCTCCGGAAACAAATGAAGCACCTACGCCGGTTATTATTATTTTATCGACTATATCTAACGAAATGCTATGCTTACTAGTTAAATTCCCAATTGCACCATATAATGAAGTAATCTGATCCGATGCTTTTACCTGAAGCATACCTATTAGCTCTTTTTTTTCATTATATCCCACTATTTTTGTTGTTGAACCTCCAACATCTATTCCTAAGATAATTCCCATTTTTTCATCTCCGTAAAAATAATAGCATAATTAAAGAAAGGGGTATTTTACATTGATCTTCTATTTATAGTAATAGACTTAATCTTTTAAAATATATATGCAAATGATACAAGGCGAAATTATTATTAACCTGCATGCATTTACATAATGATATACAAAGAATACATTTTCTGCAACATTTCTTTTAATTGTCAACCCGTATAAAAGCAAATAAAGGCCAATGCGTAATGCATTGACCTTAAAAAATCATAATTTATGCTTCGTAAACGACTTTACCATCAACTATGGTCTTAAGTATGCTTGCATTTAGGATTTCTTCCGGTTCAATTTCAAATATATCATCTGATATTATAACCATGTCAGCATATTTCCCGATTGTAATAGTTCCTTTTACGTTTTCTTCGAATGAATTATATGCTCCATTTAGCGTATAGCATTTAACTGCATCATATACACTCATGCGTTCTTCAGGATTAAAGCCCCCTTTAGGGAATCCTTTCTTATCTTTCCTTGTTACAGCATGATATATATTAGCAAGCGCATCATAACGCTCAACCGGACAGTCCGTACCAAACGAAACATGTATTCCCATTTCGGTCATCGTATTGAATGCATAGCTTGTCATAGCCTTCTCTTTACCGACTCTTGCTTCAACAATATGCATATCATAGTCCAAAAATACCGGCTGTACATAAGCAATAAGGTTAAGCTTTCTATATCTTTCAAGCAGTGGCATGTCCGTTATCTGGCAATGAATTATACCGTGCCTTGGATCAGTTCTGGGATAGGTAAATTGCGCTTTTTCCATAGCGTCTATTACCATACTCATTGCGCCGTCGCCTATTGCATGAACTGCAACCTGCATACCTGCTTTATGAGCCATCAGAACAAGTTCGTCCAATTTTTCCTGTGACATGATAGGTATTCCTCTTGTACCCGGTTCGTCATGGTAATCTTCTGCCAAATATGCAGTACGTGCTCCCAGTGAACCATCGCTGAGCAGCTTTAGTGGCCCAAGCCTATAAAAAGGAGTAAACTCTGCCTTAGGATAGCCTTTTTCAATAAATTCTTCTAAGGTTGCAGGGTTTGGCATCAGACACTGCTGATAAATTCTTACATGCAGATCTCCGCTTTCAGCCAGTTCTTTGTATGCATTTATACACGTTTCATATGGAACTTTGAATGCTCCAAAATCATCAGTATGTATAGAAGTAACACCTTGCTGAAGCAGACCTTTTTCTTCGTATAATATATAACTTTTTATTTTTTCTTTATCTACTGCTGCAAAATGCCTTTTTATAAGGGATATTGCTCCGCCTTCTCTAAGTATACCTGTTGGGACACCATTTTCATCGACATCAATATGTCCGCCTGTTATTTCCGGGATACTATCCATGAAGCCTGCTATTTCCAAAGCTTTTGTATTACATGCCATAATATGCCCGCATGCCCTTGCAACTGCTATCGGATACTCTTTTGATACTTTATCGAGATCTTTTCTTGTTGGGAATACAGGCTGATCAAATTCGTCCTGATTCCAGCCCCAGCCATATACCCAAGCGCCTTTTTCAATTTCGTTTTTATTTAAGAAATCAGCTATTCTATCAGTAACTTCATTCAAAGATTTTGATCCAAAAAGTTTTACGCTGTTGTCGCTAACTCCAGTTTGCACATTATGCATATGCGTATCAATAAATCCAGGCAAAACAAGCTTTTTCTGCGCATCTATCAGCTGTGTTTTTGGTGTTTTAAGTGCTAATATTTCATCATCGGTGCCTACTTTCATTATGATCCCGTTTTTAACTGCTACAGCCGATGCAAAAGGTATCTGGTTGTCCATTGTTCTTATTTTTGCATTATATAAAATAAGATCCATATTATAACCCTCCTAGAATAATATTAACTATTTGACAAATTGCATCAAATTTCCTTAATAGCATAAGTATACAGATATGCTATTAAAATGTATATATTAAAACAAATAAAAAATATAAAATTATTATTAATTTTATAACTATATATAAAATTACATTTATAATTCAAAAAAGCGGGATAAAAATTTGCATCTTTATCCCATTTTCTGTTCATTTAATCATATTTCCACATATTGAATGCTATTCCCATTATTCTCTATTATTTTCTTTAGATTTTCAAAAGATATGAGTACAGTAGCAGTATTATCATTGGGATGTACTCCTATTATTTCTTTCCCTACGATATCTTTATCAAATACGACTTCTACTTCATGTTCAGCATCATTAATTACCCCAAAAGGCGAAACTGATCATTTGCTGAGTTTTAAATACTTTTCAAGCCTTCCTTCAGAAGCAAAGCTTAAAGCGCTGCAGCCAAGCTGCTGCCTTAGCTTTTTAAGATCGGCTTTCTTGGCTTTCTCTACAACTATAAGAAAATGCCTAGTACCTTTCAAATCTCTTAAAAATAAATTTTTTACAATATCATCTTTATTTTCGAATTCTATATCATCAAGATCTCCCACACTAAAGGCTGCTTTATGGTATACAATTTTATAAGGAATATCCATTGCGTCTAATTTTTGTTTTACTTTAGTTATATTATCCATTTATTCTCCAAAGCTTATACCATAAGGTCTCTTTTTTCATATCTTCTATATGCTATTATTAGCATCACAGCTATTATTATAACAGAAAGAATAGTATATCCAACACTTAAAGTACCTTCATTTATTATGCTTTCAGCAGAAAAATACTGAAATGGAGTCAAAAATGCCAAGAAAGAAAGCCAATTATTCATTTGCACTATTACATCCACCAAAAAGGCCACAAGTATAATGTATGTTGCATAAACAGGCGCTTTTTTCGAATTTTTATTTATGGCTGCAAATGCCATGCCGATAGATAAGAATATTAATTGGACCATTAATAGTCCAAACATCATCATGCTTATCTGTCCCAAAAAGTCTTGATCCTGCATAAATATAGAAACCATATAGTATGAAACAGCGAATGTTACTATGTTTACAATAACGACATTAACAAATGCTGCCAAAAATTTATATACTATTATTTTGCTTCTTTTGATTGGCTTAACAATTAAAAATTCTGTTGTCTTATCCCTTTCTTCTTTAGATATTATACCTGCACCTAGCATAGCTGCATGAACAGCGCCCATAATGATTATATAAAGATACATGATCCCATAAAATCCTATCGCTTTTGAAATGTCAAAATTACCAATCCCAAATATTACTTTCAGTGACTCAGGCATAGCATTTAAAAGCGCTACCATATCTGCAGATGCACTCTCGGTACTTGCAAACTTTCCCATTCCTGCTCCAATAAGTACTGCCATAGCTATGGACCATATTATAAGCGACTTTAGATTAGCACGCATCTCTCTTTTAAAAATATTCATAATAGCCCTCCTTACACAGCATGAACGTCTTTTTTACTATAGACTATATAGCTCAGTGCAAAGCATATAATCACTATCAACATACTTAGTATCACATATTTTGTTTCATAACGCATATTTAAAACTATATAGTTCGGATCAAAATATTTGAATACCGATAAATATTCATATAACTGATCTCCCGTTATTGAAGCCAATATATTAACAAAATAAAATCCGAAAACTATAGGCAGAGAAACCGAAATAACAGATTTTATTTTGGGAAATATGACTGCAATAAGGAAACCTAAAGCATAAAATATGAATTGTAATATCAGGAGTGAAAATGAAATAAGTAGCAACGCATTCATATTGAATGATTGGCCGACCACCATTTGTACAAAAATTGCGGAATAAACAACATATATACAGGCAGTTATTATAAGAGCTGTTACCCCGGCAAGCAATTTTGCTGTCATCACACTTGGCCTCGTTCTCGGTTTTGTCAAAAGAAAATCGGCCGTTTTGTTTCTAAATTCTTTTGATATTATATTAAGTCCCAAATTAAGTGCTTGCACCGCTGCTAAAACCATTAAGAAAGTATAAACAAATGAGTAATATCCAAGCGGTGAAGTGACCTGATTAACTGCAAGGCCGATCGCTTGTTTTACAACTGGCGGAACGCCTTCAAGTATCTTAATGAATGTATCTGCATCATTGTTTATCGTTGAGTAAAAAGACATATACAGTGTGAGCACTCCAATAAGAGTAATAGCCCATGTAATAGTCGATTTTCTGGAAGCCTTCAATTCATGAATGTACATATTCATATATTTTACGCCTCCTTTTCATAATAATGCAGAAATATCTCCTCCAGATCAGGCTCTACTACGCTTATATTCACTAGATTTAGCCTGGCGATTTTTTGCATCACTATATTTATATCGCCTTTATATAAAAAGACTGCTTCATTACCTTTTACTTCAAGATTTGTTATCCCTTTTATATCAAAATAATTCTCTTCTATATTCAAAGCAGCTTCTATCTTGAATTTTTTATAATTATTGTCGTTAATCGAGCTCATTTTTTCTATTTTTATTATTTTGCCTTCTTTTATTATAGCAATCCTTGAGCACAGTTTCTGAACCTCGCTTAGGATATGCGAAGAGAATAATATCGAAGCGCCTTTTCTATTTTCTTCTTTCAGTAATTGAAAAAACTTCTGTTGCATGAGCGGATCAAGCCCGCTTGTTGGTTCGTCCAATATTATAAGCTTAGGCTCATGTAATAAGCCCTGTACTATGCCAACTTTCTTTTTATTGCCAAATGATAGATCATCTATCTTCCTGTTAAGGTCCAGCTCCATTATTTCTGCCAATTCTTTTATACGTTTGCTGCAGTCTTTTTTATAAAATGATGCCGAATAATTAAGCAGATCTTTTACTTTCATTCCATCATAATAGAATACCTCCGACGGAAGATAACCAATGTCCTTCTTTATCGTAGCAGCATCTTTTACACAGTCCATACCGAATATTTTAGCACTTCCGCTTGTTGGATATATCAATGACAAAAGAGTACGTATCGTTGTTGACTTACCTGCTCCATTTGGTCCTATAAACCCAAATATCTCTCCTTCTTCAACATTGAACGAGACATCTACTATGCCTCTTGCCTTGCCATAGCTTTTTGTCAGATGGTTTATTTCTATTACGTTCATATCCCTATCCTCCTACTTATATAAGCATTTCTTTAATAACTCTAGGTATTCATTTAATTCATTAAGTATTTTTTCATTATCGATATCAGAAAGCGAAACTTTGGTCTTTTTATATTCCAATAAAAGCTGATCCGAGTACCCTTTCAATGACCAGATAATAATATTTATCGCTTTTTGTATATCTATTCCTTCCTTAAATATGTTCATGTCTAAACCTGAAAACAGCTTAGCAAAGCTCTCTTTATAGACTTCGTTTATTTTTTCTTCAATTATGCTGTTTATCTCAGCATCATCTTCAAGTGTTACTTTCGTGAAAAAATTAAAAATATCTGGATACTCATTCATTAGTTCTAATTTAATTAAAACCGCATCTTTATATCTTTCAATCACATCCGCTTTAGAAACATCTATTTTTTCATAAAATTCTTCTAAAATAATCATCACAGAATAATCAAATACATATCTGAACATTCCTTTTTTATTATTAAAATAATTGAATAATGCACCTTTTGATATAACCGCTTCTTTCGCAATTATATCTGTTGATGCTTGTTTATATCCTTTATTAGCCAATTCTTTTATGACCGCATTGATTATTCTCTTCTGTTTTTCTTCACTAAGACGTTCAAATTTATCAAACACTTTTTGTCCTTCTCTCCAAAAGGTTTGTATATTGACTCATTCAGTCAATTACAGTTTACAATCATTGACCAATCTAGTCAATATATTATTTTATATATATACAAAAAAGGTATAAGCATCTGCCTATACCTTGACATGATTCGTATAACCTCTTTGTTTATTCCAGTTCAAACGCACCTGAATATAACTGATAGTACTTGCCTTTTTGCTCAATAAGCTGCTGATGGCTGCCGCGTTCAATTATCCTGCCATCTTCAAGGACCATAATTACGTCAGAATTTTGAACTGTAGAAAGCCTATGTGCAATAACGAATACTGTTCTGCCATGCATAAGTGCATCCATGCCCTTCTGTACGATTGCTTCTGTCCTTGTATCTATACTTGATGTTGCTTCATCAAGTATCATGACAGGAGGATCAGCAACGGCGGCTCTTGCTATTGAAATCAGCTGTCTCTGGCCTTGTGATAACCCTGCGCCGTCTCCGGACAGTACGGTTTGATATCCTTCAGGCAGCATTGAGATAAAGCCATCGGCATTTACGAGTTTTGCCGCCTCTATACACTCTTCATCAGTAGCGTCCAGCTTGCCGTATCTAATGTTCTCCATAACCGTTCCGGTAAACAGGTTTACATCCTGAAGAACTATACCCAAAGATCTTCTAAGATCCGCTTTTTTAATCTTATTTATATTTATCCCGTCATACCTTATCTTTCCGTCAGCGATATCATAAAAACGGTTTATTAGGTTTGTAATTGTCGTTTTACCTGCGCCTGTTGCACCTACAAAAGCGACTTTTTGACCAGGCTCTGCATATAGAGTTATATTATGCAGTACGGTTTTATTTTGCTCATATCCAAAGTCCACATCGAAAAAACGCACATCTCCGGTTAGTCTTGTGTAAGTAAGCGTACCATCATCATGCGGATATTTCCATGCCCAAAATCCCGTATGCTTATCTGTTTCTACAATCTCACCATCTTTTTCTTTTGCATTTACAAGTGTTACATACCCATTGTCTTCTTCAGCTTCTTCATCCAAAAGATCAAATATACGTCCTGCACCCGCAAGAGCCATAATGATAGAGTTCAGCTGCTGTGATACTTGGTTTACAGGCATTGTAAAGCTTTTACTGAGCTGCAGAAAAGATGCTATAGCACCTAAAGTAAGGCCTCCGAAGCCATTAACAGCCATAAATCCGCCCAAAACAGCAATTAAAACATACTGCAGATTTCCAAGATTGCCCATGATAGGCATAAGTATGTTTGCAAATGTATTAGCTGCCGTAGCGTCTTCAAAAAGTTTATCATTTAAAGTATCGAATCCTTCTTTAGCTTTTTCCTCATGGCAGAACACCTTAACAACCTTCTGACCATTTATCATTTCTTCAATATAACCGTTTACTGTTGCAATGGATTTCTGCTGTCTTACAAAATAATTCCTGCTTTTCCCTCCAATTTTTTTTGCTACTGTTAACATAATTGCAACAAAAACCAACACAAATAACGTCAGATAGATGCTTGTATATAGCATAGCGCAAAATACAGCAATAATCGTTATACCTGATGAAATCAAATGGGGTATGCTTTGAGAGATCATTTGCCTAAGTGTATCTGTATCGTTTGTATAATAGCTCATTACATCGCCATGAGTATGTGTATCAAAGTATCTTATGGGCAGATTTTGCATATGTGTAAACATTTCATCACGTATTTTTTTCAGTATCCCTTGAGATATACTTACCATAAGACGATTGTATAGGAGCGTAGAACAAACGCCAACAAAGTATACGGCGGCCATTATCATTATCGCATAAAACAGTCCTGAGAAGTTTGGGTTTGCTACCTTAGTAAGCGGTGTAATATAGTCATCAATAAGCACCTCAAGGAACATAGACCCAGCTACACCTGCAACTGCGCTAAGCAGTATACAAATTACAACTACTGCAAAACGAGCTTTATAAATTCTCAGATACGAGAACAAACGCTTCATTGATTTCTTATCAGCTTTAGGCTTCATAATTTTCCCTTTACTAGGCTGCATCATTTACCTCATCTCCCTTCATCTGCGAATCATTTACTTCTTTATATATTTTACATGTTTTCAAGAGTTCTTCATGAGTGCCCACAGCATTGATTTCGCCATTATCGAACACGATTATTCTATCCGCATCCTTAACAGACGCAATACGCTGGGCAATTATTATTTTAGTGGTGTCAGGTATCTCTTCCTTAAATGCTTTTCGAATAAGAGCATCCGTTTTTGTATCTACAGCACTGGTAGAATCATCCAGAATCAAAATCTTAGGCTTTTTAAGAAGAGCGCGTGCAATACAAAGACGTTGTTTCTGCCCACCTGAAACATTCGTACCACCCTGTTCTATATAAGTATCGTAACCATCAGGAAATGTTTGAATGAACTCGTCAGCCTGAGCTAACTTGCACACACGCAATATCTCTTCGTCAGAGGCGTTTTCATCACCCCATCGTAAGTTTTCCTTAATAGTGCCCGAAAACAATACATTTTTCTGCAGTACCATAGCTACTTCATTGCGTAGCGATTCTATATCATAATCACGTACATCAACATCGCCAACTTTTACACAACCTGATATTACATCATAGAGACGAGGTATAAGTTGGACGAATGTACTTTTTGAAGTGCCTGTGCCACCTATAATACCGATTGTCTCTCCAGCTTTTATAGATATATTTATATTGCGAAGGCTAAGCTTTTCTGCTTTTTTGGAATAGCTGAAATTGACATTTTCAAAGCTTATATCTCCGTTTTTGACTTCGTAAATAGGATTTTCGGGATCAGCAAGATCGCTTTTCTCATCCAATATCTCAACAACACGCTCTGTTGATGCACGAGATATTGTGATCATAACCAGTACCATAGAGAGCATCATTAGACTCATCAATATCTGCATTACGTAAGAAAGCATGCTCATTAGTTCACCAGTCGTCATCGTCGTGCCTACTATCATATGAGCAGCAAACCATGATATGAGTAATATGCATGTATATACTGCAGACTGCATAAGAGGCATATTGAATGCTAGAAGCTTTTCTGCTTTTGAGAAATCGTCATATATCTTTTTAGAAACGCTACCAAATTTCTTGATCTCGTAGTCTTCACGGACAAATGTCTTTACAACTCTAATGCCTCTCAGATTTTCCTGGACAACATTATTCAATTTATCATAAGTGCGGAACACGCGCTCAAATACAGGATGTGCATGACTAATTATAAAATATAACCCTATTGCCAAAAAAGGAATTACAAATAAAAAGATATTTGCTAGAGATGAATTAATCGAATACGACATTATCAAAGCAAATACGAACATGAGAGGAGCACGAAAAGCTATTCTTATAATCATCTGAAAAGCCATTTGTATATTTGTAATATCTGTCGTCAAACGAGTGACAATACTGCCTGTCGAAAATTTATCTATATTCGAAAATGAAAAATTCTGAACATTGTAATATATATCATGACGCAAATTACGCGCAAATCCTGAAGATGCACTTGCAGCATATTTGCCTGATAATGCGCCAAATATAAGCGAAGCAATACAACAAGCTACTAAAGCAGCACCTATTTTATAAATGTAATTCATATCGCCTGCATTGATACCGCTATCAATAAGCCTTGCCATCAAAAGCGGAATGACAACATCCATTACAACTTCCATGCTTACAAATATAGGTGTTAAAATAGCATCTTTTTTATATTCTCTTATACAGCTTAAAAGTCGTTTAACCATAAAATTCCTCCTGTTATTTTTAGAAATTTTTAATGTAAGTATGCTAACAATCTATACAAACTTAATCCGTCAATTATTTTGACGGATTATTTAATATTTTCTATCATTTTATCTATTGTAGCTAAAAAATCATCAAGTTCTTTTTCTGAAATACCTTTTTTCAGCATATTTTCAATTTCAGCAATATCACTTAAAACCAATTTGTGCATTTCAAGCGCTTTGTTGGTAAGCTGCAATTTTTTTAGTCTTGCATCATAATCAACACTCTGGCGAACAATGAGCTCATTTTTCTCCATTAACTGCAGAATAGCAGTAGCCGTCGATCTGCGTATAGAAAACTTCTGCTCAAGATCTCTCTGGAATACATCGTGATCCTGATTGTCATAAAGATAATCTATTACCCAGCCATGCATTATTGTAGGAGTATCTGCATGTTTCTTTAATATAATACTGTCAAGTTTTCTTTTTACCAGATTAGATAGGGTTCTTACTTTAAACCCGACTTCTCTATCATGTTTCATCTTCTGCTCCATTTTGTATTTTGTTAGCACTCTAACATTATAGCACTCTAATATGTACTGTCAATATGAATCTTTCTATTCCTATAATTTTTAGATAAAAAAACAATCGGTAGTAATTACCGACTGTTTTTTATCAATACTTATATTAATTTATATTATATCGCTTACCAAAGCATCCATAATATTCTCTTTTTTGATTTTTGACCCCGCATAAAGCATAGTCATATATACGATAAAGAACACAGCAGCCACGCATATTACAATAGCTTTCCAAGGCAGTATAAACTCAAATGTTCCAACACCTCCAAATATATAATACATTAGATAAGACAATCCTATTCCAACAGGAAGGCCGTATAAAAGAGCTTTTAGTCCATAGAATATGCTTTCATAGTAAAGCATTTTATTAAAGCCCTTTGGTGTAAGGCCCACAGATTTCAGCATTGCAAATTCTTTTCGCCTCAGCTGTATATTAGTATTGATCGTATTAAATACATTTGTAACTCCGATAAGGGTTATTATTGTTATAAACCCGTAAAGGAATATTGATACAAAAAGCTTTAATTGCTGCATACTGTTCATCATTGCTTTGACGTCAGTATACAAGAAGTTCCCGGTATTGCTTGTTTTCTTAAACTCTTCAACATTCTTAGCATATGTGTCATAATCATTCACTTTCAATACTCCCTGATACCCAGATGTGTGAATTCCTCCGCCAACAGCCAAAAGGTTTTTCATACACCTTTGCGGCATAATAAGATATATTCCGGTTCTGGAATAATCTACAGCGGTTGGAGTTTTATCTGTTATTGCAGAGATATTTATATTGACATCATACTTCTTATCGTCTTGTGAATACACCTGCATAACCACACTTGAATTGGCAGCTATATCTAATGGTGCAATATAGCTATTACCTGCAATCATTTTATTTATAAGAATACCTCTTATCTCATTGCTTGAAAATGAATTCGTATCTACGCCTACTTCTTTTGCGTATTCGTCGAAATCGCTGTCCTGCATTTCTATAATATATGTAGCTACAGCAGAACTGCTACTATATTTAGTCATATATTCATCGCTGAGTCCATTTGAAATTGTACCATCTACATCACGATAGATCCAGCATCTTCCTGCTCCGCCAAGTTCTGCTGCTTTATTTATTATTTCAAACTGCTCAGCATCACTGACTCCGCTTACCCTAAGCGAAAAGTCATAGCCCACATCTCCAAGTTTTTGATCGGACAAATCGAATGAATAAAGTATTATTGAACTAAAAGAAATGAATAGTACAATACTTATGAATAGTGAGAAAATCGTTGTCCTATATCTCTTTCTGTTACGTTTAAGGTTTTTGAGTGCTATTACGCCTTCTATACCAAAAAGTTTCTGCGTTAGCTTTGATGTTTTTAGTTTTTTCCCGGATATCTTTATGTCATTTGATAATCTTATAGCTTCCATGGGTGTAACTTTTGCAGCTCTTTTTGCCGGAATATATGCAGAAATGAATATCGTAACTATCAATAGAGCCAAAGTTATAGCTAATATCTCAGGTGATATAATGACATAGAATCTTGCATCAGACATATTAACATTGTTACCAAAAAAGTAGAAACCGTTTATAAACCAAAATGTAACAAACATTCCAATATATCCGATCAAAAGCCCTAGAGGAATACCTATAGCTCCCATGATAGTACTTTCTCTGTATACCATCTTTCTTATCTGCTTTGGTGTAGCTCCAACACTTGCAAGTACGCCGAATTGCTTTTTCCTTTCATTTACAGAAATAGCAAACGCATTGTATATTACCGCAACCGAGCCTATTACTATAAGCAAAATAACAACCGCTGCCACTTCATAAAGGAATGCATTGACATTTGTACTTGGAGAATAGCCCATCCATGTTAGTAGCTGGTTATTGTAAGTGTAACCTGCCGCCTTAGAGCCATCATTCATTTCCTGAACGCTTGTTTTCATTGCTCCGAGGTTTTTGAGTATAACTCCCACATCAACAAGATCGGTTCCTTTAAGTTGGCTGGTATCCAAAAATGTAAAAGCTGTAAATGTGTCCATGAAACTCAATTCTGTATATGTTGGGTCAAGTATTCCGGTAATCGTATAAGTTTTCATTGTTATATTACTGATAGTATTATTCTTAGTATCTCTAGTGCCTACGTCTAATGTTAGCGTGTCACCGACTCTATAATTTGTACCTGTTTTTTCATTTATATTTTCACTTATTACTATTTCATTGCTATTTGTTGGCAGTGTACCTTCTATAAGATGACTTGGATAGCTTTCAAAAGCTTTTGTGTCGTATGCCGTTATTTCTATATACTGCTTACTTGCTTTTTCGTTTACACCAAGCTTCACGTCACCTATGAGTTTTGAATACATTACTTCTTTTGTATTACTGTTGTCTGAAATATAATTAACATTACTCATCTGGACACCTGAAAATTTAACTTCGTATTTACCAGATGTCTCATAAGCTGCTCTTATTGCCAGATCCTGAAAAGAGAGGACAGCTATAGAAACAGCAAAAATGAGGGCTGTTGATAAAGCGATACCTATTATAGATACAATAGTTCGTTTTTTGTTCAATTTAAGGTGTCTTTTAGTTAGCCTAGTCAAGATGTTCAACGCTATCCACCTCATTCATCTCGATTTTACCGTCTTGGATAGAGATTATCCTGTCAGCTTGCAGTGCAATGTTTTCATCATGTGTTATAACAATAAGAGTTTGATTGTATTTCCTGTTAGAAGCCTTAAGCAGCTCCATTATCTCTTTTGAGTTTTTGCTGTCAAGATTTCCTGTGGGTTCATCCGCAAGTACTATTGCAGGATTATTAATAAGCGCCCTGCCTATAGATACTCTCTGCTGCTGTCCTCCTGACAGCTCATTTGGCAAATGCTTAAGTCTGTCTTCAAGCCCAAGTACTTTTACTATCTCCTCAAACCTACCCTTTGGTGTTGCTTGACCGTCCAGTTCGAGCGGTAGTGTTATGTTTTCGCTTACATTTAAAACAGGGATCAGATTATAGAACTGATAGATTAGCCCTATCTGTCTGCGTCTGAATATGGCTAGCTTTGATTCGTTCATGGAATAGATATCTATACCGTCAATATAAACATGTCCGCTTGTAGGCCTGTCAACTCCGCCTAAAATATGCAAAAGAGTTGATTTGCCGCTGCCTGAAGGTCCTATTATAGCAACAAATTCACCTCTATCAACGGAAAAAGAAACATCATCGAGCGCCATTACTTTTGCTTCACCGATGCCATATGATTTACTTAAATGGTCAACTTGTAATATTTTCATAATTACCCTCCTATATCGTTTGTCTATATAATAACAAGCCTATATGACAGAGGCGTGACTGATATTATTACAATTTAGTCACATTTGTTTAGGCCATTTAACTGTAAATTTCGTTCCTATGCCTTTCTTGCTGCTGCAGATGATATCTCCGCCTTGCTCTCTTATAATTGACCTTGCCATCGCAAGTCCGATACCTACGTTTCCTTCAGAAGCGTTCTCACCTTTGTAAAATCGCTTGAAGACATGTTTAATATCTTCTTTAGATATACCTTCTCCATTATCTTTTATTCTCAGTTCCGAATAAAGCCTATTTTCTTCAAAAGAAATATCTATTGTGCCGCCTTCACCTGTATGTTCTATACAGTTTTTAAGAATATTTACAAGAGCTTCTCTGCTCCAATAAAAATCCCCCCAAAAGATCGCATCTGATTTTTCTATATTAATATTGATGTTTTTAAGCTCAGCGGGTATCGCAACCGGTTCAATCGCAGCTTTTACAAGTCTGGTTAAATGGTGCTTTTCTCTTTTCATTTTTATTGCTTGTGCATCAAGCTTAGACAGAGTCAAAAGAGAAGAAACCAGCCAATTTATTCGATCCAGCTGGTTATGAATAGTATCCATAAACTCATGTTTTTTTTCATATGGTATATTGTCCTGTTTTAATAGGTCCGTCATAACGAAAAGAGACGTCATAGGTGTTTTTAGCTGATGTGAGATGTCTGAAAGAGCAGTAGCCAGACGTTCTTTGTCTTCCGCCTGCTGCTGCGCCTGTTCTTTTAGCATTACTGTCAGTTTATATATCTCATTTTTCAGATTGCTTATATCTCCTTCTGCATTATCTCTTATATCTAGTGAATAGTCTTTCTGAAGTACACGCTGAGAATAAATGGTTATCTCTTTTATTCGTTTGAACTGTTTTTCAATAAAGAATAAGCATGTAATCATTATAATGGCAAGACCAAGCAAGAAAGGCAATGATAATATAAGTGCATTAGCATAAACATTTCTGCTTAATGTATTTATGGTGCTTCTATATATTCCGTATTTACTTAATAATTCTTTCCCGGATTCGCTATCAATTTGAGTTTTTCCGCTTATTGTTTCTATTGCTTTTAATTGAGCTTCAGGATAATCGCTAAGTTCACTTATAATGCTTGCATCATTATAATAGATCTCCTGTTCGTATTTATTAATTAAAAACATGCTTAAATAAAGAGTTGATATAGACGTGATAATCAAAACGCAGATAGCTATTATAAAAAGCTTATTTACTTCCGGATTTTTTCTAAACCTCATCTGTTTTACCTATCCTATATCCCAGTCCTCTGACTGTTTTGATTATTTGCGGGTCAGCTGGATCATCTTCCAGCTTATCTCTTAATCTTTTTATATATACAGTAAGTGTATTATCATTTACAAAATCTCCGGCAATATCCCAGATCCCTTCTAACAGCTGCGCTCTTGAAAGGATTTTGCCCTCATTATGCAACAGCGTTAATAAAAGCTTATATTCAAGAGCAGTAAGTATTACTTCTTCTCCGTTTTTATAAACAATTGCTTTCGCTGTATTTATGCTTATATTTCCGATCCTAATAAAAGATTTATTGCTTGTCCCATATCTTCTGAGCACTGTTTTTATTCGTGACAAAAGCTCTCTTACCCTAAAAGGCTTAACGATATAATCATCTGCGCCAATATCAAGTCCCAATACGACATTGACTTCATCATCAAGCGCCGTTAAAAAGATAATAGGTGTATCGCTTTTTGCTTTTATCTGCCTGCATATTTCGTAGCCACTGCCATCAGGCAATGTTATATCCAAAATAGCCAAATCAAACGCCTGCCCGTTTATCGCACCCATTGCTTCTTTCATAGTGCCAACAATGCACACTTCGTAGCCCTCACAGTTTAGAGAATACTCAAGTCCCATTGCAATTGCCTTATCATCTTCTGCAACCAATATACGCATAAGCACTCCCCCTAAGCGTATTATACTTTAATTGACAAATTTTTTTAAGTAAAAGGAAACAAAAGCTGATTATTTTAGCATCAAACGTTCTCTAAATAAAAAAACGGCATGATATAACCCAGAAAACATACCATGCCATTTGAACAAATGTAAATATATCTACTTGCAGATAGCTCCCCATGTCTTAGGCCCGACTATTCCGTCCGCAGTTATTTTACTTGCCGTTTGAAATTTCTTAACGGCACCTTCAGTATTATTTCCAAATATACCGTCTACTCCTTTAGGATCATACCCTCTCTTTTTCAATAAAGTCTGGATTTGACGTACTGCATATCCCTTTGAGCCATTTTTTATGGTTGGTTTAGCTACAACTTCTTTTAGTGCTCCACTTGTTATAGGTCCAACTATCCCGTCAGTTGACACGCCCATAGCTGTTTGGAACGCTATAACAGCCGTTTTTGTTTTCGGCCCAAAAATACCATCTATTCCTCCCGGATCATATCCAATACTTTTTAATTCCTGCTGTAATTCCTTTACTTTATCACCTTTTTGCCCTTCCTTTATAAGACCAGATGAATCCGTATCAACATCTTCGCTGCTAGTATCCGTGCTTTCGTTTAACAGTATCTTCATCTCACCAAGAGGGTAGTTCTTGCCCGGGCACGCCGTACTGGTTACTTCTTTATGGCCTTTTATTTCCGTTATGCTAGGGTAATACTTTAATAGATCTCTAATAACCTTTTTCAGCGCTTCTTTCTGATCGTTACCCATCGTTTCCGTTTCAAAATTACCTATTGCGCAAATTCCTAACGAAATTTTATTGATCTTCGTATCGCTAGTATGCCCTCCGACTATGTCAAGTCCTCTGCCCCAAAATGTACTGCCGTCTTTGAATACAACTATATTATAAGCAAGACCACTCATGCCTTTTGTAATATGATAATCATGCATTGCTTTAAGTGTAGCGCTTGTTGTCGCAGAATGATGCAGCACTATCATTGTTGTTTCCGTTCTTTTATTAAGAGGCGGAAAATTCAGCCCAGATGGCTTAATATATTCAAACATTTCTGTCCTCCTTAGATACAAAAATAGAGTGTATGCACAAATTATTATAAAATACCCTAATAAATTACATACTTCTACAATACATAATATGAAGCCAGCTTAAATTATGTGAGAAAAATAAGAGCTGTCTTGCAACAGCTCTTAAAAAGCAATTATTTATTTTAGCTATTTATCAGTTTTCAGATGTATCTTGTGTTGGGCTGGATGAAGCATCGTGTGTGCTGATTGAATCGGTCTTGTAGATAAATTTGACTTCACCGGTCATATCACTTGTTATACCCGAATAGTTGTTGTAGTCCTTAGATACGTCTATCGTTGCCTTAAGCCTTGCAGCCAGTTGCCCAGCGTCGTTATTTAACAAGTCCGTAATCTTCTGGATGCCTTCCTCGTTTAATTGTTTAAGTCCATCAGAAAGCTGCATAGAACCATCTTTGATTTGAGATACGCCCTCCGGCAGTGCACCGCTTTCTTCCTGAAGAGTATTTAACCCAGAATATAGTGCAGACGCTCCATTTGCCAAATTGGAAGCACCTACAGCAAGTGACTCACTGCCTGCAAGCAGACCTTCTGACCCTTCGTATGCCGATTCCACTCCAGCTGTATAATTAGACAGTCCTTCGTAGAATTGTTTATAGTTATCAAGCTCCCCTTTAAGCGTTGATACACTGTTTGCTCCTGCTTGAGCTTCCTGCACTGCAGCATTGATCTGAGCTGTAACTGAACTACTTTTCATCTGCTGAGCGATCTGCTGACTTATGGCAGCTGCAGTATTCTGATCAATAAGTGTCTGCGTATCAGTTGACGCCATTGTTGCCGCAACAGCATTCTCAACACTTTCCTGCATGCCGGCAGGCAGGGAACCTGCGGCAAGCTCACTATTATACTGATTTACCGTATAACCGTAATATGTACTCAAAATACTTGACAGAACGTTCTGCTGAACCTTTTCTTCAACTTCCTTACGGATTTGCGATTTTTCTGCGTTTACAGCATTTGAAACCTGAGTATATGCTGTGTTATACGCCATATTACGAACTGTTGTTTCGTCAAGATTTGACAATACTCCTTCCAGAACGTCATCGTAATTATCTATAGTAAGTGTTGGAACTGTAAGCCCTGCATTTGAAAGCTGAGTATTAGCAGTCGAAAGCAATGATTCAAATACCAGCTTTGCTCCTCTGTTTAGTTCATCGTTATTTGATACAAGCTGAGCAAGACCATCTTTTAGAGTCTGCATATTAGATTTAATCTGATCAGCGCCTTCAGATACCTCGCCACTTCCCTCTGAAAGCGTTTTTGCTCCTGCAGCCAATTGATTTATACCAGATACAAGCTCATTTGATTTGTCAAGTAGAGTTGAAAGAGCGCTGTAAAGATCTGAAGAGCCGTTTAAAAGTTTATCCATTGCATCAGTCAGCTCAGAAGATGCAGAATCGGTTAAGCTGCTCAAATCACCCAGATTATCAGTATCTATGTTATTGAATACACTGTTTGTTGCTAAAGACATGGTAGTACTAAGCTCAAAGTCCGTAACATCCGCTGTGATCTCAACATAGTCTGGAAGTTCAAGAACCCCGGAATCAATATTCAGGTTATCCTGCAGCCCAGGAAGCGCAAACCCAATAACTGCAGAGCGATCGCCGTCGTTTATCACTTTGCCGTTTGTAACCGTAATGTTCCTGAATTTACTATTATCCAAAAACATTCCTGTAAGCATTACAAAAGGGACATTTATCTTAGTCTTTTTACCGTCTATTTCCACATATTCGCTTTCGTTGTTTGTATAGTCGAACCTAATCGTTACCGTGCCGCTTTTCCCTGCAAGATCATAAGGTGAAATAACTTGACCGTCTAATTTATATGTGACTGTAATATCAACAGGAAGCTCTTTGTCGGTTGTTCCCTGATAATATATATCATTTCCTTTAGCATCCCATTCGACCATATTATCTTTGTCAATTGTATATGTTTCGTCGCCTTTAACATTTGTGATGTTGCTAAGTAACGTCGAATCAATAATTGTGTCAGCACCGGTAGCGTTTTTAATCCAATCGCTGACTATTATTTTACTGGGTGAACCATTCGCATCTGCCATAACATAAACAGTCTCATCCTTGTTCACTTCATTGCCAAGTACGGATTTCACAGCAGAAGAATTATTTGTATCATCACTAGATGAGAAGTCCTTCGTTAATGAATCAGCATTTTTTGCACCTGCATTATAGGACAGTATGCCTGTACTGCCGCACATAAGCACAACTGAAAGAATGCAGGCAATTATTTTTGATTTTCTATTTTTAAGGATTTTCATACTTTTACCTCCAAATCAAGCTCTTTTATTGGTCTGAAGCCTATGCTTGTACTGCATATTATTTTATCAAAAAGCATAAACAGCGCAGGCAGAATAAATATTACACTGAACATGCTGATGATAGCCCCTCTTGCCATAAGTTCGCACATAGAGCTTATTATACTAATATTTGAATACATCGCTACTCCAAACGTAGCGGCAAAAAAGCCGACCGCGCTTACAAGTATTGAAGGAATAGACGTTTCAAGCGCTGTTGTAATAGAATCATGCTTAGATTGCCCTTCAAATCTTTCGGTTTTATATCTTGATGTCATAAGTATTGCATAATCGACCGTGGAGCCAAGCTGAATTGTACTGATACAAATCGGTGCTATGAATGGCAGAGAAAAACCGGTATAATACGGTATCCCAAGATTGATGAAAATAGCAAACTCAATAAGCGATACAAGAATAATCGGAAGAGATATGCTCTTAAGACTCAAAGCAATAATGAGGAATACAGCCGCTATAGAAATCCAGTTTACAATATTAAAATCATTATTGGTAACTTCTATCAAGTCTTTAGTACATGGCCCTTCACCAATCAGCATACCGTTTGGATCGTATTTTTTCAAAATTGTATTAATTTTGTCTATCTGAGCATTACATTTATCTGTTGATACCTTATAAGACGAATTAATTAATATCAGCTTGTAATTATCGCTTTTTAACGCATCTTCAACAGAAGTAGGCACCATATCTTCCGGCACCAAACTGCCTATCACAGAATCAAGGCCAAGTGCATACTTCACTCCGTCCACGTTTTCAATTTCGTTTATCATTGCTTTTGCATCTTTACTTGGCATATCAGCATTGCAAAGTATCATCTGAGTAGTTGAAATATCGAAATTTTCTGAAAGCTTCGTATTTGCGATCAAGAACTGCAGATCATCCTCTGAAATGCTCTTAATGTCTTCGCCGGAAAGTATTTTTGTAAAATCATAATACACCGGTATATTCTTATATCCTATAAGTGCCGGGACAAGCAGTACAGCAAAAACAATCAGGAAAATCCAACTGTGCTTTGTTACATGCGCCCCAAACTTATCCATTCTAGGGATAAGTGATTTGTGGCGTGTTTTTTTAAGTGGTTTATCAAATATAAGTATGAGTGCTGGAAGCGTAGTAACGCTGCCGATAAGGCCAAGCAGCACTCCTTTTGCCATAACAATACCAAGATCCCTACCCATTGTATAACTCATAAAGCATAGTGCTAAAAAGCCTGCAATCGTAGTAGTAGAACTGCCTAAAACAGAAACAAATGTTGCCTCTATTGCATGGGCCATCGCTTCATTATTATCTGAGTATAGAGTTTTTTGCTCGTTATAGCTATGCCATAAGAAAATTGAGTAGTCCATAGTAACAGCTAGCTGTAATACAGCTGCAATTGCTTTTGTTATATATGATATTTCTCCTAAGAAACAATTACTTCCAAGATTATATAATATTGCCATTGCAATACTTGCAAGGAAGATAAACGGGACAAGCCAGGAATCAAGAAACAGTATCATTGCAGCGCAGGCACAGATTACAGCAATTGCAACATATGTAGGTTCTTCTTTTTCGCATAGTCCTTTTAGGTCTGTAACAAGTGCTGAAAGTCCTGATACAAAGCATTGATTTCCGGTTATTTTTCGTATCTTCGTAACAGCTTGGATTGTCTCGTCAGCTGAAGTAGAAGAATCAAAAAATACCGCCATCAATGTAGCGTTTCCCGAATTGAATGCATCGTAATATTTTTCAGGAAGCAGTTCTTTAGGAATGCTGATATCTGCAAAATCATCATACCAAAGGACCGTATCTACATGGTCAACTTTTTCAATTTCTGACTCTAGCTTTACAACGTCCTCATCGCTCATTCCCTCAACAATAACGAAGGAAAATGCACCTTTTCCAAATTCATCCATTAGAATATTCTGTCCCTTAACTGTGTCCATATTTTCAGGCAGATAATCTAGCATATCATAATTAATACGCGTATTTATTATTCCAAATGTCGAAGGAATCAGGAGGAGTATAGCCAGAATTAATATTGGTATCCGGTATTTTACTACCGTTTCTCCGAATTTGAGCATAAAAAATTACACCTCATGATTATTATTTTTTTCATAATATGGTTCGCATTTGCTGGCTCTTTTTATAATCTTGACCGTATATACAGCATTAAACAAGTTCTCAGTTCCATAGATAATAAGCGATATACCAATGAAAGCCATAAGAAGCACTGCGGTATTAAACGGATCCAATATCAGCAGCATACTCATCAGAATGCTTAAAATCGCTCCAATCAGTATCAGCCACCAATTAGGAAGGCCAAAGCGTTTAGCATCTAAAGATGTTTGAGCCTTAAATACGCCATCTATCAGAATAAACAGCCCGATTACAATTGGGAAGAAGGATATAATCCTATCGGGATGCAGCAGAAGTATAATACCAACCGCAGTAACAAATATCCCAAGAGCCAAATCGAATTGAAATGCCAAATTATATAAATCATGTGAAAAATATCCAACAATTTTTGTAAGACCGCAAAAAAGCAAAAGCACCCCAAAAACATAGCATAAAGTCAACACAGATGTTGTTGGAAAAATAACAGTCAGAACTCCCAAAAGGCAAAACAATACCGAACATATGATATAGCCCCATTTGGCCTTCTTTACCATTTATAATCCCTCCTTTCATTTCATCTTATCTTTTAATGCTACGATTAACCTGCTAACGTTTAAACAGGCAAAAAAAGCAGAATGTGCGGATTTCACACATTCTGCTTTTTTTGCCTGTTTTTCGAACAGATTAAATTAAATGTCTGTATTGTTATATATAAATTTCTACTTTACCGTATTCAAAGGTTCTTGTCTTTTACAGTTTTTCTCTAGTGTATACCTTATATTTCCTTCAAAAAGCTGTCCTGCTTTAGTTATAAATTCTACAGGGTCTTCCTTCATATCATCGTTCAGCCATTCGAACACGCTCCCGACAAGAGCGAATGTATAGAAATCAGAGATTAGTTTAATATCATCATCACTGACATCCAAGCCGGTTGCCTGCTCCTTTACAAATTGAGTCATATTGTTTCTTGTTACATTGTAAAGATAATTTTCAAGAAGCTCTCTTCTAATAGAATTATAGACATGATATATAGCCCGCTTATTTTCAAAAGCAAACTTTGTGGCCGCAATAAACCCTTCCTGCCAGGAACTATAGCTCCCATATTTATCAATAATATTTTTAGTCTCATTTTGGAAGATTTCATCCAAAAGTGCATAAATATCCTGGTAATAATAATAAAAAGTATTACGATTGATTCCACATCTATCCACTATATCTGTAACAGTTATTTTATCAAACGGTTTCTGATTGAGTATCTCAATAAAACTTTGTACTATTGCATTCTTTGTAAACTGTGACATTGAACATCTCCCCCTCCCCACAAAAATTTACTGAAAAGTTACATACTATTTAATGTCAGTAAATCCTTTTTAAATGCTTAATAAGCCTGCTATTATACCATAGCATTTTTTAAAAGCAAAAAAGGCAGCATAGGAACGTACCTATAACATCTGTTTACAAGCCGTTTTAACTATTTATTCCTATATCAGCATAAGCTTTCCAAATAAAATAGAACTGTTTGAAGAGTTCATTTTTCAGCCCGCTAATCTTATTATTTGGCTCTTTTTTCTTTAAAATAATTTGACAATATATCTGAGCAGTCCTTCTCTAATATTCCGCCCATAACAGATACACTATGATTAAAAAGGCCCTTTTTAAGAAGATCCACTACACTTCCACAGCATCCCGCTTTAGGATCAAATGCGCCAAAATACAGGTCGGTTATCCTACTACTAATTATTGCTCCCACACACATTGGACATGGTTCAAGTGTCACATACATGCTGCATCCGGAAAGCCTCCATGCGCCTATATAATTTTGCGCCTCTTTTATTGCCAGCATCTCAGCATGTGCAGTAGCATCTTTTAGCATTTCTTTCATATTATGCGCTCTTGCTATTATTACATCGTTCTTAACTATTATTGCGCCAACCGGTACTTCATCAAGACCGTATGCTTTTCTTGCTTCTATAAGCGCTTCATTCATATAGTCTTCGTGTATTGTGTTCATGCTTTGCCCCTAAGCTTTAATTTATTATAATTCGATTCGAACTTATTTTTTCCATCAGTATCTAAATACTGCACAAGAGCATGAGAGGCATAAAGCGCTTTTGTAGCATAATATGTGCAGTATCCAATAAACAGCCCTGTTGGGAGCGACATAATTATCATTATTGGAAGATACGAAATAATATAGATGCTGTTTAGTATTATTATTGAAACAGCTATCTGTCCTATATTATGGAAGCAAGAACCTAAAACACTGACACCTATATATGATAAACCATCATGCGAAAAATAAAGTACCAGTGACATTGCTATATATGCGCATATCGCTCCTGCAAGTGAGAAGAGAAGCGTACTGAAAGGTGAACCAAGAAATGTTGCAAGTAAACACCTTAAAACTGCCACAATAAGTCCTTCTTTATATCCTAAAACAGTTATAGCAAAAAGCGTAAATATATTAGCTAGGCCTAATTTAACGCCCGGAGCAAATGGGAAAAGTGTCGGCAGCATGCTTTCTATATAATGCGTTATAAGGGCCATCGACACGATTATTGCTAATAATGTTAATCTTGATACATAGGTTTTCATCCCGACACCCCATCTATCTTCTGATCATTGCCCTCGATACGCACGATAAGTTTATGCGGCAGACATATTATGCTTTGGCCAACTTTGCTTATTGCCGGTGTGTTAACGCATATTTTATCTTTGCAATTTGATTCACTGACTCTTGCTTTACCGTCTTTTATCTCAATAATATTATAATCATCGCCGCTTTCTACTTTATATGTCGTATCCACATTTAGATTAAGCTTCTTTACGACTTCCCCATTTACTTCAATAACAACATAACCGCCGTTTTCACTTGTTGTCCATTGAACATAAGCAAAGCATGCAATACTAAGGATCGCTATAAATACAAATATTATGTAATCCCACTTTTTCACTGTAACGTATAATCCTTATCTTCTATTTGAATAGAGTCTCTTATTCCGTTTGTCACATATACTTTTTTATCAGTTGTAACAAATACTGCCTGAACATCGCTGTCATTATTCACAAACTCCATGCCTTTTTCAAGCCCCATAACAAACACTGCCGTTGAATACACATCTGCTTTTAACGAGTCTTTGCTTATTATTGTAACGCTCATAAGTCCATTATCTGTCGGATAGCCTGTCTTTGGATCTATTATATGGTGATATCTTACTCCGTTTACTTCAAAGTACCTCTCATAATCGCCCGACGTTACAACCGATATAGTATCAGGAAGTGATAGTGTTGCTATATAGCCCAGATCATTATCTCTTGGTGCTCTTATTCCAACAGTCCATGTATTTCCGCTTACAGGCTTACCATACACCAAAACATTGCCTCCAAGATCTATTACCGCACTCTCAGCGCCACTTTGCTCAAGTATATTTATCAGTTCATTTGTAGCATATCCTTTTACAGCACCACCAAGATCTATACTGGCTCCATTTTTCAGTGTTATCTGCCCCGTCGATTCATCATACTGGACATTATTCATCGTTGCTTTTTTGAGCGCTGCTTCTATAGTTGCTCTATCGGGTACGCTTGCATCTTCGCCTTTATTTCTTTCTTGTTCCCATATCTGAGAAACAGGAAAAATTGCAGGGTCGAACGCATACCCCGTACTTTTTGCAAGATTAAAAACATTTATAATAAAACTATCCGTACCAATTCCGTTTGTAGTACCCGCTACGTTCAATTTATACAGGTAACTGTCCGAAGAAAATACATCATATCTGCTAGCAAGTTCATTTAGTTTGCTTATACAACTGTTATATATTTCTTCCGAATCTTTTTTGCTATAGATCTTTATTGTTGCATATGTATCCATAGTAAAAACTGTACCTGAATAAACACTAGTTTTACTGCATCCTGTTAAAAGTAACATTAAAACTAAAAGTAATAAAGCAAGAAATTTTTTCATATATACTCCTTTAAATGGCCTTCATACATTATACATGCTTTTTTTCTTTCGTTCAATGAGCATAAAAAGGCAATAAAAAAAGACCGGTAAACCGGTCTTTTTTTTTACATTATTGAAATGCTCAGTATCAAAGCACCAAATACTATTGAAACAGTTGATAGGAGCTTTATTAATATATTGATTGATGGGCCAGAAGTATCTTTAAATGGATCACCAACAGTATCGCCGACAACAGCAGCTTTATGTGCGTCTGAACCTTTGCCGCCCAAATTTCCAGCTTCTATATATTTCTTAGCATTGTCCCAAGCTCCGCCGGAATTAGCCATCATAACAGCGAGTATGAATCCTGAAACTGTTGTGCCTGCAAGCATGCCTGCAATACCATTAACACCAAGAAGAAAACCTACAATCAGAGGAGAAATAATTGCCAGCAGTGATGGGAGTATCATTTCTTTCAAAGCGCTACGTGTACAAATGTCAACGCATGCTGCATAGTCTGGTTTAGCTGTTCCTTCCATAAGACCAGCTATCTCTTTGAACTGTCTGCGAACTTCAACAACAATGAGCTGAGCTGCTTTACCTACAGAGCTCATTGTAAGTGCTGCAAATACATATGGCAGCATACCTCCTATGAATAAGCCAATAAGTACCGGAGGGTTAAGTATCGATAGGTTGAATATATCACCTTTGCCCATTGTGGTAGCTATTGTCTGAATCTGCTGCTGGAAAGCAACTATAAGCGCCAAGGCTGTAAGAGCAGCTGAACCTATAGCAAAACCTTTTCCGGTTGCTGCTGTTGTATTTCCTAGTGAGTCAAGAGCATCTGTTCTTTCACGAACTTCTTCTGGAAGGCCTGCCATCTCGGCAATACCTCCAGCATTATCGGCAACAGGGCCATATGCATCAGTAGCAAGTGTTATACCAAGTGTTGAAAGCATGCCAACAGCAGAAATGCCGATGCCAAAAAGTCCCATATTGTAGTCAGCTGCACCACCCGCAATCAAGAAGCTTGCTATAACAGAAGCACCGACTATTACAACAGGAATAGCCGTTGAAAGCATTCCAAGTGACAACCCGCCGATGATAACGGTAGCTGCGCCTGTCTTGCTTGTACCAGCTAGATTCTGAGTAGGTTTATATGTATCGGATGTAAAGTACTCTGTGAAATAACCGATCAAAACACCTGCAAGAAGTCCGCTTAATACAGCAAAGTAAATACCGATATATTCAGATCCGAGAATAGTTGTTACCAGGAAGTAAGCAGCTATTATTATGAGAGCTGCACTTAAATATGTGCCGCGTCTTAATGCAGTTAAAAGAGCCCTTTGGCTTGCATTTTCTTTTGTCTTTACGAAGAAAGTACCAATAAGAGAAGCCAAAATACCTACGCCTGCAAGAAGCAGTGGGAATAACAGTCCTTTTGCTCCAAGTCCTGCTGCAACAGCAAGTGTAGCTGATGATACGATAGAACCAACATATGATTCATACAGGTCAGCGCCCATACCAGCAACGTCACCAACGTTATCACCAACGTTATCTGAAATAACTGCAGGGTTTCTTGGATCATCTTCCGGTATCCCAACTTCTACTTTACCAACAAGATCGGCACCAACGTCAGCAGCTTTTGTGAATATACCGCCGCCTACACGAGCAAACAGTGCCATTGAACTTGCACCGATACCATATGTAAGAAGTACCGTAGCAATTCTAATAACTTTTTCTGCATCAGGTAAAGCACCATAGAACCAGTTGAGGAAGAAGTACCAGTTGCCTAAGTCAAATAATGCAAGGCCAACAACAACCATACCCATTACAGTACCGCTTGAAAAAGCTACTTTCAAACCTTTATTCAAGCTATGGCTTGCTGCATTAGCAGTACGAGAATTAGCAGCAGTTGCGATCTTCATACCGATAAATCCTGATAATCCTGAGAAGAAACCACCTGTTATAAATGAGAATGGAACAAAAACTGTCAGAAGTCCCGCATAAGATAGTCCAAGCAGTACAAAAAACATAACAACAAAGAATATCGCTACGGTTTTATACTGTCTTTTCAGATAAGCATTCGCGCCAGTTCTTATTGCTTGCGCTATGCCCTTCATTGTGTCGTTACCTTCGTCTTCTTTCAATACTTTTTTAGCTGTATATGCTGCAAAAAGTAAAGCAAGAACAGAGCAGGTAGAAGGCACAAACATTAGTATACTGAAGTCCATACTAGATAAAACCTCCCATAAAATAATTAGTGCATAATATATTTCAACTGCTTACAGCAGAAGAACTCTTCCTAATATGAGCATAAAACATCTAACCACCGCCTAAAATGCACACGCTGGTTACATGCAAAGCAAAAACATATAGCAAAATTATACAACATTATACCTGAAAATGCTACATATGCTACACGTTCATATATATTTTTGCCGTTTACTTCATTAGAATTATAATAGATAATGGCATTTTAAGCAACTAGAAAATTGATTCTCAGGCTCAGTTTTCACTGATTTGAAAATTTTGTGTCGATTTTATATTTTATTGAAAATAAAGCCTGATGTTTGGTTTTGTAGTTTTGCAATAATGGTATAATATAGTTAAATTGTTATAAATTAATAAAGGAGAATTCACTATGAGCGAAATACTTGATGCTATCTTTACTAGGCGCAGCATTAGATCTTATACAGATAAAGAAATATCAGAAGAATCTATGAACACTATTTTAAAAGCAGCAATGTATGCACCATCTGCAAGAAATTTTCAACCTTGGCGATTTATTGTAGTAAGAGATAGAAAGAACCTAAAAAAGATTCAAGAAGTGCAGCCGTATAATACACTTTTGGAGCATGCGAAAGCTGCTGTTATTATCTGTGCTCAATTCGAAACAGATATGCACAAATTATTCTTCCAACAGGACTGCGGCGCTGCAATAGAAAACCTTATGCTTGCTGCCCATGGTCTTGGCATAGGCTCTGTATGGCTTGGCGTTTATCCAAGAGAACAGCTTATAAAAGGTATTGCTAAAGCATTTGGATTACCTAAAGACGTAGTACCTATTGGAGTAGTTGCTCTCGGTTATCCTGCTGAAGAAAAACCTGATCCTGAAAGGTTTGATCAAAGCAAAATACACTACGAGCAGTGGTAAAGGAGGTCAAAAATGAACGAAACACTAAACACAATATTTACTAGGCGGAGCATAAGATCCTATACAGGTGAAGCTATAGATGAAGAAACCATTAAATTACTGTTAAAAGCTGGCATGTACGCACCATCTGCCGGTAACAGTCAGCCTTGGAATTTTATAGTTGTTCATAGCAAAGAAACCATGAACAAAGTTATGGAAATCCACCCATACTCAAAAATGCTTAAAGATGCAGATGTTCTGATCGTTGTATGCGCAAGTCAAAACGGTAAAATGCAAAAGATGTTCTTTCCTCAAGACTTGGGTGCATGCATAGAAAATATATTGCTTGCAGCAAATTCACTTGGTATAGGTTCAGTATGGCTTGGCGTTTATCCGGATGATGATCGTGTATGTAAATTAGCTCAAATATTCAATACACCAAACGGTATTATCCCTTTCGGGCTTATATCTCTTGGTTATCCCGCAGAAGAAAAACCTGATCCAGATAGATTCGATGAATCTAGAATACATAAAGAAAAATGGGCATAGCTTTTGAATTGATATTACCATTTAAATGATACAGAATAAAAACTTCTGCTACATATAGCTGTTACTATTAAATAATGGCTCTTCCTTATTAATTATTTATTGGAGAACAAATGGCCTTTCAATTGCATTACTGCCACTGGAAGGCCATTTTTAATTACCTGCATCACCGTTCAGCTTTGGTAACAAATTTATTCAATCTTAACTATCAGCCGATATAACAGATACTCTCTGTCAAATTGATTGTAAAAATCTATTCTCACTTAAAAAAGCGGAGAGAAACAATGGTATATATTACTGCAATTACAAACATCATAACCGCCGAAATAAAATTACTATCTGTTGGCAGACCAAGTAAGGTAGCTTTGAGAAGTTTTATGCCTTTTTTAATCATTTTTTCACAAAGAGCTTCTACCCAGTCCATGAAATGAGAGGTTAATAGAATTGTAATCCTTTTCGTTTTTAATTTAGGATAATTTCCCACTCAAACCTACGCGTTTTGTCATCTGGACCATTTGTTAGTTCATCCAAGGACCTATCATTTGGATTTGGAATTAATACCGGCACGAAAAAAGGTTCTGCTTCTGACCTGCTTAAAACTCACTGACCAGGCTTTTCAGCTTATCAGAAAGTCCAAATTGTTTTAGAAGGCCGCCATAATTCAGAGTAATTTTTAAAGTGAAGCCGTAACCCCACAAAGTAAATCTACCCTCATTTTTTCTGATAGTTTGCTTCCTGAAACTGAACACCGACTCCCTCAAATAACCGTTTGCATTCGTTTACACATTCATTTCCAGAATAGATACCATTCCACTATCTGGTTTATTTGGCACTGAAATACATTCAATTATGGTGCTTTTACCTGCACCGTTTGCACCCAGCAAGCCGAATACTTTTCCGCGGCAAATGGAGATATTAATATTTTTCACTGCTTTAATATGATCGTAAGACTTGAATAAGCTTTTACTTGAACCTTTGTTTCCATGCAATAAAATCCCTCCTTCGCTTTGCATAAAAAGAATTACACCAGAAAAAAGTCTGGTGTTAAATGTAGGCTTTGTCTGAAATTATTTTTTAAAGATGAGCAAGCATAACTTTTGCATTTTGTTCAGTATAATACAATGATGTGAGAGTTTATCGCATATAGAAATAATATCATCATTTTGCTTCGGGCATCAATTACCGGCCGAATGTCCACTTCAGAATTTCGAGATATGGTATTTATCATTCTCAAAATTGCTGAAAGAGAGTAATTTGCCCAACGTAAAAAGCTTATATTTTCAGCCGGCGGATATCTTAGTCACCATAAATGCGATATCCATTTTGTTTTCGCTTTACATTAAGTAATTCGTTCGTTTCCCAATTTTTTAAAGTATCTATTAAGATTTGCAAATAATCAGCCTCTTCTTTTCTTGTTAAAAATGTAGTGCCTGTTTCCTGGCTGTGACCAGATAACAGCCTTTCAGTAATTTTTACAGCTTTTTCGGCATTTCTTTGCTCATTTCTAATCTGTTGCAGATAATATTCGTCAAGCTAATTGCCTTATCAAAGTTCCCGAGCGCAGAAGTTTAATAATAGCAATCGCTTGTTTCCTCAGGCCGTCTTGCAGGGCTTCTACCTTCAGAGCTTAATCTGCTCCCTACGAAGAACTGTAAATACGCGATAGCCATTTTCTTTGCGCTCCTGTTTGAAACTCAGTTCAAGTTCTTCATAAAGCCGCAAGGTATTGTAATGGATTTCTATGCTATGTGCAATTTCGGATGTCTTAAAAGTGTTCATTTTACCACAACCAATCTATTGCGCTATGATATCACTATATTAATGTCTGATTTTATAGTAATGATTTTTGATTGTAACCCATAGAAGCGAAAGGCACAAGCACGTAAAAACTATGGTTCAGCCTAAAAAATGAAAACAAGCATATCACTCATTTAGAACAATACGCTTGTTTTTTAGCATCTTACTTATCCGTGTACATAAATATTCGGGCTTTTATACTATCTTTTGCAAACCATGCGTATACCTGTCCTTTTATTATAAAAACTATTCGCCTTAAGAGTCAAAATATGATTCTATCGTTTTAATAAACTCGTCTTTTGAAATGTTATTGCCCCATATATTAAACCCAACATCGTTATGCATGAACTCGGCATAATAATGCTGACCATCTTCATTTTTATAATGAGTCAACAAAACTTTATTGCCTTTAATATTTGAAATCTTTAGCTTCCCTTCATACAATCCCATCACATCATATCTGGGCAGATGCCCTTTTGCAACCGCAATGATTATGCTCTGAGCTTTGTCTTTGCTTACATATTTGATTTCATTATTATCATAATAAACCGTTCCGTCTTGTCTTTTAAATATGCCCAAATGGCCATAAATTACATCTACCACCATTTCTTTGTCAAACGTAACAGGTAAATATTCCGGGCGAATATCCGTGCCGTAATACAGGTTCAGTTCGTTTATACCAAAAGAAATATAATCGTCCCAAAAAAGCCCTATATCACCTTGTATTTGATCTTCCGGGAAAGTTTCAAGCTCATTTATTGCTACTTCCCCCTGATCGGCTGTTAAATCATTTGTCTGCTGAGCGGTTACACCGTTTTGAAAGGCTTGCTTTAGCGTATTATAGCTCCCAGGAATAAGGAGCACCGCAATTACAACTGCGCATGCAATAGCATATAGTGCATATTTGGGACTTCTTTTGGCTGTCAACTTCATAGGCTCCGCTTCTTCAAGCATTTCATCATCAATAAGACCGATAGCATCCAATATTTGTTCTGCTCTCATAAAACTATCCCCTCCTTTTCAAGATATCGCTTTAGTTGCTTTCTAATATAAAACAGTTTTGATTTAACTTTGCTTTCACTGAATCCATATTGTTTTGCTATCTCTTTTATAGAGCTCATATACCAATACCTGCGCAAAAACACTATTCTATCTATCTTATTAAGCTCTTTAAGAAAATCATTTAGATTTTTTGCAAGATTATTATTTTCAACATCTTTCTCAACATCATTTTCTGCCGGTATACAGTCATTCAATTCCGACAGAATCAAATACATTTGTCCTGAGCCTCTTTTTTTTGCATTGTATTTCTTATATTTGTCTATAGCAGCATTTCTAGTTATTTTGCTTAAAAAAGCTGCAAGACTTTCAGGGCGGTTAGGCGGAATAGAATTCCATGCAGAAAAAAATGCGTCGTTTACACATTCTTTTGCATCCTGCTTGTTATGCAAAATATTATATGATATATAGTAGCATAGCCCCGAATATTTTTTTGATGTTTCAGCGATTGCTTCTTCGTGTCTTTTCCAAAACAGTTCAATTATTTGTTCATCTTGCACAGTGCAACACTTCCTTTGTGTCAACCATAGCTTCTATTCATTTAGACGATAAATCGCTGAATTACGTTGCATAAAATTTTTTATTTAATAAAATAAAAGAGCTCAAATATTGAAGAAACGTCCTTCTCTGTTTCAGCTCTTTTTGCGCATACTGCTTTAATACTCATAATCAGCTTTAATATTATATTTAATCTATTCTTGTTTTTCCATTGGTATCTTTTTAGAATAAATCAATATACAAAACAGCATCGCTTACTATTTAAAATATTCAATAACCTAACCATTTGAGTTTGCGCTTTTATAATAACATTACTGTATCAATATGCTCTTGCAAAATAAGCCATTTTCTTAGCAGGTTTTCCGCAATGTACACATACATCACTTAGATGTTCCTGTATAAAAGGCATATTTCTTGTTGTTGCTCCTGTCTTTTCTTTTATAGCAAGTTCGCATTCTGTATCTCCACACCACATAGCTTTGACAAATCCTTTTTTGTTCTCAATTGCATCTTTGAATTCTTCAAACGTCCTTGCTTCAAATGTCTTGCCGTCTCTTAATTCTGTAGCCCTTTTAAGCATACCTTCATGAACTTGCTCTAAAATCTTTTCTATTTCACCAGCGATATCTGAAAGAGCTATTGTCTGCTTTTCAAGTATATCTCTTCTCACTACTACACATACACCTTTTTCTATATCTCTAGGTCCTATCTCTATGCGGACCGGTATTCCCTTAAGCTCGCATTCGTTGAATTTAAAGCCCGCACTTACCGTATCTCTATCATCCATTTCAACTCTTAAGCCTTTCGCTTTGAGCGTTTTTAAAAGCTCGTTTGCTTTTTCTAAAACGCCTTCCTTATGCATAGCTATAGGAAGTATCATTACTTGGATAGGAGCTATTTTAGGCGGCAGCATAAGTCCACGTTCATCTCCGTGAACCATAATTATTCCACCGATCATACGCGTAGATGTACCCCAACTTGTCTGGTAAACATATTTCAGCTGTCCGTCTTTATCTAGAAATTTTATATCATACACTTTAGCAAAATGCTGCCCCAGAAAATGTGATGTGCCCATTTGAAGAGCTTTTCCATCCTGCATAAGAGCTTCCATGGAATACGTATTTTCAGCTCCGGCAAATTTTTCTTTCTCACTCTTCTGTCCTGTTATTACAGGTATAGCAAGTACATTATAAGAAAATTCCCTGTATACCTCAAGCATACGCATAGTTTCTTCCTCGGCTTCTTCTTTGGTCGCATGGATCGTATGCCCTTCCTGCCATAAAAACTCCGAAGTGCGAAGAAAAGGCCTTGTGCTTTTTTCCCATCTTAATACATTGCACCATTGGTTATACAAAAGCGGCAGATCCCTATATGACTGTACCCATTTCGCATACATTGAACATATTATCGTCTCTGAAGTAGGCCTAATTGCCAGCCTTTCAGTCAATGTTTCGTTTCCGCCCTGTGTTACCCAAGCAACTTCAGGGGCAAACCCTTCTATGTGCTCTGCCTCTTTTTTCAAAAGGCTTTCAGGTATAAGCAATGGAAAATAAGCATTCTTGTGTCCTGTTGCTTTGAATCTTGTATCCATTTCTTTTTGAATAAGCTCCCAAATCGCATACCCATATGGTTTGATGACCATACAGCCTTTTACATCTGAATAGTCTACAAGATCTGTCTGCATTATTACATCTGTATACCATCTTGAAAAATCTTCATCTCTTGAGGTAATATGCGTTACAAATTCCTCATTTTTCTTTGCCATTATGCTTTCCTCCTAATATTCAAACTTTAATACTTAGGCAGATTATCTCCTCTGTCCTTATAACTTTTATATTTTACATATGCGCCGGTCAAAAACAGTATGGCCGCAAAAGCCCATGTACCTGCATTTATAAACTGTCCTTGTACAAGCAATGCTATTGCTGCAATCAAAAGAGCTGTCCCGACCAAAGCGAATATTTTTGCTGATGTTAATTTACTGCTCATTTTTCCTCCTAATAAAAAAGCCATCGCCTTATCTTATAAGGGCGACGGTCTCGCGGTACCACCTTATTTAACGCTAAAAAAGCGTTATCTTAAATGCATTATAACGTATGCAACTCGCCAAAAGGATACTAACGGGTGGGAATCATTTAGCTATATTCAGCCTCACACCAAAATGGCTGCTCTCTTTGATATAGACATAAACGAATAGTCCGCTATTACATTTAAGGATATATTACCATAGCATTTTAAATATTTCAACTACTGTAGCTATATTGATTTAAGGGCTTCAGCAGGTTCAAGCTTGCAAGCTTTATATGCTGGATACAGTCCAAAAAACAACCCCACAAAAATCGCAAAAAGCGCTGACAACACAAGCGACATAGCACTAAAAACCGGCATAACTCCTGAAAACAGATAGAATGAATATGAAAATATAATTCCTAGCAATATACCTCCTATTCCTCCCATTATTCCTATTATCCCGGATTCCATTAAAAATTGCATCATTATCTGCCCGCTTGAAGCACCAAGCGCTTTCATTATACCTATTTCCTGCTTTCTTTCGCTTACCGTGACAAGCATTATATTCATTATTCCAATACCGCCTGCAACAAGGGCGACAGCAGCAATAGAAACGATTATATTACTGAAAAGACCAAGTATTCCATCTGCTATGCTCAGTTCTTTTGCTAAATTATATGTATCAAATATCTGCGTAGTTCCATATTTTTGGCCAAGCACTGCAATCGCTTCATCCGATATTTCATCCAGTTTTGAAGCATCTTCTGTTGTTATCGTTATTTCGTCAACTATATTTGTACCCCAGTTTGCTGTATAAGTAGTTATAGGTATATAAGCTTTATATTTTGCCGATGACTGTTTTACTGCTGATCCTTGCTCAACTCCTATTATTTTATATGAATTCCCATATATATACACTGTGCGCCCTAAAGCATCTGCAGGCCCAAGAAAAAGCTTATATGCAAGATTTTCATCTATCACTACTACTTTTTTTGAATACTCGACATCATTTTCACTTAAAAACCTGCCCCATTTTATGTTTATGTCCTCAATATGTACAAGCGAATCGTCAGTACAGCAAAGCTGAGTATATACAGACTTATCTCCGCTTGTAACGTATATGTTTTTAAGTGAAGATGCCGTAACATATTCAGCATCAGAAATGCTGTTTTCTATTAGTGTAGCATCACTTAATTTCAGTATGCTTTCCGTTGTTCTGTATTTGCCGTTATATATCCATATCCTGTTTACACCGAATTTTTGAAGTTTCTTATTCATTTCAACAGTACCGCCTTGTCCTATGCTATAGACAGAAACGATAGCTCCGATACCTATAATAATCCCAAGCATAGTAAGAAAGGCCCTCATAGGCCTGTGTGTCAGATTTCTAGATGCCATACTAATATGTTCAAACATGCTTTCAACTCCAATATTTATGCGTATATGATTCCGTCCTTAATTATAAACATATGTCTCGCTTTTTTTGCGATTTTTTCGTCATGTGTAATAAGCACGATCGTTTTGCCTTGTTTATTTAATTCTTCAAATATATCCATTATTATATCTGACGATTCTCTGTCAAGATTGCCAGTTGGTTCATCAGCAAGTATTAGTTCCGGATCGTTTGCCAAAGCTCGTGCAACAGCTATTCTCTGGCATTGTCCTCCGGATAATTCATGTGGCAGGTGATCTGCCCTGTCTGATAGAGAAACGCAGTCAATGAGCCAATTAGCTCTTTTTCTTCTTTCCTTTGAAGAAAGTCCAAAATAAAGCATCGGTAATTCTATATTTTCTATAGCATTGAGTCTTGGCATAAGAAAAAAAGACTGAAATACAAATCCTATAACGCTATTTCTAAGCTGTGCTCTTTTTCTGTCTTTTAGTTTTTTGACATCAATGCCGTTTAAATAATAACTTCCTTCGCATACATTGTCTAAGCATCCCAAAATGCTTAATAAAGTAGATTTGCCTGAACCTGATGGACCCATTATAGATACAAAATCTCCTTTTTCAACACTTAGGTCAATGCCATTTAACGCATATATCTTTTTTTCTCTTGAAATGTACGTTTTTTTTAGGCCCACCGTTTTGATCATTAATCTTCCTCCATATATTCACTCGGCTCACTTACTACCTCAGTGTTTTCATTAATACCGCTTAGTATTTCTATGTAATTATCGTCCCTTAACCCCGTTTCAATATTAACTCTTTTCACTATATTATTTTCCTTTATATATACATAAACAGAACTTTCATCTTTTTGAACGCATGTAAGCGGCAGACTCAGCGTATCCTTCCTTTCTTCCAAAGTAATATATACTGTAATATTACTGCCTATAGCATTTTTTAAAGTATCATTGGGTTCTATCTCTATCCTGTATTGTGATACGGAATCGCTGTCCGATGTCTCTGTTGCTATATAATCTTTATACGTAACTGTGCCAGTAAGAGTAAGCCCTGTTTGATCATCAGAAAGCGTAACTTCCATTCCTTCTGCCACATTATTATAATCCTGCTGCATTATGTAAGCAGTAACATATTTATCTTCAATATCAGCTACTGTTATGCTATGCTGGCCTGAAACAATCGTTTCGCCTGTCTTTACGTTAACAGCCACTACCACTCCGTCAATAGTGCTCCTTATTTTTTTGGCCTCTATTTGCTGCTCTATTTGTGATAGCTGTGTGCTTAATTGGCTTTGTGTGCTTGAAGAAGACGTTTGCGCTGCTTTCGCTTTTTCTACTGCGCTATTGAAAGCTTCATAATTCATGCCTTTTTGCGCGTTTTTTAATATATCGCTGTCTGCTAAGTTACTACTAGCTTCCATTGCAATTTCAAGATCCTTAAGCTTATCGCTTAGCCCTTCATCATCCAACTGATAAAGTATATCGCCTTTTTTTACTGCATCGCCTATTTCAACGAAAACATAATCTACTTTTGCCGTTTGCGCACTCGTGACATGATATATATTCTTTGCCTGAACTTTACCTGATAGTTCTATTTTGCTTTTTATATCTCTATACTGTGGATTTATGACTGCAACATCCTTGTTTTTTGATGTAAAAATGAATATCCCAATAATTATAAACGCAATAATAACAACTGCGCCGATAACACTTTTTTTCACAAGCAACACCCTTTTACGTTTCTTTATTTAACTTGTGCTTTAAGCCAATACATTATTCTTATTTTTGCTGTTAAAAATTTTTACAATTTTGCAAATTTGTTATTGTATTTTTATGCTTATATATGTATAATTATTTACCAAGAGGTGTATATATATGATAAATGCAAGCGTAATAGGTGCAACAGGATATTCAGGAATAGAGCTTTTATCTATTTTAAGCAAGCATAAAAAAGTTGCAATAAAGCATGCAACATCACAATCTTTTAGTGGAAAAAAGCTTTCGGAAGCATACGGGAATTTTTCATTAACGAGCGATATAACGCTTGAAGATTTTAATAAAGATTCCATCTTGAAAGATAGCAACGTAGTATTTCTATGCACTCCGCATGGTGTGTCTGCTTCTATAGTAAGTGAACTTTATGGTAAAGGAATTAAGATAATCGATCTTAGCGGAGATTTCAGATACGATAACGTTCAAACATATGAAAAATGGTATAAATTACAGCATACATGCCCTGAGCTTCTTGATAAAAGCGTTTATGGCCTAAGCGAGATATACAGGGACAAAATAAAAACAGCTGACCTTGTAGCAAACCCTGGATGTTATACAACAACATCCATACTACCTTTGTATCCATTACTTAAAGCAAACCTTATAAAAAGTGACCACATTATCATCGATGCAAAATCCGGTGTTACAGGCGCAGGCAGAAAAGCAAAAGTTGATTACAGTTTTTGTGAAGTAAGTAACAGTTTTAAAGCTTATGGAATTGCTACTCACAGACATACAAGTGAAATTGAAGAGCAGCTCAGCAAGGCATACGGAAATGATATCGTCTTGTCTTTCACGCCGCATTTATTACCTATCAACAGGGGCATATTTGCTACAATATACGCTGATTTAAACAATGCTTCATCAGAAGATATAGCTAAATGCTATGAAGATGCTTATGCTGATGAGCAATTTGTATACGTAAACAGCGAAGGCAAACTGCCGGAACTGAAATATGTGCAGAACTCGAATGCCTGCCATATCGGTTACGTTATAGATAAAAGACTAAATAGGATAGTAATCGCAAGCTGTCTTGACAACCTTGTAAAAGGTGCAAGCGGTCAGGCTGTTCAGAACATGAACATCATGATGGGAATTGATGAAAACACAGGACTTACCAATATAGGTTCTTATGTATAAAATTTAAATTCTGGAGGTCAAAATGCAAAACAAAGAAGAGTTATATGCTAAGGCGGATATACTTATTGAAGCACTGCCTTATATACAAAAGCTGAGTGGCAAACGAGTAGTAATCAAATTTGGCGGGAATGCAATGCTCAGTGAGAGTTTAACAGAAAAGGTATTACAGGACGTAACACTTTTAAAATATGTCGGAGTCAATCCTATACTTGTTCATGGCGGCGGTCCTGATATAAGCAATATGCTTAAAAAACTGAATATTGAATCCTCATTTGTAAACGGCCTGCGCGTCACAAACAAAGAGAGCATCGAAGTAGTCCAAATGGTGCTTGCCGGTAAGATCAATAAAGAAATCGTATCTAAGCTTAATAATCTTGGTGCAAAAGGTGTTGGTCTATGCGGGTTGGATTCAAAAATGATACAGGTCAAAAAAGCAGAGCCTGTCAATGGAGTTGATCTTGGCTATGTCGGAGAAATAGTTCATATCGAAAAAAGGCTCCTTGAGCTTTTAAGTGATGATGAATATATCCCTGTAATCGCTCCTATCGGCGTAGACGAAAACGGACAAAGCTATAATATAAATGCAGACACTGTTGCTGGTGAAATCGCCGCAACACTGCAAGCTGAAAAGCTAATATTCCTAACTGATGTAGATGGAATAAGGATGAATGAGGCCGACGAAGATTCGTTAATAAGCGCAATAAGCGTAGATAAGATATATGAACTAATAGATAGTGGAATAATCGAAGGCGGAATGATTCCTAAAGTACATGGATGTATAAAAGGCATCGAAAGCGGAGTAAACAGAACTCATATACTAAACGGTACTATACCCCATCCGATCATACTTGAAATATTTACTGATAAAGGCATAGGCACGATGGTATATAAATAAATAATTTTATTTTTAAGGAGGTTTGAAAGATGGATCTAAAAGAAGTAATAGCACTAGACAAACAATATTATATGGGTGTTTTCGGAGATAGATTACCTGTAATGTTTACACATGGCGAAGGCTGTACTCTTTATGACAGCGAAGGCAACGCATATACCGATTTTCTTGCCGGCATTGCTGTAAACAGCCTTGGTTACCATCATAAAGCATACTGCGATGCAATGTGCGAGCAAGTAAACAAAGTAATGCACTATTCCAACTACTTTTATAATGAACCACAGGCTCTGCTAGCTAAAAAACTCTGTGATAATGCTAATATGGAAAAAGTTTTCTTGTCAAACAGTGGTACCGAAGCAATTGAGGGAGCAATGAAACTTGCAAGAATATACTATGCAAAAAAAGGTCAGATGAAGCATACGATCATAACTGCTACCAACTCTTTCCATGGCAGAACAATTGGCGCCATGTTCGCAACCGGTCAAGATAAATATCATGATCCATTTAAACCTGGCGTACCTACATTTACTTACGAAGATGGAAACGGCAATAAAAAGTCTATCCCATCATACCTTTATGCTAAGTATAACGATCTTGATGCAGTGAAAGCACTGATAAACGAAAACACATGTGCTGTTATGCTTGAATTAATACAAGGCGAAGGCGGAGTTATAGTTGCCGATCAAGCATATATTGACGGCGTAGTAAAACTTTGCAAGGAAAACGATCTGCTTCTAATAATCGATGAAGTACAGACAGGAATGGGCAGAACTGGGAAACTATTCTGCTACATGCACTATGGCATAGATCCTGATATCGTAACAACTGCAAAAGCTCTTGGCAACGGTATCCCTATTGGAGCAATCCTTACGAAAGCGCATATTTCCGACGCATTTGCTGTCGGCGACCATGGCAGCACTTTTGCAGGCAATATATTGGCTTGCTGCGCAGGTAATGCTGTACTTAAAGAAATGATAGACAATGGTCTTATCGAAAAAAGCGTTGAAACAGGCAATTATTTTAAAGCTCAATTAGAAAAGCTGGCATCAAAGCACAGTACTATCTGCAAAGATGTCCGCGGTAAAGGTTTAATGCTCGGTCTTGGTATGAGCGATAAAGTCGTTCCTTTTGAGATAAAGAAAGCAGCTATCAAAAAGGGCTATATCATAACAACAGCAGGTACGGATGCATTAAGATTCTTGCCTCCTCTCATTATCGAAAAGAAACATATAGACGGTTTGATGGTTTGCCTGGATGAAATATTCACAGATATAGAAAAATCTTTATAAAAGCTATAATACTAAAATGCTTTTCATTGGGAGCAAAGCATATTTTGCTCCCAATCCATTAATTTATATTTATATGAGGTGATAGTAATGGATTTAAAAAATTATACTCCGCTAAAGAAGTTTTCACATAAACACCTGCTGACACTTATGGATTATGACACGGATGATATTCTTCAAGTTTTGAAAACAGCTGTCATATTAAAAGAAAAACAAAAAGCAGGTATTCCGCACGAAATACTTAAAAACAAAAAATTGGCTATGGTTTTTTCAAAAATGAGCCTTCGTACCAATGTATCGTTTAGTGTCGGCATTTACGAACTCGGTGGCATGTCTATCTATCTTGATGATAAAGCAATCGGACTTAACACCCGTGAAGCAGCTAAAGACGTTGCTCGTGTTCTTTCACACATGTGTGATCTTATAATGATAAGGACTTATCATCAAAAAGATGTTGAAGAAATAGCTGAAAAAGGCACAGTTCCTGTTATAAACGGCCTTACTGATATGTATCATCCATGTCAAGCGTTGGCTGATATGTTAACTATTTACGAACAGAAACACCAGCTTGCAGGCTTAAAGCTCGCTTTCGTTGGAGACGGTAATAATATGGCTAATTCTCTAATGATTGCCTGCTCAAAACTTGGTATGAATATCGCTATAGGCTGCCCAAAAGGCTTTGAACCGGATGCTGCTATTACAGCTGCTACTCAAAAAATAGCCAAACAAAATGGCAGTTCCGTTGAGATAGTAAACGACGCTGTTGAAGCTGTAAAAAATGCTGATATTGTTTATACTGACGTATGGGCAAGCATGGGTCAAGAAGCACAGGCAGAAGAAAAGAAAAAACACTTTCATTCATTTCAAGTTAACGATGAACTTTTTAGCAAAGCAAAAAGCGATGCCATATTCCTCCACTGTCTGCCTGCTCATAGGGGCGAAGAAGTTACAGACAGTGTAATAGAAAGCGCAAGTTCTTACGCTTTTGAAGAAGCAGAAAATCGTCTGCACGCACAAAAAGCCGTAATGGTGCTTGTCATGGGTCAAGAAGCATAAAGGAGTCTATATGAATAATTCACTAACAATAAGGTTTGCTAAGCCTGAAGAGGCTGAAGATATCTATTCAATGATAAAAGAGTCTTTTCTCGATTATATGAAATATACAAATAACACAGGCATCGCCCCGGCACTTAACGACACTATTGAAGATGTCCAAAAAGTTGTTAACGAACAGAAAGTTATGCTTTTGCTTGATGATGATGAGCCTGTAGGTTCGCTTAGATGTCATATAGAAGGACAATATGCATATATAGGCAGAGTCTGCATCCTCCCAAAATACAGAAAGCGTGGGTATGGTACTCTGCTTATGCATAAAGCAGAAGATTATTGCATTAAAAACGGTGTTAAATGCCTTGCTCTTCACACTACAGCACATAACGTACCTCTCATCAGGTTTTACATGAATGTAGGTTATATTGTACATTCAACAACAACTGACAGAGGTTATATCCGCGTATTGCTCGTTAAGCCTCTCAATGGGCTAGATTTAAATAATATTCCAAGCTTTGTGCTTAATAAATAATATTATTAAATAAATTTTTAGGTTATATATATAACACATGATATAGAATATAGTATATCACGTGTTATATTTTTATTATATTTTTAAAAGGATAAATAGCATGAAAAAATCAGAAGTATCTTTAATCGTTAAGCTGTTTGTTCAGGCATCTGCACTGTTTGCTTTTTTGATGTCCCTAAGACTTCACAGCTGGTTTAATGCAGTTTCCGCTTTATGGGCCTTTCTAATTACATTTTTGCCATCGATATTTGAAAGATGGAACCATATAAAACTGCCTAATGTGTTTACGATCACTATCATACTATTTGTTTATGCATCGCTAATTCTAGGCGAGTTTGGTTCTTTTTATGTAAAATTTACTTGGTGGGATAATATGCTTCATAGTTTTTCAGGCTTTGCTCTTGCCATGGCTGTTTTTTCAACTATGCTATGGCTGTATCAAAATCCAAATCAATTAGGGCAGCTGTCTCCAGGCATGCTTATTTTATTCAGCTTCTGCTTTGCAGTTGCATGCGGCGCTGTATGGGAGATAATTGAGTTTACTATGGATCGTGTATTCGGCACAGATATGCAGCGCTGGCAGGAAGGATATATGGCCGGTCTGGTAGATACTATGACAGATATAATAATGGATACAGCTGGAGCAATTCTCTCAAGCATAATCGGCTATATATATTTGAAGCGAACGAATTTAATTAAGAAAATGAAAAAGATAAAAATACGTAATATTGAAAATAAGCATGCCTAAATTGACAATAACAAAGAGATAACTTCTGCTATCTCTTTATTATTTGATTATTAATTCAGTTCATCAAGCGTAAGATCAAAGCTTGGCATAAATACATTCATAAAGTAGTCTACTTCTTCCATTTTCAGCTCTTTTATTGTATTTTTAATAGTTTCCGCCGCTTTTAAAAACTCGTTATTGCCTGCTTTAAGTTCTTCTATGCATTTTATATAAGCACATATCTTGTCGGAAGCCTTGACAAGTTTCCATTCTTCGCTTCTTTCATCTCTGTCCATAAGCGGCCTATAATCGTCTTTCATTTCTTCGGGCAGCATTTTTAATAGTTTTTGAGTTGCTATAGCTTCTATTTTTTTATACGCCGTGTTTATTTCAGGGTTAAAATATTTTATGGGCGTAGCAAGATCGCCTGTTATTACTTCGCTTACTTCATGAAACGTACCAAGCGTACATACTTTGTCGGTATCATAGTTTTTCCCAAAATATTTATTGCCTATAACAGCAAGTCCATGCGCAACAATGGCTACTTGAAAACTGTGCTGTTCTATATCTTCAACACTGACATTTTTCATAAGCCCCCATCTTTTTATATGCTTCATCCTTGAAAGATAAGCAAAAAAATGGCTCGTTTTCTCAATCACTTATTTTGTCCTCCAAAAATATTGTGCTATTTTTCAGTTCTTCAATGTCTTCATAATCGCCTTTATATACTTCTATTATATATGCAGGAGAAGATCCTGATTTATCGATCTCTTTTTTTAATTCCAGAAAATCGACTTCGCCTCTGCCTGGCAGACATGTTTCTATATTTGCTTCTTTTTGAACATAGTCGCATAAATGAACTGTGCTTATCTTATCGCCCATTGCTTTTATATAATCGCTTGGCTCAAAGCAAGATTGAACTGCCTGTTTTATATCCAGTGTAAAAAACAGGTCAGTTAGCTCATCATATTTCTTCATTTCATCTAAAAGCGAAGGTTTATTGAAAGTAGCCCAATGCACGTTTTCAAGACTCAGCTTAAGATCTCTGTCCTTTAATTTTTCTGTAAGAGCCGATAATCTTTCAGCTGTGCGCTGCATATTACCTTTAGCGTTTCTCTTATAAAAAGCTTGCCCGTGAAAAGTATAGAATTTTGCATCCAATATCTTAGCAGCATCCGCCACTCGCAAAAACATATTAAGTGCATCTTTATACTGTATCTCATGCGGTGAAAACAACTGTGGTTCAAACTGCGTTGTCAATGCATGCACTGAATGGATCTTTATACCGTTTTCATCTGCCCTTTTTTTTAGTTGACTCGCAAATTCCGGCCTATATTCACTGTATGTATTAAAAAAAACCTCACAAGTATCTATCCCCATTGAAGCAATGTTATCTATTCCCTGCATTATTTCATTTGGGAAAAAGCTTGCCGTCGACATCCCGACTTTCACTTATAGGCTCCTCCCTGCTGTTTGAGCATAAGTACATATATCGCTCCTGAAAGCCTATCAAGTGTTTTAATTATAGAAGCTTTGCTCTCGTCATCTTTGTAGGCTCTGCATGCACATCTTTCAACGCTTCTTACTTCAGTCCTTAGCATATTCAGCAAAATAACGCTTTCTTTATAGCTTCCATCCGGCAAAAAGTGATTAATTCCAAAATATTTTTCCGGATAGTTAGATATCTCTTTTAAGATTTCAGCGTCATAGCCAAACATTTTCACATTTTCAAGTTTTTTAGCGCCCGTATCAGCAATCATAATGTCAACGCACAGTTCTTCTATTTCCCCAAGTTTATTGTATAAATCTTCATCTTCCTTAAGCATATAGCGAACATAAGCTAAAAGCGCCCTCAGCGAGTCCAGTTTGCCTTTAAATTCAATTCTTTCATCACCTTTATGAACGATTTCTCTACCGTTAAGGTTTGTATATTGCTCTTTATTCTTCATGACTGCCTCCATTTCAATTATTATTTTAATGCGTTTTCAGAGTAAAAACAATAAGTCCCACCAAAAGTGAGACTTATTATATTTTTAGATCTTCTTTAGTACCAATTTACCGTCTTCAATATAAGCGCTGACATTATCGCCAATATTAATATTACCGGCCAGAATCTCTTCAGAAAGCATATCTTCGACTTTTTGCTGTATAGCTCTTCTAAGAGGTCTAGCTCCGTATACAGGATCGAATCCCTCTTTAGCCAAATAGTCTTTTGCTTCATCTGTCACGCTGAGCTCAATGCCCTTTTCTTTAAGCATCTGCTGTACGGTTTTAAGCATCAGATCTACTATCTGCCTTGTCTGATCTTCAGTAAGAGAATGGAACACGATTATCTCATCCAGCCTGTTTAAGAATTCAGGTCTGAATACTCGCTTCAATTCTTCCATGACTCTGTTTTTCATATCAGAATAGTCTTTTTCTTTTTTGTCATTAGCACTGTCAGTGAATCCAACGCTCTTCTTATTCATTATAGTGTTGGCGCCAACGTTTGAAGTCATTATTAAAACTGTATTTGCGAAGCTGACTGTTCTGCCTTTAGAATCTGTAAGCCTGCCGTCATCCATTATCTGAAGCAGCATATTGAATACATCCGGATGTGCCTTTTCTATTTCATCAAACAGTATTACGCTATAAGGTCTCCTACGTATTTTTTCTGTAAGCTGTCCGCCTTCTTCATAACCGACATATCCAGGAGGTGATCCAACGAGTTTAGCAACTGCATGTTTTTCCATATATTCGGACATATCGATACGTATGAGAGCACTCTCGTCACCAAATAAAGCTGCTGCTAGTGCTTTGGATAGTTCAGTCTTACCTACACCCGTAGGCCCAAGAAACATGAATGAACCAATAGGTTTTTTCTCGTCTTTTAGCCCAACACTTGCACGTCTAATAGCTCTTGCCACAGCTTCGACTGCTTCCTCTTGACCAACTACTCTGCTGTGCAGCTCTTCTTCGAGTTTAAGTAGACGTTTTGATTCGTCTTCTGTAAGCTGTACTACAGGTATCCCTGTCCAGTCGCTGACTATTTTTGCAATCTCGTTTTCTGTTACCTTACTGCTCTTCTCAGTTCTTCTGCCTTCCCATTCTACCTTAGCTTTTTCTATTTGCTCTTTTACCTCTTTTTCCTTATCACGTATCTGAGCAGCCTTTTCGAAGTTCTGATTTGTTATAGCTTCTTCTTTTTCGCTTGAAAGCTTATCAAGCTGTGTCTCCAGGTCTTTTAAATCAGGCGGAGTAGTATATGTGTTTATCCTAGTTTTGCTTGCAGCCTCATCCATAACATCTATCGCTTTATCCGGCAAAAATCTGTCAGCAATATATTTGTGCGATAATTTTACAGCCGCTTCTATTGCAGCATCTGTTATTTCAACTTTATGATGCGCTTCATACCTATCTCTTAAACCTCTAAGTATAGCAATAGCTTCTTCGACTGTAGGCTCTCCAACCATAACAGGCTGGAATCGTCTTTCAAGTGCAGCATCTTTTTCAATATGTTTTTTATACTCATCTATAGTTGTCGCGCCAACTACCTGTATTTCTCCTCGTGCCAAAGCAGGCTTTAAGATATTAGCCGCGTCTACTGCTCCTTCTGATGCACCTGCGCCAATTATCGTATGTAGCTCATCAATAAAGAGTATTACATTGCCTGCTTTTTGAACTTCATCAAGTACCGCTTTTATACGTTCTTCAAATTCGCCTCTGTATTTTGTGCCTGCGATCATTCCGGCAAGGTCAAGAGCAACAACTCTTTTACCTGTCAGAAGCTCTGGCACATTTCCTTGCTCAATTCTTTGAGCAAGACCTTCAACTATAGCAGATTTACCTACACCAGGATCACCTATTAGAACAGGATTGTTCTTTGTCCTTCTTGATAGTATCTGCATTATCCTGTCTACTTCTTTATCCCTGCCGATAACAGGATCCAGTTCCGCATTTTTGGCCTTTTTTGTCAGATCCTTACCATATTTATTCAAAGTCGGCGTGTCGTTTGCTGCTGGCTGGCTTTGATTCTGCCCTTTCTGCTGCCCTGAAAACAAATCTAATATCTCTTGCTTTAATGTTTCATTACTTATGCCCAGCTCTTCAATTACCTTTGCAGCCACACAATCCGATTCGCTGAGTATTGCAAGCAGTATATGCTCAACGCCCACATATGAGTGTCCTAGGCTTCTTGCTTCATATATACTCTGCTCTAATATTTTCTTTGATCTTGGCGTATACCCAAATGTCTCATCGAACATAAAGTTGCCTTTGCCCATTATCTTATCAAGCACATTCTGTACTCTTTCCGGCGTAACACCTTTTGAAATAAGCAGCTCCCTTGCCGGACCGTCGCCGTAATTCAATAAACCCAAAAGCACATGTTCTGTACCTACATAATTAAACCCTAAACTTCTTGCTTCTTGCTGAGCTCCCAATAATGTTTTTTGAGCTCCTTCTGTAAACCTTGCAAAATAATCCATATTTTTTCACCTCTTATTTTGATCTTTAGCTATAAGTCAAATCTTTTGTTGCCTCTCTAACCATTTTAGCTCTAAGATAATCCCTTTCCAATACATCTATTTGCCCTCCAGCCAGCTTTAATATTCCTGCCGGCTGTGCCTTTATCATAAGATCATACAGCTGTTTATAGCTTATACCCGATAGCAATCCTAGCGATACAGCTAGCCATATGTCGGATAGAAGGCTCATCATTTCTCTCGAATCGAGCTTATGTGCATTTTTGAATATGCCATAGGACCTGTATAATCTGTCTTCTAGTTCTATCTTGTTTTTTGCATATACCACTTTAGCAGTATCTATTTCCATACTTGCCAAATGTAATGCACTGTTGTCTATTGTCCCTATTATCTCACTTTCGCTTATCCCAAGCGTTACTTGATTTGAAAGCTGAAACATGTTACCAAGTGCTTCACTGCCTTCGCCGTACAGTCCTCTTACAGTCAGTCCGAATTTGCTCAGTGTCCTTATTATTTCTGTCATTCTGCCCTGCATAGTAAGTGCAGGCAAATGCATCATTACGCTTGCTCTCATTCCTGTTCCCACGTTTGTCGGACATGCCGTAAGATAACCAAACTGTTTATCGTATGCATATTTGACTGTCTTTTCGATTTTTCTGTCAAGCTTATCTATTATCTCATAAGCTTCTTTTACAGCAAGCCCAGACAGTATACACTGCATTCTTATATGATCTTCTTCATTAAGCATTATGCTGACAGTACGGTCAGTATTTAATATGAGCGCACCCCATTTTGACTTTAAAAGGTCGGGACTTATAAGATGCTGTTCAACCAATATCTGTTTATCTATAGGATTAATGTTTTTTAGCTCTATTAGCTCATACCCTTCACCAAGTGCATCATAAACGTTTAGCATGACTTCTTTTGCTGCTTTATCATCCATATTCTGCAAAAAAGGTATAGATGATATATTTCTTGCAAGTCTTATACGTGTAGAAACAACAATGCTTCCGTTATTTTCCATTTCTTCTACTCCTTCACTTGCTTATTTTGATCCCTTTAGTTCTTTTATTCTGTCTCTTATTACTGCAGCTCTTTCATAGTCTTCTTTGTCTATTGCAGCATTAAGTTCTTTTGTCAGTAACGAAACCTGATTTTCTTTTTTAGACGGTACGGATTCTACGACATCAGAATCAGGCGTTTTCCCTACATGAGTGGTGCGTCCATGTACACTCTCTATTATAGGCAATATATATTTTCTCAACTCACTATAGCAATCTTCGCATCCAAGCCTACCTGTCTTTTTGAAATCTTCTATCGTCATACCGCATTTTTTACATGTTGGCTGTAATGTTCTCATTTCCCCGCCCAAGAAAGCTCCAAAAAAATCTTCCATCGAAAACGCTTTATTTAATCCTGCCAACCCTTTTTTAGAACACTCCTCACAATAATGCAGTTCTTCTATATGTCCGTTAACTATTATTGTTTGATGTATTGTGGCTTCATTTTTCTTACAAATATCACATTTCATTATTTATTCCTCCCTGCACAGAAGTTCCGTCAATATCGCTTTTAAAATATTTGCTCTTGCTTTATCTCTTTGATATAAATTCATAAGCGCTTTATCTGATATTGCCGCCTGTATTATCTGTTCCTCTTTACTATTTATATGACCAAACTCCTCTAATCTTCTCAATATATCTTCAGCTTCTTTTTCTATAACGCTATCTCCTAATTCATTTTCCAAAAGATTTATTATATCTTCGTCGTCATCAAGATCTAGTCGTATTATCTTTACATAGCCTCCGTTGCCTTTCTTGGAGCTTATAATATACCCTCTATTAATTGAGAACCGCGTTTGAAGCACATAATTGATCTGAGAAGGCGAACAGCCAAAGAAGTTTGCCAGTTCATTCCTTTGTATGTTAAGTTCATTTGAATTTTTAAACGAGTTGACTATAAATAGCTCTATATTATCGCTTACTGACATCTTCTCGCCTCCTTTATGCACCATGAGTTTGACTTTATCTGACTTTCAAATATATTATAACCTCCTGCATAAAAGAGTAAACATAAAAAATAAGAAAAACCGGCTATAAACCGGTTTTCTTTTTAAAATTATTATTACTCCAAATCAGCTTTTCTTATAGTATATGTAACGTATTTTATGACGTCATCGGATATATCCTTAGTATCCATCAAGTAATAGCAGCCTTCAGCGCCTGTAGGCACTACGCAATATCCTGACAGCTGGCAAACATCTTTTGCACTTCCGCCGTCTATGTTCACCGTCTTTAGTATATAAGGGAATGTAGCGCTGTCTCCTGTTTGTTTTAATACATAATAAAGAGTATCATTATCAGCCCAACCCGCTTTATAGACTTGCTTGCCTGTTATTATTTTAGTCTGTTTATTTGTCGACAGCTCAACGATAGTAATATCTGTATTTGGCACCTCGTCATCCGAATAATCGTTGCCTTCGACATCTTCCTGTGACGTATCTGTTGAAGCAGGCGATGTGTTATCTGCTTCCGATTCTTCTGTCGTCTGTTCATAGGATTCTACAAACATATATTTACCATCAGCAGAGATATTAAATATTACACCGTAAGCTACTTTATTCCATTCAGAACCTGATGGATCTATCTGATATATTACAAAATCATCTGCAGATGCATCATAATCTCTTAAATATAACTTACCGTTTACATATTTTAGCCCTCCGTCATAATTGGGAGTAACCTGCTGGTCTCTTACAGAAGAAACCATCTGATCTGATGATTTGGAAAGGTCACACTTTAAAAGCTGAGCCGTATCTTCTACTCCTAGCTGACTTACTGTATATAAAGTATTGTCATCATCGCCCCACGCATAAGTTGTAACATTTCCAAGTCCCTCTTCGCTTAGGTTTCTAAGTTCCTGCGTCTCGAAATTATATACATACAGTTCAGATGAAGAATAGTCGCTATCAAGATCTATATCCAAAAACGCAATCTTTTTCCCATCTTTTGAATATTTTGCACTGTATATTCCGTTGTACTCATCACCAATTTTTTGCTTGCTGCTGTCCGAATTATTAATGATCCAAAGTTCATCTAACTGATCGCTGCTGCCATCAGTTACTTCAACACGTTTTTTATAGGCCAATTCAGTGCCATCTGATGATGAGGCAAGATAATATCCTCCCGGTATAGTTATATCTGCCTTTTGCTTTGTACTATCTCCGGTTTTCGCAAATACTGCAACATCATATACTGCCATTTCGTCTTTGGTAAAGTCAAAAGTTGGAAGTGTATCTGTTTTCAGTTTTTCTACCTTAATATCATCATCGTTAATTATGACGCCTAAGTCATTTAGGAGCTTCGCTTTTAGTTTATTGGCATCACTTTCACTGTCAAAAGCTTTAGAAATGAGTACTTTGTGCTGTAAATCAGTACATACTGTAGGTGTCAAACCATATGACTGCGAAATATTTCCATCCTTATAATCACAATAGGAATTTGCAATGACATAATATTTCTCTGTGGATGTGGTTTCTTTAGGTGAAAATCTGATTATAAGTGTATTTGATTTTTCTGTAACGGTAATGTTTGAATCCGCGTCAAGTTGTAAATATAGCTGATACGGTCGTTCATTATATGTAGCAAGACCAAATATGCTTTTTATTTTTGTATTGGCAAGATCATCAGTAGTATATTGCGTATCCCTTTCGAAGTCCCACCATTGCAAATCAGGAATCTCAACAACAAATCTTGCATGATCCGTCATCATATATGCTTTGTATTCAGGCACATAATCTATGCTGCTCTCATCACCTTCACCGCTGTTACGCGAACCGCTGACAAAAGAAAGAGAAACTATGGTATCTTCACCTTCTGTTGTAACATCTATGCTTTTTAAGTTTACATTATCTGCTGATTTTCCCCCTACATAGGAGCCATCTGTTGCTTGAGGTACTCCAACTGAAGAAGCTCCTGAACAAGCAGATAACCCAAACAATATAAATACTGCGATAACAGCAAAAGCTATTTTTTTATTAAACATAATGCAAACCCCATCCTTTATACAAATCCACCATTAATATTATAATATATGCCCGGCAGCGTCAATTGTCGTTTTTTGGAGAAAAAGCGCTAGGCTAAGCCTAACAGCCTGCCGAACGCTTTTTGAGCATCTTTATTAACCTTATCCACATTAAGTGTATAATATTTACCATCTTCGTATAATATTTCTCCGTTTACCATTGTCAGGCAAACATCTTCCGAGTTACCTGCATAAACAACAAGGCTTTCAATATTGTTTCTTGGATAATAACGGGGATTATCTAAGTCAATCATAATTAAATCTGCCTTATATCCTTCTTTTATCATTCCAAGGTCATCATAGCCCAGAGCCTTTGCACCGTTTACTGTGGCCATTCTAAGCGTTTGCAAAGGAGTCAGCATCATAGGATCACCACTATAACCCTTATGCATTATAGAAGCAAGCAGGATCTCCTTATGCATATCAAGGTTGTTGTTGCTTGCTGCGCCGTCTGTACCCAAAGTGACATTTATGCCTTTTTCAATCATTTTCTTTACAGGAGCAAATCCACTTGCAAGTTTCAAGTTGCTTGCAGGATTATGTGCTACCGAGGCTTTTTTGCTGGCTAGTATGTCCATATCTTCTTCCGTTATATACACGCAATGTGCAGCAATAAGCCCAGTATCTAATGCACCTAAATCATTGAAATACTGCACCGGCGTTTTTCCGTGTCTTTCTATGCATTCATCATGTTCTTTCTTTGTTTCACTTATATGTATATGCATAGGTGCGCTAAGCTCCTTGGCTGCTTTCACGCATTCCGCAATGAATTCTTTATTTGATGTGTATTCCGCATGCGGGGCAAATGCTACTTTAATAAGTCCGTCTTTATACCCGTTCCATTTTGTAAAGAGAGCAACGTTTTCCTTTAATTTGGGCATGCCTGATTTTTCATCCCCGACAAGGCCTCGTGAAAGGACTCCTCTTAATCCAACTTCAACGCATGCTTCCGTTATGTCTTCCTCAAAGTTATACATATCCAAAAAGCATGTTGTGCCTGTCCTTATCATCTCAGCATAAGCAAGCATGGAACCAGCTTTAATTATATCTTCATCCATTTTATCTTCTAGAGGCCAAATCATGCTAAGCCAATCAAATAATACCTTATCATCTGCATAGCTTCTAAAAAGTGTCATTGGCACATGCGTATGTGTATTTATAAAACCCGGCATAATAAGCTTGTCCGTACAGTCGATTACTTTATCGGCTTTTTTTATTTCATTCCCCACATATGCTATCTTTGTATTATCTACCAGTACGTTTGCATGATATAAAGTACTGTTTTCAGATTCCATTGTTAGTACAGTTGCATTTCTGAATAAAACAGACATAACGAATATCCCCTTAAAACACTTATTTTAATTATCTAAATTTACTTATGTCCAGTTGCTGTAAGTATTGAGCAAATTCCGGCCCAAGATCGTTCCTTCTAAGAGCAAATTCAACCGTTGCTTTTAAAAATCCCAGCTTATCTCCTACATCATAACGTGTTCCTGTAAATTCACATGCAACCATACCCTGCTGCATAAGCAATGTCTGCAAAGCATCTGTCAGCTGTATCTCTCCGCCTTTCCCTGGCTCCGTTGTTGCCAGAATATCAAATATTTCAGGATTTATAACATATCTGCCTACTATAGCAATATTGGAAGGCGCTTTGTCGATAGGAGGTTTCTCCACAAGCGCTTCCACCTCATAAAGCCTTTCGCCAATCTTCTGCTTTGTCGATACTATACCATATTTGTCTGTATCTTCTTTTGGAACTTGCATAACGCCCAATACAGTCTTTTCGCTTTTTTCATATACATCCATTAGCTGCTTTATAGCAGGTTCTTTTCCATATACTACATCATCTCCAAGTAGTACTGCAAAAGGCTCATCGCCTATAAATGCTCTTGCGCAGCTTATTGCATGCCCTAGCCCTTTTGCCTCTTTCTGTCTTACATAGTTGACATTTGCCATATTAGAAATGTTCTCAACGATTTCTAAAAGATCCATTTTCCCTTTGCTTTTAAGTTCCATCTCCAGCTCAAGGGATTTATCAAAATGATCCTCTATCGCTCTTTTATATCTTCCAGTTATTATTATTATATCTTCTATCCCAGCTGCTATAGCTTCTTCTATAATAAATTGTATCGTTGGTTTATCTACTATTGGTAACATTTCTTTTGGTTGAGCTTTTGTTGCCGGCAAAAACCTTGTTCCTAATCCTGCTGCCGGAATTATTGCTTTTTTAACTTTCAAAATATACACCTCATTTTTTATTTTAGCTTTTTAATTATATACAATTTTCCTTTCTTAGTCCATTGATTATACAAACTGACATAAAATTTCCACATTGTATTTCCATTTAATTGGGGATATAATATAAACGAACAAATGTTCATGAATCGAGGTTCCTTAAATAATGAGTTCCATATTACACTGCGATCTTAATAATTTTTACGCTTCAGTAGAATGTTTGTCCCGCCCAGACCTTGACGGCAAACCTGTAGCTGTTGGAGGCAGTGCAGAATCAAGGCACGGCATTATTCTGGCTAAAAATATGCCCGCTAAGATAATGGGAGTTAAAACAGGAGAAGCATTATGGCAGGCAAAACAAAAATGTCCAGATCTTATAATTCTTCCCCCTCATATGGAAAAATATATGCATTTTTCATCATTGGCCCACGACATTTATATGCGATACGCAACGAGGATAGAAAGTTTTGGGATAGATGAATGCTGGCTTGACATAACAGCAAAAGCAAACACTTTGGAAAAAGCGGCAGAAATTGCCGACGAGATAAGATGTACTATAAAAAAAGAATTAGGGATAACGATATCTATCGGTGTTTCTTTTAATAAAACATTTGCTAAACTTGGAAGTGACATGAAAAAGCCCGACGCAATAACACTTATCACAAGAGATAATTTCAAAGAAAAAGTATGGCCGCTGCCCGCTGAAGAAATGCTGTATGTGGGCAGGGCAACCAAGCGCAAATTGAATGACCTAAATATCTACACAATAGGCGATATTGCCAATACTCCTGTCCCGATATTAAAAGATGCTCTTGGAAAATGGGGCCAAACGCTTCATACCTACGCAATGGGTCAGGATAAATCCCCGGTAGAACTTGCAGACCATCATTCTGAAATTAAAAGTATTGGTAACAGCATAACAACGCCTCGCAGCCTCACCACTCAAGATGATATAAAGCAGGTATTTTATGTGCTCTGTGAAAGCGTTGCCCACAGATTAAGAGCGCATGGCTTAAAAGGAAACGTGCTTCAAATACATGTGCGTTCAGATGGCTTGGAAATAATAGAACGTCAATGTACGCTGAAAAACTACAGCAATACATGCGCCTCTATGATCGGTCCATGTATGGATTTATTCAATAAGAACTATTCATTAAAAGCCTCAGTTCGTTCTCTTGGCATGCGTATGACAGGGCTTATAGCTGAAAGCGAAGATTTTACGCAGCTTTCTCTCTTTAGCATTTGCGATAATAATGAAAAAAAGCATGATGTATTGGAACGTGAAATAGATAAAATAAGAAGCCGCTATGGCCATCACAGCATACACAGAGCAATTGAGCTGAGAGACAAAGATTTGCAGCACAGCCCCATAGACGGAAATATCGTTCATTCACTTCCGCTGGCAAACAGCAGCATTTAAATGCCCTTAAATCATCTGAGTTTTTATCCTCGTATACTCGATGTATGTCAATACGATTACAGCAATATCAAAAGCCGTCAGAATAACCAGCAAAGCGGAAGGATTAAGCGTATATCTATAAATCTGATATATAATAAAAATTATTAATACTAATATAGCAAGCGGATAGGCCCAAAGTTTTCTTTTAAAAAGCAGTATTGCTAGAATCACCTTGATTATTCCATGTGAAATAAGGTAAAAAGCTCCAAAATATTGTGTGCTTATAGTAAATTGGGAACTGATATTTATAAAGAAATTGGCCATAATATCTCTTGGGTCTTCTATAAGTTCATGCTGCGTCAAAAGCACAACTAATTTGCCTAGCCTGCTTGGATTTAGAAATAATAGTAATATTCCTCCAACTATTTCAAAAGCACCGTCGAGCGCTTTAATAATTATTCCAATTTCAAAGCTTTTATGAAATATACGTTTATTAACATCTAAATGTCTGAGTTTTATAAAATTCCACCTTCTATGATTATTTCGAAATGTTTTTTCTTTTAATCGTGTATAAGTATTATTGTAACTTTCTTATCACAAAGCATTCACTTAAATATATAACCCAAAAAAAGCAAAAAAAAAGCACGGTAACCCGTGCCGATTTTTTATTCATACTTTTTGTAAAGCAGCTGAGCGCATTCATAAAGATCCAGCGGCACTTCTTTTCTCTCTGTAACAGCTTTATCCAAATCAGCTACTACGATTTCCGTACTCGAAAGTGCTACCATATTGCCATATTGCTTATTTACAGCAAGTTCTCCTGCTTTCATTCCAAGTCTTAACCCTAATACTCTATCAAATGCCGAAGGTGCTCCGCCTCTCTGTAAGTGCCCAAGTATTACTGAGCGTGTTTCTACGCCGGTCTTCTTTTCAATGATTTCCGCTAAAGTTTTTGCGATCTCTTTATTGAGAAGCAATTTATTACCAAAATCATCTACTCCCAGATCCTGTTCGTCTGCACCTTCTATTTCAAAGCCTTCAGCAACAGCTATGATATGATACCTCTTACCTTCCTCTTTTCTTTTTTCTATTATGCCGCATATTTTATCTATGCTCATAGGAAACTCAGGTATCAGTGTTATATGCGCATTCCCAGCAAGTCCTGCTTGTATAGCTATCCAGCCTGTATGTCTTCCCATTATCTCTACTACAATGCATCTTGCATGCGATTTTGCCGTCGTATGAAGCCTGTCCAGCGCTTCTGTAACTATATTTGCTGCTGTATCAAATCCGAATGTATAGTCAGTGCAGGAAAGATCATTGTCTATCGTCTTTGGTACGCCTATCATATTCATGCCCATTTTTCTAAGTTTGTTTGCCACGCCTAAAGTATCGTCACCGCCAACAGCGACTATTCCTTCAAGTCCCAGCTTTTCCATTGTTTCTTTTACGCGCTCAGGTCCGTTTTCGACCTTCATTACATTTGTTCTTGATGATTCAAGTATCGTTCCTCCGATAGTTTGTATTCCGTCTACATCGTCAAGTGTCAATAGTTTCCCATCGGCTTCTATAGCGCCTTTCCAGCCTCCATAAAGTCCATAAACTTCAACTCCGTTAGCGTATGCCTGTTCTGTTACGCCTCTTATAACCGCATTAAGACCCGGGCAGTCTCCGCCGCCTGTAAGTATACCTATTCTTCTCAACTTAATTCCTCCTTAACTGTATGGTTATTATTTTTCGCGTTTATCTTCTTTCTGTTCCTGATCAATTATATAACCCATATCTATGTTTCTGGTATGTTTTATAGGTACCCAAGTAGTATTTGGTTTTATTATAGCTCTTCCGCAAAGCAGTACTGTTGTAGCGTTGAAAAACGAGCACAATAAGCATCCCGGGATGCACTTTTTGACATCTTTCCCTTCAGAATGAACTGCCGCAAACGCAAAGGCAATCTGAAGCGCAACAGCTATAAATACTGCCCATAGCAAAAACTGTGCAGACGACCATATACCGCTGGTTATCCATATTTTAACAGCATCCCATACGCATATTATCATGCCTATTATTCCGGATAAGAACATAAATGTATACATGCCTACATCCAGAGCTCCAATGCTTAAATTTTTAATCGCATAAGCAAAAAGTTTAGGGGCATACTTGCGTGTACAATACCATATGCCTGCCATCCATCTTCTCCTTTGTGTCCATGACGTAGCAAAATCAAGCGGCTGCTCATCGTAAACGACAGCGCCATGTACCCATCTAACGCCTACGCCTCTCAATACGCCTTGGATAGCATACTCAAGATCTTCAACTAAGCTTTCAGTTTCCCAGCCATATTTAAATAAATAATCTGTTGTTATTACAAAGCCACTGCCGTTTAAAATCGTCCCAATACCCGCTCTTCCTCTAGGCAAATGATAGAACCTGTCAAGTTGCCAGTTGAAAATAGCATAACATTGCGTAACCCAAGTATCATATGGGTTTTTTATATCTTTATAGCCTTGAAGCATCTTATATCCTTTACAAAGTTCGGCATCCATACGCTTTAAGAAGCAGGGCTTTACGAGATTGTCCGCATCGAATACTCCTATTGCATCATATTTTTTCTCATAGTTCCTTAATTTATCAACAAAAAATTTCAGTGCATAACCCTTGCTTCGTTTGTCCGGTTCATTCCTCTCAAAAACTATCGCTCCTGCATCTTTTGCAACTTTAGCCGTATCATCATCACAGTTATCTGCAACAACAAATATGTCGTACAGTTCATCAGGATAATCCATATATCTAAGATTTCGTATAAGATTTCGTATTACATTTTCTTCATTCCTTGCCGGGATTACAAGCGCAAATCTTTTTCTTGGACAATACTTTTTTGTGTCTATATCGTCTACAAACTTCCTTATACCAAACAGGCCTCTAAAAAGCATGTATAATCCTACGACCCCAGTAAAAACTTTTAACAGATTTTCAATTATTTCTAATACACTCATCTATTACCTCAATATTTGTTGATGTTTTTCCTTTATTAGACTTATAATATTATAAAAAGCAAAGGAGGCTTATTATGTTTAGTAAAATAAAGCTTGCAGCAGCATCCCCAAAAACAAAAGTTGCAGATCCTTTTTTCAATGCGTTATCTATTGAAGCTGCTGCAAAAGAAGCTGCTCTGTCAGGCTGTAAAGTTCTCCTGACTCCCGAATTATCTTTAAGTGCATATACCTGCCAAGATTTATTTTATAACATATCATTAGCAAAATCATGCACAAAAGCGTTAAATTCTTTAAAACAAGCAACAAGCGATCTTGAAATGTATATATTCGTAGGTCTGCCCGTTTTTTCAGAAAATAAAGTTTATAATTGCTGTGTTGCCTTATATAAAGGCGATATCGCTGCTGTATTTGCTAAAAATCATATGGTAAGCTATACACATGAAAGAGCCTTTGATTATTTACTGCCTGATTCTCTGAATATAGCCGGCAAAAATTATAAAATAGATGATACCATAACTATTCAAAAAGATACAGTCATGCAAGTCGCAATAGGCCCTATTATGGATACCGCTAAAGTCAATGCGCAAATATTTTTAAATCCTTTTGCTATACCAGCACCCATTGACACTCAATATTTTACAACATTTATGCTTAAAAACAAAGCAAAAATGCCCATTATTTTATTATCAAATGCATCCTGTACCGAATCGACCACTGATTATGCGTTTTCCGGCCAGAATATGATTATTACAAATAATGAGATTATAAAGACTGAACGCTTTGAATTCAACGGAAGTTTGTGTATAGTTGAAGCAGATATTCCGTCTCCTGAAATTACTGCAGAGTTTAAAGCTGCTCCTTCCCATATAGAAACGATAAAAAGATGTCCTTATATGCCGGATGATAAAAAATTACGCGCAGAATATATCGAAGAGATTTTAAATATTCAAGCAACAGGTATATTAAGACGTATGCTTTATATAGGAACGCAAAAAACAGTCGTCGGCATATCTGGCGGACTTGATTCAACTCTTACCCTTACGGCTCTTGTTCATACCTATAAAAAAGCCGGATACGACATAAAAAACATACATGCAATAACAATGCCGGGCTTTGGCACATCTCATACTACCAAGAATAATGCAGTAGATCTTATCGATGCTATGGGCGTAACAAAGAAAGAAATCAGCATAAAAAACGCCTGCACGGAACATTTTAAAGATATCGGACATGACGGCAGGCCTGACACAGCATATGAAAATGCACAGGCAAGAGAACGCACGCAAATACTAATGGATTACTCCAACATGATAGGTGCTCTTATGCTGGGCACAGGAGATCTCTCAGAAGAGGCGCTTGGGTTCTCAACATATAATGGCGACCAGATGGCCATGTATTCACCCAACGCTTCCATACCTAAAACAGTGATAAGACTGATAATAGACCATGTTGCTGAAAAGTCGGGCGATAAACTAAAACAGGTATTAAAAGATATACTTAATACACCTGTCTCTCCAGAGCTTGTAAACAGTGCAGATGATAACAGTCATATAACTCAGAAAACCGAAGAGATTGTTGGCCCATATGAACTGCATGACTTCTTCCTCTATTATTTCATTATTGGTCGCATGTCCATGGAAGATATACTAGCGGCAGCAACAGAAGCTTTCCCTGAATATGATAAAGAAAAGATTTATAATTATCTGAAAATATTTGTAAAGAGATTCTTCTCCGGCCAATTCAAGCGCTCATGCTCACCTGACGGCGCAATGGCTACAGTGCTTTCGCTTTCGCCAAGAGGTGGCCTGTTCATGCCAAGTGATGCAACACCGACAGCGTTCTTGGATTTTTAAACTATTTAATATTGGAGGTAGCCCTTTGAAAAAGCTAAATAAATATCAAACAATAGGCTTATTGGTTTCTACCCTCTTCCTTCTCTCATCAAGGTTTGCATTTTTGCCTGATCTTATCGAAGGATTTTGTGCGGGAATAGGAATTGCATTGATACTCACAGGTTTTATTGCTGATAGGTTTGACCTTTCCAAGTTCAGAAATATAAAATTGAGTTTTATTCGTAAATGCTTAAATAAATGAAAAAGGAGGAATTTATCCTCCTTTTTTTATTCGATTGTTTTTATTGAAATAGCATCGTGTCTGTAAGTACATCTTCAGCTTTTGAAAACATGCGTATAAGTTTTTCTATCGTCATTTTCTCTTTCTCTTCGCCTGATATATCAAGAAGGACTTTACCTTTATGCAGCATAACGAGCCTGTTTCCATGTGATAAAGCATCTGCAAGATTATGCGTTACCATAATACTTGTCATGCCGTTTCCCATAAAAGAGTCCGTTAATTTCATAACTATTTCAGAAGTCTTAGGATCAAGTGCCGCTACATGTTCATCAAGCAATAATATCTTAGGATCGCCCATAGTAGCCATTAGAAGTGCTAAGGCCTGTCTCTGTCCGCCGGAAAGATCACCGGCTTTTGTATCCATCTTTTCTTCCAAAGAAATGCCAAGTTGTTTAAGCATATCTTTGAATTCCTGTCTTTTTGTTTTTAAAAGCCCAGACTTAATACCGTATTTATTCCCTTTATTATAAGCTAAAGACATATTTTCCATTATCGTCATAGTTGAGCAGGTTCCCATTTTAGGGTCCTGAAAAACACGGCCAATATCTCTTGCACGCAGATGTTCTTTCTTATTTGTGACATTTTCACCGTTAACTGTTATCGTCCCGCTGTCAGGATATATGCTGCCGGCAATAACATTTAAAAGTGTGGATTTGCCTGATCCGTTGCTTCCCACTACGACCACATGTTCTCCCTTATCCACACTTAAATTAAGCCCGTCGTAAAGTACGAACTCATTGGATGTTCCTCTATTGAATGTCTTCTTTATATCCCTAAGCTCCAGCATTGTTTTTCCCCTTAAATACCCTCAATATATTTTCTTTTAGTTCCGTGCTGCTAAGTACAAGCGCTAATACAAATACCACCGCTGTAATAAGCTTTAAATCCATCGATTCGAACCCAACATTAAGAGCAACAGCTATTGTAGCCCTATAAACAATAGTACCAAGTATCGCAACGCTCGAAAGCTGCAAAAACCTTAAACGGCCAAATATCGTTTTGCCTAATATTACAGCTGCAAGTCCCATGACTATTGTCCCTGTGCCTATTGATATATCATAGAACTGCTGATACTGACAGATTACTGCGCCCGAAAGAGACGCACAACCATTTGCAATGGCAAGCCCTATTATTTTTACAGTGCCGATATCCTGACCAAGCGATGTGACAAGCTGTGGATTATCACCTACAGTACGCACAAGAAAGCCTTTTTGGGTTTTCATAAACCAATCAAGCGATACTTTTATGATCATTGCAATTACTAATGCAACAAGCAGCGTTGCCGCTTCGGGTGGGATAGATGAAAACGCACTATTTTCAAATGAAAAAATAGTTGCAGTGTTCCCGATAAACAAGTTAGCCTTCCCAACTATATGAAGATTTATCGAATAAAGAGCCGTCATTGTAATAATGCTGGATAAGAGGTTTTTTATATGCAATTTAACATGCAAAAGTCCTGTTATTGTACCCGCTAAAACGCCTGCCAAGAACGCTGCAGCACAGCATATCCATGGATTAACTCCCGATATAAGCAATGAGGCAGCTACAGCTCCCCCTAAAGGGAAGCTGCCGTCTACTGTCAAATCCGGAAAATCCAGCACCAGATATGTCACTATAACGCCCATTGACATGATGCCGTATATAAACCCTTGCGTTATTATTCCATTTATCAGTACGTTCATTTTTCTCCTCTTACTTTACCAAAACTGCACTTTCTTTTATATCATCCGGTATTGCTATTTTAAGTTTCGCTGCTGTTTTTTCATTTATGGTAACCGTTTCGCCCTTTTGCGAGAGTATATCTATGTTTTCAGCTTTTGTGCCTTTTAGTATCTTTACTACCATATTCCCCGTTTCTTTGCCCAGTTCAAGGTAATTTATGCCTATTGAAGCCAAACATCCGCTTGAAACTTGGCTGTCTTCAGAACCATATACAGGTTTACCTGCTGTTTCTGCCTTGCTTAGTACCAACGAAAGTGATGAAACCACAAGATTATCTGTCAAATTGTATATGCAATCTACATTTGGAAGAAGACTGTCAAGAGCAGTTGCTATATCCGATGAATTTGTTACGCCTTTATCCACTATTTCCAGTCCGAACTGCGGTGCCAATTCTTTTGCTTCTGCAAGCTGCGTGTCGGAGTTTGCTTCTGCTGTGTTATGCAGTATACCTATTTTTTTGACATCAGGTGTAAGTTTTGTTATTAGTTCCAGCTGTTCCTTAACAGGAAGCTTATCACTTGTTCCCGTTACGCCTTTTACTCCATGTGTATTGTCACTAGCAAGTCCAGCAGCAACAGGATCGGATACGGCGCAGAATATCAGTGGTATGCCTGCTTTGTTTGCTTCTGTAAAAGCTGCCTGAGCTGAAGGTGTTGCAATTGCTATGATAACGCTTGCTCCCTCTGATACAAAGTTTTGAGCAATGGTTACAGCATTGTTTACCTCGCCTTGTGCACTTTGATATTCTATGCGTACATTAACTCCGTCCTTATATCCTGCTGATTCAAGTGCTGCGATTACACCTTCTCTGCAGCTGTCAAGAGCAGGATGATCTGTTATCTGTGTTATCGCTATTAGCGGTAGATTCCCTGCCAATGTGGCTGTAGCAGTAGATTGTGAATTGCTTGACGTTGTGCTTGTGCACCCGCTAAGAGCAAGCATGCCTACTGCCAAAAGAACCGTAACTGCTGCTTTAGCGTTTCTAAATAAACCTCTCATATTATTCCTCCCTAAATTAAATCAAATTGACTCGTTTAGAAAGTTATGAGTAAAAAAATAGACCCAGACAAAAGCCCAGGTCGTACAGATCAAAAACACTTGGCTCTTCTTCTCTTCACTCATCTATTCTTATCTTTCTAAAACTAATCTGGTCATATTATATATTTATAAAATAATACTTGTCAATTACTAATTTATTCTAGCAATACGCTTTATTGTCATTACATATCCAAGTAAAACCGACACTAAGGAAATGACAAGATTGTTTATTCCAACCGTTACAGCATTATGATCACCGAAGTAATACGTGAGGAGCATGTCTACAGGTTTAAATACAGTTTCCAGCAAATTAAGAGTACCAATCGGATCCTTTGTCAGATTCGCTATTGCAACAAAGAACAATGCCCCGCAAAGTACAATAACAATGACTGCTATCTTTTTCCATCTTCCAAAAACATTGCCAATCAAAAATCCGATAGCTGTAGTAGAAAAAGACATGAAAAATGCAGCAAACAGGTATGTAAGAGGAGATAATTTATACATTGTAAAAAAGTACTCACTTCTTAATATCGTACTGAATGATGTGCCAAAAAGTAAGCTCTGCAATAGTGCAAATCCAAAAGTCATTATAAGATGTGCCACGATAACAAAGCCCGCCATTATTGCAAACTGAGTAGCATATCCTACTATTATTTCTTTCCTAGTCATGCCGATGCTGAGCCATGTGTCATAAGTATGTCTTGAAGAACCCATTATGATCCCGTTTATAAACACAAATATCATAAAAGTACTAAAATAGTTCATACTGAATGTCATATCTGCGGTAGCAGATCTTCCGGAAATAAGATTAAATAAAAACGTAATTATCACTAATCCTATGCCTGCATATATAAAAAAGAAATTGAGCATTGTCGTTCTTGCCCAGTTTAAGGAACTAACCACAAATGGTTTGACTCTAATTTTCATTTGCATTGTCCTCCTTTCCGTGCTCTGTCATATGAACGAATAATTTCTGCAGTGATATAGGTTCGATATCGATGCCTGGTTTTCCCATGGCATCTTTCTTGTCGCCCATAATAGTATAAACAGCGAGAGAACCTAGCTTCTGTTTCTCTATAACGTTTAATCCGATTGCAGCCGCCGCTACATCCTGCTCTTTCCCTGAAATATAATATCCGCCTTGCCTTAATTCTTCAAGTGGCTTAAACGTCTTTAGTTTACCGTCATCGACTATAATTACTTCCTCAAAAAGTCTGTGAACCTCTTCTATAAGATGTGTGCTCAATATAAACGTTCTTTCATTGTCCTGAGCCTCATTGATTATCTCGTTATAGAACATTTCACGTATTGCCGCATCAAGACCTAATGTAGGTTCGTCAAAAATCGTAAGAGGCGCTTTTGATGCAAGCCCAACAATAATAAAAACAGATGAAGTCATACCTCTTGATAATTGCTTGATTTTTTTGTTTTTGTCCAGATTGAATTTTTTAAGGAGTTCCTCTGCATATTCTTTATTCCAATTTGGATAAACTCCAGCGCAAATATCAAATATATTTTTTATTCTTTTAGAAGTATCCCATAATTGTGTTTCTAAAACTATACATATTTTTTCTGAAATCTCAGCATTTTCAAAAGGGTTTCCACCGAAGACTTCCAATTCGCCTTTAGTGGGAATAATAAGCCCGCTTATCATTTTAAGTAATGTTGTTTTACCGGCGCCATTTCTTCCAAGCAATCCATATATCTTGCCTGAATTAAGTTCAATAGTAAAGTCCTCTATTGCAGCTTTCTTGCCATAAATCTTACTAAGCTCTTTTGTCTTTATTACTGTTTGTTTCATTTATTTTCCCTTTCAAAAAATACATCAATAGAAGTATTATTAATGATTATATCTGCTAATTCTTCTTTTGAGATATGCAAATACTCTGCCTCAACAAGTATACTAGACAATAGATCTTGAAAAAACGTCTGCTTGCGTTTTCCTATTATCATTTCTTTTGCACCGTTACTTACATATATACCAAGTCCGCGTTTTTTGTATAAAATACCCTCGTCCACAAGAAGATTTACCCCTTTAGCAGCTGTAGCAGGATTTATAGTATAGAATTTAGCTAATTGATTTGTTGACGGAACAGCATCCTGTTCTAAAAGAGCGCCTCGTAGAATATCATCCTCTATAGCTTTAGCGATCTGTTGATAAATAGTTTTTTCGTTTTCCAGCTTGCCTTGCATTATTACACCTCAGCCCTCATATTGCTATTCGTCGTCCCTGTCGTTTTTCGGATGAGTTTTTGAGTTGTTCTTTTTCCCTGATCGCTCCAAAACCGACATGGCTCCATATGAAATAATAATGGTAAACAAAAATACTATTGCTAGTACTTGATTGCCAATCATATAAAGTACTACCAGTCCCGCTAGAGCAAGAAGGGGTATCAGCTTTTCATACATTCAAATCACCTGTGCATTAGTTCATTAGTACTGTAATTAACTATATGTGCATTACGCGCTCCTGTCAATATCATTTTCAGACTATATTTTATATTATTATAAAGAGCAATAATGCCATATTAAAAAAAATCATTTATCTCTTAACAGATTTTTATAAAGTTCATAAATGCTATTAACCATTTTTTGTGAAGTAAATTGATCGTATACTCTTTGGCATGCATTTCTGCCTAGTTCTTCTCTTAATTCTTTATCGTCTATGAGTTTTTGCATAGCCTTTGCCATTGCTTTTGAATCTTTGGGCTCAACTGTAAATCCTGTAACTCCATCAATGCTTACAAACGAAACTGCCGTTCCGATATTTGTATTTATTATCGGTTTGCTTCTAAGCATGGCCTCAAGCTGTACCATACCGAATGCTTCACTTCTTTCAACAGATGGTAGAACAAAAAAATCACATTCGTTAAAGGCGGAATCGAGTTCTTCCTCTGTCAGCCTTCCCAGAAAAAATGCCCTTTCTTCAACCCCAAGATCTTTTGAAAGCGTCATCATTTCATCTCTAAGCGGTCCCTCCCCGACTATGAAAAGGTCAGCGCCTCTGACCTTTTTAAATGCATTTAGAAGTATATCTACGCCTTTATAATAAACCAGCCTTCCAACAAACAATATTTTGACTCTGTCTTTTCTTCCTTTCAGCACGTTTTGAACTTTACTCTCCTTAACAGAATCAACGTCTATGCCAAAAGGAATAATAGCGCATTTTTTTTCGTATTCTTTTAAAACCGTAGAGCTATCTATGTTGTTTTGTGATGCAACGATAATGCAGTCAGTTCTGTCCAAAAACTTTTTCATGAACGGCTTATATATTTTTAATAATTTAGTCTGTTTCACTACATCACTATGCCATGTTGCGACTATTTTGCCTTCGTACTGGCAGCTTAAACTCGAAAACTCAGCCAATGGGAAAGGCATATGGAAATGAACTATATCTGCGTCCTGCATATGCTGACAAAGGCCCGTTTTATATTGAAAAGAAATAGGCATAGAAGCTATTACGGCACTATTTTTTACCCTTGTAACTTCTACTCCGTCTATATAATCAACTGCAGGTTGTTCTCCCAGTTTTTGCGTTGCAAAAACTTTTATATCGACATCATCGTAATTACTTAGCCCGTCAACCATATTCTTGACGACCGTCTCTATACCGCCCACATATGGATAATAATATTTACATGCTTGTAAAATTCTCATTCAAGCCTCACCACTTATCTAAATAAGCTCTTCGAATATTTCGTAGAATTCTTTTGCTGTTTTTTGAACAGAAAAATGTTCAGCTCTTGCTAAACTTTTTTGGGAAAGCTCTTTTCTGTATTCTTCATCTGTTGCTACTTTCTCCATTGCTTTTGCGATCTCTTCCGCCGAAGCCGGATCAGCTTTTATGCCTGCTTCACCTACGACTTCAGGCAATGAAGATGTATTTGAAACAATAACAGGTACACCGCATGACATCGCTTCAAGCGGAGGCATACCAAACCCTTCATAAAGAGATACATATATAAAGGCAACAGATCCCTTCATAAGAAGAGGTGCATCATCGTTGTCTATATAGCCAGTAAAAATGATGTCTTCTTCTAATTTCAATTGTTTTACCTTTTCAAATATTTCATCGTACATCCAGCCTTTCTTGCCTGCCAAAACGAATTTTGGAGCATTAACCATTTTTTGTTTTAAAAGGGCATATGCTTCTATCTGTTTTACGATATTCTTTCTAGGCTCAAGCGTCCCAAGATAAAGGAAATACGGCTCTTTAATCCCGTATTTTTCTTTTGCGTTTTCTATCTGCTCACTGTTGTAATTTGGATTGAATAGGTCTTTGTTTATTACGCACGGAATTACCTTTATTTTATTTGGGTCTATCTTAAAAGATCTAAGCATCTCATCTTTAGTAAACTGTGATACCGCTAGAATTATATCTGCACGTTTTATCGTTCTGCCCATATTCATTTTAAGAAAGAATCTCGTACGTAAAGTTACTGTTTCGGGTAGATATTTATATGCCATATCATGTACTATCGTTACTTTTTTGCCCTTTACCCCTGGATATATTATATAATTGAAAAATTGTGTGACATCAACATTGTCATGAAAAAAAAGTTTATAAGGCAGCGGCAAGAATGTACTAATCAATTTGTATCTCCAATATTTGATCTTACCGCTTTGTCTTATCGTTACGTTCTTATAACCAGAAAGCGATGTAGATTTAAATGCATCGCTTCTATCGTCAAAAATGTTTATAAAGAATTGTGATTGCGGGTTATTTTCTATCATGGCCTTAGAAACATTTTCAGCCATATAGCTGATACCCGTCTTTTCTTTATCTAAAAATAAGTCTCCGCTCAACGCTATATTTAACGCTCTTTTAGACTCTGCCATAGTCATCCTCGAATCTTACAATATCATCTTCTCCTAGATAATCACCGCATTGTACTTCTATTACTACTAAAGGTAATTTACCGGGGTTTGAAAGTCTGTGTGTCTGACCAGCTTCGATAAACGTACTTTCGCCTGTACGTACCAGGTGCTCAACACCGTCAATATACACATTTGCAGTACCGGCAACGACTATCCAATGCTCGCTTCTGTGGTAATGCAACTGTATACTAATCCTTTTATCAGGAAGTATTAACAGTTTTTTGACTTTATAACCTTTGTCCTCCTGTAAAACAGTAAACGCACCCCAAGGTCTGTAGTCTGTAAGATGGTTTTCTACTCTCTTGTCCCCGCGTTCTTTAAGGATCGTTACAACTTCCTTTACTCTTTCAGAGCTTTTTTTGTCGCATATAAGAAGAGCATCCTTCTCATCGACAACAATTAGATCGTTTACGTCTATAAGACCTATAGCCTTGTCATCTTCAGAGTATACCAGATTGTTTTTCGAATCCAAAAGTATTTCACTGTTGAAATACACATTATTGTTTTCATCTTTTTCGTCAAAATACTGATTATAGAAAGAACCGAAGCTGCCCAGGTCTTTCCAATCAATAGCAAGAGGCATCACTGCCACATTATTTGCTTTTTCCATAACGCCATAATCAATTGAGATCTGCGGCGTTTCATTGTAGCAGTCCTCTATATCTTCACTTGTAAACGCGTCATATACACCCTTGCAGTTCTTCTTGACTTCGTCTTTGAATACCTTTGTATTAAACATGAACATGCCACTGTTCCAAAGATAACCTTCAGAAACATATTTTTCAGCTGTTTCTTTGTCAGGCTTTTCAACGAACTTATCAACCAAATAACCGTTTCCCAGCGTTTCACCTGTTTTAATATAGCCAAATCCTGTTTCTGGAGATGTCGGTTTAATTCCAAATGTTATAAGATATTTGTCTGTAAGCTCTCTGCCTTTGTTTATAGTTGAAATAAGTATATCTTCTTCTTCAATCAAATGATCTGAGGAGAAAACGCACGCAACATCATCACCCTGCTTGGACATTTCTCTTACAGCATAATAGATTGCAGGCAATGTGTTTTTTGCCTGTGGCTCAAGTAAGATATTATCTAGCTGCGCTTTTAGACCCATCTCACCTATCTGTCCGGTAATAAGATTGACATGATCTTTATTTGCTACTATATAAATATCCTTAAGACTTGCTATTTTTAATGAACGTTTCATTGTCATCTGGAAAAGAGAATCTTCCATGTGCTTCATTTTCATAAATTGCTTTGGATAATATGTACGGCTAAGTGGCCATAATCTTGTCCCACTTCCGCCAGCCATTATAATGATCTTCACTTTTTTCATCCTTTCGTTTTTATAAATCGTTCAAAAATTCTTCTAATTGATTTTTAAAAGTATCGAATTTCTCTTTTGCATCTTTCTGCGTTTTGCTGTTTACAGCAAAATAGAATTTGATTTTAGGTTCTGTTCCCGATGGTCTTACTGCAAGCCATGTTCCGTCTTCAAAATAAAGTTTCAATACATCACTTGTTGGCAGTTCGTCCATTTTAGTTTCGTTTTTGCCGATTTCATATCTTTTTTTATAGAGGTAATCTTCAATAGCAGTTACTTTGAATTGGCCTATTTCTCTTACTTCGCTGCGGAACTTGCTCATCATATCTTTTATTTTTTCCGCAAAGCCCAATGGATCAATATTCAAACTATAGATGCTTTCATAAAAATACCCAAACTTTTCGTTTAGTTCAATAAGCTTATCATAAAGGCTTATGCCTTTGAGTTTGTAATAAAGTGCTATTTCGCATATTAGAGCTAATGAGCTGACTGCATCTTTATCTCTGCACATATCTCCTGCTAAAAGCCCATAGCTTTCCTCGTATCCGAAAAGAAACCTTTTCCCCTGTTTCTTTAATATTTCTGCTTCATTTCCTATATACTTAAATCCTGTAAGAAGCTCTTTTGTATATAACCCGTTAGCTCTGGCGATATTAAGTGCCTGTTGTCCTGATACTATTGTGCTAAGCACACAGTCGTTTTCGTCATATGTTTCGCCCTTTTCTTTCTTTATCATAAGTAGATATTCAAGTATTAGTGACGCCATCTGATTTGCAGTCAAAGGCATGTATGTGTTTTCTACCTTAATTTGAACGCCTACCCTGTCAGCATCAGGATCTGTTGCAAATATGATATCAGCATCAACCTTTGCAGCCTTTTCAAGAGCAGTCGTATATGCAACAGAAGTTTCAGGATTAGGTGTCTTAAGTCCTCCAAAATTTGAGTCCGGATTCATTTGAACGAATGTAACATTGTCAAAGCCTTGCATGCATAGAACATTTTTAATAGGATCGGCACCTGTGCCATGTAACGCAGAATAAACTATTTTGAGTTCATTTCCTTTGCTTTGAGTCAATTGAAGATTCGGTAATTGTTTTTTCAGATCTTTAATGTAACAATTAAGTATGTCCTCATAATGGAATACAATAAGATCGCTTTTTTTAAATTCATCATCAGTAAGTTTTTTAGCTGTGAACATTTCTGTATTATTTATATTTTTTGTGATCTCATTTGCAAGTTCGCTGTTTATCTGCACGCCTCTGTAATCATATACTTTATAGCCGTTATATTCCTTTGGGTTATGTGATGCTGTAATAACTATACCAAAAGAAATAGACAGCTTACGTATAGTGTAGCTTAAAAATGGCGTTGGCGCCGGTTTTGAAAACAGATGCACCTTTATACCATTTGCTGCTAGTACTAATGCTGCCGTCTTTGCAAAAAGTTCCGAATTGTATCTTGTATCATACGCTATAGCACAGCTTTTTTCTTTGCCGCTGCTTATAATAGTATCTGAAAGCCCTTGAGTCGCACGTTCAATAGTGTAAATATTCATCCTGGACGATCCCACGCCCATAATGCCTCGTAATCCGCCTGTGCCGAATTCTAGGGGCAGCGCAAAAGCTTCCATTTTCTCGTTTTCATTCATCTCAATTATCTTATCATAAGAATCTTTGTCAGTTTGTTGTAATGTTTTAAGCCATAAATCATACTGCTGATTATAATCCATATCTTCACCTTAAATCTATAGATTTCAGATATAAAATCTGATCGTAAAAATACAATCTTACTCATATTATTAGGGTTACACATATAGTTATATTATACTAATTCTTTATATTAAAATCTTGCCTTCTTAGTTAACATTAATAATAGTGAAATTATATTTTTACATAACTTAATAAACTTTTTATATTATACCATAAGGCGCTTGTTTTTTTAATAACTTTATCTCTTTTCACTTGTTGGAAGGTATAGTATTTCATCTTAAAACAGCTTGAGATATGCATAATATTGCATATCTCAAGCTGTTTCTCATATAGACTATTTTAACTCATCAAGTGTCAGACCCCAAAACAGCAGTTTCTCTTCCTCTCCTAATACCACACAAGGTACTCCGACTTTCCCCATTTTTTTCCACGGTTCAAACTCCGGTCTTGTATCTCTAAGTCTTAAAAATTCTTTCATTTGAGGGATTCCTTCTGCTATATCTATGTAAGTAAATTCAATATTGTTATCGGTAAGCATCTTTCTCATTTTCTGAGTATATGGACAATGTGCATGCCCGTAGACAGTTACTTTCTGCATACTGCCTCTCCTTTCAAAACGATTTCGTACTTACATTATACATTAACAAAAAATGAATGTCATCAAAATACGATTAAACATTCTAAAACGCACTATACTGCTCTTGCATTATCTTAAACATTACCTATATAATAAGGTGATATTAGTGGCTATACTTGGATAGTCTTTTGCGGAGGATTTATGAATAGTAATAGATTTCAAAAGTTGAAATTCAGAGAGGATAACGAAAGATTTTTAACGTATTTATTGATCGGGTTATCTATAATTGTTCTTATTTCACTAAGTATATTTGCTTTGAAAACTTATATATATAGATTTAATTCAGATGGCGCAACGGCAGCGATGATATCTTATGAGCAGCTGGGAACCGGCCAGTTATTCATCAAAGATTGGTACTATTCTCAGGATTTTTGGCCATTTTTCATTTTTAATCCTGCAACTTTGCTTTATCCAATTATCGGAAATGCATTTTTGGCTACTCAGATTCCGGTTCTAATCCAATCGATTATTGTTTTCTTTCTGTCATACCAATTGCTAAATAAGATGTGCAGAAGCAATCTCAATTTACTTATTCTGAGTTTTGCGTTCTCAGGCATTTCTTATATTTGGGCAGAATATTTCTGGGGGCAAGGCCAATACGGTAATGTATTAATGTGGATACTTCTATGTATTTGGCTCGTATCTATATATCTTAAAAGCAAAAAAGATTCCTTGAAAAAAGCCTCATTTATACTGCTTTTCATTGTAAATTTATATATAAATACCACAAGCATTAGATATATTCCTTTGTTTTCAGGGATGGTAATTCTGTCGCTGTCTATTTTATATTTCATGCCAGCTTATAGAAGCATAAAAAAAACTACTCGTTACTTATGGTTAAACTTTGTAATATCAACAATATGCGGATTGGCCATATTTTATTTTCTTAAGTCTCTTTATTTATTTAATGCAGGAGCCAACTCATCATTACTCGTTACTTATACTCAATTATTAGCCAGCAATTTTGAAATGCTTATAGAAGGCTTTTTTAATCTGGTAAGTGATAACAGATCTGGTGCATCTTTGGTTTCTATCACCGGGATATTGTTTTCTTACAGATTCGTTCTATCCTTTAGTACATTTATTCTTGCTTTTTATGCAGTGATCAGATACTTTAAAAATTTCTCAAAAAGCAACGATTATTTTAAGAGCTTTTGGGGTATTACAGTATTGCTCATAAACTTAGTTTCAGTCTATTGCCTTCTTTTTACTTCAGCTGCATCAAATGCATCCAATTGTATAGTAGCAGCAGCGCGTTACATGATGACCGGCATATACCTCTCATTGTTTATGTTGCCTTTACTATTCGATAAGCTAAAATACAAAGCGAAACTATTTATCGTTATTCTCTTTGTTCCCCTTATACTTATAAACTGTGTTTTTCTTAACAGAGATATATTAAAAGGCAAATCAGAAAAGCAAATGCTGGCTGATTTTCTGATAGAAAATAATCTTGAATACGGATATGCATCGTATTGGAATGCAGATGCTTTAACTGTAATTTCAAACTTTGATGTTAAGGTTTATCATATAGATGTAACAACAATACAACCTTTGCTATTCATGTCCAGAGAAGAGCAATATGAACGCGCAGAAACAAATGCTCCAAACTTTCTATTACTAACAAAGGAAGAGTATAATGATTTGGATATCAATTACTTAACATCATACATTGGACATCCTGTAAAAAACTAACCTTTAATGATTATATTATATTAGTATTCAATAATTCTTTTTCAGAAAAAATGCCTGGCTGGAAAAACAATTAACAATTTTGGGAGAGATAAAAATGGATAAAAAGATAGCAGTACTAATACCTTGCTATAATGAAAGCACTACAATAGCCAAAGTAGTTAAAGATTATAAAAAAGCTCTGCCTGAAGCTACAATTTATGTTTATGATAATAATTCCACCGATCATACAGATGAGATTGCAAAATCTGCTGGTGCTGTAGTCAATTACGAATACCGTCAAGGGAAGGGTAATGTTATTCGTAGCATGTTCAGAGATATAGATGCAGATTGTTATTTAATGATTGATGGAGATGACACTTATCCAGCAGATAATGCTAGAGAAATGGTAGATTTGGTATTGAGCGGAAAAGCCGACATGGTAATAGGAGACCGTTTGTCCTCTACATACTTTTCTGAAAACAAAAGATTATTCCACAACACAGGGAATAAGCTTGTAAGATCATTTATCAATTCGCTTTTTAAAAGTAATATTAATGATATAATGACCGGGTACAGAGCTTTTAGTCCTTTATTTGCAAAAACATATCCTGTGCTGTCAAAGGGCTTTGAAGTAGAGACAGAAATGACTATTTTTGCACTTGATACAAATATGAAACTAAAAGAGATCCCTGTCCAATATCGTGATCGCCCTGAAGGCAGTACGTCAAAGTTAAATACATACAAAGACGGATTTAAAGTAATAAACACTATAATAACATTATTCAAAGAGTATAAGCCCATGAAATTCTTCGGAACGATAGCTATTGTATTCTCTATTATCGCGCTTATTGCTTTCGGCGTCGTGTTAAATGGTTACTTTAAAACAGGACTTGTTGAACAATTCCCAACGCTCATTGTATCAGGCATAGTGTTCACTTTCGCAATGCTATCATTGGTTTGCGGCATTATCTTGGAAGTTATTGCCAAAAAGCATAGGCAGCTGTATGAAATACTAGTAAATTTAAATAAAAAGAATATAGGGAACAGAAAATAAAGTCATTGTAAAAAAAGCGCTCTTATATATGAGTGTTTTTTTACAAAAGGAATAAACACATAAATAGAAAAAAAGAGAAGTAACAAAAATATTACTTCTCTTTTAAATTGGCTCCTCAGGTAGGACTTGAACCTACGACATTTCGGTTAACAGCCGAACGCTCTACCGACTGAGCTACTGAGGAATATAAAAGCCCGGCGGCTACTTACTCTCCCGGAGGGTCGCCCCTCAAGTACCATCAGCGTGAAAGGGCTTAACTTCTGTGTTCGGAATGTGAACAGGTGTTTCCCCTTTATCCTAACC